>ERZ777306.13-NODE-13-length-335032-cov-37.253749_pt1 | contig 335032 bp, 280 predicted proteins | sample MGYA00374966_ERZ777306 | MGnify/ENA primary metagenome ERZ777306 (study PRJEB29329, sample SAMN06343882) | mouse gut metagenome | isolation source: Mouse cecum | place: Austria: Vienna | collected 2014-11-15 ... | reverse complement strand
AAGTACCGCCGCCGCATGCGCGGCGACTGGACGTGAGGGAGGTGACCGCCGATGAGGCACTGCTGCGTGACGTGCCGGTGGGCGTGGCCGCCGGATCCCAGGTCGGACCATGACGAGGGGCTCGAGGCCGAGTGCCGCCGCTTTCCGCCGCAGATGGTCTACGCAGGGGCGGAGGACATCTACACCTGCATGTGGCCTGCGGTCGGCTATGAGCACTGCTGCGGCGAGTGGGCCGCGGACGAGGAGGCGTGAGACGTGGGCGTGACCATACAGGAGGACATGTACGAGGCCGCCGAGTTCATGCCTCCCGAGCAGAGGCAGCCGTTCATCGCGGCGCTGGTGGCCTTCGGGCTGTCCGGGGTGCTCCCCGACGAGGGCGAGCCGTGGTACCCGACCTTCCACGTATGCCGGCGCCGTCTCGAGATGAGCGCGAAGCGCTCCAAGGACGGACGTAAGTCGGTAGCTAAAAGGTGGGCTAATAGGCAGGAAGAAGGTACCTCCATAGGTACCTATAAGGACACCGACGAAGGTACCAACGATAGGTGCCGCGTAGGTACCAACTCTACTGAGGTGAGTAGAGGTGAGGATGAGGTGAGGATGAGGAGTGGTGAGGAGAGTTCTAAACGCATAGAGTCCGGCACGGACGACGGGGGCTCCCCCCTGCCCGACGGGCCGGTGCCCTACGGCGCGATCGTCGGCCGCCTCAACCAGCGCGCGGGCGCCGACTACCGCCCGTCGTCTAGGGCCACCCGCCGCCTCATCGACGCGAGGTGGCGCGAGGGCTACCGCCTCCCCGACTTCGAGGCCGTCGTCGACGCCAAGTGCTCCGAGTGGGCCGGGACCGAGATGGCCAAGTACCTCCGGCCCCAGACCCTCTTCGGCACGAAGTTCGAGGCCTACCGCTCCCAGGCCTCCATGGACCGGGGAGGGGGTGCGCCCGATGGCTGGTACGACTTCGCGTCGCTCGACGCCGAGTGAGCCGTGGGTCCCCTACCCGCCGGACCCGGCGTGGGTGAGGTCCCGCTCCCGGGTGCCTTTGGCCTACGGGTGGGTGGAGCCCAACGGCGCCTACGCCCCCGAGCTCGCCCGCGGCGGCCTGTGGCTCTTCGGGGAGGGCGGGTGCGGCAAGACGGCGCTCGTCCACGCCATCCGGCTCTGGTGGGACGGCTCCCACGTGGAGCTCACCGAGGCGGACCCCCAGGGCCGTGTGTGGTGCGGGGTCCGGGAGCGGTCGGTCTACGTGCTCGAGGACGAGATGGTGGACCGGCTGGAGCAGGCGGACCGCTCGTGGCGGGCCGACTACGCCTCCGAGCTGGCGCAGTACGCCGAGGCGCCGCTGCTCTGCGTCGACGACGCCGGCGAGGCCGAGCCCACCAAGGCGGCCTACAAGGCCTGGTACCGGGTGCTCACGGCCCGTTCCGAGGCCGGGCTCCCCACGGTGGCGGCCAGCCGGTCGGGGCTCGGGGACTTCTGCGAGGCCTTCGCCCGCTCCAGGAGCGTGAGGCCCGCCCAGGCGGGGCGCCTCGGGGAGCTGGTGCGGCGCTCCATGGTGCCGCGCCGGGTGAGGGGGCGCGCGGATGGCCCTGGGGGGCCACAGGGCGCCGGGAGACGGGAGCTGGGGGTGGTGCCGGGGTGAGTAGGCGCAATCGGGTTTTCAGGGCCGCAAATCGCCGCAGGGCGCCCCGCAGGCGGACGGCCCTCCGGGGGCGGTGGCGCGGGTGGCGCGCGGCCGGGATCCCGGTGCCCACGTGCCTGCTGTGGGCCGCCTGGGACGTCCGGGCGGCCCACCCCGCCGCGGCGGGGCTCTGCGCCCTGGCGGTGGCGGCGGCGTGCGTGTGGGTCGCGGTGACGGCGTGGATGGGGGCGGTGCACGGTGGCTGAGCGCGTCGGGACCGGAGATGGGGCATTTGCCCCATCCACAGAAAGCACACAGAAATCTTCCAGGCCGCTGTACCGGCTCTGGACGCCGGGCGAGCTCGAGCGGGTGCTCTCCCACCCGGAGATGACCGCGGCGGAGCTCGCGGCGATGCTGCCGGGGCGCACGGCCAAGGCGGTCAGGCGCATCCGGGAGCGCCACGGCCGCCACAGGGACGCGCCGCGGGCGCCGCTCTGCGCGGTGTGCGGGGCGCGCCCGGTGTACGTGGAGAGCCGGTCCGCGGGCCGGCTCGGGCTCTGCCAGGGCTGCTACGCCGACGAGGTGCGCCGCAGGGCCGAGGACAGGAAGCGGCTGAACGCCGCCCGCAGGCAGCTGGAGCGGGCCGAGGCGGTCGGTCAGGGGGAGCTTCGAGGGAGCTACGGGGAAGGGAGCGGGAGATGACCATGCGGGTGAGGGAGGTGCCCATCGGGGACGTGGTGCCCTACGAGGGCAACCCCAGGGACAACGAGGCGGCCGTGCCGGCGGTGGCCGAGAGCCTGAAGGAGTTCGGTTGGCGCCAGCCCATCGTGGTGGACGCCGACATGACGGTGGTGGCGGGCCACACCCGCCTCAAGGCGGCGATCTCCCTCGGCATGGAGACGGTGCCGGTGGTGGTGGCCGACGACCTCACGGCCGAGCAGGTGGCGGCCTACAGGCTCGCCGACAACCGCACCGCGGAGCTCGCCGAGTGGGACCTCGACCTGCTGGGCCAGGAGCTCGACGGCCTGACCGACCTCGACATGGGCCGCTTCGGCTTCGACGGCTTCGAGGAGGCGCTCAAGACCCCCGAGGAGCAGATCGCCGACGTGGCGGAGGACGAGGTTCCGGGCCCCGACGAGGTGGAGCCGAGGTGCCGCCCCGGCGAGCTCTGGCGCCTCGGGGACCACCTGCTGCTCTGCGCCGACGCGACCGACGCCGCGGCGGTGGACCGCCTGCTCGGGGGGGGAGTCCGTTGACCTCCTCCTGACCGACCCGCCCTACGGCGTGGCCTACACCGGCGGCACCGCCGAGGGGCTCACCATCGAGAACGACGACATGGAGGACGAAGCCTTCACCGGGTTCCTGACCGCGGCGCTCTCCTGCGCCCTCGCCCACATGCGGCCCGGGGCGTCCTTCTACCTCTGGCACGCAGACACCCGCCGGGACCCGTTCACGAGGGCCCTCGACGCCTGCGGCGCCCGGGCCCGCCAGGTGCTCGTGTGGGTGAAGAGCTCCTTCGCCCTCGGCCGCCAGGACTACCAATGGCAGCACGAGCCGTGCCTCTACGGCTGGAAGGAGGGGGCCGCCCACTACTTCGACCCGAGCCGCAGCGAGTCCACCGTCATCGAGGACGTGGACCTGGGGTCGCTCACCAAGGCCCAGCTGCTAGAGCGCCTGCGGGCGGTCTGCGCGGGGCCCTCCACGGTCGTCCGTTGCGAGAAGCCGGCGAGGAACGCCGAGCACCCGACCATGAAGCCCGTGCGGCTCATCGCCTACCTCATGGCCAACAGCTCGCGCAGGGGCGACACGGTGCTCGACCCGTTCGTGGGCTCGGGGACCACCGTCGTGGCCTGCGAGCAGATGGGCCGGGCGTGCCGCGCCATGGAGCTGGACCCGAGGTACTGCGACGTCGCCATAGGGCGCTGGGAACGGCTCACGGGCCGGCGGGCGGTGAGGCAGGACTAGGCGCGAAGGCCCCGCGAGGGGCCTTTTCCATGGGGCGGGACGGCCTGCTTAGCATGGGGCCATGACGAAGAGACGGGACGACCACCCAAACCTCATCGACGTGAGGACCAAGACGCCCGAGGAGCGCCGGGCCCAGACCTCCAAGGCCGGCAAGGCATCGGGGCGGGCCCGGCGCGCCAAGAGGACGCTCAGGCAGCTGGCCGGGATGATGCTCGAGTCGTCCGCCCCGGACAAGCTGGCGGCCCAGGTGACGGCCCTCGCCCCGGACATCGACGCCGGCGAGGTGACCACGGGCGCCGTCATGCTCGCCGGGCAGGTCAACGCCGCCGCCAAGGGGAACGCCCAGGCTGCCCGCTACGTGTCGGAGCTGGCCGGCGTCTTCGACGAGGACGCCGGCGAGGAAGAGGCGGCCCGCCCGTGGGCCGCCGACCTCTCCCTGCTCATCGGGCGCGACTTCGTGGACCTCCACCGCCGCATCCACGCCGGCGAGGTCACCGACGCGTGGCTCCCGGGCGGCCGAGGCAGCCTCAAGTCCTCGTACGCATCCCTCGAGATCGCCTCGGCCCTCATGGCCGACCCCGACGCCAACGCGCTCGTGGTCCAGAGCCGCCGGGTCAACATCAGGGACGCGTCCATGGCCCAGATGCTCTGGGCCTTCGACGTGCTCGGGGTGGCGGGCCTGTGGCGCCCCACGGGCTCCACCCTGCGCATCAACAACGTCGAGACGGGCCAGGCGGTGGTCTTCCGCGGCGTGGACGAGCCCAAGAAGCTGAAGTCCATCAAGCTCAGGCGCGGCCACTGGCGCTACCTCTGGGTGGAGGAGGCGGACCTGCTGCGCGGCATGGACGAGGTGCGCTCCATCCGCCAGACCGTGAGCCGCAGCCCCGCGCCCGTGCGCCGCATCTACACCTTCAACCCGCCCCGCACCCGGGACTCGTGGGCGAACCGCGAGGTGGCGAGGGTGAGGGAGGACCCGGCGCCGGGCGAGGCCGTGGCCGACTCCTGCTACACCGACGCCCCGCCCGAGTGGCTGGGCGAGCAGTTCGTCGCCGACGCCGAGGCGCTGAAGGAGGCGGACCCCGAGGCCTACCGCCACGAGTACCTGGGCGAGCCCGTGGGAGTCGGCGGCGAGGTCTTCGACCGGGTGGAGTTCCGCGCCGTCACGGACGCCGAGATCGCCGCCTTCGACCGCCCCATGGCCGGCCAGGACTTCGGCTGGTGGCCCGACCCGTGGGCCATGACGGTGTCGGAGTGGGACCCGGGGGCCCGCACGCTCACGACGTGGCGGGAGGACGGCGGCAACAAGCTCCAGCCGCCCGAGAGCGCCGAGAGGGCCCGGCACCTGCTCACATGGCCCGACGGGCCCGGCGGAAAGCCGGTGGAGCACCGCATCCGGGTCATGAGCGACGACGCGGCCCCCGAGCAGATCGCCGCCCAGCGCGACGCCGGCCTCGACGCGAGGGCAGCCGGCAAGGGCAACATGCGCACGGCCTCCTACCGCTGGCTCGCCGGCGTCCGCTGGGTCATCGACCCGCAGCGGTGCCCGCGCCTCGCCGAAGAGGTGCGCCACAAGCTCCACTGCCGCAGCCCCCAGGGCGAGTGGCTGGAGGAGGTCGAGGACGGCGACGACCACTACATCGACGCCACCCGCTACGCGGTGATGGGCATCGTGCGCCGGGCCCGGACGGCCTACCGGGGCGCGACCGGGGGCCCACGATAGCGGCGTACCCGACACGGAGGAGGGGCCGTGGCCTACTCGATACCGACCTGCGTCACCAACCGGCTGAAGGCCCTGAGCTACAGGCCGGACACCTCCATGGCCGAGCACGTGGCCCGGTGGTGGGAGTGGTACACGTCCACCGCCGGCTGGTACACCCAGTCCCAGGTGGTGCGGGGGCGCTGGTACACGCGCGAGATCTCCAGCCTCCATCCGGCCCGGCGGGTCTGCCGGGAGTGGGCGGCCACCATCCTGGACGACGACGCCACCACCTTCACCGTGGACGACGGGGGCGACGGCGCGTCGACGGCGGCCACCGACGCCCTGGCCGCGTGGGTGGCCGAGACCCGCTTCCTGCCCATCGCCCAGATGTGCGTCGAGAGGGCCTTCGCCACGGGCACCGGGGCCCTCGCCCTGTGGTTCGACGTGGTCGACGGCCGCCCGGCGCGCGTCAGGGCCCGGCGCTACGACGCCCGCATGGTCCTGCCGCTCTCCTGGGACGACGACGGGGTGACCGAGTGCGCCCTGTGCACCCAGGCCAACGTCGGCGGACGCAAGGTGGACCAGCTCCAGATGCACGTCCTCGACCCCGCCACGGGCACCTACCACGTCCGCACGGAGCTCTGGGCCAAGGACCGGCGCGTGAGCGACCCGGGCATCATCGAGGACTTCGACACGGGCACGGACCGGCCCACCTTCTGCATACTCAAGCCCGCCATCGACAACACCCGCGAGGACGGCACCTTCATGGGCCAGTCCGTCTTCGCCGACGCCCTGGACGCCATCAAGGGCGTGGACAACGCGTGGGACTCCATCCAGCGCGAGATAAGCGCGTCCAAGATCAAGGTGTTCGCCACCGACGACATGTTCGACGTGGCCCCCGGCGAGGACGGCACCACCGCCCGCATCATCCCGTGGGCCCCCGAGGACGTGGTCGTCCGCCTCGCGGCCGACGGGACGCACCCAACCCTCGAGACCTTCGCCCCCGACATCCGCCTCACACCCCTGCGCGACGCCCTGAACGTCGCGTGGGCCGAGGTGGGCGACATCGTGGGGTTCGGCAAGAACTACCTGCGCATGGACAAGGACGGCTCGGCCAAGACCGCCACCGAGGTCTCCAGCGACAACGCCGCCTTCGCCCGCAACATCAGAAAGCACGAGAACGGCATCGGCCCCGCCCTCGAGGGGCTCCTGGGCGCCCTCGTGGAGGTGTCGGGGTGGGCGCCGGCCGGCAGCCGCGTGAGGGTGAACTTCGACGACTCGGTCATCACCGACACCCAGACCGAGAAGGCCACGGCCCTGGCCGAGGTGGGCGGCGGAGTCATGGCGCCGTGGGAGTACCGCGCCCGGTTCTACGGCGAGGACGAGGCCACGGCCCGCTCCCTCGCCGCCGAGTGCGCGCAGCCCTCGGTCGACGACCTGCTCGGTGCCGGGACGATGCTCTGATGCTCTCCCCCGAGGAGATCTCGGCCGCCGCCCGGGCGGCCGGGGCCTGCTACGAGGAGCTGGAGCTGGCCGTCCTCGAGGCCATATCCGGCTCGCTCGCCGCCGCCGTGGGGCGCGGCGACACCTACGCCGGCCTCGTCAAGGGGGCCAACGAGGCCCAGGCGGAGGCCCTGCGCATCCTCTCGGCGTCGCTCAGGCGCGTCCTCGACGCCGCAGGGTCCGACGCCCGGACGTCGCTCCTGCGCTCCCTCGAGGACGACCTCGACCGCATGGGCGTCGACGCGTCCCACCTCCCCGGGCTCGTCCAGGCGTCGCTCCACCAGAGCGGGCAGGAGGCCGTGCGCGGCCTCGCCGGCATCGTGCTGCGGGACAACCTCTCCATGGCCGCCGACGCCCGGAGCTCGTGGCTCTCCATCGCGTCGCGCTACGTCGCCGGCCACCAGGCCGGCGGCATGGGCTCGGAGGAGGCCGTCAGAAAGGCCGTGCGCGACCTCGCCGACCGCGGGGTCGCCGTGGTGGACTACGCCTCGGGGGCCCGGACCCGGGCCGACGCCGCCGTCAGGCGCCACCTGCGGAGCCAGATAAGCCAGACCGCGGCCGCCCGCACCGTGCAGGTCATGGACGGCACCGACTGGGACCTCGTGGAGGTGTCGAGCCACATCGGGGCCCGCCCGAGCCACGCCGAGTGGCAGGGGCGCGTCTACAGCCGCAGGGGGCGGCACCCGAGGTACCCAGACTTCCTCGCCGGGACCGGCTACGACGGGGTCCGGGGCCCCTACGCGGCCCTGGGCGACCGCCTCTGCGGCGTCAACTGCCGCCACAGCTTCGGTCCCTACCTCGAGGGCCAGCCCCGGGCCTACTCCCCCACCCCGGACGAGGACGCCGGGCTCGAGCGCGGCGAGGTCTACCGGGCCACCCAGCACCAGAGGGCCATAGAGCGCCGCATCCGGGCCGCCAAGCGGCGCGTGGCCGCCGACGAGGGGGCCGGCCTGGACAGCTCCCTCGAGCGCGTGCGGCTGGGGGTCGCCCAGAGGGAGATGCGCGAGTGGGTCAAGGGGCACCCCTACCTCCGCCGCCAGAGGGCCCGGGAGCAGGCCTCGGAGCTCGCAGCCCAGCCGAGGCCGATGACGCCGTCGGCGAGGGCCCGGGCGATGCGGGACGAGCGCGTGGAGCGGGGCCCGAACACAGTCCGCCGCCCGGCCCAGAACAAGCACATCCCGGGGACGAAGGAGTACGGGGACAAGATGAGGTCCCCCAGGCTCAAGGCGGAGAAGAGGGGCGAAAACGCCTACCCGAGGCCGAGCTACTTCACCATGGGCGCCGACGAGGTGGTCCGGATGGTCGAGGGCGCCGTGGGCACCGGCAGGCCCCTCCACAGCACCGAGGGGGACTGGTACGGCAGGGAGATATGCCGCTCGGAGTCCATCGTCGGCTTCACCGTCGACCGAAACGGCATCGAGACACCGACTGAATGGTTTAAAATCCACTACAGCAAGAGGGGTGTCCACGGGGTGCCCACGAACCCACCGAGGGAGGACGGATGACCATCGACGACATCGAGGCCCTGAGCGGAAAGAGGGTGAAGGTCACCTGCACGAACGGGTTCGTCGCAGTGGGCTACATCGAAATGGAGACCGACAGCTACGACGAGGCGTGCGTCTACTGCGGCCGCGACGGGATACTCGGCCTCACACTCGACCAGATCGCGTCCGTAGAGGTGCTCGAGGGCTAGGGGGAGCCATGCGCCGGGACATGGACATCGTCCGCTACATCCTCGCGACCGTGGGCGACGCCGACGGCCCGGTGGACATGTTGGGCCGGCTCCCCGAGGGCGTGTCGGAGGAGGCCATGGCCTACCACGTGAGGCTCCTCAGGGCCCACGGGCTCGTCGACGCCCCCGAGCCCGCCCGCGACCTGTGCGGCGGCTACACGGTCCTCACGGTCGACGGGCTCACCTGGGACGGCGAGGACTGGCTGGAGGCCACCGAGGACGGCCGCGTGTGGCGGCGCACCAAGGAGGTCGTGGCCAAGGCCGCCGGGAGCACCACCCTCGGGGTCATCAAGGAGACGGCGTCCCTCGTGGCCATGGGCCTCATCAGGGGGGAGCTCGGCCTCTAGGCAGCCCCCGGAAGCACGACGGAGCACGGGCCCCCACGGGGGCCCTTTTTCATGCCGCGACACCGGGGCGACCATCGAGCCACGCCCGGCCAGCGGAGAAGGGCCACCCATAGGCGCGGAGAGAACCGCGTAGACAAACCCATGGAGTAAGGGAGGACGCGTCATGAGCCACCACGAGGACGACGAGACCAAGGCCAAGGGCACCGAGCCCGAGACCGGCGAGCCCCAGGGCGACACCGGCGGCGGCGCCGAGCCCCAGGGCACCGGGCCCCAGGGCGGCACCGGAGGCGCCGAGGGCGGGGACGACCCCCTCGACCGCCACGGCGAGCCCGGCATCAGCCGCGGCAAGTACGAGCGCGAGGTGAAGGCCTACAAGGCCCGCATCGCCGAGCTCGAGGCCAAGGTCGACGAGTCGGCCAAGACCGAGGAGGGCCGCGCCAAGCTCAAGAAGGAGCTGGACGACGCCAAGGCCTCCTTCGCCGACCGCGAGCTGGGATACCAGCTGCGCCTGGAGGGGTGCGTCGACGAGAAGGCCGCCAAGGCCCGCCTGGAGGACTTCGACGGCGACGTGGCCAAGCTCAAGGAAGCGTGCCCCTACCTGTTCCGCGCCCAGGGCCCCACGGGCTCCACCGGCGCAAAGCCCCAGGGGGCCTCCAGCGCCATCGACGACGCCATCGAGCGAGGCTTCAGGATCTAAGGAGAAGACATGCCTCTCGGAAGCTACGCAGTCAAGTACACCAACAAGCTCGACCAGGTCCTGGAGGCCGGCGTCAAGACCTCCGACCTGCTCGTGGACCAGTCCCTGCTCGGCGAGCTCGACGGGGCCGGCGAGATCAAGGTGCCCAAGCTCACCATGGACGGCCTGGCCGACTACAGCCGCGCCAACGGCTTCGTGGCCGGCGACGCGAGCTCCGAGTGGGAGACCCTCAAGCTCTCCTACGACCGCGGCCGCAGCTTCGCCGTGGACGCCGTGGACGACGAGGAGCGCGAGGCCCTGCTGTCCGCCAACCTCATGGGCGAGTTCGTGCGCACCAAGGTCGTGCCCGAGGTCGACGCCATCCGCTTCGCCCGCCTCTACGAGAACGCCGGCACCAAGAAGACCGGCTCCCTGGCGGCCTCCGGCGCCACCACCAAGGCCGTCCGCGCGGCCGAGGACGCCCTCGAGGACGCCGGCGCCGACATGGGCAACCTCGTCCTGTACGTCTCCAGCGCCACCAAGGGCGCCCTGCGCGACGAGGTGCCCCGCTCCTTCACCAACTCCGGCGACCCCGACTCCCGCATCTACCGCTTCGACGACATCCCCATCGTCACCGTGCCATCCGCCCGCTTCAAGACCTCCATCGAGCTCCTGGACGGCACCACCGACGGCGAGACCGCCGGCGGCTACAAGGCGGCCACGGGCGCGGTCACCATGGACTTCGTGCTCATGGAGAAGAGCGCTGCGAAGGCCATCCAGAAGCACGAGAAGCTCCGCTACTTCGCGCCCGACGTCAACCAGGCCAAGGACGCGCACCTGTGGCAGTACCGCCTGTTCCACGACCTGTTCGTGATGGACAACAAGAGGGGCCTCATCTACGCCTACACCGCCACCGCCCCGACCAATCCCACGGAGTAGGCGGTGGGGCGCATCGTGGGCGCCCCGGTCCCCCAGCAGGACCGGGAGGCGAAGCCGAACAAGGCCCGCAAGCCGGCGGCCAAGCGGCCGGCCAAGGGCAACGAGAAGACCGGGGAGAAGCGGTAAGGGGCGGCCATGGGGAAAGCGACGGAGCTCACCTACGAGCGCTACACCGAGCTCGGCGGCACCCTCGCCGAGGGCGCCTTCGAGGCGTCCGTGGGGGCCGCGTCCGCCTTCGTGGCCGCCGAGATCTGGCCCCACGGACCGGCGGACGCCGCCGAGCGCGAGGCCGTCGAGCGAGCCGTGGCCGCCTGCGTCGACTGCGACGCCGCCTGGGGAGGGGACGGCTGGGCAGGCCCCGCGTCCTTCTCCATCGGCAGCTTCTCCGCGTCCGGCTCCCAGGGGGCGGCGTCGGCGGACTACGCGGCCGACATGGCGGCGGCCGCCCGGCGCCAGCTCGTGGGCACCTCCCTGCTGCTCAAGGTGGTGCGCTGATGCGCCCCATCCCCCGCCGGCTCCTCGCCGACACCGCCGCCTTCTCGGCCCCCGACGCCTCCGCCCGCTGGGCCGGGGGCTTCGGGGAGCCGGTGGAGTGGGACTGCGTGAGGGTCGAGCTGGACGTGGACTCCGTCGGGGTCCGGTGGGCCGACGACGCCCGCCCCTCCTGCGTGGTCTACGTCGACGCCGTCAACTCGCGGCCGGCCGCCCCGCCCGCCCTCGGCTCCCTGGCCGAGGTGGCGGGCCTCACCGGCACCGTCACGGCCGTCCGGCCCCGCTGCGGCCTCGGCGGCCGCCCGCACCACTGGGAGGTGGACGTCCGATGAGCGCCCCGAGCCCCGTGGCCGCGTCGGTCACCGTCGACATCTCCGGCCTCGAGCGAAGGTTCGGCCCCGACGCACTGCTGCGGGCCCAGGGCCTCTTCGCCGACCGGGTGGGCTTCGACTCGAACTACTACGTGAAGATGGACAGCGGCGACACCCACGACTCCATGGTGCCCGCCTCCGACTTCGAGAAGGGCCTGGTGGTCTGGGACACCGAGTATGCGGGCTACGCCTACAGGGACCCCCACGTGAGGACCGAGGAGAACCCGAACGCCAAGCCGAAATGGTTCGAGGTGGCCAAGGAAGCGCGCAAGGAGAGCTGGAGGGTCTACGCCCTCGCGGCCCTCGTGGGAAGGGGGTAGCCATGGGGACGAAGCCGTGGCCCGTCCAGATCGTCGAGCAGGCGGCCGACGCCGTGGGGGCCGCCACGGGCCTCCCGTGCCTCCTGCGGCCGCTGGCGACCGACCAGGAGGGCGTCTGCCTCCGGGGGCTCGCCGCCGCACCCGCCGACGTCTACATGGACGGCGAGGAGCGGGTCGTCTGGACGGTGCAGGCGTGGTGCCGCCGCAGGCGCGAGGACGAGGCCATCGACCTGGCCTGCCTCGCGTCCATGGCCCTCCAACGGGCCATGGCCCACGCCCACGGCGCCAACTGGTTCGTGGACAGCGCCTACCAGAGCACCGCCCCCACCCTCACCGAGACCCCCGGCGAGCTCTTCACCTACACCACGGCCGTGAGCTGCAGCCTCACGGTCCAACCGACCTTCTAGGAGGAACAATGGACCTCGGATTCCCTCTGAACTACACCAACCTCTACCTCATCGACGTGACCCCCGACGGCCCCGAGCGCACCTGGGCCCGCCTCGCCGCCGGCATCACCACCGTCGAGGTCAACGACTCCGACGAGACCGTCGACAGCTCCTACTACGACGGCGAGGGCGTGAGCTCCACCGACGTCACCGGCTCCACCATGGGCTACTCCATCTCCGGCGAGCGCCGCGTGGGCAACCGAGCCCAGGACTTCATCGCGTCCCTGCGCGGCTCCGCCGGCAGCGCCCGCAACACCCACCTGCGCCACATCGGGCCGGACGGCTCCTACCTCGAGGGCGTGGTGACCCTGACCGACATCAAGGCCGGCGGCGGCGACGCCAACGCCAAGGGCACCTTCGAGTGCACCGCCACCTTCAAGGGCCGCCCCACCTACACCCCCGGCGACAAGGACCAGGTGCCCGAAACCGTCACCTGCACCGCCGCCACGGTCGAGGTGGGCAAGACCGCCCTGCTGGAGCCCACCGTCACCCCCGCCGCCGCGTCGGGGGCCTGCGCCTACGCCGTGGACGACCCCGAGGTCGCCACGGTGGACGACGACGGCACCGTCCACGGCGTCAAGGCCGGCAAGTGCCGCGTGTCGGTCAAGGCCATGGCCGCCCCCACCGTGGCCTGCATCGCCGAGGTGACGGTGACCGAGGCCGCGGGCGACTGAGCGGCGCGCGACTCCGGGCACACCATGGGGCCGTCCCGACAAGGGGCGGCCCCTTCTTCGTGGCCGCCGAGACCGGAAGGAACGCCCATGGCATCCGTCATCGAGCTCCGCCCCGCGGTGGAGACCATCGCCTTCTCCGACGACCCCGACGCCAAGACCTACACCGTCGACATCACCGACCAGGGGGTGCTGGCGCTCCGGGGGCGCGTGGAGGAGGTGCGCGCGGCCCTCGACGCGGCGGGAGACGACGACCGGGAGGCCGCGGCCGAGGCCGTCCACGAGTTCATCGCGGCCGTGGCCGGCGAGCAGTGCTACAGGGACGCCCTGGCCTACGTGGCCGGCGGCAAGCCCAAGAAGGGCGCCACCTACGTCATCGCGCTGATGCCCCTCGTGGAGGCCCTGGGCGCCATGGTCATGGGGCGCGTCGCCGCCGTGAAGAGGACCCACATGGAGGACCACCTCGGCCGCGTCGAGGCGACCGGGGACGCGATCTAGGTGGGGCGCCCCTGGCACGTCCACACCGTCTGCGGCCGGGCCGTGCGCGTCCACGACGACCTCGGCACAGCCCTGGCCGTGAGGGACATGCTGGGCGACGACGTGCTGGACGGCCGGGAGAAGGGGGCGCTGGCCATCCGGATGCTCGCCGTGGACCCCGACGCCTTCGCGGAGGCCTTCCGCGGCCGGCTCCAGGAGGCCCTGGACGAGGTCCTGGGATCCGTCTTCGGCATCCGGGAGGGACCCGCCCCAAGGGGCCGACCCTTCGACTGGGACCACGACCGGGCCCGCATCGTGGCCACGGCCCGGGGCGCCTACGGGTTGTCGTGGGAGGGGCTGCTGGACCTGCCCTACACCGAGGCCTGCACCCTCATGGCGCTCTCCCCCGAGGACAGCCCCCTGGGGCAGGCCATCCACTACCGCCTCGCCGAGCGGCCGAGGCCCACCAGGCACAACCGCGAGCAGCTCGAGGCCTTTGACCGGCTCCGCCGGTTCTACGCCCTGCCCGAGGGCGGAGCCTCCGACAGCGTCGAGGCCAAGAACGCGGCGGCCACCGCCGCGTTCGCGCGCCTCGCAGGAAGGGGATGAGATGGCGGACGACGGGCGCGTGACCATCAAGGCCATCCTCGACTCCTCGGGCATCTCCCGGGGCGTAAAGGACATCGACAGGGCGCTGGGGTCCATCAAGACCTCGGGCCTGGACGGCGTGGGCCGCGCCGCCGAGAGGAGCGGCGAGAGCCTGGAGGGCGTGGGGAGGTCCGCCGAGAGCGGCATGGGCGAGGCCGCCGACGCCGCCGAGGCCGCCGCCTCCACCATCTCCGGCTCCACCCAGGACGCCGCCGAGACGGCGTCCGCGGCCGTCTCCGGCATCGGCGACGCGGGCGCGTCCCTCGGGGGGCTGGCCGACGCCATCGCCGACCCCGTCGAGGAGGGGGCCGGCAAGGCCGAGGGGTCGGTGGGCCGGCTCAAGGGATTCTTCGGCGACTTCGTGGAGGAGACCAAGGCGTCCTTCGAGGGGCTCCTCCCGGTCATCACCGGCGGCAACCTCGCCGCCATGGTGGTCGACACCGCCAAGCAGGCCGTCCAGGCAGTCATCGACATCGGCAAGCGGAGCTTCGAGGCCTACGCCTCCTACGAGCAGCTGGTGGGCGGCGTCGAGACGCTCTTCGGCACCGGCGGCCGCTCCCTCGAGGAGTACGCGGCCCAGTCCGGCAGGACCGTGGATCAGGCCAAGGGCGACTACGACCGGCTCATGGGCGCCCAGGCCGAGGTGATGAGGAACGCCGAGCAGGCCTACAGGACCGCCGGCATGAGCCAGAACGCCTACATGGAGACGGTGACTTCCTTCTCGGCCTCCCTCATCAAGGGCCTGGGCGGCGACACCGTGGCGGCCGCCAGGTACGCCGACATGGCCATCGTGGACATGAGCGACAACGCGAACAAGATGGGCACCTCGATGCAGTCCATCCAGGACGCCTATCAAGGATTTGCTAAACAAAATTATACGATGCTCGACAACCTGAAGCTCGGATACGGCGGCACCCAGAGCGAGATGGCCAAGCTTATCAACGACTCCGGGGTCCTCGGCGACGCCATGACGGTCACCGCCGAGACGGTCAACGACGTCTCCTTCGACAAGATCGTGGAGGCCATCCACGTCATCCAGGAGCGCATGGACATCGCCGGCACCACGTCCAAGGAGGCGGCCACCACCATCGAGGGGTCCATGGGCATGGTGGGCGCCGCGTGGGAGAACCTCCTCATCGGCTTCGGCGACCCCGAGGCGGACATGGACGCCCTCATGGACGCCCTGCTGGACTCCGTGGTGACGGCCGCGTCCAACGTCGTCCCGGCGGTGGGCCGCGTGGCCGCCTCCATCGTCACGGCCATCCCCCAGGCCTTCGCCTCCGTCGGCACCAAGGTCTGGGACGGCATCGTGGGCTCCATCGACGCCGCGACCGGAGGGGCCGCGAGCCGCGTCATCGCCGCCGTCGGCGGGGCGCTGCAGGAGGCCGTGGGCCCCGTCGCGGACTTCTTCTCCCCCGTCGTCGACCGCGTATCCGAGCTGGCCAATGCCCTCGTCGTGGGCATCCAGAGCACGTTCGAGGTGACCGGCGACATCCTCGGGGAGGCGCTGCCGCCCATCGAGGCCGTCGGGGAGGCGTTCGAGAGGGTCTTCGGCCACCTGATGGACGTCCTCGGCCCCGTGGGGTCCCTCGTCGGCTGCGCCCTCCAGGACATGCGCGACGCCGTCCTCGAGTGGCTGCCCGAGTGGGACGACGTCATGGACGTGTTCTTCGACCTGCGGGACGCCGTCGAGCTGGCCGTGCAGGGGGTGGGCTCCGCCCTCGGGGCCCTGTGGGAGACCGTGGGGCCCATGCTGGAGGGATTCCTCGACACCGTGGGCAGCTCCGTGTGGGCGCTCTGGGAGGGCGCCCAGCCGGTGGTCGGGGCCTTCCTCGAGGCCATGGCGGCCCTCGGCGAGGCGCTGGCCCCGGTGGGCCAGGCCCTCATGGACGGCCTCGGCGCGGCGTTCACGGCCGTCGGCGACGCCATCGGCGTCTTCTGGGAGATGGCGTCGCCCATCCTCGAGGCCATGCTCGGCTTCTTCTGGGAGCTGGCCGGCGAGCAGGTGGAAGCGGCCGTGGCCTTCATCACCGAGACCGTGTTCCCCACACTCCAGGGCGTCTTCGAGTGGATCAGGGACAACGCCGGCCCCATCGTCGAGGGGCTGTTCGGGGCCGTCCAGGCGTTCATCGAGTGGCTGCAGCCGGCCCTCGACGCCGTGAACGCGTTCCTCACCGGGGTGGTGCTCCCCATCGCCCAGGGGGTCTGCACGGGCATCGCCGAGGGGTGGCGGGCCCTGTCCGCCACCATCGGCCCCATCCTCGACGGCATCAGGGGCGTCGTCGAGGGTGTCTGGAACACCATCTCCGGCATCGTCAACGTCGTGGTGGGCGGCATCAAGGGCCTGGTCACCGGCGACTTCTCCCAGATGCAGGAGGGCGTCTCCGGCGTCATGGACGGCATCTCCGGCGTCGTCGAGGGCGTCTGGAACACCGTCAAGGGGGTCTTCGAGGGGACGCTGGGGGCCATCGGGGCCGTCGTGGACAGTACCTTCGGCGCCATCGGCGACGTCATCGGCGGGGCCATGGACGGGGCCGAGTCCGTCGTCTCCGGGGCCGTCGACGCCATCCTGGGCTTCTTCGACTTCGACTGGCACCTCCCCGAACTCAAGCTCCCCCACATCGTCGTGGGCGAGTACATCGACGTGCCGGTACTCGGCCGCATCCCCAACCCCACGACACTGCGCGTCGACTGGTACGCCACGGGCGGCGTCTTCGACACCGCCAGCGTCATCGGCGTGGGCGAGGCGGGCCCCGAGGCCGTCGTGCCCCTCAGGGGCCACCGCATGCGGCCCTTCGCCGAGGCCGTGGCCGGAGAGATGGGGGCAGGGGCCGGCGACGTGACCGTGACCGTCAACCTGACCGTGGAGCGGATGGAGGGCACCGAGGGCGACGTGGCGCGCCTCGCCGACATGGTGGACCGAGAGGTCCGCCGCAAGCTAGACCGCCGCATGAGGATGGGGGCATACGCATGATCTTCGACGGCAAGGACCTGGGGCGCTGGCTCCGGGTCAACCCTACCCGGGCCATGACGCCCAAGGTGAGGGTGGAGACGGAGGAGGTGCCGGGGCGCGACGGGTCCGTGTTCCGCGCCGGCACCCTCGAGCCCCTCGACATCCGGGTGGCCGTGCGCCTGGCCATCGACGCCACGGACCACCGCCAGGTGGCCCGCGTCCGCCGCCTCGTGTCCGCCGCCCTCGTCACCGACGGGCCCCGGGAGCTGGTGCTGCCCGACGAGCCGGAGCTGGCCTACATGGCCATGCTCACCGACTCGGGCGACCTGGACAACCTGTGGTGGACCGGCGGCTGCGAGATCGGCTTCACCGCCTTCGACCCGGTGGCCTACGGGGCTCGGCGCAGCCGTCGGCTGGCCGTGGGGGCGAGCTCCTTCGGCGTGTCGGGCACGTGGCCCACGGGGCCCGTCTTCGAGGCCGTGGGGGCCGGCGCCTCCGTGCAGGTGAGCGACGTCGCCACCGGGGCGTACGTCCGCACCGCCGCGCCCGTCCCCGCCGGCTCCAAGGTCGTCGTCGACTGCGGGGCGCGCCGCACCACCGTGGGCGGCGCCCCCGTGGCCGTGACCCTCGGGAGCGACTACTTCGAGCTCGACCCGCCCACGGCGAGGGTGTCGGTGGCCGGGTGCCAGTCCCCCGAGGTGTCGTGGCGCGAGAGGTGGGTGTGATGGGTCCGACTGTCTACGTGTACGACCGCTGGGGCGCCCAGACGGGCGTCCTGGCGGGCCTGCTGTCCCTCGTGCGCGTCGCCGAGGTCAACGGCGAGGACGCCCTCAAGGTCACATCCATGACGTCGCTGGCCAAGGGCCAGCGCCTGGTGCTCGCCGACGGCCGGGGCGTGTGGCACGAGTACGTCGTCTCCGAGACCGAGGAGGAGCGCAGCGGCGGGGCCGTGGCCTGCACCGCCTACTGCGAGGGGTTCCTCCGGGAGCTCACCGGCGACTACATCGTGGACAGGCGCCCGTCCGGCTCCGCCGCCGTGTGCCTCGCGTCCCTGCTCGACGGCCTGCGCATCCGCCCGGGCACCGTCACCGCCGCGGGCACGGCCCAGATGAGCTGGTACCACGTCTCGGCCAGGGAGGCCCTGAGCGAGCTGGTAGCGGCCCTCGGCTGCGAGATGCGGGGGCGCGTCACCGTGGCCGGCGACAAGGTCACGGGCCGCCACGTCGACCTCGTGGACCGTGTCGGGGCCGCCTCGGCCCGCCGCTTCGAGTACGGCAGCGACCTCACGTCGGTGCGCCGCTCGGTGGACGGCTCCGACGTGGTCACCGCCCTCTACGGCTACGGCAAGGGCATCCCCCTCCACGACGAGGGGGGCGACGCCACCGGCGGATACTCCCGCAAGATCACCTTCGGGGACATCAACGGGGGCAGGGACTACCTGGAGGACGACGCGGCCAAGCGCACCTGGGGGCTCCCCGGCCCCGACGGGACCACCGTCCACGTCTTCGGCAAGGTGGAGTTCGACGACTGCGAGGACCCAGCGGAGCTCAAGCGGCTCACCCGGGAGGCCCTGGACAGGATGAGCCAACCGGCCGTGACCTACGAGGCCGACGTGCTGCAGCTGGCCCGGGGCGGCCTCGACGCCGACGGCATATCCGAGGGCGACACCGTGGCCCTCGTCGACACCTGCTTCGACCCGCCGCTGCGCCTCTCGGGCCGCGTCCTGCGCATCGAGGAGGACCTGCTGGACGCCACGTCCACCCGGCTCACCCTGGGCAACGTGGCCCCCGCCCTCGACCCGTGGCTCGCCGCCCAGGCGTCGTCCAGCAAGGCGCTGCGCGACCACGCGGCGTCCTGGGACTCGGCCACCCAGGTGGACACGGCATACCTCGACGCCGTGATGGACCGGCTCAACGAGCAGTTCAAGGCCGGGGGGAGCTACAAGTTCGAGAGCTTCGAGCTGGGCACCATATACAGCTCGGTGCCCCTGGACAAGGACGGCAGGCCCACCAGAACCCCCGCCATGGCCATGCAGCTCACCGGGGCCGGGTTCCGCATCGCCAACAGGACCAAGAGCGACGGCGCCTTTGACTGGCGCACCTTCGGCACCGGCGCCGGATTCACCGCCGACGAGCTCACCGTGGGCACCATCACCGGAGGAGCAAACAGCTGGAACCTCAACACCGGAGACCTCCTGTTCAGGAGGGGGTCCATCGCCGACACCCTCGGGAGGAGCGTGTGGGACCTCACCAAGGGGTCCTTCACGACCAAGTACCTCGAAGCCGCGAGCGCCAAGATCACGAGCTCGACCATCGCCGACTGCACGGCGACGAACCTCAAGGTGGAGTCGGGCGACATCTCGAGCCTGCGGGCCGGACGGGTGGGCGTCAACGACTCCCTGTACATGAGGACCGGCGTCACCGTGGGAGGGAACCCGGGAGCGTCGTTCGTCAACCCCTACGGCAACTACCTCGACATCGAGGCGATGAGGGCCACCGACGACACGACCGGCGCGACGACCGGCATCGGGCTCGCCACGTTCGACGAGCCGTTCATGGCGGCGTCGACCCACTACGACCACCTGTGGCTCTTCCCCCCGTCCGGCATCAAGAACACCTACCTGAGACGGGCCAACGAGCAGCTTTTCCTGAAGGCGGGCGGTGACGTCTACCTGCAAAAAAGCGCGACCCGCGGCATCTTCATGGGGTCGAACCAGGTCATGATCAAGTTCGACAACACCCACTACGTCCTGATCAACTCCTCGGGCGTCCAGTGCCGGTGCGGATCTAAGGGGTTCGGCTGGTACAACGGGTCGTTCACCGAGAGCCTCACGTGGAAGGAGTAGACCATGAGCGACACCCCCACGAATATCGAATGGGGCGCAGAGCCCACTCAGGCCGCGCCCACCAATGCCCAGCAGATCGCCGACCTCACCCAGGTGGTAGCAAGCCTGGCCCAGGTGGCCCAGGACCTGGCGGCATCCACCCACGACCTGGCCGAGATCGCCCGCGCCACACTGGAAGACAGGAGATAGGTCATGGCCACGCACCACCTGAACCTGGACATCAACAAGAGGGCAACCGCCCTGCCCGACGAGGTCGTCGTGCGCGTCGGCGACGTGGGGTCCCAGACCGTCGTGGCCGAGCTGACCGACGACGGGACGCCCTACGCGGTCCCCACCGGATCCACGGTGCGCCTGGACGTCATCCGGGCCGACGGGTGCCTCGTGAGGCAGACCGGCAGCTCCGCCGGATCATCGGTCACCGTGACGCTCCCCGACGCCGCCGTGGCCGTAGCCGGGCTCGCCCGCATCGCCTACATCTCCATCCTGCAGGGCGAGGACGTCGTGGAGTCCACCGACGCCTTCTCCCTGCGCGTGGAGGAGGGCACGGGCACCCGGGCCCTGGCCGCCGCCAAGGACTACGACGACGCCCTCGAGGCGCTCTACTCCCGGTGGAAGGAGCTGGAGGAGCAGGCCGCCGAGGCCGAGGGGGCCCGAGCGGCCGCCGAGGAGGCCAGGGCGTCGGCCGAGGTCGCCCGCGTCTCCGCCGAGTCCGGGCGCGTCCAGGCGGAGGCCGGGCGCGTGTCCTCCGAGGAGGGCCGCGCCGCCGCCGAGGCCGAGAGGGCCGCCTCGGAGCTGCGGCGGGTAGCCGCCGAGCTGGACCGTGCCCAAACCGAGGCCGCCAGGGCCGCCGCCGAGCTCGAGCGCGTCACCGCTGAGGCGCAGCGGGTGACCGGGTGGGCCACCATCACCGCCCAGTGGTCCGAGATCATCAGCTCCATCGGCTCCTCGACCTTCGCGAAGCTCGAGGAGGGCGAGTACGACCCCGCCACCGGCCGTCCGACCCTCGAGGCCGGGGCTCCCAACGTCATCTACCTCGCCCCCGAGACGGGCCCCGACGCCTCCAACGGCTTCTGCGAGTGGGTCTACGTCGACGACTCATGGGAGGAGCTCGGCCCCGCGGCCCCGACGCCGGTCCCCATCCCTGTGGACGCCATCGCGGCCCTCGTCGACGAGGGTACCCAGATGCTCGGCACGAGGTACCTGGACGCCAACGGCCTCAACTACCTCTTCGGCCGCCAGGCCGAGATCTACGCCGCCACCGTCCACACCCACGCCGCCGGCGACATCGTGAGCGGGACGCTCCCCGTGGACCGCGGCGGCACCGGGGCGGCCACGGCCGAGGCCGCGAGGACGTCTCTTGGAGCCGCCTCCAGCGACGAGGTGGCCACGTTGCGGGATTCCGTATCCTGGACGGTCGGAGTTGGGCCCGGCATGGGGTCGGTGGTCGCCGGGTCCTCGGTGCCGACCGGCGGAAGCGTGGTGCTGTCCCTCTCCGGCAAGATGGCCGACGGCAAGGACTACTCCGTGGCCGTGCGCAGCGAGGGTATCAACCTCTTTGTCCCGGAGCTCGGCTACGACAAGTGGATCTACTGGTCCGGGTAGGCATTCCGTATCCCGTTGCTCTCTCTGGTCTCCTATCCGCAGCCAGACCACGCCCAGGTGGTGGTTCACCACCGAGTCTGCGGCGCCCTATCCCAACGACGTCGTCTTGACGATCTGCGGCGACGACACGGGCAGCTCGGCCAACGCCGTGGGGCGCGTCCTCGCGTGCGCCCCCGGCGTGGCCCTCCAGCGCAGGCTGGAGCTGTCATCGGGCCGGTGCATCTTCACCATGCGCTCCGGCATCGTCTCGGTGCAGCTCAAGGCGGGGGCCTCCGCGTGGAGCATCCCGGAATCCTACGGGTCGGTGGCCCTCGGGACGCTGCCCGATGGGTGGAGGCCGACGGTGCCCACCTTCATCCCCGCTACGAGCCAGGCCAACCCTGGGTGCGTCGCCTACCTCTCGGTGGCCACCACGGGGGCGGTGGTGCTCCAGAACCACGGCGGCTCCGCCATCACCACCGACGTGTACGCCCAAGGCTGCTACATCGCCGAGGTCATGTCCTAGGGGAGCATGAGGGACTCCCACGACCCCCCTGGGAACCGCCTGACGACCCCGAGCTTTAGGGGGTCGGTGTAGAGGTGGAGCTGGATCTCGGTGCCGTCGTCGAGGGTCGTGCGCCACTCGACGCGGGCCGCCGCGACGTTGTGCCAGACGCTCGCGGAGGCGACCCCCGACGAGACGGCCACGCGTTGGGATACGGAATCACCTCCCTATCACAGCCATCGCCCACGTCCTCTGGGCGTCCTTGAGCACCTGCGAGTCGGGGCGCAGGTAGTACCTCGCCGTCGTCGAGATGTCGGTGTGGCCGAGGGCCCTGGAGACCACCGCCACGTCGACGCCGGCCGCCAGGGCCGTGGTGGCCCACGTGTGGCGGAGGTCCTTCGGGGGCACCCACGGGAGCCCCTGCCGCCTGCAGTGCGCCTTGTACCTCCTCGCCACGGCGTTGGGGTCCATCCCGCCGACGAGGCGCCCCTCGCCCTTGAGCTCGCGGAGCCTGGCGACGGCGAACCGGGGGAGCCACACCTCGCGGGCGGAGAGCTCGGTCTTGGGCTCCTCGACCACGACGCGCCCCGCCACCACCTGCACGACACGGCGCACACGCACCCGGCCGTCCCTCAGGTCGACGTCGCGCCACTCGAGGCCGCACCCCTCCTCGCGCCGCAGGCCGAGGCAGACCGAGCAGATGAGCCACGCCTCCAGCTCGTGGCCCCAGAAGCCCCGGAGCAGCCGGTTCACGCCGGCTGCGTCCAGCACGGGGTCCTTGAGGGCGAGCCTCCTCGGCGGCCGCTCCACCCGCACCGTGGGGTCGGCGTCGAGGTAGCCCCACCTCACGGCCTTGCGGAGCATCGCCCGGAGCACCGCGTAGGCGCCGTCGGCGGCCCCCCTCGTGGGGATGGAGGCCAGCCAGCGCTCTATGGCCTCGACGCCTACCTCCGAGAGCTCCGCCGGGGCGAACGCCGGGGCGATGTGACGCTCCCACTTGCACCGGTACCCGTCGATGGTGCAGGCGCGGAGCCTCGCCTCCTGGTGGGGCATCCATACATCAGCGTAGAAAGTTCCGACCAGCATATGTCCTCCAAAATCCCGTGACCCCCGGGCCCGTCGCCCGGGACGGCCGTAACGGGATTTTCTCGGAGGCGACACCGCCGGGACCATCGGTGGGGACCCGGGCACAGGGCCCGGACGACCGGAAGGAGTCGCATATGGCGACAGTGCTCGAGAGGGTCGACCCGTCGGCGGTCCTCGTGGCCCTGGCACTCATGGGCCTGGACATCGTCCTGGGCATCGCGGGGGCCGTGAAGGAGAAGGACGTCCAGTCCAGCAAGATGCGCGAGGGGCTGTGGCACAAGTGCGGCTCCATCGGCCTCATCGTCCTCGCCTTCGCACTCGAGTACGCCGTGGACCGCGTCGACCTCGGGGTGGTCTTCCCCGGCGTCGTCATCGTCTGCGCGTACATCTGCCTCATGGAGGTGGGGAGCTGCCTTGAGAACCTGGTGGTCCTGAACCCCCAGCTGGCGGACAACCCGATCATGCGGGTCTTCTCGTCCAAGGAGGAGCGGGGCGGGGGCCCTGCGGCGACAATGGGAGGTAGCAATGCCTAAGATCAGCACCAACGCCGGCCACACCCACAGGGCGCCGGGGGCGTCCGGCCACATCGACGAGGTCACCGAGGACCGCCTGGTCCGCGCGGCGGTCGAGAGGTACCTCCGCGCCGCGGGATGGGAGGTGCACGACTCCACCACCGAGGAGGCCACCAGCGACGCCGACCTGGCCATGATCTGCCGCAAGGCAAACGCGAGCGGTGCCGACTATTTCATGAGCATCCACTTCAACAGCTCCGACGGCACGGGCACCGGCGTGGAGGTCTACTACTCCCCCAACTCCAAGTCCACCTGGGGCAAGACCATGGCCACCAAGATCAGCGCTGCCCTGTCCTCGCTCATGGGCATCCGCAACCGTGGTGCCAAGGCCAAGGCCTTCTACGTCATCCGCAACACCACCATGCCTGCCATCCTCATCGAGACCTGCTTCGTGGACAACGCCGCCGACACGGCCGCATACCGCCGCGTGGGCCCCGACGCCATCGGAAAGTGCATCGCCGAGTGCATCGCCGGCAAGACCGTCACGGCCGCGCCTGCCGCCCCGGCCCCGGCCAAGCCGACCACGTCCGACAAGAAGGCCATGAACGTCGACGGCGACTGGGGCACCACCACCACGACGTGGCTCCAGGAGGCGTTCGGCACCGCCGTCGACGGCGAAATCTGGCACCAGTGGGCGCCCAACAAGCAGCCCGCCTTCGTCGCCGGCTGGAAGTACGACAACAGCGGCGACGGCTCCCCCCTCGTCAAGGCCATGCAGCGCTGGCTCGGCGTGGACGACGACGGCATCTGGGGCAAGAAGACCACCAAGGCCCTCCAGGCCAAGATGGGCACCGCGGTCGACGGCGAACTCTGGCGCCACTCACCGTGCGTCAAGGAGATGCAGCGCAGGCTGAACGCGGGAACGCTCGTCTAGCGATCCTTGTTTATACCCGGCACAAACAAGCCCCCGGCCCCAGCGATGGGGTCGGGGCGTTTTTCGTGCGCCGCCTCAAAGCGGTGACCCTTGCCTGAGGTGCCTCAGCCGTCGTACCGAGACGCCCGTTTGGTTTTCAACACCGTAAAGCTGTTTATGCCTGACCGGAGACCTTGGCACAAGATGGCACAGACCACCCGGAAATGCATACAAGAAAAGAAAGCTCCCGGCACCGAGACAGGTGCCGGGAGCTGCGTGTTCTCATGGTGCCCGAGGTGAGACTCGAACTCACACGGGGTTGCCCCCAGGGGTTTTTGAGACCCCCGTGTCTGCCATTCCACCACTCGGGCGGGCCCAGCCATTCTAGCAGAGACGCCGCAGGCCCACGGCCTCGCCCCTACCGGCTGGCCCGGCCGTTGAGGTAGGGGTTGTCCCGGAGCTCGTCGGCCATGGTCGTGGCCTCGCCGTGGCCGGGGAGCAGCACGGTCTCGGGCGGGATGAGGCCCTTGAGGCGCTCCAGGGTCTCCCCCATCACCTCGGGGTCGCCGCCCACGAGGTCGGTGCGGCCCACGGTGCCCTTGAAGACGGTGTCGCCGGTGAACGCGATGCCGTCGCCCAGGAGGATGACGCCGCCCTCGGTGTGGCCCGGGGTCTCGATGACGGCCATGGTCACGCTGCCCACGGTCACGGTGTCGCCCTCGCGGAGCAGGCGAGAGGGCTCTGGGGCATCGTCGTCGTAGGGGATGCCCAGGCTCCCCACGCCGCCGGCGTGCATGGCGCGCTCGGCGTCGCCCGCGCCGATGGCGAAGGGCACGTCGCCGCCCAGGGCCTCGACGAGCGCGGCCACGCCGCCCACGTGGTCGCCGTGGCCATGGGTTGCCACCACGAGGTCCACGGCGACGTCGGACAGCTGCCCGGCGATCCCGGCGCCGCAGAAGCCCGGGTCCACCACCATGGCATGGCCGTCGCTCACCAGCGCGTAACAGTTGGTCTCGATGGGGCCCACGGTGAAGGCGCGGATCTCCACATGGGAGTCCTCGGGGTCCTCTATCTCTCGCTCGTCAATGGGTTCGGCCATGTCAGGCCCTCCTCTTCATCTGGTTGGCACCCTCGCCGGGCATGATGCGCCGCGCGTCGTAGACGCTGGGCACCCGGCTGACGGCTGCCAGGAGGGGGTCGAGCAGGCTCGCGTCGGAGATGAGCACGAGGAAGCGCAGGCGCGCGAGGCCCGACGAGGTCACCTGGGTGGCCGCCGAGAGGATGTTTCCCCCGGCGTCGGCCAGGGCAATCGTCACGTCCTTGAGAAGGCCGATCCTGTCCGTGGCCTCCACGACGATCTCCACCTGGAACTGCGTGGCCCCGCTGGTGTCCCAAGCGACGTCGATCATGCGCTCGGGGTGCGCCATGAGGCCCTTGACGTTGGGGCAGCTCGTGCGGTGCACGGAGACACCGCGGCCGCGGGTGATGAAGCCCACGATGTCATCGCCGGCCACGGGGTTGCAGCAGTGGGCCAGGTGCACGAGGAGGTCGGGGTCGTTCTTCACCACGACGCCGCAGTTGGAACGCTTGCGCTCCTGCTGGCGGCGCGCCCGGTTGGCGCCGTGGGTGGGCAGCATGGGGCGGTCCTCGGAGAAGACCCGCTTGAACTCCTCGGCTTCCTCGGCAGCCTTCTTGGCGGCGGCGAGCTGGGCCGGCGAGCCCTCCTCGAGCACGTTCTCCACCTTGTTGGCCACCGACTTGGGCGAGAGCTTGTTGGACCCGATGGCGGCGAAGAGGTCGTCGGGCGTCGTGAACTTGAGCGTCTCGCACACCTTTGCGATGGCGCGCACGGAACGCCTCGTGGAGATGCCGTAGCCCTTCTTGCGCAGCTCGACGGCCAGCATGGAGCGGCCCGACTCGGCGTCGGTGCCCTTGTTCACCGAGGTGAAGTACTTGCGGATCTTTGCCCTCGCCGAGGGGGTGCGCACGATGTTGACCCAGTCGGCCGACGGCTTGGAGTTGTTGTTGGTGAGGATCTCAACGCGGTCGCCGGTCTGCAGGTGGTAGGTGAGCGGCACCACGGCGCCGTTGACGCGGGCGCCCACGCAGTGGTTGCCCACCTCGGTGTGCACGGCATAGGCGAAGTCCAGGGGCGTGGAGTCGCGCCTGAGGCTCATGACCTCGCCCTTGGGGGTGAAGATGAAGATCTCGTCGTCGAAGAGGTCCACCCGGAGGTCCTGGAGGTAGCGGCTCGGGTCGTCGATCTCTCCCTCCACGGCCCAGTCGAGGCTGCGGCGGATGTGGGAGATGGTGAGGTCGATGGACCGGTCGCTGGAGCTCATGGCGCCGCTGGAGTTGCCCGAGCTCTTGTAGAGCCAGTGGGCCGCGATGCCGTACTCGGCCTGCTCGTGCATCTCCTTGGTGCGGATCTGGATCTCGATGGGCCGGGCGTCGGGGCCGATGACCGTGGTGTGGAGCGAGCGGTACAGGTTGGGCTTGGGCGTGGCGATGTAGTCCTTGAAGCGCCCGGGCAGAGGGTGCCAAAGCGAATGGACCGAGCCCAGGACCGAGTAACAGTCCCCCACGGTCTCGGTGATCACCCGGAGGGCGATGAGGTCGTAGATGTCCGAGAAGTCCTTGTTCTTGCGCTGCATCTTCTGGTAGATGGACCAGAGGTGCTTGGCGCGGCCCGTGATCTGGTAGCCGGAGAGGCCCGCGCCCTTGAGCTCGTCGTCCAGCACCTTGATGGCCTCGTCGGTGGCCACGAGGCGCTGCTCGCGCGACTCCTGGACCATGCGGGCGATGCGCTGGTACTCCTCGGGCTCGAGGTAGAAGAAGGAGAGGTCCTCGAGCTCCCACTTGACGGAGCTGATGCCCAGGCGGTCGGCCAGGGGCGCGTAGACGTCCATGGTCTCGCGGGCCTTGAACTGGCGGCGGTCGGGCTTGAGGGCGGCGAGGGTCCGCATGTTGTGGAGGCGGTCGGCCAGCTTGATAATGACCACGCGGATGTCCTTGGACATGGCGAGGAACATCTTGCGCAGGTTGAGGGCCTGCTTCTCGTCGGTGGAGCCCACATCGATGTTGGTGAGCTTGGTCACGCCGTCCACGAGGTCGGCCACGGTCTGGCCGAACAGGTCCTGCAGCTGGTCCTTGGTGGCCGGCGTGTCCTCCACGGTGTCGTGAAGGAGGGCCGCGCACACGACGTCGTCGTCCATGCGCAGGTCGTGGGCCAGGATCAGGGCCACCTCGACTGGGTGGTTGATGTAGGGCTCGCCGCTCCGGCGCTTCTGCTCGGAGTGGAAGTCGGCCGCGAAGAGGTAGGCCTCCTCGACCTTGGCCATCTGGGCCGGCGTCATGTACAGCTCGCACGTCTTTCTCAGCTGGCCGTAGTTGTCTGCGCCCACTCTCGGGGTGGCGTGGACGCCCTGGACCTCCGTGCTATCCATGACCTGCCCCTCCCCTCGTTTTTTACGGTTGGGTTCAACTATCGCACAGAACCCCGAAGGTGGGGGCGATGGGGCGATCGATGTGCTCGGCCAGGGCCTCGGCCGGGGCGTGCAGGACCCACTCGGAGAACGTGCGGAACCCCTCCCGGCTCCGCTGACCCTCGCGGTAGCGCACCGACGAGGTGAGCTCCATGTGGCCCGGGTTCTGGGCCATGGAGAGGCGCCGGCCGTCCCCGAAGCCCTCCTGGGAGCAGAAGCCGAGCTCGCTGAAGACGCCGATGCCCGAGGAGACCGCGGCCTCGGTGAGCCCGCCGCCGCCGGGGAGCGTGCGGGCGAGGTCGAGCACCTGGCCGTCGGACTCGGCCACGGTGCCGCCGCTCGGGGCGCCCAGGGTGCGCAGGGCCCGGTAGAGGGCCACCAGGGCCTCGCGGGCCGGCGCGGCCGAGGAGAGCACGGCGTCGTTGGTGGGGGCGTCCGCGGGGCCGAAGAGCGCGTGGACCCAGGCCGGGCGCCCGTCTCGGCCGGCACGGCCGCTCATCTGGTTGAACTGCACGGTGTCGAAGGGCAGCGACCAGAGCACGACATGGCGGACGTCGGGGAGGTCGACCCCCTCGCCGAAGGCGGAGGTGGCCACCACGCAGCTCACCCGGCCGGACCGGAAGGCCCGCTCCACGGCCACGCGGCGGCCGCGGTCCAGGCCGCCGTGGTAGAAGGCCACGCGGTGGGCGAGGTCGGGCAGCCGGTGCCGCAGCTCGCGGGCGACGGCGCAGGCGGCGTCGCGGGTGTTGACGTAGACGATGCACCGCTCCCCCGACGACGCCACGGAGGCGGCGTAGGCGCCCCGGTCGCGGAGGCCGCGGTGGTCCGCCACGGAGAGGTTGGACCGCACGGTACGGTCCACGACCACACGGTCCACGGAGAGCAGCCGGCAGACCTCCTGGGCCACGGAGTCCGACGCCGTGGCGGTGGCGGCGAGCACCTGGGGCGACTCCAGGAGGGACAGGACCTCGGGCATGTCCTGGTAGGCGGCGCGGTCGCCGCCGTGGCCCATGGCGGCGTGGTGGGCCTCGTCAACCACGACGAGGCCCACGCGGCCCGAGGCGGCGAAGCGTCTCCGGTGGATGGAGAGGAACTCGGGCGTGGTGAGCACCACGTCCACCGAGCCGTCGGCGAGGCCGGCGAAGGCGGCGTCGCGCTCGTGGGCGGGGGTCTCGCCCGTGAGGACGCGCACCCCGATGCCGAGCCCCGCGAACGCACGCTCGAGGTGGAAGGCCTGGTCGTTGACCAGGGCACGGAGCGGGAAGACGAGCACGGAGGCCCGCCCGCCGGCCACGGCCAGGCGCGCCGCGTGGAGGTGGAAGACGAGGGACTTGCCGCGGCCGGTGGCCATGACCTCGAGGACCGACTGGCCCTCGGCCAGCATGCCCAGGGCAGTGGCCTGGGCGGGCAGCAGGTCGCGGTCGCCGATGAGGGAGCGGCGCAGGGCGTCGGTGAGCCCGGGGGCGTCGAGGGCCGACAGGCGGGCGCGCTCGGACGCGGGGTCGGGGCCGTCAGCGACGGCGTCGTCGCCGTCCGCGGCCGCACCGGGAACCGGCGCGTCGTCGGGGCACGCGGGGCCCTCGCCCCCGTCCCCGCCGTCGCCGGAGGCGCCGTCGCGGTAGAGGATGTCGCGCACCATGAGCTTGACCTTGGAGCGGCCCTGCCAGGTCTCCACCACGGCCTCGAACACGAGGTCCACGGCGCCCTCCCAGGAGAGCGCCCGCTCCACGTCCGGGGCGCGGAACATGATGGCCGCCACGGAGTTGGCGCCGTCGCTGACGAAGAAGCGCACGTGCTCCCCCGTGGCGCCCACGGCCGCGGCGGAGCGCATGGTGACGCCCCGCACGGCGAGGAGCGGCTTCTTGTTGCCCTGGCCGAAGGGGCGCAGGAGGTCGAGGCCCTGGACCACGGGCATCGTGAGCTCGTCGAGGGTGACGACGCAGGCCACCTCCCCCACCGAGGCGAACTGCTCCGGGGGCAGGGCGGAGAGCTCCCCCGAGAGGCGGTCGCGGAACTCCGGCAGGCGGTCGGCCGGCAGGGTGACGCCCACGGCGCCCGCATGGCCGCCGAACCGCGTAAGGAGGTCCGAGCAGCCCTCCACGGCGTGGAAGAGGTCCACGGACCCCACGGACCTGCCCGACCCGCGCGCCTCGCCGTCGGCCACCGAGAACAGCAGGCAGGGCACGTGGTAGCGGTTGACCATGCGGCTGGCCACGATGCCCTTGACGCCCTCGTGCCACCCCTCGCCGCCCAACACGAGGCAGGGCCCGCCGTCGTACTCCTCGGCCGCCCGGGCCGTCACCGAGGCCGCCATGGACGCCTCCGTGGCCCGGCGCTCGTCGTTGATGGCCTCCAGGCGGCCCGCCAGCGTGGCGGCCTCCACGGGGTCCTGGGAGACGAGCAGGTCGAACGCCACGTCGACGTCGCCCATGCGCCCGGCGGCGTTGAGGCGCGGCACGAGCGAGAACGGCAGGTCGTCGGCCTCGATGGAGGAGAGGTCGGCGCGGCTGGAGGCGGCGAGCGCCACGAGACCCGGCCGGGAGGTGCGCCGCATGGACGCGACGCCGTCGGCCACGAGGGCGCGGTTCTCGCCCACGAGCTCCATCATGTCGCTCACGGTGCCCAGGCTGGCGAGGTCGGTGTAACCGCGCCAGAGGTCGGGCCGGCCCAGGCGGCGGCCCAGCTCGCAGACGAGCTTGAGCGCCACGCCGGCGCCGGCGAGGTCGCGCGACGGGCTCTCGGGGTCGAGCTTGGGGTCGGTGACCGGCACGCCCCGGGGCACGGAGGAGCCGGGCTCATGGTGGTCGGTCACCACGACGTCGATGCCGCGGGCGACGGCGGCCGCCACCTCGTCGGCGCTCGCGATGCCGTTGTCCACGGTGACGATGAGGTCGGGCGAGCAGGCGGCCGCCACGCGCTCGAGGGCGGCGGCGGAGAGGCCGTATCCCTCCCCGAAGCGCCGGGGGATGAACGCGTGGACCGTCGCACCGAGGTCGCGCAGGGCCAGGGCGAGCAGGGCGGCGGAGCTCATGCCGTCGACGTCGAAGTCGCCGAAGACCGCGACGGTCTCCCCGTCGCGCACGGCCCGCTCCACGCGGTCCGCCGCCTGCGCCATGCCCGGCAGGTCGAGCGGGTCGAGCCAGTCGCGCCCGAGGGACGGTGTGAGGAGGCGCCCCACGGCGTCGAGGTCGGTGAATCCGCGGGCGGCCAGCACGCGGGCGACGAGGGCCGGGACGCCGAAGCCCTGACGTATGGCCTGCTCGACGGCGGGGTCGGGCTCGAGGACGCGCCACCGGTCGCTCCGGTCAAGCCCTGCCATGGCACACCGCCCTCCCCGGGCCGCGGCCCGCCTCTCGTGGTCTTTGAGTATGCCACGACGGCGGCGCCCCGCTGCGGGGGGGGGCGCCGCGGCGGCCGCGCGGGGTGCGGGGCCTAGAAGTCGCGGCGGCCGTCGAGGCGGTCGCGGTACTCGGCCATGAAGGCGCCGTAGCGGCCGTCGAGGATGGCCTGGCGCGCACGGGCCATGAGGTCGAGGAGGTACCGCGTGTTGTGGAGCGACAGCAGGATGCCGCCGAGCATCTCCCTCTGCTTCACCAGGTGGTGGATGTAGCTGCGCGAGAAGCCGCCCGCGCAGGCGGGGCAGCCGCAATGCTCGCCGATGGGACGGGGGTCGGCGCGGTGGCAGGCGTTCTTGAGGTTGAGGCGCCCCTCGTCGGAGAAGGCCGTGCCCGTGCGAGCCGTGCGGGTGGGCAGCACGCAGTCGAACATGTCCACGCCCACGCCCACGCCCTCCACGAGGGTGGTGGGGTTGCCCACGCCCATGAGGTAGCGGGGCTTGTCGCGCGGCATGTACTCGCCGGCGAGGGGCGCCAGGGTCTCGAACATCACGTCATGACTCTCCCCCACCGAGTAACCGCCGATGCCGTAGCCCGGGAAGTCGCCGATGTCCTCGAGACGCCGGAGGCTCTTGAGGCGCAGGTCGAGGTCCATGCCGCCCTGGACGATGCCGAAGAGCGCCTGGTCGGGCCGGGTGTGGGCCCTCCAGCAGCGCTCGGCCCAGGCGCTCGAGAGGTCCACGGCCCGCTCGAGGTAGGAGCGCTCGCAGGGGTAGCCGGGGCAGACGTCCAGCTGCATGCAGATGTCGGAGCCGAGGAGCTCGGCGATGCGCATGTTCTCCTCAGGCGTCCAGGTGACGTAGGAGCCGTCGTAGTCCACGGCGCGGAAGGTCACGCCGTCGTCGGAAAGGCGCACGTGGTCGCCGTGGGAGAAGACCTGGAACCCGCCGGAGTCGGTGAGGATGGGGCCGTCCCAGCGCTCCCAGGCGTGCAGGCCGCCCATCTGGGCGACGAGCTCGGCGCCGGGGCGCATGGCCAGGTGGTACGTGTTGGCGAGGATGATCTTGGCACCGAGGTCCCGCACCATGGAGGGCATGAGGCCCTTGACGGTGGCCTTGGTGCCCACGGGCATGAAGATGGGGGTGGGGACGTCGCCGTGGGGCGTGTGGAGCACGCCGGCCCGCGCGTGGGTGGCGGGGTCCTCGGCGACGACGTCGAAGGTGAAGGGGAAAGGCTGCTGGCTCACGGGTCCTCCAGAGTGTTCGCGGTGGGGCCAGTCTAGCAGCGGCGGCCGGTGCGGCGGGGGCGGGGAGTCAGGCCCGGCGGCAACGCCGCGCCGAGGCGGGTACAGTGGTTCACATACGGATGGAACGGCTTTGGGAGGTCCCATGGCGGACAATGCCGGGCAGAACGGGCAGGCGCAGGACGACCTGCAGGGCACGGACGCGACGGAGGACCGGGCGGACGCGGCCGAGGCGGCGGAGAGCGCCCCGGGGACGGGCGGGCAGGCCAGCGACGGCGAGACGGCCGCCGAGGACGGCGCCCCCGCGGCGGACGGCGTGGCGGAGAGTGACGCCCCCGACGACGGCCTCGAAGCGGCGCCGGCCCCCGACATCGTGGACCGCGCCCGCAAGGCCGCAGGTACCGTGGCCGACAGCGCCCGCAAGGCCGCGGGGGCGCTGGGCCAGGAGACCGTGAGCGGCTGGAGCGCCATGCGCGCCGTGAGCCAGGCCAAGCGCGCCCACGGGGAGGCCGCCGACCGCCTGGCCGAGCTCAAGGCCACCATCGAGGAGGACAGCCGCACGCTCGCCCACCGCCGCGAGGTGGAGGAGACCTACGACGAGCTCGTCGCCGGGCAGACCGCCGCCCTCGAGGCGGCCCGTCGGGCGCAGCGGGACCTCTCGGACAGGATCGCCGCCGCCGAGGCGGAGGTGGGGGCCCGGGAGGGCGACCTCGAGGAGCTCAAGGCCAAGAACGAACGCGACCTCCGTCCCTACAAGAACCTTGCGGACAGCTCTAAGTCCACGGCCGACGACGCCGCCCGCACCCTCTCGGAGGCCAAGAAGGCCGCCAAGACGGCCGAGGGCGCCGTGCGCGACATCACGAAGAGGCGCGACTCCCGCGTGTCCACCGCCAACAAGGCCGCCGACAACGCCCGCCAGCGCCTCGCGCGCCTGCAGTCCGAGATCTCCTCCATGCAGCGCGACCCCGACGCCGACCCGAAGCAGCTCTCCTCGATGAAGGCCGAGGCCACCGCCGAGATGGCGCGCCTCTCCCGCGCCCAGGACGACGCCAAGGCCGCCCCGGGCGAGGCAGCGCCCGCCATCGAGGCCGCCGAGGCGCACCTCGCCGACGCCCGCAGGGTCCTGGAGGAGGCCGAGAGGGAGGCCGACTCCGCCAAGAAGGAGGCCAAGAAGCGGGCCCGCGACCTCGACCGCGAGCAGGAGCGCGCCAAGGCGGCGGAGGCCGACGCCGAGGACCTGCTCATCGAGGCCCAGAAGCAGGTGCGCGCCCTCAAGCAGGACCTCGCCGCGCAGCAGGAGGCCGAGTCCCAGGCCCAGGCGACCCTCGACGAGGCCGCCGACATCGTGGCCCACCCCGAGGAGACGGACGCCCTGGCCGACCGCGTGACCGACAACAGCGCCGCCGCCGAACGCCAGGAGATCCACGTGCAGACGCTGGCCGACACCGAGCGCGACCTGCGCCAGCGCACCCTGCGCAGCCGTGTGGCCTTCATCCTCGTGGTGGTGGCCGCCGTCATCGTGCTGGCGGTGCTGTTCATGGCGTTCTCCTCGTAAGCCTCCCCCGGCGGCGCCCCGTCCCGGCTCCCGTCCCAACACCCGGACACTTTTGTCCCATTGGTCGGGCTCTCCAGTTGTCACCCTGGTCGGGCACCCGAGGTGTCGCGCGACCAGCGGGTGCCGGACCATGCCGAAGGCCCCTGCGGCATGGGTTTTTCGGCTGAGGGGTGCTCGAACCCATGCCACAGGCCCCTGCGGCATGGGTCACTCAGCGTCGGCCGCCTGAAAACCATGCCGCAACCCGCTCCGGCATGTCCGGAACCCATAAGGTGGGAAACAGGCGACGTGACGGACTGGCCAGGCAGCGCCGCCACAACGGATTGGCCAGGCAGCGCTGCCATGCCATATGTTCGGTGGTTTTCTCTGCGCGAGGGACCCAGAACCACCGAACATCACGATGTTCGGTGGTTTAGACAAGGTTTCTTACCGAAAAGCACCGAGCATCAGGAGGTGCTCCTGAAGAGGGAGGGAGGCCGCAGAGGCGCAGGGCGGCAGGTGCGCGACCGGGCGTGACGGTTAAAGTGCCCGACCAAGGTGACGGCGAAAGTGTCCGGGTGCTGGGACAAGAAGTGGGACAAAAGTGTCCGGGTGTTGGGACAAAGACGAGCAGTAATCGCTGAGCCCCAACCCCCGACGAGCGCACCTAAGCCATCCCAGCTGTCGGGGTCACAGGCCGGTCCGACGATGCAAAACGCCGGACCCATGGGCCGAAGGCCCCGCAGCCTACCTGATCAGCATCGCGTCCCCGAACGACAGCATGCGGTAACCCTCGTCGACCGCCTCGGCGTAGGCGTCCATGATCTGGTCGCGCGTGGCGAAGGCCGAGACCAGCATCATCAGCGTGGAGCGGGGCACGTGGAAGTTGGTGACCATGGCGTCCACCACGTGGAAGGTGGAGCCGGGCATGAGGAAGAGGTCGGTGGTGGCGTCGCGCCGCTCCACGAGGTCGCCCCTCCCGCACACGGCGGCGGAGTCGGGCACGTCCTCGAAGCGGCGCGCGACGACGGCGGGGTCGTCCGCCGGTGCCTCCGGGTCGAAGGCGCTCTCGAGGGAGCGCACGGACGTCGTGCCCACGGCCACCACGCGGTGCCCGGCGGCCTTGGCGGCCTTCACCCTCTCCACGACATCCGCCGGCACGTGGTAGCGCTCGGTGTGCATGACGTGGTCGGCGGGGTCGTCCTCCTCCACGAGGCGGAACGTGTCGATCCCCACCTCGAGCTCCACGAAGCACATCTCCACGCCCTTCGCGGCGAGGCGGTCGATGAGGGCCGGCGTGAAGTGCAGGCCCGCCGTCGGCGCGGCGGCGGAGTGCTCCTCGTCCATGGCGTAGACCGTCTGGTACTTCTCCGGGTCGCCCTCGTAGGAGGTGATGTACGGCGGCAGGGGCACGTGGCCCACGGCGTGCATGGCCTCGTCCAAGGTGCGGCCGCCTGCGGGCGAGAACCGCACGAGGCGGCCGCCCTTGGACCCCTCCACGAAGTCCATGACCTCGCCGGTGAGCACGACCTCGGCGCCCTCGGGGGCATGGAGGCCACCGGCGCGGTACTCGATGACGGCGCCGGGCTTGAGGCGCTTGCCCGGGTTCACCAGGCACTCCCAGACGCCTCCCAGGGGGTCCACGTCCTCGCGGCGGCGGAGCAGCAGCGTCTCGGAAACGGCGCCGGTGGGCTTGCGCCCCACGAGGCGGGCCGGCAGCACACGGGTCTTGTTGGCCACGAGCAGGTCGCCCGGCTCGAGGTAGTCGACGATGTCGGTGAAGGTACGGTGCTCCACCGAGCCGTCCTCGCGGTCCAGCACGAGGAGGCGGCAGCTGTCGCGGGGCTCCGCGGGGGCCTGGGCGATGAGGGCCTCGGGCAGGTCGTAGTCGAAATCGTCGGTCTTCATGGCTTGGCTCCCTGGGACGCGCGGCAAAACATGAGGGTTATACCACCGATGCCCGCCGGGAGCCCCGGGGGCGCCGTCACGCCCCGGCCCGGGCCCCCTCGCGGCGGCGCCTGCGCTCCTCGCGGGCCTCGGCGCGCCCGAGCGCGGCCTCCACGGCCGAGAAGCGGCAGCCGCAGTAGTTCTGCCGGTACATGCCCAGCTCGCGCGACCGCCGCGTGGCCTCGGGGTAGGCCGGCCGGAAGTCGCGCACCACGGGCTCGAGGCCATGGGCACGGGCGCAGGCCACGAGCACCTCGTCGCAGGTGTCGTGGAGCTGGTGGGGCGACACGGCCAGGGTGGTGGTCACCAGCGAGAAGCCCCGCTCCCGGGCGGCGCGGCACGCCTCGGCCAGGCGCAGGGCGTAGCAGGCGCGGCAGCGGGCGGCTCGGTCGAAGCCCTTGGGAGCCACGGCCCTCTCCCAGAGGGCACGGTCGTCACCGCAGGTCACGACCTCGATCCCCTCCCCCTCGGCCCACTCCCGCAGGGTCGCCAGGCGCCGGTCGTGCTCGGCCACGGGCTGGATGTTGGGGTTGGTCCAGAAGATGGTGGGCTCCATGCCCTCCTCGCGGAGCAGCCGCACGGGCTCCAGGGAGCACGGGCCACAGCAGGCATGGACGGCCACCGGCACCGGCGCGCTCACCGCTCCCCCTCCCCCACGGGTGCGGGGCCGGGCGCCACGAGGTCGTAGCCCTGGGCGGTGTCGCGGACGTAGGGCGCCCCCGCCGCCACGATGCGCCGCGCCATGACGAGGTCGCCCGTGCAGCCCGAGAGGTGCAGCCAGAGGCAGGTGACGCCGGCCAACGGGACGTCGAGCAGCGCGCCGCCCGCCAGGAACGCGGCCGAGAGGAGCGCGGCCGGGGCGAGCAGCACGGCCACGAACGACCGGCGCGGCAGCACGGCGCCGTCGGCGCAGGTGTAGAGCATGCCCGGCGGCATGTAGCCGAACCGCAGCCGGAGGTCGCGGCCGCCCAACAGCTTGAACGCCGCCCCGTGGACGAGCTCGTGCACCGGCAGCGCGACCGCCGAGACCAGCACCACCGCGGCGAGCCACGGGATGCCCACCGCCTCCACGGGCGCGGCGACGGCGAGGAGCACGTCGAGGACCAGGCCTGCGGCGGCCACGACGAGGGAGCCGCGGGCCACGGAGGCCAGCCAGGCGTCGTCTGCCGTGAGGTCGAAGGACTCGACCGTCGTCATCCCCAGGTCGCGCACGGCACCTCCCGATGGGCCATAATGGATGGGTTGACCACACGATACGCGACCACCGCGAGGTATGCCATGCCCACTGCCAACCGCCCCTCATTCCCTGCCCGCGCCGTGGTGACGGCCGGCATGCCCTACGGCAACAAGGGCCTGCACTTTGGCCACATCGGGGGCGTCTTCGTCCCCGCGGACTTCTTCGCCCGCTTCCTGCGCGACCGCATCGGCGCCGAGAACGTGCTGTTCGTCTCGGGCACCGACTGCTACGGCTCCCCCATCATGGAGGGCTTCCGCAAGAAGGCGGAGGACGGCTACGAGGGGACCATCACCGACTACGTCGCCGCCAACCACGAGGCCCAGAAGGCCGCGCTCGCCAGCTACGAGGTGGCCCTCGACTTCTACGGCGGGTCGGGCCTGGCCCCGGCCAGAGACGTCCACGCCGCCATGAGCGACGCCGTCATCCGCCGCCTCCACGAGGCCGGCACCCTCAAGCTCCGCGAGACGCTGCAGTTCTACGACGTCGAGGCCGGGCAGTTCCTCAACGGCCGTCAGGTGCAGGGCTTCTGCCCCGTGCCGGGCTGCAAGTCCGAGAAGGCCTACGCCGACGAGTGCGACCTCGGCCACCAGTTCGAGCCGGCCGACCTCGTGCGCCCCGTGAGCCAGGTCACCGGCACCGTGCCCGAGCTGCGGCCCGTGGCCAACTGGTACTTCGACCTGCCGGGGTTCCAGGACTACCTGGAGGGCCTCGACGACGACTGGGAGACCGACGACCAGGTGCGCGACGTCGTGGTCAAGACCGTGCGCGAGTCGCTCGTGCCGCCGGCGATCTACCTCAAGTGCGACCTGCGCGGGGAGTTCGACGCCGTGGCCACGGAGCTCCCGCCCCACACGGTGCACGAGCCCCAGGGCAGGCAGCAGTCCTTCTCGGTGGAGTTCGCCGACTGGGAGGCCCGTGACCGGGCCCGTGAGGTGCTCGACGGCGCCGGCCTGCGCTTCCGCACCGGCAAGTGCCTGCTGCCGTTCCGCATTACCGGCAACATCGACTGGGGTGTGCCGGCGCCGGCCATGGACGGCGTGGACGGCCTCACGGTGTGGTGCTGGCCCGAGTCGCTCTGGGCGCCCATCTCGTTCACCGAGACCGTGCTCGGCGAGACGCCCGAGGAGCACGCCGCCAACGCCACGCTGCCCGGGGCCGTGCCCGACACCCACGCCAGGGCGGACTGGCGCGACTGGTGGTGTGCCGACGACGCCCAGGTCTTCCAGTTCATCGGCCAGGACAACATCTACTTCTACTGTGTGGCCCAGCCGGCCATCTGGAAGGCGCTCGGGTGGGGCCTGTTCCAGGACACCCCGGTGGCCAACTACCACATCCTGTTCATGAACAAGAAGGCCTCCAGCTCCGGTGCCGTCAAGCCGCCCATGGCCGCCGAGCTGCTCGACTTCTACACGCCCGAGCAGCTGCGCTGCCACTGGCTGTCGCTGGGCCTGGGCGCCAAGGCCGTGTCGTTCGCCCCCAAGCCGTTCGACACGAGCGTCTCCCACAGGGACAAGAAGAGCGGCGAGGAGGTCCTGGTCAAGGACGACCCCCGCGTGGTGGACCCGGCCCTTAAGGAGAGCGCGTTCCTCACCAACATCTTCAACCGCCTGGCGCGCTCCTGCTTCTACGGCGCCCAGCGGCACCTGGACGGTCACCTGCCCGAGGTGGCGCCCGCCGAGGAGTGCGTGGCCGCCTGCGACGAGGCCACGCTGGCGTTCGAGGAGGCCATGCACGGGCTCGACTTCACCCGCGCCCTCTCCGTGGCCGACGCCTTCGGCCGCGAGGCCAACCGCCGCTGGGATGCCGCGTCCAAGGCGGCCAAGGACGACGAGGACGCCTATGCGGCCGCCCTCGCCGACGCCTTCCGGAGCCTGCGCACCCTGACGCTGCTCATGCACCCCGCAGCCCCCACCGGCTGCGAGAAGGTCCGCGAGCACCTGGCCATACCCGCCGACCTGCTGTTCTCCTGGGACCACGCCTTCGAGGGAGTCACGGAACTCGTGGGGGCCATGGGAGAGGCCGTGGCCGACCACAGGCTCGTGGAGCTCCCGCCGAGGACCGACTTCTTCGAGAAGCACCCGAGCCAGTACCGCTGAGCCGGTACCGCCCGCCCGTGCCCTACGGCGAGAGGACCCGGGCGGGCATCATCGGGTCAATCAAGGGCGGCCCCCGCACCTCGAGATGCGGGGGCCGCCCTTCCGTTGCCGCCCTTGCGATGCATGAGGAGGGTCTCCCCTTTCCCAGAAGTCGTCCCGGGAAGGGGATCTGCCCCGTTGCCGCACCGCGTCTTCCCAGAATCCAAATCGGGAAGGCCCTTTTCCCCAGAGAGGTTCCCAAAATCCCTTTTGGGAAGGAAAAACGCCCCAGAAGGGGTTTTGGGAAGGACGACCCGATGCCACGCGGCCTTCCCGGCTTCCCAAAAGCGTTATCGGGAAGCCGCCGAGCGCGAGCGACCGCAGGGGCCGCGCTACCCCTGCGCCGCCTCGCCGCGCCAGCGGTCCAGGTGCGGCAGCAACGTGCCCATGAGGGAGACGGCCTCCTCCCGGGAGATGCCCATGGCGTCGGCCTCGAGCTGGGCCGTGGCCTCGATGAAGTCGTCCATGGACACGTCCTTGGCCGTGAAGTCGCCGCCGTCGTAGCAGTACTTGCAGTAGTGGTCGCTCGGGCTGCCGTCGGCCTCGGTGCCGTGGAGGGACGGGTCGGGGATGGGCATGGAGCAGCACTGGCAGTAGTACTCCATGGGCATCTCGAAGAAGCGCTCCAGCGGCACGGAGAACACCGTGCAGATGAGCTTGATCATGTCGATGCCCGGGGCCGTCTCCCCGGTCTCCCAGCGAGAGACGGCCTGACGGGTCACGTAGAGCCTGCGGGCCATCTCCTCCTGGGTGAGGCCGGACTCCTTGCGGATGGTGGCGACGATGTCTTTCATGGCCATGGGTTCCTCCCGAGGTCGTTGGTGGGTGGCCCCATGATGGGGGTGCGGAGGGGTGCCCGACAAGAAACGGGTTGTTGCGGAGGGGCCCGGTGTCCCATGGGCCGGCCTCGTTGGGCGTCACCGACGCACGAGCGCCGCCGAGATGACCCGGCACCTCGCCACAGGGAAAAAGGCGCGCCGGACGACGGGTCCGGCGCGCCCCCGACGCAGGGTGAGAGCAAGGGCTACATGATCTTGCGATAGAGCCCGATGATGGTCTCGGCGTCGGCGTCGCGCGGCGTGCCGGGGAAGCAGGCGTCGGCCATGACGTCGGCGGCGAGGTCGGGGAGATCCTCCTCGACGATGCCCTCGCACGCCGTGGGGATGCCCACGTCGGCACCGAGCTCGGCCACGGCAGCCACCACGAGGCGGTTCACCTCGTCGATGGGGAGGCTGTCGGAACCCTCGACGCCCATGGCCTCGCCGATGGCGCGGTAGCGTTCGCCGCAGGCCGGCGCGTTGTACTCGAGCCCCACCGGCAGCAGCATGGCGCAGGCGACGCCATGGGGCGTGTCGTAGCGGGCGGAGAGGGTGTGGGCCATGGAGTGGACGATGCCCAGCCCCACGTTGGAGAACCCCATGCCCGCGATGTACTGCCCCAGGGCCATGGCGGTGCGGCCGCTGCCGGGCTCGCCGCCCTCGGCCTCGGCCACCGCGTCGCGCAGGTTGCGGGAGATGATGCGGATGGCCTCGAGGTGGCACATGTCGGAGAGCTCCCAGCCCCCCTTGGTGAGGTAGCCCTCGATGGCGTGGGTGAGGGCGTCCATACCGGTGGCGGCGGTGAGCGCCGGGGGCATGCCGGCCATCATGTCGGGGTCGACCACGGCGACCTCGGGGATGTCGTTGACGTCCACGCACACGAACTTGCGTTTCCTGGCCACGTCGGTGATGACGTAGTTGATGGTCACCTCGGCGGCGGTGCCGGCGGTGGTGGGCACGGCGACGGTGAAGGTGGCGTGGTTCTTGGTGGGGGCCACCCCCTCGAGGGAGACGACGTCGGAGAACTCGGGGTTCTCGGCGATGACGCCGATGGCCTTGGCGGTGTCCATGGAGGAGCCGCCACCCACGGCCACGATGGCGTCGGCACCGGAGGCCTCGAAGGCGGCCACACCGGCCTGGACGTTCTCGACAGTGGGGTTGGGCTTCACATCGGAGAAGAGCTCCCAGGGGATGCCGGCTCCGTCGAGCACGTCGCACACCTTGGCGGCGATGCCGGCCCTGACCAGGCCGGGGTCGGTGCATACGAAGACCTTGGACTTCCCGCGGCGCAGCAGCTCGCCGGGGATCTCGGCCACGGCCCCGGGGCCGTGGTAGGAGACGGGGTTGAGAACGAAACGGTTGACCATGGGCGGTACTTCCTTCCTTTCGGCGGGCTCGGCCCGCCTGCTGGCTTTTACCGGCTGACGCCGAGGATGGAGGCGATGCGCTCCATCTGGGCGTCGTCGAGCTGGACTGCGGGGTCGAAGATTCGGGTGGAGATGGGCAGCCCCTCCACGGCCACGGCCCCCTTCACGGCCGACACGAACAGGTCCGCGCACCCGTATACCGCCATGTAGCGCGAGATCTTCTGGGAGCACGCGAACGCCTCGGCGAGGTCCCCCGCCTTGTAGGCCTTGTCCATCCTGGAGAACACCTCGGGCACGGCGTTGGTGAGGCCGCAGAGCACGCCGTTGCCGCCGGAGGAGCGGTTGGCGAGGTAGTACTCGTCGAAGCCGGAGAGGACCGAGAACTCGGGGTTCACGGCCCTGACCGCGCCGATCACCTCGCGGGTGTGGCTGATGCAGTCCACGGTGTCCTTGATGCCGCAGATGGCGGGGTGGCGGGCGGCGAGGGAAGCGACGAGGTCGGGGGTGAGGTCGGTGCCGGTGCGTGCCGGGAAGTTGTAGAGGACCACCGGCAGGTCCTGGGCCTCGGCGATGGCCCCGAAATAGCGCTCGGCGCACTGCGGGCTCGGCCCGAAGTAGTAGGGCGACACCGCGAGCACGGCGTCGGCGCCGGAGCGCGCGGCATGGCGGGACAGCTCGAGGACGTTGGAGAAGGTGGTGTCGCCCACGCCCACGAACACCTTCATGCGCCCGGCCGCTCTCTCCACGGCAAAGGACACGGCCCGCTTCTTGTCCTCAAGGCTCACCGAGTAGAACTCGCCTATGGACCCGAACAGGAGGACGCCGTCGATCCCGGCCTCGGCCAGGTGGTCGATGTGGCGCCCCCAGAGGTCGAGGTCGAGGTTGCCCTCGTCGTCGGTCACGGTGACCGAGGGGCAGAACACGCCGTCGAACATCTAATCGCTCCTTTCATGGGCGTGCCGGGCCCCGGGGCCCGGCACGCCTCGCACATGGTTCGGTCGCCGGCCCTAGGCCAGCTCCTCGCTCTCGTAGACCACGCCCTTCTGCACGATCACGTTGGCGTACTGGGCGCGCTCGCCGGTTGCCACCACCACATAGGCCCGGGAGGCGGCCTCGTAGAAGGGGAACCGGTCGATGCGGCCCACCGCCTCGGCGCCGCGCCCGTCTGCGGCGGCGACGATCCTGTCGTAGACGTCCCACACGGGCGTCTCCACCGTGTCGCCCGGGACCTTCTCCATGAGGGTGACGGGCTTCTCGACGTACTGGTCGAGGGGCACGAGCCTCAGGACGGCCTCGAGCAGCTCGGGCACACCGTGGCCGTCGCAGCGGACCACGAGGGTGTCCCTGCCCACCGACTCGGCGGGGAAGTTGGCGTCGGCGAGGACGAGGGTGTCGCCGTGGCCCATCTCGTCCAAGGCGCGCAGCAGCTCGGGCCCGATGATGGCGGGGATTCCTTTGAGCATGGTCACTCCTTAGTCCAGCGCAGCCGGGTCGATGCCGTAGCAGGCGCAGGCGTTGTCGCAGAAGAAGCGCCCGTCGTCGCCGAAGGCCTCGCGCAGGCGAGCGAAGTGCTCGGCGAAGTCGCCGTACATGGAGACGACGGGCCAGTTGGAGGCGTAGAGCAGGCGGTCGGCGCGAAAGGTCTCGCGCACGAAGCCCAGGAGCTCCCGGCAGAAGCCGGCGTCGGCCGTCGGGAACCCCGACACCTTGACGTAGAGGTTCGGCAGGTCGGCAAAGCCGGCCATGACGTCGCGCCAGGCGTCGTCGAAGGTGTCGGGGGTCACGTTGCCGAGGTGGTTGAGCACGACGGTCTCCTCGGGCACCTGGGAGAAGGCCCGGAGGGCGTCGGGGAGCTCGGCCGTGCGGTTGCACGACTCGAAGGGCAGCCCGGCCGCGGCGAGCACCCGCAGCCCCTCGAGGAACCCTGGCTCGAGACAGCGGCGGGGAGGCTCGGAGTCGATGTGGAGGGGCTCGCGGACACCCGCCGCGAAGACCGGCAGGCGCATCCAGGGCTCCACCCGGGTGCGCAGCATCGCGGCGAGGAGCTTGGGGTCGTCGGCCATGCGGTCCCACACGAGCCGGTCCTCGAGGGCCGGGTCGTCGCCGTCGACCTCGACATAGACGCCGCCGACGAAGTCCACGCCGGGAAGCCCGGCATAGGCGGCCTCGAGGTCAGACAGGTCATAGGTGCACGTGATGGAGCCGTCGGTGCCCTCGAGCCAGGGGAGGTTCTGGCAGGAGAGGTCCCACACGTGGAAGTGGGCGTCTATAACGCGCAGTCCCTTGTCGGCCATCTCAGCTCGCCTCCAATCCGATGCGGGAGCCCCTGAAGCCGTACCAGGCCACGAAGGCCAGGGAGGGCACGGCGATGATCATGGCGAAGGTCTGGCTGCCGGTCATGTCGATGAGGGCGCCCGCCAGGAGCGGCACGAGGGCGCCACCCACGATGGACATGACGAGGGCCGACGAGCAGGTCTTGGCCGCGGCGCCGTTGAGCCCCCGCAGGGTGAGGGAGAACACCGTGGGGTAACCGATGGACATGAACAGGAAGGCCAGGATGAGGGCCACCACCGACACCGGGCCAAGGCCCAGGAAGCACACGAGGAACAGCACGGCCGCGGCCCCCATGTAGACGCCGAGCATCTTGCCGGCGTCGAAGCGGGCGAGCAGGGGAACCGAGACGAAGCGGCCCACGGTGAACAGCAGCGAGAGCACCGAGAGGAGCATGGCGGCCTGGGCGGCGGTCATGCCCTGCCACTGGTCGAGGGCGATGCCGGAGAACAGCGACATGCCGATGGTCTGGACGCCCACGTAGAGGAACTCTGCGGCGACGCCGAGGGCCACGTGGGGCCGGCGCACGACCCGGGCGAAGGAGGCCTCCCTGTCGTGGACCTCGGAGCCGTCGGCCTCGTCGCCCGGGGGCACGGGCAGCTTCACGAACACGAACACGGCGAGCAGCACCGCGAGCACGACGCCGATGACGATGTAGACGGTGCGCATGTTGGCGAGGAAGTCGACCTTGGCCGCGTCGAAGCCGGGGTTGCCCGCGGCCACGGTGACGCCGAGGATCTGGGCCAGGATGAGCGGCCCCACGATGCTTCCCACGCCGTTGAAGCCCTGGGCGAGGTTGAGGCGCATGGCCTCGTGCCTCTCGTCACCGAGCTTGGTGATGTAGGGGTTGCAGTTGGCCTCGAGGCTCGAGGCGCCGGCCGCCACCACGAACATCGACACGAGGAAGAGGGCGAAGCTCGCGGCGTTGGTGGCGGGGACCGTGATGAAGGAGCCCACCACGAAGAGAGCAAGACCGAGGACGACGCCGCCCTTGTAGCCGTAGCGGCGGGCCACCAGGGAGGCCGGCACGGCCATGATGAAGTAGGCGCCGTAGTAGGCCACCTGGAGCAGCGACGCCTCGGTGGCGGAGAGCTCGAGGTAGTTGGCCATGGGGCTGTTGAGGCCGTTCACCAGGTTCATGGTGAGGCCCCAGACGAAGAAGAGCGAGGTGACGAGGGCGATGGCCACCACGGCCTTGGAGCCGCGGCGCTCGCCGACGGCGTCTTTGGGACCGGGGGCCTTGGGGGCGGGTTCTGCCATGGGTCCCCCCTAGTCCAGGGTGCGGTCGAGGTGGACGTAGCCGCCGTCGACGTGGAGCCACTGGCCGGTGGTGTGGCTGGAACGGTCGGAGAGCAGGAAGACGCAGGCGTCGGCGATCTCCTCCACCGAGGTCATGCGGTGCTCCAGGGGGATCTTGTCGGTGATCGTTCTGAGGCGGGCCTGCTGGGCCTCCTCGTCGCCGAAGGTCTTGATCCAGTTGGCGTAGAGGGGGGTCCAGGCCTCGGCCACCACGATGGCGTTCACGCGCACGTTGTCCTTGGCGAAGGCGGCGGCCCACTCGCGGGTGAGGCCGAGGATCGCGCCCTTGGCGGCGGCATAGGCGCTCGTCTTGCCCTGGCCGGTGAGGGCGGTCTTGGAGGAGATGTTGACGATGGCGCCCTTGGACTCCTTGAGGTAGGGGCAGCACTCGTGGACGAGCTCGTAGTAGTGGGTGAGGTTGCCGTGGATCGACTCCTCGAACTCGCGCCAGGTGGTGGTCTCGACGTCCTTGTTGTCGTTCTTGCCGGCGTTGTTCACCACGCCGTCGATGTGGCCGTACTTGGCGTAGACCTCGTCGACGATGGGCTTGATGGCGTCGTCGTCGTTGAGGTCGATGAAGTAGACCTCGAACCGGTCGGTGACCTCCTTGAGCTCGGCGACGAACTCGTCCTCCACGCCGTCCTTGCGGTTGAGGACCACCGGCACCGCCCCCTCGCGGGCCAGCTGGAACACGATGCCCTTGCCAATCCCCTTGAAGCCGCCGGTGACGAAGACGACCTTGTCCTTGAGATGCAGGTCCATGACGAAAGCTCCCTTCCTTGCCCGGCGCCGCCGGGCGTCCTTGCCGGTCCCCCGGCGTTTACATGTAGTTGCAGAGATGGGGCAGGGCCGTCTCGGTGTAGCCGATGGCCTCGGCGCAGGTGAGGCGCCCGCTGCAGACCTCAACGAGGTCGTCGACCATGGCGTCGCGCAGCTGCTCCATGGTCTCGGGGCCGTAGATGGTGGCCGAGGCGTCGAAGTCGGTGTTGTCGGCCATGGCGCGGGCCGTCTCGCGGTTGGCAGTGAGGCGGAAGACCGGCGCCATGGCGTTGCCCGTGGGAGTGCCCCGGCCGGTGGAGAAGACCACCAGCTGGCAGCCGCCGGCCACAAGCCCGGAGATGGAGGTCGGGTCGTTGCCGGGGGTGTCCATGATCACGAGGCCCTCGTGGGCCTTGAGCTGGTCGGCGTAGGGGTAGACCGCGTTGATGGGGCTGTGGCCCCCCTTGTGGATGCAGCCGAGCGACTTCTCCTCGAGGGTGGTGAGGCCACCCGCGATGTTGCCGGGGCTGGGGTTTCCCTGGCGCATCTCGGCGCCGAACATGTGCACGTACTCCTCGTAGTCCTTGACGATCCCGAGGATCCGGGAGGCCACCTCCGGCGTGGCGGCCCGGCGGGCCAGGATCTGCTCGGCGCCGAAGAACTCGCTCGTCTCGCAGAGCACCGAGGTGCCGCCTTGGGCGACGAGCCAGTCCGAGACCTCCCCGATGAGGGGGTTGGACCCCAGGCCGCTGGTGGTGTCGGAGCCGCCGCAGTTGGTGCCCAGGACCAGCTCCGAGATGTCGCAGGGCTCGCGCCGCTCGGAGGCGGCCCGCTCCGCCAGCCTGCCGGCGATGCGGGTGCCCTCCTCAACGGCGCGGATGGAACCGCCCACCTGCTGGATCACGAGGGTCTCGACGGGCTTGTCGGTGCGCTCGCGGATGGCCTCTACCACGAGGTCGTTCTGGCACCCCTCGCACCCCAGGGACACGGCCAGCACCGAGCTCACGTTGGGGTTGGCGGCGAACCCGGCCATGGTGTCCATGGTGACCTGCTGGTCGGCGGGCACCTGGGAGCACCCGTTCTGGTTGTGGAACGAGACGCAGCCCTCCACGTTGCGGGCGATGCGCTCGGTGGTGTCGGAGGCGCAGATGCTCGTGGGCAGCACGAGCACGTGGTTGCGGATGCCCACCCGACCGTCGGGGCGACGGTAGCCGTCGAAGACCCTACTCATTGCCGACCTCCTCGGCTCGCAGTCCATCGGTGGAGACGCAGTTGTGGGTGTGGACGTGCTCACCGGCGGCGATGTCGCAGGTGGCCACCCCGATGTACTCGCCGTACTTGACCACGTTCTCGCCCTTGGGGATGGGCGTTCGGGCGACCTTGTGGTACAGGGGCACCGTCTCGACGCAGTCGAGGCGGCCGGTCTCGCCGGTGCGGGTGACGTAGCAGACCTCGGTGCCGGCTTCGAGGGGCTCTATGGCAACGACGACGTTGTCCTTCTGGTCGATGAGGACGGCGTTGCGCATGGGTTACCTCCTTCGTGGGATCGGGGGTGGGCGGTGTTCGTACGACTGTTGCCGTACGCTTGTTGTTCGTATATACGAACTATGTTCGCTATTACGATTGCTATACTAGGAAGCCGTCGAGACGCCGAAGACGCGGTTCCGCCGGCTCTGCCACGAGCGGGCGTGTTTTCTCCGCGAACGGCAGTTCAGGGCAAAAATCGGTTTATATGTATATAGACTGAATATAGGTTGGGCAGCTGAGGGCAGGAGGATCCATGGCCGAGGAGACCGCCGCGGCACCGCATCGGGCCACGGCACGTGTGCTCGAGGTGCTCTCCCTCCTGGCGGCCCACGACGAGGGGCTGTCGTTCTCGGAGCTCTGCCGAGCCGTCGGCGCCCCCAAGGGGAGCCTCTTCCCCATCCTCAAGACCATGGTCGACATGCGCTTCCTCTCCCTCGACGCCGCCACGGGACGCTACCGCATGGGACCCATGACCGCCATGTGCGGGCGGGCCTTCGAGCGCGGCGACGGGACGTTCCGCCTCCTCGACGAGTGCGCCCGCGGCGTGGTGGCGGCCTGCGGGGAGACCTGCCAGGTGGGCTGCCGCGACGGGTCCCGGGTTCGCTACCTGCTGCGGGTGGACTCCCCGCAGGCCGTGCGCCTGGCGAGCGCCCCGGGGGCCACCCTGCCGCTCTACAGCACGGCCATCGGCAAGGCCCTGCTGTCCGCCATGGACGACGGGGAGGTCGACGCCCTGGTGCCGACCCCTTGGGAGCGGCTCACCGACGAGACCCTCGACTCCCCGGACCAACTCCACGCAGAGCTCGACGAGGTGAGGGCCGGCGGCTTCGCCTTCGACCGGGGGGAGACGAGCGAGGGGGTCGTCTGCATCGCCCTGCCGGTACACGAGGCGGGGAGGGTCGCCTGGGGCATCGGGGTGACCACGCCGAGCTTCCGTTTCGACGCCGCGAAGGGCCGCCTGATCGAGGATGTGCTCGCCAAGGCCCGCGACGGCCTCGAGGCCCTCCTGGCCTGACCTTCGGCCCGCCCCGGGCCGCCCGCCGCAGCCCATGGGCGCCGTGCGGCCGCCCCTTTCAGGCCCCGCACCCTCCTATGAACAAACTTTGGTCCCGAACCATTCGGTACCTTGCAATATCAGTTCCAGGGGACTAGTATCCTTAGGCCACATCGTGAAGACCTGAGGAGGTGTCTGGAAACCCATGGACAACGTCGAGGCGCACCGCATCGACTCCACCTTGCTCGACATCAAGTGCCTGGGCCACTACCTGTACTTTCATGGAAGAGGCGTCTCGGGAAAGCCCCAGATCCTCTGCGCCCTCTTCGAGAGCGGGGGCGTCAAGACCCAGCGGGAGCTCGGCGACCGCTTCGGCATCAAGGCCAGCTCCCTCTCGGAGGTCCTGGCCAAGATGGAGGCCTGCGGCTACGTGGTCAGGACCCGCGACGCCGACGACAGCCGCAAGCTCATCGTGAAGCTCACCGAGGCGGGGGCCGCCGAGGCCGAGGCCGAGATCGCGCGCCGGGACCGGTTCAGGGCATGGAGCCTCTCCTGCCTCTCCCCCACCGAGCAGGAGCAGCTGCAGGGGCTGCTCGACCGGGTGCTCGACCACTGGAAGCAGAAAGACTGGAAGGAGCTGGATGATTAAAAGACTGGCCAAGAGCCTGCGCGAGTACAAGCGGGCGGCCATAGCCACGCCCATCCTCGTCACGGGCGAGGTGGTCATCGAGGTGCTGATCCCCTTCGTGACCGCCAACCTCATCGACGCGATCAATACCGGGGCCCAGGTGACCTCCATCCTGCAGGCCGGCCTGGTGCTGCTGGTCATGGCCGTGGCCTCCCTGGCCTTTGGCACGGCGGCGGGCATCACCTGCTCCCGGGCCGCCGCGGGCTTCGCCAAGAACCTGCGCAAGGACATGTTCTACAACATCCAGACCTTCTCCTTCGCCACCATCGACCGGTTCTCCACCCCGTCGCTGGTCACCCGCATGACCACCGACGTCACCAACGTGCAGATGTCGTTCATGATGATCGTCCGCACCGCCATCCGTGCCCCCATGATGATCGTGTTCGCCCTGGTCATGGCCTTCGTCATGGCGGGCGACATGGCGTGGGTCTACGTCTACGTCACCATCCCGCTGGCCTTCGGCCTGTTCCTCGTGATCCGCCGCGTGCTGCCCATCTTCCGCCGCGTCTTCCGCAAGTACGACGCCCTCAACGAGTCGGTGGAGGAGAACGTCTCGGGCATGCGCGTGGTCAAGAGCTTCGTGCGCGAGGACTTCGAGATGGAGAAGTTCGGCGTGGCCGCCAAGGACGTCCAGGCCGACTTCACCCGCGCCGAGAAGCTGCTCGCCCTCAACGGCCCGATGATGAACCTGGCCGTGGCCGTCATCTTCGTGAGCGTGATCTACTTCGCCTCCTACACCATCGTGTCCACGAGCGGCACCGTGATGAACGTCGGCCAGTTCTCGTCGCTGTTCACCTACGGCTTCATGATCCTCATGAGCCTCATGATGTTCTCCATGATCTTCGCCATGATCGCCATGTCCATGGAGAGCGCCCGCCGCATCGACGAGGTGCTCCAGGCCGAGACCACCATCCACGACCCGGCAGACCCCGTCCGCGAGGTGGCCGACGGCTCCATCGACTTCGACGGCGTCGACTTCTCCTATTCCGAGAGCAGCGAGCTCCCCGCCCTCCACGGCATCGACCTGCACATCGGGAGCGGCGAGACCATCGGCATCATCGGCGGCACCGGCTCCGCCAAGTCCACCCTCGTGCAGCTGATCCCGCGCCTCTACGACGTCACGGAGGGCACGCTCAAGGTGGGCGGCGTCGACGTGCGCGACTACGACCTCGACACCCTGCGCCACGCCGTGTCCATGGTGCTCCAGAAGAACGTGCTGTTCAGCGGCACCATCGCCGACAACCTGCGCTGGGGCAACCCCGACGCCACCATGGACCAGGTGATCGAGGCCTGCCGCCTGGCCCAGGCCGACGAGTTCGTGGAGCGCTTCCCCGACGGCTACGACACCTACATCGAGCAGGGCGGCACCAACGTCTCCGGCGGCCAGAAGCAGCGCCTCTGCATCGCCCGGGCGCTGCTCGCCCGGCCCAAGGTCCTCATCCTCGACGACTCCACGAGCGCCGTGGACACCAAGACCGACGCCTTCATCCGCGAGGGCTTCAAGAGTTTCATCCCCGAGACCACCAAGATCATCATCGCCCAGCGCACCAGCTCGGTTAAGGACGCCGACCGCATCGTGGTCATGGACCGGGGCACCATCGCCGACGTGGGCACCCACGAGGAGCTGCTGCGCCGCTCCCCCATCTACCGCGAGGTGTACATGTCGCAGAACAAGCAGTCCCACGACGAGAAGATCGAGGACATCGACCGAAAGGAGGCCAAGCGTGGCTAAGCAGACCATGCAGGCGAAGCGCCCCGGCGTCAAACCGGCGGTCATCCTGCGCGTGTTCAAGTCGCTGTTCCGGTTCTATCCCGTGCTCATGCCCATCGTGTTCGTGTGCCTGCTCATCAACGCACTCACCAACGCGGCCCCGGCCATCTTCATGCAGCAGGCCCTGGCCGTGGTGGGGCGCTGCTGGCCAACCGGGGACTGGGAGTCCGCCGCGGGCCCCATCGGCCAGATCACCCTCTCCCTGGCCGGCATCTACCTCGTGGGCCTCGTCGCCAACTTCACCTGGAACCGCCTCATGGCCATCATCTGCCAGGGCAGCCTCGAGAAGTTCCGCGAGGAGATGTTCGACCACATGGAGACCCTGCCCATCCGCTACTTCGACACCCACGCCCACGGCGACATCATGTCGTTCTACACCAACGACATCGACGCCCTGCGCCAGATGATCTCCCAGTCGCTGCCCCAGATCACCATGACCTGCCTGGTGCTCGTCTCGGTCTTCTTCATCATGCTGTGGTACTCGCTGTGGATGACCATCGTCGTGGTGGCGGGCACCGCCCTGATGGCCCTGTCCTCCAAGGCCCTCGCCGGGCGCTCCGCCCGGTTCTTCCTGGCCCAGCAGCGCGCCATCGCCGCCGTCGAGGGCCACGTGGAGGAGATCATGAACGGCGAGCGCGTGGTGCAGGTCTTCTGCCACCAGCGCGAGTGCGAGGCCGACTTCGACCAGTACAACGAGCGCCTCTTCGACGCGAGCCGCAAGGCCAACACGTTCGCCAACATCCTCGCCCCCATCCTCATGAACATGGGCAACGTCATCTACGTGGTGGTGGCCGTGGTGGCCGGCATCCTCCTGGCCCTCGACGTGCCCAGCGTCTCCATCTCGGGGTCGGCCTTCACCATCGCCATCGCCGTGCCCTTCCTCAACATGACCAAGCAGTTCGCCGGCCAGATCGGCCAGATCTCCCAACAGGTGAACCCCGTGGTCATGGGTATGGCCGGCGCCGAGCGCGTCTTCACCCTCATCGACGAGGAGCCCGAGACCGACGACGGCTACGTCGAGCTGGTGAACGTGCGCATGGTCGACGGCAAGCTCTCCGAGGCCGGGGAGCGCACGGGCATGTGGGCCTGGAAGCACCCCCACCACAGCGGCGAGGTCACCTACACCCCGCTGGCCGGGGACGTGCGCTTCCACGACGTGGACTTCGGCTACACCCCCGACCACACCGTGCTCCACGACGTCTCCCTCTACGCCAAGCCGGGCCAGAAGGTGGCCTTCGTGGGCGCCACCGGTGCCGGCAAGACCACCATCACCAACCTCATCAACCGCTTCTACGACATCGCCGACGGCAAGATCCGCTACGACGGCATCAACATCAACAAGATCCGCAAGGGCGACCTGCGCCGTTCCCTGGGCATCGTGCTCCAGGACGTAAACCTGTTCACCGGCACGGTGCTCGACAATATCCGCTACGGCCGGCTCAACGCCTCCGACGAGGAGTGCTTCGACGCCGCCAAGCTGGCCGGGGCCGACGACTTCATCCGCCGCCTGCCCCAGGGCTACGACACCCTGCTCACCGACAACGGCTCCCAGCTCTCCCAGGGCCAGCGCCAGCTGATCTCCATCGCCCGCGCCGCCGTGGCGGACCCGCCCGTCATGATCCTCGACGAGGCCACGAGCTCCATCGACACCCGCACCGAGGCCATCGTCCAGCGCGGCATGGACGCCCTCATGAAGGGTCGCACCACCTTCGTCATCGCCCACCGCCTCTCGACGGTGCGCAACTCCGACGTGATCATCGTGCTGGACCACGGCCGCATCATCGAGCGCGGCAGCCACGACGAGCTCATCGCCAAGAAGGGCACCTACTACCAGCTCTATACCGGCGCCTTCGAGCTGGAGTAGGGGCGCTCCCTTCCGGTTGTCCGGGGAGGGGCTCATGCATCAACGGGAGTCACTTCGAGGGCCTGTGCATCTTCGGATGCACAGGCCCTCTCAGGAGGACTCCCTAACGATGCATGAGCCCCTCCCCTGCTTTGGCGAGAGCCCCTGTCGCGACGGCGCCGGTGCCGACCTCGCATTGACGCCCTTTACCACTTTTTTGTTGGAAGGCGCCGCTGCATGCGGGGGTTCGGGGGCTGATGCCGTCCGGAACCGGCTGCAGGCCGCGACGGCCGCCTTGTTGAAGGGGCCGCCCGTCCGAAAGCCATGCCAGATGGAGCGGTCGCCACGTTGAAGCGACTGACCGTCCGGATGCGGTCGCGGGCCGGGGTGGCTACCGTGTTGGAGAGACGGAGCGCCCGGGAGCGGTTCCGGGCGGGGGCGGTTTCTCGGCTGAGGCCGCAACGCCGTCCTGGAGGGGCCGCAGGCGGCGTTTTCCCGCCCGGGAGCGGTTGCGGGCGAAGGTGGTTTCCCGCTTGATTGAAGTGCCCCGCCCGGAACCGGTTGCGGGCGGATGGCCTGTGTCCCCACCCCGCCCCCTGAAACCCTAGACTGGTCGGGGACGCCCGGACCCGTCACACCACCGCCGCCCCGTAGAGCCGCAAGGGAGACCGCCATGCTCGCCGACTTCCACGTCCACACCGAGTTCTCCGACGACTCCGTCTACCCGATGGAGCAGGTGGCCGCAGACGCCTTCCGCCTGAACCTGGACGCCCTGTGCTTTTGCGACCATGTGGACTACGGCGTGAAGCCCGATGCCGGCGAGCCCTGCGACCGATTCGACCCCGACAACGGCAAGCCCGTCACTAACGTGGACTACGCCCGCTACTTTCCAGAGGTAGAGCGCGTACGAGCGCTCTTTGACGGGCGGCTGACGATACGGGCCGGGCTGGAGCTGGGCGTGCAGCGCCACACGGTGGCCCGGTACGAGGCCGTACTGGACCACTGGGGCGATCGCTTGGACTTTTGCCTGCTGTCCATCCATCAGGTGGAAGACAGAGAGTTCTGGAACGGCGACTACCAAAAGGGACGCGACCAAGACGCCGTCCACCGCGACTACTACAACGAGATGCTGGCCGTCATGGACGCCTTCGACGGCTATGACTCCGTCGCCCACTTGGACCTCATGCGCCGCTATGACCCCTTTGGGCCCGTGCCCTTCGAGCGGGTCCGAGACCAGGTGGCCGCTGTGCTCGAGCACGTCATCGCCCACGGGAAGGCCATCGAGCTCAACACGTCGTCCTGGCGCTACGGCCTCGACGACACCATGCCGTCCTCAGATGTTTTCAGGCTCTACCGCGACCTCGGCGGCACGCTCTTGACCCTGGGCTCCGACTCCCACCGGCCCTCGCACCTGGGCTCCTACCTGCGGGTGGGCCAGCGGATGCTCCGCGACCTGGGCTTCACGGAGTTCGTCACCTACAAGCGGCGCGTGCCCACGGCGCACCCCCTGGCCTTCTAAGCCCGCGCCCCCTTGGCCGGCAGCCACACCGTCACGGTGAAGGCGTTGGCGCCGTCGGCCCCCGGGCCCTGGGTGGCCCGGACGGTGCCGCCGTGGGCCCCCACGATACCGGCCGCCTGGGCGAGGCCTATGCCAAAGCCGCCGGTCTCCCGGGACCGCGCCTCGTCGGGCCGGTAGAAGCGGTCGAACACGCGCCCCAGCGCCTCCGGGTCCAGCGGCTCGGCAGGGTTGGACACCCGGAGCTCGGCGCCGCGGCGCACCCGGGCCAGGGAGAGGGTCACCTCGCCGCCGGGCAGCGCGTACTTAACGGCGTTGTCGAGCAGCACGGAGAGCAGGGTCCCCACGGCGCGGGGGTCGGCCTCCACGGACACGCCCGGCTCCACCTCGGCGCGGAGCCCGTGGCCCTCCACCGAGGCGAAGTCCGCCAGGTCGTCGGCCACCCCCGCCACGAGGGACGAGAGGTCCACGCGCTCCCGGACGGCGGCGCCCTCGTCCTCCAAGCGCGAGAGGACCACGAGGTCGTCCACGAGGCGCGCCAGCGAGTGCGCCTGCCGCGAGGCCTTCTCGATCCAGCGGTTCTCCCCCACCTCCATCTCCAGCACGCGGAGGCTCGTCACGATGACGGTGACGGGCGTCTTGAGTTCATGGGAGGCGTCGGTGACGAAGCGCTGCTGCCGCTGGGCCGCCTGCACGAGGGGGTCGATGGCCCGGGCCGAGAAGAGCCGCACGAACAGGTAGACGAGGAGGTCGGCCGCCGCGCCCACGGCCACCGTGGCGAGCGCCGTGGTCTCGAGCGACGCCAGGCCGCCCCGGCAGTCGAGGAAGACGGCGGTGCGGCGCTGGCCGTCCTCGGTCACGAGGCAGCGGTAGCCGTCGTACCAGCTGAAGCCCGGCGACGCCGCCGAGGCCCGGCGGGCGAAGGCAACGACGTCCGCGGCGGTGACGGTCGCGACGTGGGAGAGGTCCGTGCCCACGGCGGTGCCGTCGGGGCCCACCTCCACCACGAGGTACCGAGCCGAGAAGGGCGTCTCGGGGTCGAGCCCCGCCGTGCCGCGCGGGATGGTGCCCCCGTTGGCAGCGATGACGGAGAGCACGTGGTCGGCGCGGGCGCACACGCCGTAGAGGCCGGCGCCGCTGATGGCCAGGCCCACGAGCACGATGACCACGGTGGCGGCGGCCATGGCCACGGCGACGAAGCGTCGACGCAGCCGCTCAATCACCGGCGGCCTCCCGGAGGGTGTAGCCGAGCCCCCGGATGGCCACGATGGACACCGAGGAACCCAGGGACGCCAGCTTCTTGCGCACGTTGGAGATGTGCACCCAGACGACGTTGACCTCCGCCTCGGCGTCCCAGCCCCACACGCGCTCGAGGATCTGCTCGGCGGGCGTCACCGCCCCCGGCGCCGCCATGAGCAGCTCCATCACCTGGAACTCCCGGCGCGACAGCTGCACGGAGCGGACGCCGCACGACAGCACGGAGCCGTCGAGGTCCAGCACGAGGTCGCCGAAGGACGCGGTGCGCGGCTGCCAGGGACCGCGGCGTCGCAGCATGGCGCGCACGCGGGAGAGGAGCTCGTCGGGCGAGAACGGCTTGGGCAGGTAGTCGTCGGCACCGGCGTCAAAGCCTTCGATGCGGTCGCGTGTGGCGCCCTTGGCCGTAAGCATCATTACCGGTGTGTCCACACCGGCGTCGCGGAGGCGCCGCAGCACCTCGATGCCGTCCATGGCCGGCATCATGACGTCGAGCACGATGCCGTCGTAGGCGCCGGAGAGCCCGTGGTCGAGGGCCGTGCGGCCGTCGCCCACCACCTCCACGGCGAAGTTGTTGCGCTCGAGGAACACACCGAGCACCTCGGCGAGGTCGCGGTCGTCCTCTGCCACCAGCAGACGCATGGCACCCCCCTCTTTGCACTGCATGATGTCTTTACGCCCAATCATGGCATGGCGATTGTGCGCCATCGGCCTCAAGCGGGCCTCAAGGATCGCGCCCGCTCCGCCGCGCGCCGGACTTCAGCGCCGCGCCGCAACGCTAGACAGGCACAGTGGACCGTCAGGTTATGGACGTTTGCGGCACGTATGCGCCAAGCCCGTGCGACCGGCCACAATGGAACCTGTGACCTCACTGTGCCTCGACCGTCTCCTTGGAGGAGCCATGCCCCGTTTCTCTATCGTCATCCCGGCCTACAACGTGGAGGCCTATCTCGAGCAGTGCCTCGACAGCCTTTTGGCCCAGACCTTCGGCGACTGGGAGGCCGTGGTGGTGGACGACGCGAGCCCCGACGGCTCCGGCGCCCTCGCCGACCGCCTCGCCGCTTCCGACCCGAGGATAACGGTTGTCCACAAGGCGGCGAACGAGGGTACGCACCTTGCCCGGCGCACCGGCATGGAGCGCTGTTGCGGCGAGTACACCGTGTTCCTTGACGGCGACGACTCCCTCAAGCCCGACTGCCTTGCCCTTCTTGACGAGGCGCTCTCGGCCGACCCCGTGGACTCCATTCACTATGGCCTTGTCGCCCAGGCAGCCGGGTCCACGTCCGACGAGGCCGCCAAAGCCTTCGAGCGCTTCAACAACGAGGGCGAAGGCACCCTTGCCCGCCAGGAGCTCCTCACCCAGGTCTTCTTTGAGAGGGGTGGCTATCGCCGGGACTGGCGCGTCACCAACCATGCCTACAAAACCGAGGCGCTCAAGCGCGCCTTTGAGGCGATGACGCCCGAACGCCTCGATCGGGCGGAGGACGCCTACGAGTACCTGGTCATCTGCTCCGTCATCGAGCAGGAGGCCACCCGCAACGACATCCTCGGCTATGTCTACAACCTGGGCCGTGGCATCATCAACTACGACCGGCTCACGCCCGAGGCCTATGCCCGCGAGGCGGCCCAGTGCCAGGCCTGCATCGACGCGTCTGTCGACTTCGCCCGCATGTCGGGAGACGAGGCCTTGGCGGAGGCGGCGTCCGGCGCCAAGGTGAAGCTCGCCGAGATCGTCACCAACGACTGGCAGAACCGCGTCGCCCCCGAAGACCAGGCCAAGGCGGCCGAGCTCATCGCCTCCGTGCTCGGCCCCAACGAGGTTGCCGCAAACCTCGCGCGGCTCGCACGCGACGGCGCCTACCGTCTGTGGGATACCGACGTCTCGCTGGCTGACGACCCGTCGGTGGAGCGCACCTTCAACCTCGCCTTGGAGCTCTCCGACACGGCACACGTCGCCGACGACGCCCGGGCACGCCTTGACGCCGCCGTCGTCGCCGCCGCCAGCCACATCGGCGATTTGCGCCGCCGCGATGCGGAGCGCGCCGAGCGGGACCTCCTGGCCGACTACGACGCCCAGAAGGTGCGCATCCTCGTCTCGGCCCACCGCGACTTCGCCCGCTTTGACGCCAAGAGCCTCCAGATGATCCAGGTGGGCTGCGCCGTCAACGGGGGCCGCCTGCCCGACATGCTCCACGACGACGAGGGCGACAACGACTCCGGGCTCAACAAGATGCTCTGCGAGATGACGGCCCAGTACTGGGCCTGGAAGCACGTGACCGACGCCGAGTACGTGGGCTTCTGCCACTACCGCCGCTACTTCAACTTCTCCGACACCCGCTACGAGGAGAACGGCTGGGGCGAGGTCATGGCCGGCACCATCGACGAGGCCGCCCAGAGGAGGTTCGGCCTCGACGACGCCTCCATCGCCCGGGCGATCGAGGGCTACGACATCGTCACCGCCCCCATGCAGGACATCCGCTCCCTCCCTGCCCCCTACACCACGCCGGCCGAGCAGTACGCCGACGCCCCCAAGCTCCACATCGACGACCTTATCCTGTGCGGCGAGGTCGTCAAGGAGCTCCACCCCGACTACGCCCAGGACGTGGACGCCTACCTCAACGGCCACACCTCGTGCTTCTGCAACATGTACATCATGCGCACGGAGCTGTTCCGCGAGTACGCCGAGTGGGTGTTCCCCATCCTCGACCGCTGCATCGACGCCATCGACTTCTCCCACTACTCCGTGGAGGGCGTGCGCACCCCGGGACACCTTGCCGAGCGCCTGCTCAACATCTACCTGATCCACGGAGAGCGCGTGGGCCGCGGCTGGAAGACCAAGGAGCTCCAGGTGGTGCACTTCCAGGACCCGGCACCCCGCCCGGCCCCGCGGCCCCTCCCCCTGGAGACGCCCGTACGCTCCACCATCCCGGTGGTCTTTGCCGCCGACAACAACTACGTGCCCATGGTGTCCACCACCATCGTCTCGATGCTCGAGAACGCGGACCCCGCCTACCGCTACGACGTCATCGTGCTCACGAGCGACATCTCCGGCGAGAACCGCGCCGAGATGGGCGCCGTGATGGCCCGCTACCCCCATGCCCACCTGCGCTTCCTCGACGTGGCAGACATCGTCGAGAAGTACGACCTCACCACGAGCAACGCCCACATCTCCAACGAGACCTACTACCGCTTCCTGATCCAGGAGCTGCTCCCCTTCTACACCAAGGTGCTCTACCTCGACTCCGACCTCGTGGTCACCGGAGACGTGGCCGAGCTCTACCACACCGACGTCACCGGCAACCTACTGGCCGCCGCCCGCGACGTCGACTTCCTCGGCAACCTCAACATGCCCGACGGCAAGCGCATGGCCTATGCCGAGGACGTCCTCGGGATGCGCGACCCCTACGACTACTTCCAGGCCGGCGTGCTGCTGCTCAACACCGGGGAGATGCGGCAGTTCATGAGCATGGAGCAGTGGCTCGAGGCCGCGTCGGACCCCACCCTCATCTACAACGACCAGGACGTGCTCAACCGCTGCTGCGAGGGGCGCGTGACCTACCTCGACAACGCCTGGAACGTGATGATCGACTGCGATGGCCGCATCGGGCGCATCTTCTCGTTTGCCCCGGCACCTGTATTCGACGCCTTCCTGCGCGCCCGCGGCAACGCCCTCGTCACCCATTACGCCGGGTTCCAGAAGCCTTGGACCATGGTGGGTTGCGACAAGGCCGAGCTCTACTGGGAGTACGCCCGCAAGACGCCGTTCTACGAGCGCCTCATCGCCCAGCTGGCCGCCGCGGTGGCTCACGTCGACCTCGGTGGCAAGCGCATCTCCTGGCAACCGCCCAAGGCGATCGGCGAGAACAACCCCATCCGCAAGCTCGTTGACCCCATCATGCCCTACGGCACGCGCCGTCGCGAGGTCATGAAGTCCATCGGGCGCACGGTGCGCGGCCTCAACTGAAGGTAAGACCCCGTTCCCATGGCCCCGACCGTCAACAACGGTCGGGGCCTTTTCTTTACAGGAATCTCTTATTAAACTGAGAGAAACCTGCCCTTTCAAGGATTGGAGCACCATGGGAGCCCATCGTCGCCTCGGCGCCATCACAGCCGCCCTCGCCCTCGCAGCCTGTTGCCTTGGAGCCCCCTCACCTGCCGTCGCCGCCAACAGCGGCGGCACCGTCCAGATGTACCGGCTCTACAACCCCTACTCCGGCGAGCACTTCTACACCGGTGACGCCGATGAGAAAGACGATGTGGTAAGGGCGGGCTGGCACTACGAGGGCATCGGTTGGGTGGCACCGGGACACTCCGACACCCCGGTCTACCGACTCTACAACCGCTTTGCCGGCGACCACCACTACACCAAGGACGCCAGGGAGCGGGCCGACCTCGTCCGCGTGGGATGGGCCGACGAGGGTGTGGGCTGGTACTCCGACGACAACCAGTCGGTCCCCCTCTACCGCCAGTACAACCCCTATGCCAAGACCGGCACTCACAACTACACCACCGACCGCAGCGAGCACAACAAACTCATCTCCCTGGGCTGGAGGGATGAGAGCGTGGGGTGGCACGGGGTGCAGGGAGTGACGCCCTACCGGCCTGGCACCGGCACCTCATCCACCACTCCCGCAGGCCAGGTGGACCCCGTCTACGTAACCAAGACCGGGGAGAAGTTCCACCGCCAGAGCTGCCCGTCCACCAGCGGCAAGGCCACCTCGTCGTTGCTTCGGGTCGACGCCCTCCGTCGCGGTCTCGAGGCCTGCAAGGTCTGCAGGCCCTGACGGCGCCCCGGTGTGCGACACCACGAGATCATGGAGCTCTTGAGACAATGAAAGTCCATCGGGCGCACGGTACGTGATCTCAAACGGGAACAAGGCCGCATACGAACAGCGGGCCCCGCAACTCGAGCGAGTTGCGGGGCCCGCCCCATAGGAATCAATCCTTGATATCAAGCCGCCTCGCGCGCGTCCTCGTGCGCAGATTCGCTCAATGGAATAACCTGACCGGCGCCGTGAGAATCGAGCTCGTCGGTCGGCACAATTCGATAAAGGCTCATGGGCCCATCGTTCAACAGCAGCTCGAAGCCCGGAGTCTCGGCCGTGATGGACGAGATGCCCACCCAGTCCTGCGACCGGTTGCCAGAATAGTCGGAGTAGTTTGCGCCCTCAGAGGTCTTACCTGACAGCTGCAGCACATACTTGGCCCCAAGTTCCTCCACAGCCTTCTGGACCTCTGGATTATCGGCGTACTCGTTCAGATGAAGCCGGACCTCCCGACTAATCGGTGAGTCCTCGTCGGTGAGCTCCCGCTTGTAGAGGACATTGGCGCCATCCAAGGGATAGGCATACATGGAGCCGTCGAGCGGGATGTTGAGGATGAGGTCGTCGGTACCCGTAATCGACACCACACGATCCATGAAGTCGGCGTCACAGCGACGATAGAACATAGAATAATACGGGTCTGCGTGCCACCTCAACTCCCACTCCTGCCAAGCAAACGCACCACCCGGCAATTCCTCCGAGGGGCTAATGTAGGAGTGGTCGTCATTGACGGGATATGAATCGATTGCCAGAGCCTCGCCATAATTGCCGACAGCGAACAGCACGCAGACGGCGACCGAGATTATCCAAGGGACGGCGGGGGCCATCCCTTCACGACCTAAGGCATGCTCCCAAACAAGACGAACGATCCACCCCATCCATTTTGTCACGGCGTAGAGGCCGAAAACCGCCACGATGGACGCCCACAATCCCACGAGCGCCGCGGTACGGTCTGGGTCGGTGTAGAAGAACCCGGCAAAGATACGCTTGACCGTGGGGGTCCCCACGGCGTTGGCGAAGAAGACGACAACAAGCATCCCGTAGACCAAGGCCACCCAGCCCCGACCCCGATGAGAGACGCACCACACCAGGCCGATGGCCACCGTCACCGCTAAAAATGGCTGCGCCAATGGAACCCGAAGGCCCAAGAATGCGACAAGGCCCAAGGCATCCGAGGCGGGGACCGTCCAAGTCCAAAGAAAGCTAACTGTAGACTGAAAGACAGGGGACACAAGACAAAATAGCCAGAGGCTCAAACATACAATGAGAACGCCTACCTCCGCACAGCCAAAAAGGAAGACCGATGCGACCTTTCGGGGCAGTGTACGAGCCCATGCGGGAACGATTCGGCCCATAGAAAAACAGCCTGCCACCATCGCACAGACAATGGTGGTGTTGGGATGAAGGTCAATAAGGCCCAATAAAGATATGACCCAAAGGACCAGGGGCCCGAACGAGACGCTGACGCCACGACCCCCCTTCTCGACGTTGTCATCCACCGGGAAGGCGGCCACCATAAGAGCTGCCACAAGGGGAACGCAGCAGAAAGCGGCGACATTGGGGTAGTTCTGATGAATCGTCATGGCCCTCAAGGGGAAAGCGGAGCTGGCACCACAGGCCACGGCCCCGAGTAGGACGGCGCGTCCATTGCCATGGGTTACCTGCGAAATCAAAGCACACACACCTAACGGGTAAACCACGGCAGCAAAGACAGCATTGACGGCGTTTTGCACCACTGCGATGGGGGCCACCCCCGTGGCCAGGACCAAGGCAGCCACATTGTGATAGGCCACCGGATAGAACGACGACGGAGCCGAGAATCCCGTCGACGCCGGGTCAAAGGGCGTTTGGTTGGCCAGGACGTTGGCCCCATACATCATGGTGCGTATGGGAGAGGTCGTGGCGCCGTCCACCATGGCCCTGATGCGGGTGAGATGGGCCGAGTTATCGTTGAACTGAAGAAACCAATCAAAGCCTCCCGCGTTCCTCAAGAAAAGGAAAGCAAAGAGGGTACACCCCACAGCAACATACATGATCATAATCCATAGAGACGGCTGCTCCACGGATGGCGCCCAACCAGCTTTGGCCTTTATTGCCATTATTGCGACGGATACTGCGACAGCAGCCCCTGCTGTACCAATTGCCAGCGGAAGGAGCCCGTCGATACGCACCATGCCCAAGACAACGCTCACGACAAAGAATAGAAAGAGACTCGGGCCAGATGCGACACAGATCGATGTTCTCCACCCCATGCCGACAGCTGCACATATGAGAAGTCCAGGAACTACCAGCACAGCCAAGGCTAGGAGAAAAGCTACAACAAAGGAAACCATCACTTCTTCCCCTCGCTATTCGCACCACCAAGACAGGAGCGCGAAATCAGGTGATTCATGGCCCCCCGCACGCAACCCCATGCCAGGGAGAGGACCAACGCCGCAGCAAACACCGCAACACCCCGCACCATCACGGGCTGAAGCCACTGGTAACGAGGAAACGGGAGTCTCCATCCAAGCCAATTGATGACAGGCATCTGAATGAGATAGACGCCGAGGGACGCCCCGGACACCTGGGCAAGGACCCTCCGGCCCCGCTTTCCTACCGCGGCAAGCCGGGGCTCGAGGGCCATAGCCGCCATGAAGACCGAGGCGGCCTGGACCACACAGAGAGGGGAGGTAATGGAGATCCAATAGGGGTCGTATGAGGAAGGCACCGCGGCAAAACCCATGAAGCCGTTGGACGTCGCCGAGGCGACCGCCATGGCCGCCGTGGACACCAGGTAGAGAAGGGCCGACGCCCACCAAGGCACCGGAAAGCCCTCGGGCCGGTTCACATAGCGGGCAAGGTAGAAGCCGCCCACGTAGTAGAGCAAGGCCACGTTGGCAAAGGCCGCCCAACCGAAGAGCGGCACAAGATACGAACGGTCAACGCCAAGCTTCACGATCAAGGGGACCAATACCGACGCCACAAAAGTGCAGACCATGATGTATTGTAAAAGATGTTTATCCCCCACCGCAAGCGACAGAACCGGTGTCAGGATATAGAGTGCGATAATGGTATAAAAGAACCAATAAGTATCATTGATGGAATCGGAAAACACGCCTCGCGCAAAACCAAGGACAGAAACCGATCCTTCTGCCTCGCCCATGCCGAATGCGTGGGGAAACAGCCCATAGGCCAGATAGCATACGGCGCTGCCAAAGAGCAGCACCACCCCCACCCGGCGTACCCGCTTGGCAAAGAAGGTGCGGGTATCGTACCTGGCCCGGTAGTCCAGGAGGTTCATGCCGCTCACGGCAAAGAACACCGGCACGGCGAAGATGAAGGCGGCTTGGAGCCAGAACGAGGTGAACCACGAGGGGTCGCCGCCCCCTTGGGGGGCGAAGACGTCGAGGGACACATGGAGCATTACCACCGCGAAGGCGGCCAGAATATTGAGCCCATAGACGAAGACGAGACGCTTTGCGGCCATGACGTTAGAAGTCGCCTTTCTAGACCCCGGTCGGGGCACTCCCGTCCCTATGCCATCAGCATAGACTCTACCGTTTGGACCCGCCCGGTGTTTGGGGTTGTCGTGATGGCGTCCAAGGACCGCCCTACCGTTTGCGCTTGCGGTCGTGCTTGAGGATGTCGTGGACCATGTAGACCGACAGCGAGATGGCCAGCACGTACCCGAGGAATCCCAGCAGCGGCACGCCCAGGACGGTGAAGCTCGCACCGGCGAAGTAGATGATGGAGCTGCCCACCAGGAGGCCCGCGATGATGATGCCGAGGGTGAGGCGGTCCGCGATGTGCGAGAGGTCCTCGATGGGGTCCTGGGACCCGGAGAAGTCCAGGTTGAGCTTGAGCTGGCCGCGGGTGAGCATGTCGGTGACGAGGCCTGCCTGGGAGAGCGCCTCGAGGGTGCCGTGGAGCGCCTTGTGGCTCTCGAGCGCCAGCGTCTCGGCCTCCTCCTTGGCCATGGCGCGCAGGTCCTGGCTGTCGCGCACGTGGTTCTCCACGATCTCGATCATGGAGACGCCGGGCAGGAACTCGTCCACCACGCCCTCGAGGGTCACGAGCCCGCGGGCGATCATGGTCATGGCGCCCGGCAGCTCGATGGAGTAGGTGCGTGCCAGCTGGATGAGGTCCGAGAGGAACTGCCCCAGGTTGAGTTCCTCGAGGCTCATGGACCCGTAGGTGTCCACGATGGCGTCGAGCTCGGCGAGGAGCGCGCCGTGGTCGATGTCGGCCCCGCTCGCGCGGTTCTCGGAGAGCTCCAGAAGCCCCTGCTTGAGCTTGGGCGAGCTGTGCTCGGCCACGGCCGTGAGCATGGAGCGCAGGATGCCGCGGTAGTAGGTGGAGAGGTGCCCGGCCATGCCCCAGTCGATGAACACGATCCTCCGGTCGGCCACCATGATGTTGCCGGGGTGCGGGTCGGCGTGGAAGAAGCCGTCGTCGAGCACCTGCTTGGCGTAGTTCTCCACGAGCTTGGTGCCGATCTCCACGAGGTCGTAGCCCTCGGCCTCGATCTCCTTGGGCTTGGAGATGGTGGGGCCGGCCACGTAGTCCATCACGAGCACGTGGGCCGTGCACAGGCGCATGTGGGGCGCGGGAGCCGTGACGTAGCGGACCGAGGCGTTCTCGGCCCGGAACTCCTGGAGGTTGCGCGCCTCCACGAGGAAGTCGGTCTCCTCGTTGAAGCTGTCCCAGAGCTCACCCACCACGGCCTTGAGGTCGAGGAACTGGTCCCCGCCCATGAAGGGCGCCACATGGCGCACCACGGTGCGCATGATCTCGATGTCCTGGCCCATGACCTCGCGCACCCGGGGGCGCTGGACCTTCACGGCCACGTCCTCGCCGGTCACGAGGGTGGCGCGGTGCACCTGGGCGATGGAGGCGCTTCCGAGGGGCGTCTCGTCGACGTGGGAGAAGACCTCCCCCACCGGGCGGCCGTACTCGTGCTCGAGCACCTCCACCACCGTCTGGTAGCCCATGGGCTCCACGTCGGTGCGGAGCTTCTCGAGCTCGCGGCAGAAGCTCTCGGGGAGGATCTCGGAGCGCATGGAGAGGATCTGGCCGGCCTTCACGAAGGTGGGGCCCAGGTCCTCCAGCATGGCCACGAGCTTCTGGGGCGTGAGGCCCCGGAGGATGTCGTAGCGGCGCAGGATGGCGAAGATCTCGCGCAGGCGGCGGTGGCGCGCGCGGGCCGACAGGTCGCCGGTGCCCACCACCCGCTCGCCGAACAGGCCGATGACGACCTCCTGCGAGCCGGATGCCGAGAGGTCGGCGTCGACCTGCTCGGCATCCAATGAGATCTTCCTCGAGTCCTCCGCCATGGGTCCTTAGTCCTCGTCGACCTCGATGGCGTCGGCCTCCACTGCCTCGGCGGCGTCGTCGGCGTCGGCCGCGGCCTCGTCGGAGGCCTCCTGGGCCTTGGCCTCGATGTCGTCGGCCATGGAGCGCACGTTGGCCACGAACTCGGCGCGCTGCTCGGGCGTCATGTTCTTGAGGTGGGTCTTGATGAGGTTCTCGGTGGTCTCGTTGACCACGCCGGCCGCCTTCTGGCTGAGCTCCTCGTTCACCACCTTGCCCTGCTGGACGGTGAGCTCGCCCTTCTTGACGAGGTCGTCGACCACCTGGCCGGCCCTCTCGCCGACGATGGCCGCTGCCCCGACGCCCGCCAGGAACACGTTGTGGGCGATGTCGCCCAGGCCCTCGATGGGGTTCTTCCGATCGTCTGCCATGGTCCTCTCCTTATGCCGTCGTGAGACCTGTTTAAAGAAGCTTACCCGTCCCCCGCCCGAGCAAAACGTCGGATAGGGCGGCCACAGAGTCGACGACGCACTGCGCGCCGGCCTCCCAGAGCTCGTCGGCGGTCCCGGCGCCGTAGGCCACGCCCAGGGCAAGGACGCCGTTGGCGCGGGCCCCCTCCATGTCGTTTTTGCGATCGCCCACCATGACGGCCTGATCGGGCGCAAGCCCGAGCTCGGCGAGGGCCGCGGCCACAAGCCGGGCCTTGGTCGTGGGCGTGTCGTCGGCCTTTCCCATCACAAGCCCGAAGCGGTCCAAGTAGCCGTGGGCCTCGGCCCCCGCCGAGGCGAGCGACGTCAGCTTGCAGGTGACCACCGCCGCCGTGCGCCCCTGGGCGCGAAGCGCGTCCAAAAGCCCCACGATGCCCGGGTAGGGGGCGCAGGCCTCGGGGCCCTGCTCGCGGTAGAGCTCGCGGTAGCGGGCCGTGACCCACGCGGCGTCCTCCTCGGTGAGGCCGTAGACCTCGGAGAAGGCGCCGGGAAACGCCGGACCGATGATACGGTTGACGTCGCCCACCTCCTCCTCGGTGAGGCCGTAGTCCATGAGGGCGCGGCGCCCCGTGGCGCGGATGGAGTCGATGGTGTTGGCGAGCGTGCCGTCGAAGTCGAAGAAGACGGCGGGGGCCGCGGAGAAGGCCGAGGGGTCGGCGTCGGGGGCGAAGGGCATGGGCGGGACTCCTTTCAATCTGCACCAAGCATAGCGCAGCGGCCGTTCCCCCTCGTTACCACCCGGTGTCAGGGCCGGCCGCGCCGCCGGGGCCCGGGCTATGCTCTTAGCGTCTGTCCCGCGACGTTGGGAGATGCCCCATGGTCCGACCGCGCAACTTCTCGGCAGGCCCCGCCCAGATACCCGAGGACGTCCTCCTCTCGGCCCAGGCGGAGTTCATGGACTTCGCCGGCACCGGCATGTCCGTGCTCGAGACGAGCCACCGCTCCGCCGCCTACCGGCGCGTCATCGACGCCGCCGAGGCGTCGCTCCGCGAGGTGATGGGTATCCCCGACTCCTACGGCGTGCTCTTCCTGCAGGGCGGTGCCACGCTCGAGTTCGCGGGCATCCCCATGAACCTCATGCGCCGCGGCCGCGCCGGACACATCGTGAGCGGCCACTTCGCCAAGGTCGCCGCCGAGGAGGCCGCGAGGTACGGCAGCGCCGAGATCCTGGCCACGAGCGAGCCCACGGGGTTCGACCGCATCCCGGACCTTCCGGCGCCCGAGGCCTTCGCAGGCATGGACTACGGCTACATCTGCCAGAACAACACCATCTACGGCACCATGTTCCACGGGCTCCCCGACTGCGGGGGCACGCCGCTCGTGGCGGACGTCTCGTCGTGCTTCCTTTCGTTCCCGCTGGACGTGACGGACTACGGCCTGCTCTTCGCCGGCGCCCAGAAGAACGCCGGACCCTCGGGCGTGTGCGTGCTCGTCGTGGACCGCTCCCTCGTGGAAGCGGGGCCGGCGCTCGGCGTCTGCCCCACCTACCTCGACTACTCCGCGCAGCTGGCCAAGGGCTCCATGCTCAACACCCCCAACACCTTCGGCATCTACCTCTGCGGCAAGGTGTTCGACTGGGTGCGCGGGACGGGCGGCCTCGAGGCCATGGGCGAGCGCAACGCCGAGAAGGCCGCGCTGCTCTACGGCGCCGTCGACCGCTCCGACCTCTACCGCGGCTGCGCAGTGCCCTCGTCGCGCTCCGTGGCCAACGTGACCTTCCGCCTCCCCACCCCCGAGCTCGAGCGCGAGTTCGTGGACCGGGCGGCCGGGCAGGGCCTCGTGGGGCTCGCCGGCCACCGCCTCGTGGGCGGCATCCGTGCCTCCATCTACAACGCCGTGGGCATCGACGCCGTCCGCGACCTGGTGGCCTTCATGGAGTCCTTCGAGCTCTCGGTGACTGGGCGATCTTTCTAGCCGGCCGCCCGGGCCGGCGCCCAGCCACCGCACACCGCTCACGAGAGGACCAGACCCCATGCGCACCATCAAGATCATCGACGACATCGTCAAGGACGGCCTGTCCACCATCGCCGAGGGCTACGAGATCGTGCCCGACGCCGAGGGCGCCGACGCCATCCTCATGCGCTCCACCGACATCCACGGCATGGAGGTGCCCGACTCCGTCCGCTGCATCGCGCGGGCCGGCGCCGGCGTCAACAACATCCCCCACGAGCGCCTGGCCGAGCAGGGCGTCGTGGTCTTCAACACCCCCGGCGCCAACTCCAACGCCGTCAAGGAGCTCGTGGTGGGCCTGCTGCTCATGGGCTCGCGCGACGTGCTCGGCGGCATGCGCTGGTGCCGCGAGCACGAGGACGACCCGGACGCCTACGCCGAGGCCGAGGCCTCCAAGAAGGCCTTCGTGGGCCGCGAGGTGGCCGACCGCAGAATCGGCGTCGTGGGCCTCGGCGCCGTGGGCTCCAAGGTGGCCAACGCCTGCGTGGACCTGGGCATGGAGGTGTGCGGCTACGACCCGTACCTCTCCGTGGACCACGCCTGGCAGCTCTCCCGCGACGTCACGCCTGTGGAGGACCTCGACGAGCTCTGCCGCGGCTGCGACTACCTCACGGTACACGTGCCCCGCAAGGAGGACACCGTCGGCATGATCGGCGCCGCGCAGCTCTCCCTGCTCAACCCCGGTGCCGTGGTGCTCAACTACGCCCGGGAGGACGTGGTCGACGAGGACGCCATGGAGGCCGCCCTGGCGTCGGGCCAGGTGCAGCGCTTCTTCACCGACTTCGCCACGCCCAGGTCGCTCCACATGCCCCACACCTACGTGACGCCCCACACCGGTGCCGGCACCGTGGAGGCCGAGGCATCCTGCGCCCGCATGGCCGTGGACGAGCTCGTGGACTACCTGGACAACGGCAACATCACCAACTCCGTCAACTACCCGACGTGCCACATGGGCGTGTGCCGCGGAGCCAGCCGCGTCGCGTGCCTGCACGCCAACGTGCCCAACATGATCGGCCAGATCACCGCCGTGCTGGCCGACGCCAGCGCCAACGTGCAGCGCATGACCAACGAGAACGCCGGCCGCGCCGCCTACACCATGTTTGACACCGACGAGCACCTGGAGCCCGCTATCATCGAGCGCCTCTCCTCCATCCCCAACATGTGGCGCGTACGCGTCATCAAATAGGAGCCCCCATGCACATCCATCCCTTCGCGGCCCTTAGGCCCGCACCCGAGCTGGCGGCCCGCACCGCCGCCCTGCCCTACGACGTGGTGGACCTCGAGGAGGCCCGGCGCGCCGTGGGGGCCGAGCCACTCTCGTTCCTCGGCGTCGACGTCCCCGGCCTCTGGGTGGCAGACGGCGGCGACCCCGACGGCGAGGAGGCCTGCGCCCTGGCCGCCCGGCGCTTTGCCGGCCAGGTGGAGGAGGGCGTGTACCGCCAGGACGGCGAGCCCACGTTTTACGTGTACCGCGAGCAGGACGGCGGCCGCTCCCAGACCGGCCTCGTGGCCTGCGTGGCCGTGGACGACTTCGTGGCCGGCGCCGTGCGGCGCCACGAGAACACGCGCCGCGAGAAGGAGCTGGGGCGCGTACGCCACATCCGGGCGCTCTCGGCCCAGACAGGGCCCGTGTTCCTCGCATACCGCGCCGACGCCCAGGGGGCCGGCCGCGTAGCCGCCGCCGTGGAGACGGTGTGCGCGGGCGAGCCGCTCTACGACTTCACCGACGCACAGGGCGTGCGCAACACCGTGTGGCGCGTGGACGACCGACACCTGCGCGGCGAGCTCGCCGACGCCGCCTCCGAGATCCCGGGAGCCTACATAGCCGACGGCCACCACCGCGCCGCCTCGGCCGTGCGGGTGGCCATGGAGCGGCGGGAGGGCTCCGGCGCCATGGCCGGCCGCGACGCCCCTGCCGGCAGCGAGGCGGCCTCCGACACCGTCATGGCCGTGCTGTTCCCGGCGGACGGGCTCGATCTCCTCTCCTACAACCGCGTGGTGGCCGACCGCGCCGGCCTGGGTGCCGAGGAGCTCGTGGACGCCGTGGGGGCGGCCGGCTTCGAGGTGGCGCCGGTGGATGCCGCCGACGCCGCGCCCACGGAGCCCGGCACCTTCGGCATGTGCTGCGGCGGGGCCTGGTACCGGCTGACGCCCTCCCCGGCCCTCGCGGCCGAGACCGCCGCGGCAGACGCCGCAGACGCGCTCGACGTGGCCGTGCTGCAGGACCGCGTGCTGGGACCGGTGCTCGGCATCGCCGACCCGCGCCAGGACCCGCGCCTGGACTTCGTGGGGGGCAACCGCGGCACCACGGAGCTCGAGCGCCTGGCCGGCGAGGGGGGTGTGGCCTTCGTCTGCCACCCCACCTCCATGGACGAGCTCATGGCCGTAGCCGACGAGGGCCGCCTCATGCCGCCCAAGTCCACCTGGTTCGAACCCAAGCTGAGAAGCGGGCTGTTCTTCCACCGGATCTAGCCGACTGCGGGGCCGTGCAGCACGGGCGAGGCACGACCCCGCTCCGCCCCCACCCACCTGAACACCCTCACCCGAGCACCTCGCACCTGAACGCGGTTGAGGACACCCCCGCCTCCACCTGAACGCAGTTGGGGGCGGAAATCGCCCACCTGAACGCGGTTGAGGGCGGATCGGGGGCCGAACCGGCCTTCGAGATCGCCCCCAACCGCGTTCAGGTGCGGAGGAGGGGGCCTCTCGGCGGCAGCGGCGGCGAGGCTCAGCGGGACAGGAGCCCCCGGGAGGCGCGGCGGACGGCGTCGGCGAGGGCCTCCGGCTCCACCCCCTTGAGGGCGGCGACGGTGGCCAGGGCCCCGTCCAGGGCCGAGAGCCCCGCGCCGGCGTCCCAGGCGGTGCCCGGATGTTCGGGGAGGTCCGTCTCCAGCAGCAGGCGGCCCACCGGCACCTGGCGGGCGTACTCGCGGCCGCGCCGGGACCGCAGCATGAGCGGGCCCACGGAGAAGAGGCATCCGGCGCCCCGGGCGCGGGCGAGCTCGTCGGACGTGCCCGAGAACCAGTGGAACACGCAGGCGCAGTCGGCCAGACGGCCGCTCTCCCCGAGGATGTCGAGCACCTCCCCCGCCGCACCCACGCTGTGGATGGAGAGGACCGACCCTGGCGCCACGGCATCGCACGCGCGCCGGAAGGCCGCGACCTGGGCGTCGAACGCCTGCCGGTGGGCCCGCCCCCGGTCCAGGCCCACCTCGCCGACGAGGCGGCAGCCGCCGGCGAGCTCGCAGAACCGCTCCACGCGCCGCCCGGCGTCGGAGCCCTCCCCCAGACACCACGGGTGCAGCCCGAGGGCCGGGACCAGCCCGGGGCCGCCGCCCTCCCGCGCGGCCTCGCCGTCCGGCACACGGCCCTCGTCCGCCAGCTCGGCCGCGAGCCCCTCGTAGCCCGCCGGCTCCACGGTGCACCCCAGCGCCCCGCCGCCGGCGGCGGCGAACGACGCCGAGCAGGCCCGCGGGTCCGAGAACCAGTCGCCGTGCAGGTGCATGTCGAACGGCGCCGGGCAGGCGCCCTCCGCGCCGGAGACCACGGCCGTCACTCCCCCACGCCGGTGAGGTCGCGGATCACCTTGCCGGCCATGGCCAACCCCATGGCCGGCGGCATGAACGACGCGGTGCCCAGGTTGGTGCGCTCGGCGCGGCCCGTGCCCGGCTCCATGGCCACCGGCACGGCGTGCTCGTCCGAGAACACCACCGTTAGGTCGCGGATGCCGCGCTTGCGGCACTCCTTGCGAACCACGCGGCAGATGGGGTCGTTGACGGTGTCCCAGATGCTCGCGACCCTGATGCGCTCGGGGTGCACCTTGTTGGCGCCGCCCATGGCGCTCACGAGCGGGATGCCGCGCTCCTGGGCGAGCTCGGCCAGGGTCAGTTTCACGGCGATGGAGTCCACGGCGTCGCAGAGGTAGTCCACGGGGCCCATCTCGTCCAGGAGGCCCGCCGCCTCGTCGGACAGCACGAACCTCCGGAACGTGTCCACCCGGGCCGCGGGGTTCACCTGCGCGGCGATGGCCGCCATGACGTCCACCTTGGGCAGGCCCACCGTGTCGAGAAACGCCACGGCCTGCCGGTTGATGTTGGACGGCGCCACGGTGTCGCCGTCCACGAGGGCCAGGTTGCCCACGGCGCCGCGGGCCAGGGCCTCGGCGCAGGCGGAGCCCACGCCGCCGATGCCCACCACCGCCACGCGGGCGCCGGCAAGCCGGGCCATGGCGTCGTCGCCGAAGAGCCGGAACAGCCGCTGACGGGGGTCGTCGTCACCCACGGGCCGCGCCGCGGTCACGAGACCCTCCTCCACCGCGGGTCGGTGATGACCCGGGCGGCGATGAGGCCGACGGGCAGGAACACCACGATCATGGCGGCCCTGATGAGCCAGTCGACGGCGTCGGTGGGCTGGAACGTGCCCATGTAGTAGACGGCCCGGTACATGTAGAGGCCAGGCACCATGATCACGATGGAGGGCACGGTGACGGCGGTGCGCGGGATGGAGGTGCGCGCCTTGCACGCGGCGGCGAGGAGCCCCGCCACGAAGGCGCCGGCCAGGGCCGCGGCCTCGGGGGGCACGGACCAGAACCCCGTCAGCGACAGGCGCAGCGTGTTGGCCACGGCGCCGATGGACGCCGCGGTGGCACACATCCGGGGCGTGGAGTTGAACATCACCGAGAAGCCGTAGACGCCCACGAACGAGAAGAGGGCCCGAAGTGCGGTGAGCGGCACGGGGCCGAGGCCCAAAGGCGCGAAGTCGTCGGGATAGAGCCGCACGCCCGTGGCCACGAGCCAGCCCACGGCGGTGCCGGTGAGGATGACGGTGAGGGCGTAGGCCAGCCGCTCGATGCCGCTGCGCATCTCGGACTGGAAGAGGTCGAACCCGCTTGTGATGAGGGGGAAACCCGGGATGACAAAGAGCATGGCGCCGATGTAGCCCGCCTCGTGGCTCATGGCGTCAGGCACCCAGGGCGACATGGCCATGAGGGAGAGGAGGTAGGCCACGCAGGCCACGGCCACACCGCAAGCCACGGCCACGAACTGGTTGATGCGGCGGCCCGCCACCACGCGGCGGGCGAGCTGCCCGAACCCGGCGCCGAGGGCGGCGCCGGCCATCTCGACGGGGCCGCCGCCCAGGAGGAAGACGAACGAGCCGCAGGCGAGACCCGAGGCGAGGCCGCTCTGCCACGGGCGGTAGCGCTGACCCTTGGACTCCACGACGTCGAGCAGGTCGTGGAAGGCGCCCACCGAGATCTCTCGGCCCAGAGCCTCGACCTCGTGGAGGTAGTGCTCGAGGAGCATGACCCGCTCGGTGTTGACGCCGGCCGTGGGGTTGGCCACTACCTCGGTGATGGACCGGGAGCCCTCGATGCAGGTAGCCTCGATGTTGACGAGCGAGATGTCCGCGTGCACCGTGACGCCGAGGACGTGGGCCACGCGGTTCATGAAGTCGCGGACCCGCCAGGCGGAGTCCCCGGCCGAGAGGGCCAGCTGGCCGGTGCGCATGATGACCGAGACCTTGTCGGCGAGCGGGGCGTCCACGGCGGGGCGGCCCGGCTCGCTGAGAGCCTCGTGCCAGGGCACCCGCATGTGGTGTGGGCCCGACACGTCGAGATAGGTGGAGAGGTTCCGGTTCCCTTGCTCAGGCTCTGGCACGGCGGCTCTTTCCTGACGGCGGCAGACACGAAAACCAGCCTAGCACCGGCACCCGCCGCCGGGTGCCGGTGCCGGCGGAAACGCGCCCGCCTGCCGGACGGGCCCTTTAGAAGCGCGTCTCCCAGGGGGTCATGAGGCGCATGCCGTTGAGGACGACGATGAGGGCCACGCCCGTGTCGGCGAAGATGGCCGCGCCCATGCCGGCCACGCCGAGCACCGCGAGCACCAGCACCGCGACCTTGACGGCGATGGCGAAGACGATGTTCTCGCGCACCACCGCCATGCAACGGCGGGACAGGGAGAAGAACGACGGCAGGCGCTCGAGGTCGCCGGAGAGCAGCGCGACGTCGGCCACCTCGAGGGCGGTGTCGCTGGCGGCGGCGCCCATGGTGACGCCGAGGTCGGCCGCGGCGAGGGCCGGCGCGTCGTTGATGCCGTCGCCCACCATGGCCACCGTCCGGCCCTGGGAGCGGAGCGCCTCCACGCGGGCCACCTTGTCGTCGGGGAGCAGCTCGGCCGCCACCTCCGCGACGCCCACGCGCCCCGCCACCACGGCGGCCACCCGGGCGTTGTCGCCCGTGAGCATCACGGTGTCGCGGATGCCCATGGCATGGAGCCGGGAGACGGCCTCGGGGGTGGTGGCGCGCACGGAGTCGGCCACGGCCACCACGCCGGCGACGCGGCCGTCCACCGCGACCACGAGGGCCGTGGCCCCCGATGCGGCTGCGTCGTCCACGGCCTGCCCGGCATCCCCGTCGAGCGCCGCCACGGTGCGGGCGAAGGCCGGCTTGCCCACGAGCACGGCAGCGCCGTCCACGGTGCCGGTCATGCCGTTGCCCGCCGTCTCACGGACGTCCGCGGCCGCAAGGGCGGGGGCGACGGACCCCTCGGCGGCCATGCGGACGGCGGCGGCCAGGGGGTGGGTGGACTCGCGCTCCAGGGCTGCGGCCAGGGCAAGCACGCGCTCGCGGGAGAGTCCGCCGAAGGGCGTGACCGAGACCACCTCGGGCGTGCCGGCGGTGAGGGTGCCGGTCTTGTCGAACGCCACGGCGTCCACCTTGGAGCCGATGTCGAAGTACGCCCCACCCTTCACGAGCACGCCCATGCGGGCCGCACGGGAGATGGCCGAGACGAACGAGACCGGCGTGGAGATCACGAGGGCGCAGGGGCAGGCGATGACGAGCAGCGTGAGGGCGCGCCAGACCCAGGCGCCCCAGTCGGGCGCCGCCCCGAGGCCGAGGGCCCCCACGAGGGTGAGGCAGAGCGGCACGCCGACGCCCACGGCCGCCGCCACGGCCACCACGGCCGGGGTGTAGACGGCGGCGAAGCGGTCGACGAAGGCCTCGTAGGGCGCCTTCTGCGCCTGGGCCCCCTGCACCATGGAGACGATGCGGGCCAGGGTGCCGCTGTCGGCGCGGCTCGTGACGCGCACGGTGACGGGCGCCACCGTGTTGAGCGAGCCGCCGTACACCCGGGCTCCCGCCCCCTTGTCCTGGGGCACGGACTCGCCGGTGACGGGCGCCTCGTCGAAGCTGGAGTCGCCGGCCACAAGCGTGCCGTCGAGGGGCACGCGCTCGCCGGGGAGCACGCGCACCTCCCAGCCCACCTCGACGTCGGCCAGGGGCTCGTCGGCGACGGAGCCGTCGGCACGCACCACGTGGGCGGTCTCCGGGGCGAGCTCCATGAGGCCCTCCACCGAGCCGCGGCTGCGGCGCATGGACCAGCCCTCGAGCCACTCGCCCACCTGGTCGAGGAAGATGACGATGGCGGCGTCGCGGAAGGTGTCCACCTCCAGGTGGCCGCCGAGGGCCTCCACGAGGCCCATGACCAGTGCGCCCACGACGGCGATGGACATGAGCACGTTCATGTCGGCCTTCCGGCGCCCGAGGGACGCAGCGGCGAGCGGGAGGATGAACGCGAGGCCGGCCAGGGCGGCCGCGGCGTAGAGCCAGGCCGTGGCGAGGCCGCCGGCGGCGGCCTCGGCCACGATGCCGGCGACGATGAGGGCGGCGGAGGTGCCGAGGAGCACGGCGGCGCGGTGCTCGGCGAACCAGCCGCGACGGGCGTCGAGGCGCTCGAGCTGCTCGTCGGTGAGCTCGAGGTCCTCCCCGCACGAGCGCACGGCGTCCAGGACCGCGCGCTCCACGGCGGCGGGCTCGGCCCCGGCCGCGGAGACCACCGAGAGGGTGGCCGTCGCATAGGTGAGGCTCGCGTCGGCGACCTCGGGCAGGCCCCTCACGGCCTCCTCGACGGCACGGGCGCAGTTGGGGCAGTCGAGGTCGGCGACCTTGAACGTGAGGTCCGGGGTGCCGGAGGGCCCATGGGCCGGGGCGGCTTCGCCGTGGTCGTGGCCGTCGCAGTCGCAGTGCACGCGGCCGTCGTGGCCGTGGCCGTCGTGGCCGTGGGCGTCGCAGCCGCAGTGCCCGTGGTCGTGGTCGTGGCGATCGTGCCCGCTCATGAGAGCTCCTCCCCCGCGTGCTCGAGGCCCACGCGGATGAGCGTGGCCACGTGGCCGTCGGCCAGCGAGTAGATCGAGCGCTGCCCCTCGCGGCGCTGGGCCACGAGCCCGCGGTCGCGCAGGAGGCGCAGCTGGTGTGAGATGGCCGATTGCGACACCGGGCAGATCTCCTGGAGCTCGGAGACCGAGCGCTCGGCCGTCATGAGCGCCCCGAGGATCTGGAAGCGCGTGTAGTCGGACAGGGCGTCGAAGATCTGCGTCGCCCCGTAGATGGCGTCCTCGTCGGTGAGGAACGCGTCGGTCCCCTCGGTGGCCGGTCCGTCGATGCCCATGGGCCCCTCCCTCCGCCGCCGTCAAAGGCGGCCTCTCCGCAATTCATGAGCACTTGCTCATATGTTCATCAGCAGTATACCTCACAGGCTCCCACAGGCAAGCCCGTCCCGCCGGCTCCGTCGGCCGGCGCCCCTGGGTCGGCGGACGGCCTCGCATATACTGTGGGTGGAACGGCGGGGACACCCGCCGGCACCGGGAGGGAGGGGTCCATGGACCTTCGCCGACGCATCGACTCCATGGGCGACGCCGCCCTCGGCTGGGCCGGGGTTGCCCTGCTCGGTTGCGGCGCCATCCTAGCGTCGCTGGAGGACCCCGCCTGGGGCGCCCTCGCGGCGCTGCTCGGGTGCCTCGGCGGCCTCGCCTGCGGCGTGGGGGCGGGCAGGGCCTTCGCCCGGCGCGCCCTGTCGCCTGCCGGCCCTACCCGCGAGACGCCCCCCGCCCCCACTGTCCACGCGCCCGTCCCCGCCGCCGAGACGGGCTCCCTCGACATGGACGCCCTCGCCGCGGCCCTCGCCGGGACCCCCGAGCCCGTGGTGGCTCTCGCCGGGCTCGTCCGCGACGTGCGGCTGCGCCAAGGCTCGGCCGACGGCGTCTTCGGCGGCGGCACGGCCCCCCTCCCCTGCACCCTCGAGCTCTTCCTCGCGGCCGAGCTCGAGGACGCCGACATCTTCTCGCTGGGCGACGCCCCCGTGCGCGCCCGTGTGGCGCCCCGCACCGGGTGCCTGCGCCTCTCCTTCGCCGAGCCGCCCACAGACCCCGCCGCCCCGCTCCGCCTGAGACGCGTCGAGACCGCGTTCAACCGGACGCTCTTCTGCGACCGCCGGCTGGGCTGCTCCCCCGCCGGGGGCACGGACGCCTGCTACCGCTTCAGCGCGTCGGTGGAGGCCTCCGTGGCCGCCCAGGCACCGTGGCGCAGGGACGGCGACGTCACCGGCGCGTCCGGGGAGTGGGACGTGCGGCGCGCCGTGTCGGAGGGGCTCGAGGAGTTCCAGCTCCCCTACCGGTTGGACGCCCGGTGGCGCGTCAACACCGGGGCCGGGGTCGTGGGGTTCTCCCTGGCCGCGCAGCCGGCCGACGCCATGGCCCGGCACGTGTGGGTGGAGGGCCTCGGCCGCGTGGTGAAGGCAACCGGCACCATGCGGCGCCGCGCGGCCGCCGAGCTCGCGTGCCGGGAGGCGCTGCTCCTCGCGTTCCACGTGTTCGACCGCTGCGACGGCGTGGGGCGCGTGTGGGTCCGCGTCGACCGTGGCCCCTCCTGCGTGCTCTCCGCCCAGATGACGCGGGCGTCCGTGGCCGACCTCGACCCGACGGCCCTGGGCGACCCCGTGGAGGCCATGCGGCTCGCCGGCGGCTCCGTCTCCTGGAACGGCGACGGACTCGATCCCGTGGCGCCCGGGTTCTCCCTCGACGACGAGGCGCTCTGCCCCCGTTGGCGCACGGAGGAGCCGGAGGGCTCCGACCGGGCGCTCCCCGAGCAGGCCCGGCAGGCGCTCGGGTCCCCCACCCTGGCGGGGCTCTCCCGCGACGCTGCGGCACGGCGCCGCGCCCTCGCCGAAAGGATCGCGGCGGGGCTGGGCGGGTCATGCGAGAGCAGCGTCTCCTTCCTGATGGGCGCGCTCGACGGCATCGACGACCCGGAGGTGCGCGAGGCCGTGCGCGGGCTCGTGGACGTGCTGCTCGAGGGGACCGTCGACGGGTGCGACCCCATGGCCCTGGCCGTGGGGGTGACCCGCGTCGACGCCGTGCGCGACGCCATGGCCCGGGCTGCGGCCCACATCCACGGCGGCGACGGCGCGGCCGCCCTCTCCGAGGTGCAGGAAGCCCTGGCCCGCACCGAGGCCTGGGTGCCGGAGGGCGCCCGCTGCTTCTCCAACTACGTGGAGCGGAGCCTCTACAACCGGCTCGAGGGGGCCGACGGCGCCCAGGCGCCCCTCGTGCCCGCCTCGCGCCTGGCCGCCCACCTGCTGACGTCTTCGCTCCTGGCCGCCACGGGCGACGGCGACGGCGCCACGGCCCACGCCTTCGCCGCCCGTGACCTCGACCCCTTCGACCCGTCGGCGCACCTCGCCCTCGTGGCCCGCTACGAGGCCCTGGGCGACATCCCCATGGCCATCTCCTCCTGCTGCGACCTCCTCGAGCGCGCCTACGATCCCACCGGGGCGGCCGTCGCCTACTACCGGCTCGCGTTCCTCTCGTGGCAGGAGGGGGACCTCGAGCTGGCCGACGCCTGTTACCGGCGCTCCATCGCCCTCAACACGCCCTGCGCCCTCATCGCCTCCCTCGAGCTCTCGGCCCTCGAGGCCCAGGAGGGCGTCGCGCCGGTGCCGGAGGGGGAGCAGGGGCGCGTGCTCGCGAGCCGCGGCGTCCCGGACGCCCCCACCGAGGCTGTGCGCTCCGCCGTCCGCGAGGCCGCCCGGGCCGCTGTGGAGGCGGGCGTCTTCCCCGTGGCCCGCGAGCTCGCCACGGCGGCGGCCCTCCTCGACGGCGACGAGGTGCTCCTGGGGCTGCGGGAGTCGCTGGAACAGCCCCACGGCGACTGACCCCCGTCCCACCACCCGGACACTTTTGTCCCACCCGGGCGGCAGACGCGGCACACGCAAGGATCCCAATGCTGCACTGTCCCTTAAATACGGGGCAGAAAAAGAGGGGGACGTACCCTGCGCACGAGAGCGCAGGGAGGATCCATGGCATCACATGAGACGGGCTGGGGCGCGGCCGAGGGGACCATCGACCTCGACGGCCTTATGGCCGCACTCGAGAGGGGCCCCTTCCCCGTGGAGCCCCTGAAGTCCGTGCTCGGCGCCCTCCGGATGACGCAGGCCCACCGCACCTCCCCCACCCTCCCCGACGCCCTCTCCTCGTTCGTGGCCGAGCAGCTCGACGACGCCGGACTGCTCGACCTCGCCGACGACGCCCCCGCGCGCCTCCGACCCGATGCCCGGTCGGGCCAGGTGCGTCTGGACATCAAGGGGCCAGCCTCGACGAGGAGGGCGTGCGGGCCCTGCGGCGCGTGGAGTCGGCCCTCAACCGCGCCGTTTATGCCAAGCGCTGCCTCGGCCGAAGACCCGAGACCACGGTCTCCGAGCTCTACCTGCTCTCGGACGTCATCGAGCGCTCCGTCACCTGTGAGGCCGCCGGCATCGACACCGGCGCCGCCGGGTACGGCGACCGCGGCGAGTGGGAGGTGCGCCGGGCCCTGGCCCTTGGCATCCGGTCGCTACGCCTCCCCTACCGTCTCGAGTGCCGCTTCCGCCTCAACCTCGAGGCCGGCGTGGCGGCCCTCTCCTTCGGCACCGTGGAGCCAGACGTCGTCGCGCCCCGCGAGTGGTGCGGGGACGGCGGCACCCGCCGCACCACCCGGGCGCGCCGCGAGCTCAGGGCCGCCAGGCTCGCGTGCCGCGAGGCCATGGTGCTCGCCGCCATGGCGCTCTCCACGTCGCCCCGCCTCCACGAGGCGTGGGTGCAGGCCGCCGACGTCGACGGGCGCCCCCTCGTCTCCTGACGCGCCACCCGCGCCGCCGTGGCAGCCCTCGACCTCGAGGGCCCCGGCGAGCGCCCCGAGGACGAGCTCGCCGCCCTGGGCGCGTCCGTCGACGCCCACGACGGGCGCCTCCACCCCGTGACGCCGCGTTTCTCCATGACCGACCCGCTCCTCTGCCCCCCCCGTGGCGGGGCGACGAGCCCGAGGCATCCCGGCACCCCCTGACGCCCGAGGCGGCCCGGGCCCTCGGCGCCTCGGCCATGGCCGACCTCGCCATCCGCGGGACCGCGCGCCGGGAGGCGGCCGCGGACCGCGCCTGCGCCGCCCTCGACGGAACCTGCTCCCACGCCGTGGCGGCCGTCCTCGAGGCCACGGCCCACGACGACGACCGGGAGGTCCGCGCCGCGGGTCAGCGCGTCGTGCGCTCCCTCATCGACGGCACCCTGGACGGCGGCGACCCCGGGGCCGTGCGCGACGCCCTCCTGACCGACGGCGACCTCGGCCGCGCCGTGGCCGAAGCCCTCTCGCTCCTCGCCTCCCCCGAGGGCGGTGACCCCGTGCGGGTGGAGCGGTGCGCCCGCAGGCCGGAAGGGCTCCTGGCGGCCGAGGAGGACGCCGAGCCCTACCACGACGACGCCTGCCGCGTGTGGCGCTTCTTCAACACCTACGCCGAGCGCGGGCTCCACAACCGGCTTTCGGGCCCCGACGGCCGCGAGGTACGCCTCGTCCCGGCGCCCTACTACCACGCCCACGGCACCCTCTCGAGCCTCTCCATGCGCCTGGGCCGCGCCGACCGCGCCCTCGCGTTCGCCCTGCGCGCCGTGGAGCTCGACCCCATGGACGTCAACGCCCGCCTGAGGGCGGCCCGGTGCCACGAGCTCCTGGGCGACGCCCCCATGGCCGAGGCCACCGTCAGGGAGCTCCTGTCCCTCGCCCACGACCCCGACTCCATCTGCGCCGCCTACCTGCGTCTGGGTGGCGCGCTCCGCCAGGAGGGCGAGCTGCGCCTGGCCGACGCCAGCCTGCGCCACGCCCTGGCCGTGGGCGGCGCGTGCGCCCCGGCGGCCGCCAAGGCCCTTGGCGACCTCCAGGCCCAGGGCGGCTACGAACCGGCCCCCGCCGGCACCGTCGCCGACGAGCTCGAGGGCGCCGGCATCCCCCTGGCCCCCGTGGCCCGGGTGGGCGAGGTCCTCGTGGACGGCGCGAAGGCGGCCGTGGACGCTGGCATCTTCCCCGTGGCCCGCGACCTCACGACCCTCGTGGGCATCCTCACCAACGACGAGAGCCTGCTCACCGTGACCCTCTCCATGGAGGCGGACGCCTGACCCACCGCCGGCGGACAGGGACGGAAAAGGGCGCCCCAGCCGCCGTGGCCAGGGCGCCCTCCCGTTCGCGGAGCGCCGGTGCGTGGGGCCCGACCCCTAGAGGTCGAGCTCCATGAGGCGCGCGATGGCGTCGATGTAGATGGAGAGCGAGTCGCGCAGGAGCTGCTCGGACACGCCCTCGTTGGGGCCGTGCATGCCGCCCACCCAGTCGGGGTTCACCAGGTCGGTCTCCTCGGGGCCGAACGACGCGGCATTCTTGAAGTCGCGGGCGTAGGTGCCGCCGCCGATGGTGAATGGCCTCTTGTCCTTGCCGGTGTGGTCGTTGTAGGTCTGGATGAGGGTCTGGATCTCGGGGCTCGAGGGGTCGACGTAGAACGGCACGAGGGCGAGGTCCACCGTGAGGGTGCAGCCGTGCTCCTCGCCGAGCTTGGAGAGGACCTCCTCGAGGTGCTCGGCCGTGGTGGACTTGGGGAAGCGGGCGTCGACGGTCTGCCTGAAGCGGCCGTCCTCGACCTCGATGGTGCCGCCGATGCAGGTGAGGGGATCGAAGATGTCGTCGGTGGCGTCGATGCCCAGGGAGCTGCCGTCGGTGGTGGCGAAGATGAGGCGCTCGAGCTCGAGGAACGGGCGCTCCTCCTCGGAGTGGAGGCCGTTGTCCCAGAGGTAGTCCACCAGCATGCCGATGGCGTTCACCGTGCCCTCGGGCAGGGAGGCGTGGCCGCCCTTGCCGTGGGCCGTGAGGCGGGCCAGGCCGTCGCCGGCGTCCTCGATGTCGATGCCCTCGGCCGCGGGCAGGGAGGCAGCGTCGGCGCGCACGGTGACCTCGGCGAGGTCGGGGATGGCGTTGCCGGCGGTGCCGCCCTTGAAGTCCACGATGGTGCCGCCGGCCACGGGGCCGGAGGTGAAGGTGGCCGAGAAGCCGCCCTTCTCGCCGCAGCACACGGGGAACTCGGCGTCGGGGGTGAACAGGAACGCCGGCTGCTCGAAGTGCTCGTTGTAGTAGTCCACGTCGCCGAGGCCGGTCTCCTCGTTGGCGCCGACGATGCAGCGCAGGGTGTAGGGCAGCTCCTGGCCGCGCTCCTTGAAGAAGTGGGCGGCCCAGAGGGTGAGGGCGAGCGGGCCCTTGTCGTCGAGGGTGCCGCGGCCCATCAGGTAGCCGTCCTTCACCGTGAGGGTGAACGGGTCGGTGTCCCAACCGGTACCCACGGGCACGATGTCCACGTGGGCGATGGTGGCCACCTGCCTCTCGCTCCTGCCGGGCAGGTCGGCGTAGCCGATGTAGCCCTCCACGTCGTGGGCGTCGAGGCCCAGGCGCTCGGCGATGTTGAGCGCCGCGTCGAGGCCGGCCTTCGGGCCGGGGCCCCACGGGGCGCCTGGGGCGGCGGCTGAGAGGTCCTCCACCGAGTCGATGGCCACGAGGGTGGCGATGTCCTCGAGCACCTCGGGCCACACGCGCTCCACGTAGGCGTCGATCTCCTCGCGGGAGACCTTGGGCTCTTCCATGGCGTACCTCCTTTGCCGGCGCCCTGGGCGCCGCTTGTCCTGACAGCTTCCTTCACGGCCCATGAAACCACATCCAACCGGCCCGCGCTCGGCTATACTTCCCGCGTCCGCCGACCGACCACAGGAGCGCCCATGACCCTCACAGGCCCCGCCGACCTCGCCCCGGGGCGCACCCCCTTCACGGCCGCCATCTTCGACTTCGACGGCACGATCGCGGAGTCGTCCCACGTCTGGCGCCTCGTGGACGAGACGTTCCTCTCGCGCCGGGGCATCGCCTACGAGCCGGGCTTCTCCGCGCAGCTGGCCGCCCGGGGCTTCAGGGAGGGCGCCCGCTGGGTCATCGGCACCTACGGCCTCCCCGACACCGTGGAGCAGGTCTGCGACGAGTGGAACGACCTCGGCAGCGCCCTCTACCGCGACCGGGTGCGCCTGAGGCCGGGCGCCGAGGACTACATCCGGGCCCTCCGCGCGGCCGGCGTGGCCTGCGCCCTCGCCACCAACAACGACGCCGCGGTGCTCGACGCCTTGAAGCCGCGGGTGGACGTCGACTCGCTGTTCGACCTCCGGGTGCACGGCGCCGAGGTGGGGCGCGACAAGCGCTGGCCCGACATCTACGTGGAGACGGCGCGCCGCATGGGCCGGGAGCCGGGACGAACCGTGGTGTTCGAGGACATCCCCGCGGGGCTCCGCTCCGCCGCCTCGGCCGGGTTCACGGCCGTGGGTGTGCGCTCCGACGACCCCACCCAGGACCTCGACGCCGTGAGTGCCGAGGCCACCCTCGTCATCGACGGCTGGGAGAGGCTCACGGCCCGGTAGGCCGGTCTCCGCCGCCGGCGGTGCCCCGGGGGCTCGGCCGGGTCGAGGGGCGGCCCTCTCTCATCGCGCCCCCGCCACGGCAAGGCCGAGGGCCACATCCTCCTCCACGGCACCCTCGGCGAAGGCCGCGAACCGCTCGCAGCACCGCGAGACGCGCATGGACTCACCCTCGGCGACGTAGCGCGCCGACATCCTGGCACGCTCGTCGGGGTGCTCGATCCACCAGTCGAGGCGCTCGGCGAGCGCCCGGGGATCCCTGGCCGGGAAGAGGCTCTCGGGGGTGAGGGCGAAGGCCGCGGGCGCGCTCTGGGGCGCCTCGCCGATGACGGGTACGCAGCCGCAGGCCAAGGCCTCGAGGACCGAGATGGCCTCGATGTCGGCCACGGAGGCGTGCACGTAGAAGGGGCTCGCCTGCTCCAGCGCTACGAGCCCGGCCGCGTCGTGGAACTCGAACGACGGCGGCACCGGGAGCCGGGATCCCAGCCGCTCGAGGGAGCGCCGGCGGGGGCCGGAGCCGCAGATGTGGAGCCTGATGCGGTCCCGGTGCCGGCTGAGGCCCACGGCACGCAAGATGGTCTCCTGGTTCTTCTCGGGCGCGAGGCGCCCCACGGTGACCACGTGCACCAAGCCGTCGGGGCCGAAGGTGCCCGCCGGGGCCCCGGCAGGCACGAAGGGCGCGGGCACGCCGTTGGAGATCACGGTGGTGCGGGCGCGGTAGCCGTGGTCGGCGAGGCGGCCCGCGATCATCTCGCTGGGGCAGTGGACGCGGCGCACGCCGTCGTAGAGCCAACGGCGGAACAGCGCGTACACGGCGCCGCACACCGGGGGCGCCGCGCCGATGCCGGCGTTGTAGGTGACGTTCTCGGGCTGCAGGTGGAAGGCCGCCGATGCGGCCACGCCGTGGGAGCGCGCCCACCGGAGGGCCGCCCGCTCCAGGGCGAACGGGAGGAAGAGGTGCACGAGGTCCACGCCCCCGAGGGCGCGGTCGAGCGCGTCCGGGTCCGGCTCGCCGAACCGGAAGCCGCAGCGCGTCGACACCGGGGTCACCACGGGGATGCGGCGCTCCGGCAGGGGGAAGGCGTCGTCCCCCTCGGCGCCCACGCCCACGAGGCGGACCTCGTGACCCTGAGCCCTGAGAGCGCGGGCGTAGCGCCGGGCGGTGACGGAGGTCCCGTTGGAGTGGACCCCGAGGTCGTCCATGACAAAGGCGATGCGCATGGCGCGGCTCCTCTCGGTGCGTCGGTCCCGGGGTGGCTCGGCCTTGGGGCGCGTCGGCCCTGGGGTCGTCCCCGCTTTTCTCGGGGACCATGTACCCGTCCGGACCCTCGGGACCCCGCAGCCCGGAAAGAGAACGGGGGCCGCACCCGGTCGGATGCGGCCCCCGTACGGCGTGCCTTCAGGAGGCAGGTCAGACCCTACGCTACGCCTTGCGGACGTTGGAGGCCTGGAGCTTGCCGTTCTGGCCGGTGGTGATGTCGAACTCGACGACCTGGCCCTCATCGAGGGTCTTGAAGCCGTCCATCTGAATCTCGGAGTAGTGAACGAACAGGTCGTCCCCGTCCTCGCGAGAGATGAAGCCGTAGCCCTTGTCCGGGTTGAACCACTTAACAGTACCGTGAGCCATGACGTGCCTTTCTTTCTGTTGCCCTTGGCTTAGGGCAACCATGGTGCGCGCATGCGCGCTTGAACAAACGCCCCTGGGGTCAGACCCCGCAAGGGCATGGGTTAGTTTAACCGAAACCCCCGACCGCAGGCCCAAGAACCGGGTCCGGGCTCGGACGTTTTTGCGCGCCGGGGCCCGAGACGCACGGGACGGGCCGCTGAACTGGGGATACCGCCCCGGGCAGAAGGCGGGACCGACACCGTGCCCGACCCCGCCTCCGTCACATCTTCACTGAAAAACACCTTGACAACCCAACGACAGGCATCGATGGGAAGCCTAGAAGAGACCGGTGATGCGCCCCGTCTCGTCTACGTCGATGGACTCCGCCGCCGGGTGCCGGGGCAGGCCTGGCATGGTCATGATGGCGCCCGTGAGCACCACCGCGAACCCGGCGCCGGCGTCCACCTTGACCTCGCGGACCGTGATGCGGAACCCCTCGGGGGCGCCCAGCCTGGCCTGGTCGTCCGTGAAGGAGTACTGCGTCTTGGCGATGCACACCGGCAGGTTCCCGAAGCCGTTGCGCTCGAGCTCGGCGAGCTGCCGGAGGGCCTGGGGCGTGAAGTCGACGCCGTCGGCGCGGTAGACGCGCCTGGCCACGGCCTCCACGGCACGGCGCACGGGCGTGCCGCTGGGGTAGGCGTAGTCGAAGTCGTTGGGCTCCCCCACCAAGCGCAGGACCTCGCGGGCGAGCTCGAGGCCGCCCTCGCCGCCCTTGGCCCACACCTCGGAGAGGCGCACGTCCACACCCTCCTTGCGGCAGGCCTCCTCCACGAGGGCGAGCTCGGCCTCGGTGTCCGTGGGGAACCGGTTGACCGCCACCACGCAGGGCAGCCCGTAGACATCGCGCATGTTGGAGACGTGGCGCAGGAGGTTGGGCATGCCCTGGGCCAGGGCGCCGAGGTCCTCGGTGGCGAGGTCGGCCTTTGGCTGGCCGCCGTTGTACTTGAGGGCGCGGACCGTAGCCACCACGACCACCGCGTCGGGGGCGAAGCCGCCCATGCGGCAGGTGATGTCGCAGAACTTCTCGGCGCCGAGGTCCGCGCCGAAGCCCGCCTCGGTGATGGCGACGTCGCCGTAGTGCATCGCCATGCGCGTGGCCATGACCGAGTTGCAGCCGTGGGCGATGTTGGCGAAGGGGCCGCCGTGCACGAAGGCCGGGGTGCCCTCGAGGGTCTGCACGAGGTTGGGCATGAGGGCATCCTTGAGCAGGGCGCACATGGCCCCCTGGGCGTGGAGGTCGCCGGCCCGCACCGGCTCGCGGTCGAAGGTGTAGCCCACGACGATGCGCGCGAGGCGCTCCTTGAGGTCGGTGATGGAGGAGGACAGGCACAGCACGGCCATGACCTCAGAGGCCACCGTGATGTCGAAGCCGTCCTGGCGGGGCATGCCGTCGGCCACGCCGCCCAGGCCATCCACGACGTTGCGGAGCTGGCGGTCGTTCATGTCCACGCAGCGGCGCCAGGTGATGCGACGCGGGTCGATGCCGAGCTCGTTGCCCTGCTTGATGTGGTTGTCGACCATGGCGGCCAGGAGGTTGTTGGCCGCGCCGATGGCGTGGAAGTCGCCCGTGAAGTGGAGGTTGATGTCCTCCATGGGCACCACCTGGGCGTAGCCGCCGCCGGCCGCCCCGCCCTTGATGCCGAAGACCGGCCCCAGGGACGGCTCGCGCAGGGCCACCACGGCGTTGGTCCCGAGGCGCCGCATGGCGTCGGCCAGGCCGATGGTGGTGGTGGTCTTGCCCTCGCCGGCCGGCGTGGGGTTGATGGCGGTCACGAGGACGAGCTTGGCCCGGTGGCCGCCCCCCTCGCGCAGGACCCCGATATCCACCTTGGCCTTGTCGCGGCCGTAGGGGACGAGGTCCTCTTCGGGGATCCCGAGCCGTGCGGCAACACCGGCTATGGGTTCGGGGTTGGCCGCCTGGGCGATCTCGATGTCAGAAGGCATGTCTCTCCCATCTCGTCGTGCGAACGGTGAGCCCCCATGCTCCGTGCGACCTAGCCGATGCCGGCCTCGCTGCGCGCCCGTTGGATGTCGCGGTCGACCTCGACGTACTGCTCGGGCACGACGTCGCGGCTCACGCCGAAGGCCAGGGCCACGGCGCGGGCCTGGTCGCGGCGGAGGCGCGCGGTGTCGCGGTCGCCCGAGATGAGCGAGGCGTCGGCCAGCGCGTTGAGGACGTAGGCCACGAAGTCGCCCACGGCCTCGCCGTTGCCCCCGAGCCGCATCATGGTGACCATGGAGTCAGGTGCGAGGGAGAGGAACATCGCCGGGTCGAGCTCCATGAGCTCGCCGAGGGCGTCCTCGGTCTCCGACACCCCTTCGGCGGAGCGCAGCACGACGGCGTCGCGCAGCGTCTCCGACGTGCGCTTGGTGAACGACTCTATGACCTTGGCCAGGTAGTCTCTCTGCAGCATGGTTCTCCTATCCTACACCGGTTCCATTTCAGGAAACCGGCGGTGCGACCGACAGGTGCTCGAAGGCGGCCAGGGTCGCCTGGCGCCCCTGGGGCGTGCGGACCATGAGCCCCTGCTGGAGCAGGAACGGCTCGTAGACCTCCTCGATGGTGGAGGGGTCCTCCCCCACCGCGCTCGCCAGGGTGGACAGCCCCACGGCGCGGCCGCGGAACGTCTCGGCCAGGGCACGCAGGATCTTGGTGTCCATCCAGTCGAGCCCCAGCTCGTCTATCTCGAAGAACGCCAGGGCCTCGGCGGCCACCTGCCACGTGACCGTGCCCTGGGCGCGCACCTGGGCGTAGTCGCGCACGCGCTTGAGGAGGCGGTTGGCCAGGCGCGGCGTGCCGCGGCTCCGGCTGGCCACCTCCTGGGCGCCCGGGAGGTCGATGTCCACGCCCAGGATACCCGCGGATCGCAGCACGATCTGGGTGAGCTCCTCCACCGTGTAGTAGTCGAGCCGGTACGAGATGCCGAAGCGGTCCCGCAGCGGACCCGTGAGCAGGCCCGTGCGCGTGGTGGCGCCCACGAGCGTGAACGGCGGGATCTCGAACCGCATGGAGCGGGCGCCGGGGCCGTCGCCCATGATGATGTCCAGGAAGAAGTCCTCCATGGCCGAGTAGAGGATCTCCTCCACGTTGCGGCTGAGGCGGTGGATCTCGTCGATGAAGAGGACGTCGCCCTCGCCGAGGTTGGTGAGGGTGGCCGAGAGCTCCACGGGGCGCGTGATAGCCGGACCCGACGTGGTGTGCAGCGTGCCGCCCATCTCGTTGGCCACGACGGCCGCCAGCGTGGTCTTGCCCAGGCCCGGCGGGCCCGAGAAGAGCACGTGGTCCAAAGGCTCGTTGCGCGAGGACGCGGCGTCGATGAGCACCCGGAGGTTCTCCTTCACGCGGCTCTGGCCGCAGTAGTCCTCAAGCGTCTGGGGCCTGAGGCCGCGCTCGATGTCGAGGTCCTCGACCGCGAGGTCCGCCGACACCGGACGCCGCTGGCCCGTCACGTGGTTGCCGGCGCCGTCCGCGAAGAGGTCCCTGCCGGCCTCGGCCTCCCACATCACGGGCGGCCCCCGATGCGCTTGAGGGCGTAGCGCACCGCCCGCTCGACGGTGGCGTCGTCGGGCAGGCCCTCGAAGACGACCTCCGCCTCTTGGGGCGTGAGGCCCATGGCGAGGAGCGCTGCCGTAGCCTCCTCGACCACGGAGGGGCCGCCCGTGGGCGCCGGACCCGCGCCCACGAGGTCGAGGGGCGTGGCGGCGGAGGCGATGGCCTTGAGCTCGGGGTCCTTGGAGAAGGCCTGGGCGAGGTCGAGCAAGAGCCGGGGCGCGGACTTCTTGCCCACGCCCGGCACCGCCGTCATACGGCCCACGTCCTGGCACGCCACCACCTCGGCGAGCTGCCGGGGCGTGAACGACGAGAGAATCTTGAGCGCCAGGGCCGGGCCCACCTTGGGGATCTGCACCAGGCGGTCGAACACGGCCCGCTCCTCGCGGGTGGAGAAGCCGAACAGCGCCACGGCGTTCTCGCTCACCCTGAGCCGGGTGAGGAGTGTGACGCCCGGCGTGCCCGGGGCCGGGAGGTCGGCCGCCGTGGTGCGGGAGACGCCGAGCTCGTAGCCCACGCCGCGCACGTCGAGCACGACGGCGCCCGGCTGCGAGGCATCGACGACGGTGCCGGTGAGCTGTGCGATCAAATGGGGCCTCCTATCGGGGGACGGCCACGCGGGCCTTGGCGAGCGTGCGCTCCAGGTGGGCGTGGCACACGGCGGCGGCGAGGGCGTCGGCGCAGTGGTCCGGTTTGGGGTCGTGGTCCAGGGCGAGCACCGTGCGCACCATGTAGGTCACCTGGTGCTTGTCGGCCGCGCCCGTGCCGGCCACGGCCTGCTTGATCTGCATGGGGGTGTACTCGCCGATGGCGCAGCCGGCGGTGGCGCAGGCCACGAGGGCGGCCCCTCGGGCATGGGCCGTGGCGATAGCGCTCTTGGTGTTCTGGCCGAAGAAGATCTGCTCGATGGCGACGTCCGTGGGATGGAACCGCTCTATCACCTGGGCGAGCTCTCTGTGGATGGCGCCAAGGCGCTCGGGCAGCGGGTCGTGGGCCTTGGTGGCGACGCAGCCGTAGGCGCGGGCGCGGCAGAGGGTGCCGCGGGTCTCCACGACGCCCCAGCCCGTGTGGGCCAGGCCCGGATCTATGCCCAGAATGACCACCGCGCCTCCCGCGAACAGACGTTCTACAGAGCCACCAGTGTAGCACGGGGAGCGCGGCGGCGCTCAGTTCTTGGAGAAGAGGCCCGATCCCCAGATGTCGTCGCCGTCGGTGGAGAGGCCCCCGCCGAGGGCGAAGTCGCGCAGGTAGCCGCGGATGTCGGTGGGCATGGCGGCCTCCGCCGGGTCGGGCACCGAGGCCTCCACACCGGCGATGGCCTGGAACCGCCCGATGAGCTCCGCCACGTCGTCCGTCGGCTCGCCGTCGTCGGAGAAGACGCCGTCGAGCTCCTCGTCGGTGCGCACGCGGTCGTCCCAGTGGCACGAGAGCGGCATCCGGTGCTCCACGAGGGAGCGGTCCGACAGCACGGGGCCCACGGGGCAGGTACGGCGCCCAAGCTCCGAGGCGATGACGCGCGAGAGGACGGCGCGGGCCTCGTCGGGGGGCGTCCCCGCGCGCACGAGGTCCGTGAGCGACTCGCCGCGCTCGATGACCCTGAGCAGCAGGGAGTCTATGTCCGACAGCGCGCGGGCCTTGGAGCGCAGGCGCGGCAGGGCCACGATGCCGACGGGCACCTCGAGGCGCGCCTGAACGGTGCGGGGCACCACCGGGCTCTTGAGGTTACGGTCGGACACGAGAGCGGTGAGGTCGGTGCGGTAGACGTCCGAGAAGGGCGCGAACAGGGCTCCGTGGTAGTCGTCGGGGTCCTGACCCAGGGCGAGGGCGGTCTTGTCCACTGAGGTGAGCGGCAGGAGGCGCTCGTCGGGAAAGATGCGCGGGGCGACGGCGCGGGCGAACCGGCACCAGAGCGACGGCGAGGCGTCGCCGAGGAGCTCCCCCACGGCCGAGAGGGTCTCCGCGGGCACCTCCTCGCAGCCGATGCGCAGGTTGGAGGCCAGCCGGCGGGCATCGGCCACAGCGTCCCCGCCCATGGCCGGTACGATGAGCCCGTGCACCCGGGTGGGGCCGAGGGCGTCCACGGAGAGCGCAGCGAGGGCGCAGGAGAGGAGGTCGCCCGTCATGGGCAGCCACACGCCGTCCCACCCCTGCTTGTCCACGAAGTCGCGGAGGGTCACCGTGAGGGCGCTCCAGAGTGAGCGCATGCGGTGGTACGAGGGCGGCGCCACCGGGTCCTCGAGCGGGCCCTCGGCGAGGGGCTCGACCTCGGTGACGGCAGCGGCCTCCTCGAAGGCGGGCAGCACGCAGGCGAGCTCGCCCCACGGCGCGAGGATGAACGAACCGCCGGCGTAGGCCATCTCGTCCTGGGCGCCCACGGAGTTCACGGCCACGAGCCAGCTGTTGGCGCGCGTGGCGTCCTGAAGGTAGAAGCCGTCGCCCACCGAGCTGGCCATGGACGTGGCCTCGTCGTCCGTGTTGTAACCCTCGAAGGGCAGGTAGACGATGACATCGGCGTTCTCGACCCCCTGGGAGTAGACGTCCAGTCCCGCGAAGTCGAAGGCCACGCCGAAGTCCGTGTCGCCAAGCTGGAACTGCACGGCGGGCTCCTCCACGGGCATGGAGCCGCGGGCGTTGACGTTGGCCAGGTAGGAGGCCATGCGCAGGGGCACGATGCGACCCTCGTGGATGTAGGCGACCTCGGGCACCGGGGCGCCGGCGAACTCGAAGACGAAGGGCACGAGCGACGGCACGGAGCAGCCGTCGGCGAGGCTGTCGAGGGCCGCGGCGACGTCCGCCTGGAAGCCCTCGGCGTTGAGCAGGGTCTGGGGGTCGTAACCGGTGAGCACGCAGGCCGGGTACACGGCGAGGTCGGCCCCCTGGCGCACGAAGGCGCGGTCGTGGGCGAGAATCCTCTCGACCGTGTCCTCGAAGGCGCCCATGGTCGCGTTCATCTGGGCAATGGCAATCTTCATGGAAAGCCTCCCTCTCCCTTGGCCCCAAGCATACCCCACGGGCACAAACCGCGTGATAGCGCCCAATGGAATTGAGGAGGTCCCGCCATACATAGACGTATCCACCGCTGCGGGCAGCACCCGCCACTGTCCCACCACCCGGACACTTTTGTCCCAATGGTCGGACACTTCTGTCCCACCTCGCCGGCGGTGCGGGGCCGCCCCGGTCCGAGGCCGCGGCGGCGTGCGGCGGGGCCGCCCTGTAGGGGTTGCGTGCGGCGGGGACGCCCTGTAGGGGCGCCCTGCAACGGGGCGGCGGGTCGCGCACCGGGGCGCCTTTGCGTGCCGTAACCCGCCCTCCAAGGCCCCTTTGCGGCAGAGAGGCGCCGGAGGGCGCACGGCAACGCGGGCCCGCGCCAGAGGGGCGTTGCGGGGCGGCCCTGCACGGCACCGCCGCGACCGCCCCCGACGGGCAGGGTGCCGTTGCGGAGACGCCCCGCCTCGGGTCACGGTCGCCGCCGCGACCAAACATCACAATCGCAATAGGATAAGTGACAGATGGGCCAGGCACCTCTGTCACGTGACAGATGGGCCAGGCACCTCTGTCACGCGCCTCTGCCACGCGGCCCCGGAGACAACCCCGCCGCAGGCCACGACCCCGTCACAGGCCCCCGTCAGGCAGGGAGGCCCCGGCGACGCACTCGCCGGGGCCTCCCATCACAATCGCAATAGAGGAAGTGACAGATGGGCCAGGCACCTCTGTCACGTCATGCGCTCCGGAAAGGGGCGCGGCCTAGAACTCCCGCTTCCACAGGCCGTGGAGGTTGCAGTACTCGTAGGCGGTGCCGTGCTCGATGCCCTTGCCGTTGAAGGTGAGCTCGGGGGCCTCGCCGGGCTTGAGGTACTTGATCATGACGTTGCCCTCGGGATCCACGACGGCGGCCCACTGGATGTAGTGGGCGTCGAGCATGGGGTGGTCGGCGGAGCCGATGTGCACCACGATGTCGTCGCCGTCGCGGGTGACGACGGGGACGTGCTTCTCGGTGGCGGCGTCGGTGGAGTCGGCGACGAGGAGCTCCATGGGCTCCCCGCAGCACACCGGCGTCACGCCGCCGTCCTGCACGGTGTAGAAGATGTTGCCGCAGTGGTTGCAGCGCCAGAACTTGATGTCTGCCATGGTTGGGTCCTTTCGTCTGTCGGGAGCCGGTCCGGCCCCCACGATCCTTGACTGTCTACCACCGGGCGCACCGCCCATGCGCCGCGCGGGAACGCCCAGAAGAAATCCAAACCCTCCCCCGGCGAACCGGGCGGCGCCGGCGTCACGGGACGATGAGCACGACGCCCGCCACGGCAGCCGCGAGCACGCAGAGCGCGAGCACCTGCTCGCCGCGCGGCAGCCGCTCGCCCCGGCGCGCCCAGAGATACACCGGGAGCCCCGCCGCATAGAGGATACAGGCCACGGCAAGGAGCTGCACACCGGCCTCTAGCACGAGGTATGCGGAGAAAAGCGATCCGAGGGCGCCCGTGACGAGTCCCGAGCGGCGCCCGGTGACGCCTCCCCAGGGGCCCCGGAGCGCCAGCTTGAGGAGGAACAGGCAGCACACGAGGTAACAGGGCATGGCCATGACTGCCGTGATGTTGACCATGGCCGACCACGCGGCCCCCGAGAGGAAGTGGGCGGCCACGAGCATGCACTGGATCAGGACGCAGGTCACAAAGAGCGAGAAGGTGGGGGCGCCGAACCGGTTCTCCCGTGCGAAGGCGGCGGGGAACACGTGGTCGCGGGCGGCGAACAGCGGCATCTGCCCGAGCATCACAGTCCACACGAGCCACGCCGAGAGGAGCGACACCACGACGCCCGCCTTCACCACGGCGGAGGCCCACCCCATCCCGAGGGCGTCGAGGATGGAGGCCAAGGAGGGGCTCGCGGCGGCGGCGACCTGGTCCTGCGTGAGGCAGCCGAAGGGCAGGAGCGACACAAGCACGTAGAGCACGAGCACCACGACGTAGCCGGCCACCGTGGCCGCGGAGACGGCCTTGGCGCTCTTGGCCTCCCCCGACACGACGACCGCGCCCTCGACGCCGATGAAGAGGAACAGCGTCACCGTCATGGTGTCGCCGACCTGGCCTAAGAAGGCCGCTGGCTCCAGGCCCGCGAGGCCGGCCGAACCGGCCAGGTGCTCCCCCACGAAGGCGAGGGAGAACCGCGACGCCAACAGGCAGGCGAACAGCACGATGGGCACCACCTTGCAGACGGTGCCCACGACGTTGATGGCGGCCGAGCTCTCGGCGCCGCGACGCGCGAGGAGGAACATCGCCCACGTGACGCACGAGGAGAGGGCCACGGACGCCCAGTTGCTGCCGTCGCCGAACACGCCCAGGAAGACGGCGTCGAGGGTGGCCGGCAGCAGCACGCCGTAGGCCACCATGGCGAAGATATTGCAGACCCAGTAGCCGTAGGCCACGAGGTAGCCCGCCAGCGGGCCGAAGCCCCGCTCGGCGTAGGTGTAGATGCCGTTCTTGAGCTCGGGCTGCTGGAGCGACAGCACGCGGAACGTGTTGACGACGAAGACCATTCCCACGCCGGTGACGACCCAGGCGAGGGCGACGGCGGCAGGGCCGGAGGTCTCGGCCACGGACTTGGGGAGGTTGTAGACCCCTCCCCCGAGCATGGCCGAGACCACCAGGCACACCAAGCCGAAGAAGCCTATGCGGCGGGTGGGCGTGCCGCCCGCCGGAGCCGCGCCTGCGGCAGCGCCTCTCCCACCCACGGATCAGCCGAAGTCGATCTCGTGCTTGAACACACGAGTCTGGACCAGGTAGTAGATGACGCCGAGGAGCACCCAGCCCCAACCCATGAAGAGAATCTGGGGGTCGATGGAGAACAGGATGGCACCGGTGACCAAGGCGCCGAGGACAGGCAGCACGGCGGACCGCAAGAAGGGCAGCTTGACCTTCTTGCGGCCGAGGGCGTACCAGATGACGCAGATGTTGAGCAGGCAATAGGTGGACAGGGCGCCGAAGTTGCTGAGCTTGGCCACCTGGGTCATGCCGAGCGGGATGAGGAACAGCAGCATGACAAGGGACAGGGCGCACACGAAGAGCGTGGCCACCTGGGGCACGCCGGTCTTCTTGTCCATGATGCCGAGTTCCTTGGGCAGGGCGCCCGAGCGGCTCATGACGTACAGCACGCGCGAGATGGAGGTGGTGGCGGTGAGGCCGGTGAAGGCGCCGAGGGCGATGGCGTTGGCGACGGCGCAGACCACGCCGAACCAGGGGCCGCCAACGGTACCCGCGAGCAGGTAGAAGCCGGTGTCGGCGTGGCCGGCCATGATGGAGCCGGTGGGGTCGACGCAGGTGGCCACGTAGCACATGCCCACGAACATGCAGGCGAGGATGACCACGATGACGAGCATGGACTTGGCCGGCCCCTTCTTGGGGTCCTTGGCCTCCTCGGTGAGGGTCGCCACGCAGCCGAAGCCCACGAACGACATGGCGCCGAGGGAGACGGAGCCCATGAGGCTCTTGGGCTCGATCTTGGACGGGTCGACGAACGCCGTGAGGGTGAAGCCGCTCGTGGAGGGGTGCCCGAGGATGTAGGCGACGCCGAAGACGATGAACATGGCGAAGACCACGATCTCGCAGACCAGGGCGACCTTCTCGACCTTGATGGCGTTGCCGAGGCTTCGGATGGACAGGCACGTAACGAACGTGAGGAAGATGAGGCACCAGGCCCACACCGGCACCTGGGGGAGGTACTGGTTCAGCGCCTGGCCGGCCTGGATGAACATGAGGTCGGGCGTGATGAGGTACTGCAGGAGCATGAGCCAGCCCGCGACGAAGCCCACGGCGGGCGAGATGGTCTGGCTGGCATAGGTGTAGATGGAGCCCGACGACGGGAACAGCGGGATCATCACGCCGAAGGAGAAGACCGTGAAGAGCATGCCCACGGCGCCGATGAGGTAGGACAGGGCGGGCATGCCGTTGGAAGTCTGGAAGATGGAGGCGTAGAGGGCGAAGGGCGCGATGGGCACCATCATGATCATGCCGTAGGACACCATGTCCTTGATGCCCAGCTTCTTGGGCGCCGGTATCTTCTTCTCCGGCGTCACAGGGGCCATGCCGCCCTGGGTCTCGGGGTCGTAGTGGTACCTGAGACCACGCTCGCCCGGGACCGCGACGGTCGTGGCGGACGCTCTCTCCTCCTGGGTGCTCTGGGCCATTTCAGCCTGCTTTCTTGTCTGGTCCGGAAAGGCGCCGGCCGGGACTGGTCCGACCGGCGCCGAGGTGTTTCCTATCTACCCACGGGGGCGTTGGGCTACGCCTTGGGGGCGTCGCCCTCGTCTGCCGCGACGGCGTGCTTGGCCGCGGGAGCGTCGTGGGCAGGTGCGTCGCCCCCGCCTGCAGCGGCGGCGTGTTTGGGCACGGGCTTGGCGGCACCGGCGTCCCCGACAGCGGCGTCCTTGGCGGCCTCCTGCTCCGCGGCCAAGGCCTCCCGGGCGGCGCGCTGGGCGCCGGCGAGGGCGGAGTCGGCCGCGATGCGGTTCTCCTCGGCCTGGATGCGCACCTGCTCGCGGGCCACGGCGGCCTCCGCGTCGGCGAGGGCCCGCTCGTCGGCCTGCTCCGCAGCGGTGGCGGCCCGGGCGTCGGCAGCGGGGTCGGCCGGGACCTTCTCGGCGGCCACCATCGCCGCGGGCGCGGCGGGGACGTCGGGGGCCTGCCTCACTGCCACGTCGGCCGAGGGGGTCGAGGGGTGCTTGAGGCCCGCATCGGCAGACGTGCCGATCTTGGCCGCGCGGGAGATCTGGGGCGGCTGGCTCAAGGGGATGGCGGGGCTCACGCCGCCGGCCGCGTCGATGGCGGGCTTCACGGGGTGGTTGATGGCGGCGGGGTCGTCGGCCGGAAGCGTGCCGGTGGCCTCGGCCTGCTTGATGGCGTCCTCAGGCAGCTTCTCGTTGGGGTCCCACAGGCGCTTGATAGGCAGGCCCATGGGGTTCTGGCCTTCGGAGAGCAGCGAGGTGGGGACGTTGGAGGCAACCGGGGCCGGTTTCTTCAGGCCCTCGACCTGCCAGGTGAACGGGGCGAACTGGTTGGCGGGGTCGGCCCAGTCGTGCTTGCGGGAGACCTGGTAGAGCAGGAAGGAGATGCCGAGGACCACGGCGATGATCACGGCGATCACCACCACATAGGTGACGGGGCTGCCCACCTCCTGGGCCACCTGGGCGGGAGGGATGATGGCGAGCACGATGCCGAAGAGGCAGGAGGCCAGGCCGAGGCAAGCCACCACCCAGGCGCCCACCTTGCCGCCGGGCACCTTGAAGCTGCGGGGACGGTTGGGCTGGTCGTGGCGGAGCTTGAGGAACGACACGAACATGAGCACGTAGTAGAGCATGTAGAGGATGGTGATGGCCTGGGTGATCAAGATCACGAAGCCCTCGATGTTGGGGATGAGGAAGCACAGGAAGGCCACGACGGTCATGAAGGCCATCTGCAGGTACATGAGGCGGCTCGGCATGCCGTGCTTGTTGTTGCTCTGGAGCTGGCGGGGCAAAAAGCCGGAGCGGCCGGCCTGGCCGAGCATGTAGGAGGGGCCGGCCATGTTGGTGACGAGCGACGCCATGCCGGCGCCGAGGCCCGCCCACACGAACACCACGTAGATCCACGGGGCGCCGAAGCACTCTCCTAAGATCTTATAGGTCTGATTGAGGCCGTAGACGAGGTTCATCTGGCTCTCAGGCGTCACGATGGCGATGACCAACGTGCCGGCGATGAAGATGACGAGCGTCAAGATCATGCAGATGAAGATCGAGGCGGGGAACTCCTTCTGGGGGCTCTTGAGCTGCTTGATGTGGGCGGCGTTCATGTCGATGCCCGCAAAGGAGAAGAACACGCCGGCGGCCAGGGAGAGCGTGGCCAGCTTGAAGCCTCCGGAGAACGGGTTGAACGCCTCGGGGGTCACGGTCACATTGGGCTTGTTGCCCTGGGCAAGCCAGACCACGCACATGACGATCATGAAGGCCAGCGGGATGAACGTGCCGATGAGGACGCCGTACTTGGTGATGCGCGCAAAGGCCTTGACGCCCTTGGTGGAGACCCACGTAAGAATCCAGTAGTAGGCAAGCCAGGCCACCATGATGAGGAGCTGGTTCTGGGGGTGGTTCATGAAGTCGACGGCCCAGTCCCAGTCGGGCGTGAAGAAGCCGATTGTGGTGGAGGCGGTGGCGACACCGGAACCGAAGTTGATGGAGGTCTGGAACCAGAGGACCAAAAGGCACGTGAAGGCCAGGCCGGGGCCCATGGCCTCGCCGACCCACCGGAAGATGCCGCCGCGCTGGGACCAGCCGCTGGCAAGCTCGGCCGCCACGAGGCCGGTGGGCAGGAAGAAGACGATGGCGCCGATGACGAAGAGCGTGATGGAGGAGAGGCCGTAGTAGGCCTGCTGCACGTCGTTGGCCACGGAGCCGATGATGGTCACATTCATCATGACCAGGGCCATGAGCGAGATGTACTGGCCCGACTTGTCGGGCCTGGGGGCCGCGGTCACCGCGTCGGCATGCCCCTTCACCTTGTCAAGGTGGTGATGTCCAAACATGGGAGGACCTTTCAAAAATCGAAAGGGGGAGGGGCCCGGCCCCTCCCCTAAGGACAAAAACTAGAGGCTGGTGACCGGGTTGAAGGTGTTCCAGAAGGGCCACACGACCGGCTCGCCCTCGAGGGCCTTCTGCAGCTCGGGCGAGAGGAACGACCTCCTCACGGCCACCTCGTAGACGAACTCGTCGAACCACTCGTCGCTGCAGACGTAGTAGCCGTTGTGGCCCACCTTCTTGCCGTGGGCCTCGGTGCCCCAGGAGTTCTCGATCTTCCATTTGTCGGGCTTGCCGTCCACGATGTTCACGCCGGCAATCATCATGGCGTGGGTGGGCAGGCTCTGGTGCATGGCGAAGCGCTCGGCCTTGTCCATGGAGAACTCGACGCCGAAGAGGTCGTCGAAGTCGTAGAGGTCGGGGCTCATGACGCCGAGCTGCTCGTCGCAGTGCTGAAGCACGTCGCAACCGAACCACACGGGCTCGCCGGCCTTGAGCTGGTCGATGACCGCGGCCTTGAGGGTGGGCATGTCGACGTTGAGGTAGAGGTTCTCGCGCTCGGGGACCTGGTCGGAGTCCTCGATGGCGTAGGTGCGGCCGTAGGGGTTGCCCTCGCCGGGGACGTTGATGACGCCCACGTAGTCGTCGAGGTCGATGCCCACGTAGCGCCTGTAGAACTCGAGGGGCGTGAGGCCGTAGACACCGTGGAACTCCTTCTTGGAGTCGGTGTACTCGAAGTCCACCTTCTGGGGCGGCTCTCCGAAGGCCACGCACAGCACGCGGTAGACCTCGGTGAGCATGGCCTCCTCGGCGGCCTCGACGTCGGCGTCTGCAGCGCCCTCCCTCACCATGGAGCGGAGCTTGAGGGCGTCCTGGCGCAAAAGGTGCGAGAGGACCGTGTTGATCTGGGCGGTGTCGTTGGTGCAGGCCGTCTCGACCATGGCGGCATGGGGCACGACGCCGTACTTCTCGATGAGGCCGCAGACCATGTCCCAGTCGCCGCCGTCCTGCATGGGGGCGTTGACGAGCCACGTGACCTCGCGGTCGTCGAGACCCTTGTCGGCCGTGGCCACGATGTGGTCGAGGAACCAGTTGGAGCGCTCGAGCTTGTTGTAGAAGGCGAGGTAGGCCTGGGAGAGCTCGAAGGTGCCGCGGGGCAGGTCAAGCTCCTTCTCCACGTGGAAGCGGCAGAAGTTGAGGCACGCGAACATCCAGCAGCGGCCGGACTGTTTCTGGTTGGCCACAGCCTCGTCGTCCACATCGATGGAGAACGCGAAGGCCGGGTTGGAGAGCCCCTTGGCCACCTGGATGTCCTCGGACGCGGCGAGGATGCCGTTCTTGGTCACCGCGCGCTCGGCGACGTGCTGGGTCGTGGCGCCCTTGTAGGCCTCGGCCATCCTCGCGATGGATTCCTTGCTCAGTTTCATGGTGTCTACCTCGTCTCCTGTCGTGGCCGCCCCGGCGGCCGCTGTCTTCCTTACGTCTCTATGGGCACCGCCGTGCCGGCCCTACTCGAAGAGGGTCCAGGGCTGGGAGGGGCGGCTCTTGGTGTAGCCCTCCTGCCAGCGCCAGAGCGGGTGATGCTCGAAGAACTCGTCGGCGTCGAACTCCACGCCGTCGGCGCGGCCGTAGCGGCCCCAGAAGCGCATGGCCTCGATGTCGTCGGCGCCCGCCGCCTTGCCGTCGCACGATCCCGCCGGGTAGAAAGGCACGTTCCACACGGCCGCCGGGTCATCGGCCCAGTACTGCGGGTCGACGTCGTAGTGGCTGCAGATGGTGCGGCTCGACGGGTTGTCGTAGCCGGTGTAGACGTCGTAGGTGTCGGCGAGCATCCTCTTGGCGAGCTCGACGTCGATGGAGCCGGAGTGGCGCTCGATGAGCTCCATCCAGCGTTGGCGCCGGGCGCCAGTCTGCTGGCGCGGGTCGTTGAAGCCGTTGTCCTTGCACTCGAGGTTGCGGATGCGCGGGTCGAACACCGCGTTGCAGCCGAAGAAGCAGCCGTCGTGGGTGCGGTCGAGGGACTGGAACTTGAGGCCCTGCTCGTAGCGGGCCACCTCGCCGGTCTTGGTGTCGGCGACAAGCCACGCGTTGGCGTAGCCGCCGTTGTTGCCCTCGTCGATCAGGCGCACGAAGTCGTCGATGGAGTCGGCGAACTGCACGGCGTTGCGGGCGCGCACGTACTCGGGCATGCCGCCCTCGTCGTAGCCGGAGAAGCCGGCCAGGGTGGTCTCGGTGACGGCCAGGCCGGCATCGTTGACGTAGTAGTCGGTCATGGAGTCCACATAGCACGGCACGGTCTGCATGACGAAGCGGCGCCCCTCGTCGGGCGTGACGTCGAGGCAGACGTTGAAGTACTGGCCCGCCCAGAACTCGTCGAACGACTCGTGGGCGATGACGGGGCGACCGTCGGCGGTGGCGCCGCCCGTGGCCACGATGGCCGAGCAGTGAGAGGCTTTGTGGGTCATGATGTTCTCGGGCATGGCCCCCACCACCTTGGCGGCGTTGAGGGGCCACCAGTACCCGGTGACCTCGTAGTAGGCGTTCCAACCAATGAGGTCGTCCACCGTGGAGGGGACGCCGGCCGCCGTGAGGCCGTCGGCCATGCCGCGGAGCTCGTCCATGAGGCGCTCGGGGATCTTATCCTTGTGCAGGCGCACGGCCTGCTCGCAGAACCACTGGTAGCTCATGCCGTAGGTCTGCAGCGTCATGTAGTCGTACACACGGAGGGCGTCGGCGTACTCGTCGGCCAGGAGGTAGCCCTCCTGGAACCCGCACTCGTAGGGCGTACCCGCCACCTTCACGTGGTGCCATCCCGCCACGTCGACCCTCGACGCCCCGTCGATCATGGCCTGCTGCCTGTCCGTGAGACCGCCCATGGGACCCCCTTGGTTGCCGGAACCTTTTCAGAGGGGGGTAGTACCCCTTTTTGTTTTCAAAAACCACGGGTATGCCCTCGTAACATCGATATATGCATACCTTATATTTAATATATTTTAGATACTTATTTTTAATCGAACCCCTCGGCCCGGTATGCCACGGGCCTGAAAGTTGCGGACGGTCAAATTAAATACATTGTAGGGACAGCGGTTGTGGAGAAAGCGTGCCCGTAGCTAAAAAATGAGGTAGGCCCTTCTTTTCTGTCCGTGCCCCCAAAGACTCAAGCAAGGACCTGCAACGCGAAACCCAGAACCGACGCCGCGGCCACGGCCACGATGGCCACCATGGCCGCCCGTTCCCACGCCTTGAGCGGGACGCCCCGCCCCGACTGGCGCAGCCCCACGAGGAAGAGCGGGAGGCCCAGGGCGAAGACGATGCTTGCGAGCATGAGGTTCTCCACCCCCGCGGCGACGAGCAGCACCACGCCGAACAGGCAGCCGGCGGCGCCGACGAGGAAGGCCCGGGGCCTCGGCACCCCCGGGGCCTGCCAGTCGCTCCCCACCACGGCCTCCTTGACCAGGAACAGGCAGCAGCAGAAGTAGGCCGGCACCGTCATCACCGAGGTGATGGAGACCATGGTGTCCCACGCCTCAGAGCCCAGCAGGCAGGCGAGGACCAGGAAGAGCTGGGTGAGGGCGGCGCAGGCCAGAAGGGAGCGCCCCGGGGCGCCGAAGCGGTTGCGGGAGGTGAAGCGGGCCGGAAAGATGCCGTCGGCCGCCGCCGACGTGGGCATCTGGCCCTGCATGCACATCCACACGAGCCACGACGACAGGATCGACACCACGATGCCCACCGAGACGAGGACCCTCCCCCAGTCGCCCGCCAACGCCAGGAGAATCTGGGCCGTGGAGGGCGAGGCCATGGCGGCGATGTCGTCCTGGGAGAAGACGCCGAAGGGCACCGTGGACACGAGGACGTAGAAGACCAGGGCCACGGCCAGGGCTAGGGTGACCGCCCTGCCCACCGCCTTCTGGCTCGTGGCGTCGCCGGAGACCACCACGGCCCCCTCGATGCCGATGAACACCCACAGGGTAACCATCATCACGTCGGCCACCTGGCCCGCGAGGCCGTCGGCCGTGCCACCGGGGGCGGCCGGGGCCGAGCCGAAGAAGCCTCCGGAGAAGACAGCGGGGTCGAAATGGGCGGCGCACACCGCCACGAAGACCGCCACGGGCACGAACTTGGCCACGGTGCCCACGATGTTGAGCACCGACGCCTGCTCCACGCCGCGCCGTGCGAGGGCGAAGACCGACCACACCACCACTGAGGCGCCCAGGAGGGCGGGCACGGTGTTGCCGGCCCCGAAGGCGGGCACCAACGGCGAGAGGGTTGCCATGAGCAGCACCCCGTAGGTGGCCATGGCGCAGCAGGACGTGCACCAGTAGCCCAGCATCACCAAAAAGCCGACAAGCCTGCCGAAACCCCGTTCTGCGTAGGCGTACACGCCGTTGGTGAGCTCGGGACGCACCTGGGCGAGGATGCGGAAGGTCCCCACCACGAACCACATGCCCAGACCGGTGAGCAGCCACGCCACGAGGGTGGCCCCGGCCGAGGCATGGGCGGCCACGGCGCCGGGCAGGGAGTAGATCCCGCCCCCCACCATGGCCGAGACCGAGATCCCCACGAGCCCCACGATCCCCACGCGCTCCGGAACGATCCCGCCCTTGGCCATGTCGCTGTCCCCCGCTCCCGTCGCAGCAGTGAAAAAAGACGGCCCCACTCAGCGCGGGGCCGCCGGCACTCCTTCTTGTGGGTTCCCCATATGGGGGTCCCTGATTCAGCCGCGGCGCGGCGGGCCGGCGCCTAGGCCACCTGCACCTTGCCCTGGGCGTCCACGAGGGCCGCCACCTCGGCGTAGAGCACCACGGACTGGGCGTCCACGGTCACGGGCATGGAGAGGCGCATGAGCCCCGCGCCACCGTCCACGTAGAGCTCCAGGGAGTCGAGGCCGCCGTGGCGTGACGCCGAGCGGGAGAGCGCCGAGAGGAACTCCTTGGTGACCCCTTCCGCGGGCATGAGCACCTCGAGGGTCTTGGGGCGGTTGGCCTCGTCGTCGAGCAGCAGCGGCTCCACCGACTGGGCCATGAACTGGTCGCCGCGGTCGGAGCGGTCCACGCGGCCCTCGATGCGCAGGAAGATGTCGCCGTCCTCGTCGGGGAACAGGAGCGACGCGCACTTGGAGTAGGTCTTGGGAAAGACCACGACGTCGATCTTGTTCTCCATGTCCTCCAGGGTGACGATGGCCATGGGGTCGCCCTTCTTGGTGGTGCGCTTCTGCACCGTCGAGGCCATGCCGGCGAGCCAGATGGTGCGCTCGTCGTCAACGGCGCGCATCTCGGTGACGCCGTCGTCGGCCGTGTGCTCGTAGCCGTTGAGCACCTCGCCGATGGAGTAGCTCCGGGCCTTGGTGAGGGCGTACTCATAGGGACGCAGGGGGTGGTCGGACACGTAGATGCCCAGCACCTCCTTCTCCTGGGAGAGCTTGAGCGTGCGGTCCCACTCCTCGCCGTCGGGTTCGGGGACGTCGGAGGCGAAGCCGGAGTCGGCGACGTCGGCGAACATGTCGAAGAACGAGACCTGACCGGCGGCGCGGTCCTTCTGGCGCTTCACGGCGGCGTCGAGGATGTTCTCGGGGTTGGCCTTGTCGACGAAGTGGGCCAGCTGCTTGCGGGTGTAGCCCGTGGAGTCGAAGGCCCCGGCCTTGACGAGGGCCTCGATGACGCGGCGGTTCACCTGCGTGGTGTCCACGCGATCGCAGAACTCGTGGATGGTGGCGAAGGGGCCGCCCGCGGCGCGCTCCTTGAGGATGAGCTCGGCCGCCCCCTCGCCCACGCCGCGGATGCCGGCGAGGCCGATGCGGATGCCCTCGGGCACGGCGGTGAACTCGATGCCGCTCTCGTTGACATCGGGGGGCAGCACGTCGATGCCCTCCTGGCGGCAGGCGCCGATGTAGTGCACGATCTTCTCGGTCTTGCCGGTGTAGCTGGTGAGCACGGCCGCCATATACTCGCGGGGGTAGTAGGCCTTGAGCCAGGCGGTCTGCATGACGAGGATGGCGTAGCCGGCCGAGTGGCTCTTGTTGAAGGCGTAGGAGGCGAACTCGAGGACGTCGTCCCAGATCTTCTGGGCCACCTCGCGCTTGTAGCCGTTCTTGACCGCGCCGTTGACCCAGTGGTCGTAGGTGGTCTCATCGGCGCCGTCGTCCCAGTGGAAGACGGTGCTCGTAAGCAGCTTGATCTTCTTCTTGGCCACGGGCTTGCGGATGCGGCTGTCGGACTCGCCGGCCGAGAAGCCGCTCATCTTGACCGAGATCTTCATGACCTGCTCCTGGTAGACCATGGTGCCGTAGGTCTCGTCCAGGATGTCGGACAGGCGCTCGTCGTAGAAGGCCACGGGCTCGCGGCCGTTCATGCGGTTGATGTAGGAGTCCACCATGCCGGCGCCCAGGGGGCCCGGGCGGTAGAGGGCGATGAGGGCCACCACCTGGCGGTACTCCTTGGGCTGCATGGACTTGATGGTGGCGGTCATGCCGCCGGACTCCACCTGGAAGACGCCCGCGGTGTGGCCGCGGCCCATGAGGTCGAAGATGGCCGGGTCGTCGAAGGGGATGCGGTCGACGTCGATGTCCACGCCGACGGACCCCTCCTTGAGGGTGGCGCGCACGGCCTCGGGGGCGGCCTCGGCGTCGGCGGCGGTGCCGTGGTTGGCGCGGATGTTGGCGAGGGCCTTGGAGATGACCGTGAGGGTGCGCAGGCCCAGGAAGTCCATCTTGAGCAGGCCCATGTCGGCCACGTCGTGGCCCTCGTACTGGGTGATCTCGAACCCGCCCTTGGTGTCGAGCTTGGTGGGCACGTGGTCGTTCACCGGCGTGGGGGCGATGAGCACGGCGCAGGCGTGGACGCCCTCGCCGCGGGTGAGGCCCTCGATGGAGAGGGCCGTGTCGATGATGTCCTTGGACTCCTGGTCGTGGCCGTAGGCGTCGGCGAAGTCCGGGCTGTAGAGGTCCTCCTTGCCCGGGGTCTTGTCGAGCACCATCTTGAGCTTGGCCTTGGGGTCGCCCGACACCATCTTGGAGAGCTTCTGCCCCATGTAGACGGGCTTGCCCAGCACGCGGTTGGCGTCGTTGATGGCCTGCTTGGCCTTGATGGTGGAGAAGGTGATGACGTGGCACACGCGCTCGGGGCCGTAGAGCTCGCGCACGTGCTGCACGACCTCCAGACGCCGCTCGTCGTCGAAGTCCATGTCGATATCGGGCATCTCGGAGCGCTCCGGCGAGAGGAAGCGCTCGAACATGAGGCCGTTCTCCAGGGGGTCGAACGTGGTGATGTTCATGGCGTAGGCCACGATGGCGCCGGCGGCGCTGCCGCGGCCCGGCCCCACGCCGATGCCGTGGTCCTTGGCCCACTGCACGTACTCCTGCACGATGAGGAAGTAGTCGGCGAAGCCCTTCTCGCAGATGACCTTGTACTCGTACTCGAAGCGCTCGAGGATGGACTCGCCGCCGATCTCGCGCTCGCGCCAGTCGTCGCCGTAGCGCTTGGCAAGGCCCTCCTCGCACTCCTTGCGGAACCGCTCCTCGGAGGTCTCCCCCTCGGCGAGGCCGGGGAACTTGGGCAGGTACATGTGGGTCCAGTCGAGCTCGAAGTCGCACTTGTCGGCGATCTCGAGGGTGTTGTCGCAGACCTCGGGGCACCAGTCGAAGAGCGCGCGCATCTCCTCCTCGCTCTTCATGTAAAACTCGCCCTGACCCGACCCCGGCGGGTTCTGCGTCATCTGCATGCGGTTGGTGTCGTCGAGGGTCTTGCCCATGCCGATGCAGCTCACCACGTCCTGCATGGCGGCGTCGGTACGGGTGAGGTAGTGGAAGTCGTTGGTGGCCACCACCTTGACGCCGATGGCCGCGGCCATCTCCAGGAGCGTCTCGGTGAGGCGGCGGTCGGTCCAGCCGGGGAAGCGGTCCTCGAAGTCGAGCCCGTGCTCCTGGACCTCGAGGTAGAAGTCGCCGGGGGCGAAGGTCTCCTTGAAGGTCTTGGCCCAGCGCAGGGCCTCGCCGGGGTTGCCGGTCATGATGTTGCGCGGGATGATGCCGGCCACGCAGGCGGAGGTGCAGATGACGCCCTCGGAGTGCTCCTGGAGCATCTCGAGCGTGACGCGGGGCTTGTAGTAGAAGCCCCGGGTGGCGGCGTCCGACACGATCTTCATGAGGTTGACGTAGCCGGTCTCGTTCTTGGCCAGGAGGATCATGTGGTAGTACTCGGGCTTGCGGTCGCGCCGGAGCTCGGAGTCCGGCGTGAAGTAGACCTCGCAGCCGAAGATGGGCTTCACGCGGGGCTTGGGCTTGACCTCGTCCAGGGGGCGACCGGCCTCGTGGCAGGCCATGTCGGCCTCCCACTGGGCGTGGCGGCGCTCGTCGGACGCGTCGGGCTCCTCCACGGGGCGGCCCTTCTCGAGGTTGTCCTTGTCGTGGAACCACTGGTCGTAGTCGGGCTCCGCGTGGTTGACGGCGTCGGTGGCCCGGGCGAGGGCCGGGACGCCGCACATGTTGCCGTGGTCGGTGATGGCCACGGCGGGCATGCCGAGCTCGACGGCCCGGGCGACCATGTCCTCGACGCGCGTGGCGCCGTCGAGCATGGAGAAGTCGGTGTGGTTGTGCAGGTGCACGAATGCCATGGCATGACTCCGTAGGGTCGTAGGGACGGTCGTGCCGCGTTGGCGGGTCCTTGATACTACCCGACACGGGGGCTGGCGGAGAAGGTTCTGGAAACGCCCCACGCCAAGAAAACGGGGACCGACTCGGGGCATATTCCCCTTCCTGGCAGGAGACGAGGAGGAAACCGCCATGGACACGACCCATCTCATCGACAAGACCGGGGCGGGGTCGGTCATCCACTCGTCCACCGTGGCCGAGGAGCGCTTCGTCAACCTCTCCCACACCGACCCCCTGGCCGCCTTCTGCTTCGCCGTGGGCGTGCTCTCCATCGTCCTCATCGCCGCATCCATCGGCTCCGCCAGGCTCAAGAGCCGCTTCAAGTGGCTGGGGACCATGGGCGGCAAGTTCGCCCTCATCCTCGTGGGGGCGTTCTTCCTCCTGCTGCCCATCGCCATCCACCTGCCCGGGTCCCACGGCGACCTGTGGCCCGGACTCGCCCAGGCGGTGCCGGCCACGTTCTACTTCACCGTCAACATCACCGGCGTTGCGGGCGAGCTGGAGGAGTGGACGCCGGTCATCCACCAGGTGATGGGCGACGGGCTGCTCTCCCTGCTCTACTACCAGGTGCTCTGCTTCTACACCGTGGCGGCGCCGGTCATGCTGGCCCTCACGGCCGTGGACTTCTTCGCCAACGGCTTCACGGGCCTGCTCCTCTTTGCCGAGAGCGCCAAGAAGTCGGTCCTGAGGCGCGACATCTACGTGTTCTACGACCTCAACGACAACACCGTCACCCTGGCCAAGGACCTGCTCGACCACGTGCAGAAGGGCGGCAGGCGAAGCCGCTCCATGCCGCTCCTGGTGTTCTGCGACCTGTCGAGCGCCGCCGTCGCCGACGGCAACGGCATGGCCCAACAGGTGCGTGAGGAGGCCTACGGCTGCGCCACGGTGGTGTTCACGCCCCTGGGGCTCGAGAGCGTGCCCGGCCACCTGGCGCGCTGGACCCAAACCCGCTGCAACGTCTACTACCTCGTGGTCTCCAACGACACCGACGACAACGTGCGCGCCACCATCGCCCTGTGCGACACCCTCACGAGCCAGATGGTCTCGTGGGAGATGGGCGCGCGGGCCTGGAACGTCGACCGCGTGGGCGCGCGGCCCTCCCTCACCGACCGCACGCGCCGCTACGCCGGCAACATCCACGTGTGGTGCGTCCACGGCAACCCCGACGACGACCTCATCTTCGACTCCCTCCCCCACCGCCGCCCCGACGAGGAGGTCCTGGCGCGCCTCTTCAGGCGCAACCGCGGCCACGGCTCCAAGGAGGAGCGGCGCCGTCGCATCGTGGAGGGCCTCTCCCCGCTCATGGTGCGGGTGCGCGACCTCGTGGAGGTGCGCCTGCTCTCCGAGGAGCGCCAGGTGGTGTGGGACTCCCTCGTGAGCCACCCGCTCACGGAGGTCCTCGACCCCGTGGACGTCTCGGCGGGGCTCGTGCCCCGGCAGCGCCTCGTCGTACTGGTGCTCGGCGTGGGGTCGTTCGGCGCCGAGGCGGTGCGCGCCGCCTTCTGGTTCGGCCGCCTGCCCGGAGTGGAGCTCCGCATCGTGGGCGTGGACCTGGAGGCGGGGAAGCGCCTGGGCGAGCTCGCCGCCATGTGGCCCGGCCTCATGGCCGAACGCGTGCCCGAGGGCGAGCCGTCGTGCCTGGCCGACCTCGCCGAGCCGCTGGCCGAGGACGGGGCGGAGGGGAAGGCGCTGCCCACCGTGTGCCTCGTGCAGGCGGACGCCCGCACCGAGGACCTCTCTCCGCTGCTCGCCGGCAAGGAGGTGGAGGCTCTCTGCTGGGGGCCCGACGGGGCCGGCACCTGCACCGTCTCCATCGGCAGGGAGAGCCGCGTCTACACCGTGACGTGCCTCGGAGACGACGAGGTCGACCTCGACGTGTCCCTGAGGCTGCACCGCACCCTCTCCGAGCGCGTGCTCGCCGGCACGCTCGACGAGGCTACGCCACCCCAGTGCAACCCTCTGGTCTCAGTGCTCGTGCGCAGCGAGGAGGTCCTGGAGTCCGTGCGCAACATCTCCGGCGGCGAGGAGCGGTTCGGCCTGGTGCCGTTCGGCTCCACCGAGGACGTCTTCTCCTACGACTCCATCCTGGCCGCCCCCTGGGAGGACGCCTCGGTCAACCTGCAGGCCGCCTACGACGGCGCCCAGGCGGCCGCGGCGGGGAGGCCCACCGAGGTGGGCCGCGGCCGGGCCATGGAGGACTACAACGCCTACGAGGTGAGGAAGCTCTCCAACCGCGCGGCCACGCGGTTCACGTTCTACCGCCTGTGGTGCCTGGGACTGGGCGACGGGGCGCAGCGCGACGTGTCGGGCGAGCTCCAGGGCCGCTGGCTCGCCAAGCTGGGTGTGGCCCCTGTGCTGGAGCGCCTGGCCGCCGGCGACGCCTGCGCCGTGGCCGCGCTGGCCGGCGTGCGCCCGGGGCCCGCCGGCACCGGTGCCGAGGAACGGGCGGCCCGCCGCAGGGCCCTGGCCGCCGGCGACGCGCGCCTGCGCTCCGAGCACCCGCTCCTCTGCGCCATGGGCGACCTGGAGCACGCGCGGTGGTGCGCCTTCCTCAGGGCCAACGGCTGGCGCGCCCTGGAGGGCGGGTTCGACGGTCTGGAGCGCACCATGGCGTTCGTAGGCCGCTCACCCCGACCCGGCAAGCCCCACCCCCACGAGTCCATGCGCCTCATGCGCCACTACTACCTCGTGGACGACCCCGCCACCTACCGTGACCACGGTGCCGACTGCGCAGACGACCCGGCCGCCTGCGACCGCATGGTGGTGGCCGAGTGCCTGCGGATCCTCAGCCACGGCTACGTGGCCCCCAAGGTGGGGCTCCCCAGGGGCGGCGCCCCGGCCGACGGTGGGGCGGCACGGGAAAGGCCCGCCGCCCCCGGGGGGAGGGAGGACGGCGGGCCCGGGAAGGCCGGTTCCGGCGGTGGGAACGCGACGGGCGCTCAGTCGTAGGCCACGTTGCGGATCATCGCGGCCATGGTGCGGGCGCTCACCGAGAGGTCGCTCTCCTGCACGCCGTCGAGCAGCGAGCAGATCATGCGGCTCTCGGCCTCGGCGTAGCGGGGCGCCTCGCAACGGGCCTTGCGGGTGGCCTCCACGCGGAGGGCCCGGTTGTCGATGTGGGACGGTTGGAGGGTCACGTAGCCCGCACGCTCGAGGCCCGACACGAGCTTCTTCACGTTCTGGCGCGAGTACCCCATGTACGAGGTGATGTCCGAGAGCGATATCTCGGGCGACCGCGCGGCGAGGACGACCTTGAGGGCCTCCCACTGACGGAACGTGATGTCGGAGGCCTCCGTCTCGAAAAGGGCGGGTATTCTCGTGGTGAGAAGCCGTGTGCCCTCGATGATCAGGCGGGCGGCATGCTCCTGCTCCTCCTGCAGCTCGACGCTCTCCCTCTCCATGGGTACCCCCTGTCCTCCCCGACCGACACGTCCTGCCCCGCAGCCACGGCGGGCATTTCACACCGGCTTATACAACGTGCTTAGTCGATATGTTAGCGGGTGGTACCTTCCCGCTGCAAGTCATTTCTGAATGCAATCCAAAATTTGGGTGAATATAGGTGAACGGCAACTTGTCGGCGCCCACCGGCCGAAAGACCTCAGAGGGCCCGCCGGGCGCGCACCTCGGAGCACGAGAGGCGGGAGAGCGCGGCCGTCAGGCGGGCGAGGGTGGCAGCGTCCCCAGGGGCGTGAGACGCGGCCAGGCGCCCCGGCCATCCGCTCCCCTCGACGAGGGTACGGACCGCCGCATCGAGGGGCATCGTCGCCGCAGCCGAGACGGCGCCCCCCAGCACGGCGAGGGCGTGGGCGAGCCGGGACGACGGGGGCGCCGCGAGACCGGCCTCGCCAGCCAGCACGCCGCGGTCGAGGCGCCGGTGCGAGAGGCGCCCGGTCTGCGGGTCGCAGCCCGTGGCCAAGAGCAGGAGATCGCCGGCGGAGAGGGAGAAGAGGGGGCCCACGAGGAGCGGGGCGAGCCCCCGGGCCGTGTCGCCGGGCTGCGAGAGGAACGTTGCGGCTGCAGAGACCTGAAACTCCGGGGAGAGGGCAGCGTCGTCCACGGGCGCGCCCTCCGGGGAGCGGCGCCTGGGACAGCCCGGCGCGGGACAGAAGGCGCAGGCGCGGGCGTCCACGGGGGCGGGGGCGAGCCGACCGGCGAGGATGGACCCCACGGACGCGGCCACGTCGTCGGCCACGGTGTGAAGCACGGCTGAAAATGCATCCGGTTGCATATCGTTCACAAAAGGTAGCATGACCGTGGATCCGAGGCCCTCGGCCGTCCCCGCACCGGCCGGCTCCCACGGCGCCACGGTCCCCTCGTAGAGGGCCGATCCGGGGCGCAGCCGGGGGTCCACGCCGTCGACCATGAGGGCGTAGAGGTAGGCCTGGGCGTGACGGGGGGCCGGGGCGGCGACGGGGCCGGACGCGGTGCAGTACTCCTCGGCCGCGGAGCGGTGCTTGTAGTCCACGATGCGGGCCAGGCCGTCCGGGGCGACGTCGATGCGGTCCACCGTGCCCACGAACGACGCGCCACCCAGGACCTGCGGGCACTCCCGCCCGAAGGCGGCCTCGAACCACCGGGGCTGCAGCCCGTCGCCGTGGGCGGCCTCCCACGAGAGGAACCCGGCGAGCTCGTCGGCCACGGCGGAGAGGCGCGCCAGCTCCTCGGCCGAGTGAGGCACCACGGACTGCTGCGCCGCCCGACGGTAGGTGCGCACTTGGTCGCCCAGGTCCCCCGCGAGCTCCTCGTCGAGGAGCTCGAGCGCACGGCCCAGGGTGTCGGGCGCGACGGCGCTGCCCCGGACGGGGGTCAGGGGCCTCTCGTCCGGGTCGACGCCGGCCGCCGCGCAGGCCTCCTCGTAGAGGCGGCGGTGCACCCGCTCGAGGACGCGGTGGACGAGACTGCCCACCGCCGCGCCGTCGAACGTCGCGTCCACCCGACCCAGGGACAGGCGCCTGAGGGCCAGCCACTTGCCGGGGCACTCCCCATAGGACTCCAGCTGGGACGCTGAGAGGCGCGGCAGGCCGCCGACACGCTCGTCGGTGCGGCAGACGACGAGGGGCCGCGCCGCCTCGTCCACGGGCCCGGGGGCGTAAGCGGGCGGCACGGGGACGGCGGCGTCGGGGGCCGGCCCCGCCGCGGGACGGCCGGCAGGGACAGGTGGCGCAGGCGGGACGAGGGGCGGGAGCAGCACGGCGAGGGCGCGGCGGAGCTCCCCGGTGGCCGGCAGGGAGCGGGTGCCCCTCTCGGCGGCGACATCGAGCAGGGCGTCCCACACGCGACGGAGCGCCTGGGCGCAGGCGGGGTCGTCGGCAGCGGGCCCCTCCCCCATCATGCGGACCGCACGGGCGGGGCGCCCCTGCTCGAGGGCCGCGAGGGCGCGGCAGAGGTCGGGGCGCCGGGAGGAGCGGGCGGAGGACGCGAGCGACCGGAGGACGTCGCCGGGGCCGAGGGTGCGGTCGCCCCTCCAGGAGCGGTCGAGGCGCCAGGCCTCCGCGGGGCCGGGGCCGAGGGGCTCCCTCATCCAGAACGAGGTCACGGCGCCGAGGCGCGTCCAGGACCGGTCCGCCGCGGCCGAGAGGCGCAGGGCCTCGTCGACGGGCATCCCGGCGAGGGACTCGCGGTGCAGGGGCCACTCGCGGGCGCGGCGGGAGAGGTCGAGGGCCGTGACGACGAAGCCGGCGACGAGCCACACGAGCTCGGCGGCCCGAGGCGTCACGGCACCGTCGTGCGGGGCCGTGCTCAACGGGCGCCGTCCATGCGGTCGAGCACGAGGCGGTAGCCGCCGAAGCCGCCGTTGAGGAACTTGGAGACCCGGCTCACGGTGGTCGAGGAGGCGCCGGTGGCCTTCTGCACGCTGGCGTAGGGGTCTCCCGCGTCGAGCATGCGCGCCACCTCGAGGCGCTGGGCGAGGTCGTCGATCTCGCGGACGGTGCAGAGGTCCACCATGAGGGCCTTGGCCTCATCAACGGTAGAAACGGACACGAGGGCGGCCGCCAGGGCGTCCACATCGGGTCTGCTCATCTGCTCCTCGCGCCGTCGGTCCATGGGGTCTCCTGGGAACATACCTTCATATCTGACACGTCACCCTCCCATGGTACGGTACGCCGGGGAGCGCAGGACAGGAGCAACTCATGGGTTTTATCGGCCGTTGGCTCGTCACCTTCATCGCCACCATCGTCACCGTGAACATCGTCCCAGGCATCTTCGCCGTAGGCGGCCAGTGGGTGGGCCCGCTCGCCTGCGCCCTGGTGCTGTCGCTGGTGAACGTCTCCATCAAACCGGTGCTGCAGGTCATCGGGTTGCCCATCACCGTGCTCACGCTGGGCATCTTCTACATCGTGATCAACGCGGTGCTGCTCGAGTTCTCCAGCTGGCTCGCCCGCGCGGTGCTCGGGGTGGGCATCTACATCGACAGCTTCGGCTCGGCCCTGATCGGCGCCATCGTGATCTCGCTCGTCTCGATGATCCTGTCGTCGGTGATGGGAACCGACTAGCCGGCCCCCGTCCCATCACCCGGACACTTTTGTCCCATCAGTCGGGCACTTTTGTCCCAACGGCCGGGCACCGCTATCACTTGACAGCGGTGCCCGGCCCATCTGTCACTTATGATATTTCTCAATTTATATATTCCGGGCATGCCGGAGCGGGCTTTGGCATGGGTCTTGACGCACATCGAGCCGAGAGACCCATGCCACAGGGGCCTTCGGCATGGCCGGTCCCGATGTGAGAAAGAGAAGGCGCCCCGACCCTCCCGAGGGGTCGGGGCGCCCGACGGCCCGATTGTCCTGCGCCGTTACTTGCGGCGCTTTCGGGCCGACGGCTTGGCCGCGGACCTGCGGCCGGCCGGGGACTTCGCGGGCTTGGCCTCGGGATCGGCGGGCTTGGCCTCCGCCGTGGCCGCAGGGGCCTTGTCGGCGGCGGGCGCCGGGGCCTTGGCGGCCTTAGGCGCGACCGCCTTCTTGGCCGGAGCCGTCGCGGCCTTGGTCTTGGGGGCCGCCGGGGCCTTGGCGGCGGCCTTCGGCTTGGAGGCGGCCGCGACCTTCTCGACCTTGGCCGCGGCAGGCTTGGTCTTGGACGGGGCGGCCTCGGCGGACGAGGACGGCTCAGGCGCCGCGGCCGCCTTGGTCGCAGCCGTCGTCTTCTTGGCGGCGGTCTTCTTAGCCCCGGTCGTCTTGGCAGTCGGCTTGGCTGCAGCCCCGGTCGTCTTGACCCTGGCGGCTGCCTTGGCGGGAGACGCCTTCTCAGTAGCCGGCTCGGCCTTCTTGGCCGCGGCCTTCTTGGACGCCGCCTTTGCCGCCTTCCTCGCCGCAGGCTCGGCCTGCTTCGCCGCGGGCTTGGCCGGCTTCGTAGCAGCCTTCTCCGCCGCCCCCTTATCCGCAGCGGCCGGCTCGGCCTCCGCCGCGGGTACTTTGGACATGGCCTCCACCAGCAGCTCGTTGAAGCGCTTGGGGTTGCCGGAGCCCTTGGCGCGCTTCATGCACTGGCCCACGAGAAAGCCCACCACGCGCTGGTTGCCGTCCCTGAACTGCGCCACCTGGTCGGGGCAGTCGGCTACCACGGCCTCCACGACAGGCAGCAGCGCACCGTCGTCGGTGACCTGGCGCATGCCCTTGGCGTCCACGACGGCGTCGGGCGTCCGGTCGGTGCCGGCCATGAGCTCCACGACCTCGCGGCCCTGCCTGGCGGTGATGGCGTCCTCGGCGAGCAGCGCGGCGAGGCCGGCCACCTGGGCCGGAGAGACGTCGGATGCCGAGAAGCCCAGACCGGCGGCGTTGAGGTGGCCGGCAACGTCGTTCACCAACAGGTTCGCGATGCCCTGGGCCAGCTTGGGCGCGCCCTCCACGGCGGCGTCGAAGAACGCGGCGGCATCGGGGTCGGCCGCCAGCTGGGCGGCGTCGGCGCGCTTCAGGCCGAGGTCGGCCACATAGCGGTCGCGGCGGGCGTCGGGCAGCTCGGGGAGCTCGCGGCGGCACCCCTCGACGAACTCGTCGGACAGGTCGAAAGGCGCGAGGTCGGGGTCAGGGAACAGCCGGTAGTCGTCGGCCGTCTCCTTCACGCGCATGACCACGGTGCGCTTCTTGGAGGGCTCCCAGTGGCGGGTCTCCTGGAAGACCTCTCCGCCGCCCTCGAGCACCTCGGCCTGGCGCCGGATCTCGTACTCGAGCCCGTCGTGCAGACTCTTGAAGGAGTTGATGTTCTTGAGCTCGGTCTTGGTGCCCAGCCCCTTGGAGCCGCGGCGCCGGAGGCTCACGTTGCCGTCGCAGCGCATGGAGCCGCTCTCCATGGAGCAGTCGGAGATGCCCAGCGCGAGGAACGTGCGGCGGAGCTTCTCCATGAAGAGGCGGGCCTCCTCGGGGGTGCGGAGGTCGGGCTCGGTCACGAGCTCGATGAGCGGGGTGCCGCAGCGGTTGTAGTCGACGAGCGACTCCGTGGCGCTGGCGATGCGGCCCTCCTCGCCGCCCACGTGCACCATCTTGGCCGCGTCCTCCTCCATGTGGATGCGCAGGATACGCACCGGCGCGACGTAGCCGTCGTCCAGCGCCTCCAGGCCGGCGCGGTCCTCGCGCTCCTTGGCGCCGGGGCCCTGTACCTCGAGGTCGAGGTGGCCGTGCATGCAGAACGCCACGGGCCCCTGGGTGGTCTGGAAGTTCTTGGCCATGTCGGGATAGAAGTAGTGCTTGCGGTAGAACATCGAGTGCTTCTCGATGGTGCAGTTGGTGGCGAGGCCCGCCTTGACGATGGAGCGGATGGCCTCCTCGTTGGGCACCGGCAGCGCGCCGGGCATGCCCAGGCACACCGGGCACACGTTGGTGTTGGGCTCGTCGTCATGGCTGAGCCTGCAGCCGCAGAACATCTTGGTCTCGAGGGTGGTGAGCTCGGTATGGACCTCGAGGCCGATGACGGCCTCCCAGTCCTTGAGCACCTCGTTCAGCGTCTTCATGCCAGGGAGCCTCCCCTTCCAGCGAAGCCGGGTGCCACGGCGCCGGCACCCACGGCCCTCTCGAGGGCACGGGCGAACGTGAGCAGCGTGCGGTCGCGGAACGCCGGGGTCTGCAGCTGCACCGACACGGGCATCCCCGAGTCGTGGCCGAGGCCCATGGGCACCGAGACCGAGCCGTTGCCGGCGATGTTGCTCGAGATGGTGAACGTGTCGGACAGGTACATCTGCGTGGCGTCGCCCATCTCGCCGGAGAACCACGCCGCGCGCGGGGCCACCGGCATGAGCAGGCAGTCAACCCTGGAGAAGGCGTCGGCGTAGTCGCGGCCGATGAGGGTGCGCGCCGAGAGGGCGCCCATGTAGTAGCGGTCGTACACGCCCGAGGAGAGCAGGTAGGCGCCCAGGAGCTGGCGGCGCTTGGCCTCGGTGCCGAACCCGTGGGCGCGCGACAGCGACGTCTGGCGGGCCAGCGTGCCGCAGCCCTGCTCCATGTAGCCGTAGCGCACGCCGTCGAAGCGGGCCAGGTTGGAGAAGGCCTCGCAGGGGCCGATGACGTAGTAGGCGTTGATGGCGGCGTCGATGTGGGGCAGCTCGACGTCCACGATGGTGGCGCCGGCGTCCTCGAGGGCGCGGCAGGCGGCCCCGCAGGCCTCCTTGACCTCGTGCGAGAGGCCCTCGGCCTCGAGGAGCGAGCCCACGACGCCCACCGTGCGGCCCTCGACGGGGTCGTCGAGGTGTTCCAGGAAGTCCACGGGAACGTCCTGGCTCGTGGAGTCGAGCGGGTCCCTGCCGGGGCCCACGAGCGCGTTCATGGCGCGGGCGACGTCCTCGACGCAGCGGCCGAACGGGCCCACCTGGTCGAGGGACGAGCCGAACGCCACGACGCCGTAGCGGCTGACCGCCCCGTAGGTGGGCTTCATTCCCACGACGCCGCAGAACGACGCCGGCTGGCGGATGGATCCGCCCGTGTCGGAGCCCAGGGCCAGCGTGACCTCGCCGGCGGCCACCGCGGCGGCCGAGCCGCCCGAGGAGCCGCCGGGCACGCGGCGGGTGTCCCAGGGGTTGCGGGTCTTCTGGAAGTGGCTCGTCTCGGTGGAGGAGCCGAAGGCGAACTCGTCCATGTTGGTCTTGCCGATGGGCAGAGCGCCGGCGTCGACCATGCGGCGCACGCAGGTGGCGGTGTAGGGCGAGTCGAACCCCTCGAGCATGCGGCTCGCGCACGTGGTGTGGGAGCCCTCGAGGTTCATGTTGTCCTTGAAGGCCACGGGCACGCCGGCCAGGGGGCCGAGCACCTCGCCGGCCGCGCGGGCGCGGTCGAGGTCGTGGGCGCGGTCGAGAGCCATGTCGTAGGTGATCTCGAGGAACGCGTCCACGTCGCGGTCGCGCTGGGTCACGGCGTCGAGGGCCGCGTGGCAGACCTCGGTGGCAGAGAAGTCGCCCGCCGCCACGCCGGCGGCGATCTGGGAGCTTGTGAGCTGGTCGATGTTGGCCATCACTGGTCGCCCCCCTCCGCCTCGCCGGGCATGATCGAGGGCACGCGGAAGCAGCGGCCCTTGACGGCGACGGCGTTGTAGAGCGCGTCCTCCAGCTCCAGGCCGGCCTTGACCTCGTCGGGGCGCATGACGTTGGCCAGGTCGCCGATGGGGTGGTAGGTGGGGTCCGCCTCCTGGGCGAACCCGACGACCGGCGCGAGCATTGCCACCGCGTCGTTCATGTAGGCGGTCATGGCCTCAAGCTCGTCGCCCTCCAAGGCGATGCGGGCATAGTCGGCGATGCCGCGGACGTCCTCTTGGCTCAATGCCATGGCTGCGTCCCCTCTTCGTCGAAAAAAGCTGCGGGCCGCCGCGCGGCCCCTCTGCCCCTCGCATTCTAGTGCAGGCCCGGCGCCGCGCCCCACGGTCCGGCCCCGCCGTTACACGGCGTCCACGTTGGCCCGGCCCCGTGCGGAGAAGTTGTCCCTTGTCAGCTGGACATCCCCCAGCTAGCTGCGTTTTTCGCCTCTGTCCCCTCATTTTTCTTATGAACTTCTGACGGGGTTTGCCAAAGTGCGGGGACGCCGGGCGCGAGGGCGGCCCGCGCAAGCCTAAAGTCAGTGAAAGAAAACCGCACCCGGGCAGTTCCGGGTCGGGCGCTCACGAAAGGAGCTCCAAACAATGGCAGAGATTATCGATGTCTACGGCCGTGAGGTTCTCGATTCGCGCGGCAACCCCACCGTCGAGGTCGAGGTGACCCTCGAGGACGGCTCCCAGGGTCGCGCCATCGTTCCCTCCGGCGCCTCTACCGGCCAGTTCGAGGCCGTCGAGCTGCGTGACGGCGACAAGGACCGCTACATGGGCAAGGGCGTCCTCGAGGCTGTGAACCACGTCAACGACGAGTGCGCCGACGTGCTCGTGGGCATGGACGCCTGCGACCAGCGCGCCGTGGACGCCGCCCTCCTGGCCGCCGACGGCACCGACAACAAGGGCAAGCTGGGCGCCAACGCCATCCTCGGCTGCTCCCTGGCCGTGGCCCGCGCCGCCGCCGAGTCTGTGGGCCTCCCGCTCTACAACTACCTGGGCGGCGTGAACGCCCACGTGCTCCCCACCCCGATGATGAACATCCTCAACGGCGGCGTGCACGCGGACAACAACGTGGACTTCCAGGAGTTCATGATCGTGCCCGTGGGCGCCCCCACCTTCTCCGAGTGCCTCCGTTGGTCCACGCAGGTCTACCACACCCTGAAGAACGTCCTCAAGGACTCCGGCCACAGCACCGGCGTGGGCGACGAGGGCGGCTTCGCCCCCGACCTCAAGAACAACAAGGAGCCGCTGCAGTTCATCGTCGAGGCCATCACCAAGGCCGGCTTCACCCCCGGCGAGGACTTCATGATCGCCATGGACCCCGCCACCTCCGAGCTCTACGACCCCGAGACCAAGACCTACAACCTCAAGGGCGAGGGCCGCACCCTCACCTCCGACGAGATGGTCGACTACTGGGCCGAGCTCGTGGAGGAGTTCCCAATCGTCTCCATCGAGGACGGCCTCGACGAGGAGGACTGGGACGGCTGGAAGAAGCTCACCGACCGCATCGGCGACAAGGTGCAGCTCGTGGGTGACGACCTGTTCGTGACCAACGTCAAGCGCCTCCAGAAGGGCATCGACAACGGCGCCGCCAACGCCCTGCTCGTGAAGGTGAACCAGATCGGCTCCCTCACCGAGGCCATGGACGCCATCGAGCTCGCCCAGCGCAACAAGTACGCCTGCATCGTCTCCCACCGCTCCGGCGAGACCGAGGACACCACCATCGCCGACCTCGTGGTGGCCACCAACGCCGGCCAGATCAAGACCGGCGCCCCCGCCCGCACCGACCGCGTGGCCAAGTACAACCAGCTCCTCCGCATCGAGGACGAGCTCGGCGACTCCGCCCAGTACGCCGGCCGCAACGGCTTCAACGTCCTGCGCTAACCCGCTCCGGGGCCGCACGGCCGACCCCATGGACGCGAAGGGCCCCGCATCTCCGGATGTGGGGCCCTTTTTCCTAGGGTGGTTGGGGGCCGGGGGCGGGGGGGCCGGGGCCGGCCACCGGTCGTTTGGTGGTTTTCCCTCATCCGAAGACCGAAAAACCACCAAACGGCGACCCGTTTGGTGGTTTTCATCATGTTTGGCACCAAAAAGTACCAAACGGCTTTGTGGGGGGCTTACGCGGTCCCTCGCTCGGGGTCGGTGCGCGCCTCCTTGACCGAGGCGATCACCTTGTCGAGAAGGGCGCCCAGCTGCTCGCGCTCCTCGTCGGTGAGGCAGTCGAACATGGAGGAGGGGTCGCGCTCGGCCATGGCCTGGGCGAGCTCGCGGCCGGCGTCGGTGATGCGCACCTCCACCTGGCGACCGTCGGCCTGCGACTGGCTGCGCCCCACGAGCCCGCGGGCCTCGAGGCGCCCGAGGGACTCGTTGAGCGAGGAGGGTCGGACGTCGAGCAGCTCGACGAGGTCGCGGGTGGTGAGACCGTCCCGGTCGGCCAGGGCGGCGAGGATGCGGCCCTGACCCCGCATGGGGCTCATGGGGCCGGACGGCCCACGGCCGTGGCAGCGGCCATGGGGGCCGTGATGGCCGCCCTCGGGAGCGGGACCCTCCGGCCCCCTGTGGCAGCAGTGGCGGGGACCCTCGGGACCGTGGTGGCCGTGGCCACCCATGGCCATGCAGCCCACCTTGGCAAAGCGGTGCATGAGCTCTTTGTTGTCGTACATGGAACCTCCTGGTTGCGGTGGGGGTGCCCGCATTTACAACAGGCACCTGTTATTCATGGCGACAAATCTAACAGGTACCGGTCAAACCCGTCGAGAGGATTCAAACGGTACCTGTCATTCTTCACGGTCCCATCACATAGAGCCGTGGGGCATGCAGATTGGGGCGCGGGGCCCGCACATGGGGGCGCGGGGCCGCGGCACGGGCACGGCGGGACCGCTCCCGGCACCTGAACGCGGTTAGGGGCGACCCCCGTGGCGAAATATCCGGCGAACCCGCCCTCAACCGCATTCAGGGAGGGATAATCCGCCCTCAACTGCGTTCAGGTGCCGCGGGAACCGCCCTCGGACGCGTTCAGGTGGTGAGGGAGGGGTCGGCTCCCGCTTTCGGGCTCGATCGCGGCATCACCGGCCCGGCGCCACGCGCCTCGCCACCGCCACGAAGGCCAGACCCGCCACCAGCGCCACGACCCCGGCTGTCACGAGCACCGGCTGCACGCCGAAGGCCTGGGCCAGAAACGGCGCCGCGAGCAGGGGCAGCACGCCGGAGCTGCGCTGGCCCATCTGGAGCACCCCCATGACGCGGCCCACGGCGCCTTCGGGGGCGTCGCGCTGCACCACGAGGTTGAGCAGGGGCTCGAAAAGCCCCCAGCCGAAACCCAGGACCGCCATGCCGCAGGCGGCCACCAGGGGGCTCGTCGTGGCCACGTAGAGCACTGTGCCCGCACCTACCACGGCGACCAGCCCCGCAGCGAGGCCCACGGTCTGGCGCTGCTCGGGCACCCGCAGCAGTGCCAGGGAGCCGGCCGTGGCACCCAATCCCATGACGGCGTTGAGCCAGCCGGTCCACTCGACGCCCACCTGGAGGACGTCCCGGTAGTAGACGGTCTCCAAGGAGTCGAAGGCCCCGAAGGCAAAGAAGGCCAGGAACGCCATGGGCACGAGGCACGCCAGGGCCGGAGTGGAGAAGGCCAGACGGAAGCCCTGGAAGACGTAGGAGACACCGCGGTCGCGGGAGGCCTCGTCGGACGCGCCGTCGCACACGCCGTGGCGCCCTGCGCCGTCGGCCCCCGCCGGCAGGGCAAGGGCGAAGGGCACACCCAAAAGGCCGCCGATGCCGAGCACGGCAAAGCAGCCGGGCGCCGACCACGCCAGGGCCACCATGCCCCCGAGCGCGGGGCCCACTATGTAAGCGGCGTTCTCGGCCGTGGCCATGAGGGAGTTGGCCCGGGCCAGGGAGGCGTCGGACACCACGAAGGGAGGCAGCGACGTGAACACCGTGACGATGGCGCCGAAGACCGCGGAGTAAAGGCCGCAGACGGCGGTGAGGGCCGTCAGGGAGAGCGGCACGGCAAAGAACACGACGGCGGTGAGCGTGTAGCCGACGAGCCCCGCCACCAGCACCCGTCGCGGGCCCAGGGCATCCACCGCCAGGCCACCCACGGCGTTGCCCGCCACGATAGCGAGGTTCACCACAAGCATGAGGAGGGAGACCTCGAACACCGTGGCGCCGAGGTCGTAGACGGCCGTGCCGAGCACACCCACGGTGAAGCAGCTGGTATTGGCGAGCGTGGCCACAAGCCGGCAGGCGACGAGCAGGGCGATGGCGCGATCGTCGGCGCGCCTGGGCGAGGTTGTGCCACGACCCATGGGGCCTCCGCTCTGCCGGGGGGGGGGACTGCTGCAAGAGTCCCCATGATAGCCAGCCGCAGCACGGGCGCAACCGGTCTCCCGGTGCGCGGCCGCAGGACCAGGCGGCCCTCGGTGAGTGCCGATGTACCTCTCAGTGAGCGGATAGGGCGCGCACGAAGGCTCCGTGAGCGGGTTTTCGCTCACTCAAGGGCCTGCCCGCACCCACCGAAGGAGGTCACTCACTCAAGGGCACCCTGGCACCGCTCACCCCTCGGACGCGTCCACCAGCCTCCCCAGCGCCTTGCCCATGAGGCCGGCCAGCACCTGCTGGAACAGCGTGCCCATCATGACGGCGAAGACCGCCGGGCCCGGGAAGAACTGCGCGGCGATCACGGCGCCGGCGCTGATGTTTCTGATGCCGCAGCAGAAGCAGGCCGTGACGGTGTCGGCGGCGTCACGGCCCAGGGCCCGGGCCAGAAGGCAGCCCAGGGCAAAGCCGCCGGTGGCAAAGGCCAGGACGAACCCGGCCACGCAGAACGTCTCGACGGTGACCGTGGCGAGGTACGGCGCCATGCCGGTGCTGTTAGCGGTGATGATGACCACGAGGAGCGCCCGCGCGGCAGGTCCCAGCGCCGGCGAGAGCACCCGCTCGCCCCAGCCGCGGGTGGCGTCGTTCACCACCATACCCAGCACGGCAGGGACGGCGATCATCGTGAGCATGCGGCCCATCATGGCCGCCACGTCCAGCTCCACCGTGGCGCCGAGCAGGGCCTCGAGGGAGAGCGGGATGGTGAAGGGCGCCGCCACGGTGGTGAGCAGGATGAGCGCGAGGGCCAGGCTGCGGTTGCCGCCGTACATGCCCACCCACATGTAGCTCACCACGCCCACGGGCACGCAGTACTCCAGCACGATGCCGCAGACCACCTGAGGGTCGTCGGCAAAGAGCAGCCGGGCAAGCAGGCAGGCCACCGAGGGCATGAGCACGAGGGAGACCGCCGGCACCAGCAGGAGCAGCAGCGGGCGCCTGAATACTTCGGCCACCTCGCGAAACCGGTTGTTGAGGGCGCCTTGGAACGTCATGACGGCAAAAAGCGCTGGCACCACCGCCTCGACGGGAGAGACCCAGCGCGCAAAGGTCACGCCCACAACCACGCAGATAGGGGCAATAAGGGCCATATGGCCGCCGATGAACCTACCCGTTGCCGCGTACCAGCCTGCGCGCGCCTGCCCCACCGGACTCCCCTGTCGCCGACGTCCCTTTTGTCACCGGCCCTTATACCTCTTTAGGGGAGCCGGCAACAACCGGGATTATCGGCCGCTGAGGAAACACCGGCATCGCCCCAAAGAGACGGCATCCGTTTTTTATTGATTTATTTCCCCGGCCGGGCGCCGCGGCCCAGCACGCGAGGAACCGCCAGGTAGAAACCGGCGCCCACGGACCCGGCCACGACGGCGGCGCAGACGAGCACCGGCTGCACGCCGAAGGCCTCGGCCAGAAAAGGTGCGAAGAAGAGCGGCACCACGCCGGCCAGCTGCAGGCCCAGCTGCATGACCGAGACCACGCGGCCGCACACGTCGAGCGGGCTCATCTCCTGCACAAGCATGTCGCGCGTGGGGCCGAGCATGCCGAAGCCCAGGCCGCACAGGAACTGACCCACGGCCGCCACCTGCCAGAGCCCGGTGCCCACGTAGACCACGCTGCCCACACCCACGAGGCAGAGCATGAGGGCGCACGCGCGCACGGTGAGCCGCTCGCGGGACAGCCGCATCATGGCCACCGAGCCGCACACGCAGCCCAACCCCACAGCAGCCGTGAGCCAGCCCAGGAACTCCACCGGGACCGCCAGGACGTCGCGGTAGAAGATGGACTCCAGCGAGTCGAACGCGCCAAACGAGAAGTAGCCGAAGAACCCCAGCAGGAACAGCAGCGCCAGGGTGCGGCTCGTGAACGTGGCGCGGAACCCCTCCAGCAGATAGCGCCCGCGGCCGCCCTCGGCGGGCCCCTCCCCGGCAGGGGCGGCGTCCGGCCGACGGCGCTCAGGGTTGGCCCCCGTGACCGCCACGGCGGCAGCGAAGAAGAGCGCGGCCAGCGGGAAGACCGCCTTGACGGACCACACCGAGCACACGGCGGCGCCCAGCACGGGACCCGCCACGATGGCGCCGTAGGTGGCCACGGACATCAGGCCGTTGCAGCGCTTGAGGCCCTCCTCCCCCACCAGGTACGGCGGGTAGGTGGCGAACCCCGTATTGGTGAAGCCGATGAACAGCGACCAGCACGCGAGGAACGCCACGAGCAGGCCCATGGAGTCGTCAACGAGCGCGTAGGCCGCGAAGATGCAGGCCGTGAGCCCGAGGGATCCCATGAGGCAGCGGCGCGGTCCCACGCGGTCCACCACGGGGCCGGCCAAGGCGGTGCCCACGACGATGAAGAGGTTGCCCACGAGCATCATGCCCGAGATGGCGAAGGCGTCGGCCCCCATGGCGTAGGTGGCGGTGCCGAAGACACCGATGAAGTAGCTGACCTCCACCCCCATGCGGGCAAGGAGGCGGGAGACGAAGAGCCTCGCCTCGGCGGACGGGGCGGCAGGGAACGGGCTGTAGGCCATGGGGACTCCAAGGAGGAAGGGGGCTGCAGGGCCGGGAGCGCATCAGGCACCGCGGACGGGTCCGGGTCACCTAATGCTCGATAAGCCTCCTGGCAGCCACTTCGCCTCAACTCCTCGGAAAACAAGGGATACGGTCCCGCCATCCTACCATGGGTGAGCGGATGTGTGGGGCACGCGTACGGAAGACGGGGCTTATATTCCCACTCTCAAAGGGGTATTTTGTTCGGGTACCGCACACCCCGAGGCAAGGACCAAGCATGCCTACCCCCCTTCTGAGCGTCAGGGACCTCTCGGCCTCCGCCGACGACAAGCCCATCCTCCACGGCGTTGACCTCGACGTGGACCCCGGCACGTGCCACGTGCTCATGGGCCCCAACGGCGCCGGAAAGTCCACCCTCGGCCACGTGATCATGGGCGACCCCGCCTACACCGTGACCGGCGGCTCCATCGGCTTCGACGGCGAGGATGTCACCGGCCTCCCGGTGGACAAGCGCTCCCTCGCCGGCATCTTCCTCTCGTTCCAGGCGCCCGTGGAGATCCCCGGCGTGCCGCTGTACAGCTTCCTGCGCACCATCTGCCAGAAGCGCCCCGAGCTCAAGATGACCGCCCGCCAGTTCCGCCGCCGCGTCACCGAGCTCGCCGAGCAGCTCGACATGGACACCGCCTACCTCACCCGCGATCTGGGCGTGGGCTTCTCCGGCGGCGAGAAGAAGAAGGTCGAGATGCTCCACCTCCTGCTGCTGCAGCCCAGGCTGGCCATCCTCGACGAGACCGACTCCGGCCTCGACGTCGACGCCCTCGGCGTGGTCTCCCGCGGCATCCAGGCCTACCGCGAGCAGTGCGGCGGCTCTCTCATCGTCATCACCCACAACACCCGCATCCTCGAGCGCCTCGACGTCGACGAGACCCACGTCATGGTGGACGGCTCCATCGTCGCCACCGGCGACGCCGCCCTCATCGCGCACATCGACGCCAACGGCTTCGAGGAGTACGAGGTCGCCGCGGCAAAGGAGGCCTAGCCCATGGCCGAGACCCAAGAGCGCGCCCGCACCGAGGTGGCCGACGTCGACCGCAGCCTCTACGACTTCGTGAAGAGCGAGGAGGGCTACGAGCGCTTCGCCGACGGCCTGTCGCCCGAGATCGTGGAGGACATCAGCCGCCGCAAGGACGAGCCCCGGTGGATGCTCGACCTGCGCCTGCGCTCCCTCCAGATCTACGAGCGCACCCCCATGCCCGCCAACTGGGGCCCCTCCATCGAGGGCCTCGACATGGCCAACATCTCGACCTACGTCACCGCCGGCTCCAAGCAGGCCGACTCCTGGAACGAGGTCCCCGAGGACATCAAAGACACCTTCGAGCGCCTGGGCATCCCGGAGGCGGAGCGCACGAGCCTGGCCGGCGTGGGCGCCCAGTACGACTCCGAGCTCGTCTACCACAACATGCGCGAGGAGGTCGCCGAGCAGGGCGTGGTCTACTCCGGCATCGAGGAGGCGCTCCACGGCCCCTACGAGGAGATGATCCGCGAGCACTTCATGAGGCTCGTCCCGCCGACGGACCACAAGTTCGCCGCGCTCCACGGCGCCGTCTGGAGCGGCGGATCGTTCGTCTACGTGCCCGCAGGCGTGTCGCTGGACTTCCCGCTCCAGAGCTACTTCCGCCTCAACGCCGCGGGGGCCGGGCAGTTCGAGCACACGCTCATCATCGTGGAGCCCGGCGCCGACCTGCACTTCATCGAGGGCTGCTCGGCCCCCAAGTACAACGTGGCCAACCTCCACGCCGGCTGCGTGGAGCTCTTCGTGGGCAAGGGCGCGCACCTGCGCTACTCCACGATCGAGAACTGGTCCAAGAACATGTACAACCTCAACACCAAGCGCTGCCGCGTGGAGGAGGGCGGGTCCATCGAGTGGGTCTCCGGCTCCTTCGGCAGCCACGTGAGCTACCTCTACCCGTCGAGCCTCCTCATGGGCAAGGGCGCCACCTGCGACTTCACCGGCATCACCTTCGCCGGCGCCGGCCAGGACCTCGACACAGGCTGCAAGGTGCACATGGCCGCGCCCGACTGCCGCGCCACGGTGTCCACCAAGTCCATCTCCAAGGGCGGCGGCGTCTCCACGTTCCGCAGCTCCGTGGTGGTCACCCCCAAGGCCGAGAACGCCCGCTGCACGGTGTCGTGCCAGTCGCTCATGCTCGACGACCGGTCGGTCTCCGACACCGTCCCGGCCATGGACGTGCGCTGCGCCACGGCCCAGGTGGGCCACGAGGCCACCATCGGCCGCATCTCCGACGACACGGTGCTCTACCTCATGAGCCGCGGCATCGGCGAGGAGGAGGCGCGCGGCATGGTGGTCAACGGCTTTGCCGAGCCCGTCTCGAAGGAGCTCCCGCTGGAGTACGCCGTCGAGATGAACAACCTCATCAAACTCGAGATGGAAGGGGCGATCGGCTGATGGCGGACGAGAAGACCGTGCAGGGCACCGTCACCCTGTCCCACGTGGACCCCGCACCGGCCCAGACCTGGAACTGGCTCGCCGTCAACGAGACCTCCCTCGAGGTGCCCGTGGCAGACGCCGTGGCCGCCCGCCTCGCCGACGGGACGGCCCTGGGGGACCTCATGGACACCGAGGTGCCCGACGACGCCCGCGGCATCGTCATGGGCGCCGGCACCCAGGCCACCGCGTGGGTGGACGCCGGCGCCACCGGGCGCACCGTCGTACGTGTGCCGGACGGCACCGACGGCGGCACCGTGACCGTGCCGTGCCTCTCCCCCGACGGCACCCTGGCCCAGACCACGGTGGTCGTGGGGGCCGACGCCTCCGCCGAGGTGCGCGTGCTCGCCCTGGGCGACGAGACCGGCGCCGCCACCACCGGCAGCGCCCTGCGCCTCGTGCTCGATCCGGGCGCCCGCTGCTCCGTGGCCCTGCTCGTGGCCCAGGGGGCCGGCCAGCGCCACATCGACAGCCTGGGCGCCGTCCTCGGCGACGGCGCCGGGCTCGCGATCGACCAGTACGTCCTGGGCAGCGAGAGCTCGGCCACCGGCGTGGCCGTGGACCTCGCGGGCGACGGTGCCTCCGTGGAGGCGGCGCTCCACTACATCGGCCGCGCCGGCCAGGTGGTGGACGCCTCCTACGAGGTGAGCTGCCGCGGCCGCAGGACCCGCGCCGACATCGCCTGCACCGGCGTGCTCACGGGCGACGCCCGGAAGGCACTCCGGGCCACCATCGACCTCGTGCGCGGCTGCAAGGGCGCCGAGGGCTCCGAGAGCGAGACCGTCGTGCTCGCCGGCGACTCCGTGGTCAACAAGACCCTGCCGGTGATCCTGTGCTCCGAGGACGACGTGGTGGGAAACCACGGCGCCACCATCGGCTCGCTCTCCCCCGAGCAGCTCTTCTACCTGGGATGCCGCGACATCACCGAGACCGACGCCGCCGACCTCATGGTCTCGGCCCTCGTGGACGACGCCGCCGCCACCCTCGGCGGGGAGGCTGCCGAGGCCGTGTGCGCCTGGGCGTCGTGGAACCTGGGGCCCGAGGCGGCCGAGAACGCGCGTACGGCGGCCGACCTCGCCGCCGGTGAGGAGGAGTGACCATGGCCAAGCAAGACACCGCGACCACCGTCGTCCCCGGCTCCCCTGCGGCCGCCGGGGAGGCCTTCCCCTCGGCCCGCGACGCCGCCGGCGCCCCCGCCGAGGCCGGCGCGCCCCTCACCGGGGCCCCCTCCCTCGACCCCGCCGTGGCCGCCGACATCTCCAAGAACCCCTACAAGGCGGACTTCCCGCTGTTCTCCTGCCACCCCGGCCTGTACTTCCTCGACTCCGCGGCCACGGCCCAGCGCCCCGCCGCCGTCATCGACGCCCAGGCGGACTTCTACCGGCAGATGAACGCCAGCCCGCTCCGCGGCCTCTACGAGCTCTCGGTGCAGGCCACCCAGCTCATCGACGAGGCCCGCGTCAAGGTGGCCCGGCTCATCGGGGCCCCCGACCCCCGCGAGGTGGTGTTCACCCGCAACGCGAGCGAGTCGCTCAACATCGCGGCCAGCTGCCTGGGCAGGCTGCTGCTCCGCCCCGGCGACCAGGTGGTCATCTCCGTCATGGAGCACCACTCCAACCTCATCCCCTGGCAGCAGGTGTGCGCCGAGACCGGCGCCGAGCTCGTCTACCTCTACCCCGACGCCGAGGGGCACCTCTCCGACGGGGAGATCGAGGCCAAGGTCGGGCCCAGGGCCCGCATCGTCTCCGTGGCCCACGTGTCCAACGTTCTGGGCGTGGAGCTCCCCGTCCGCAAGATCTGCGACCGCGCCCACGCCATGGGGGCGAAGGTCGTGGTGGACGCCGCCCAGTCGGTGCCCCACATGAAGGTGGACGTCGAGGAGCTGGGCTGCGACATGCTCGCCTTCTCGGCCCACAAGGTATTCGGGCCCATGGGCATCGGGGTGCTGTGGGGCAGGATGGGACTCCTCGAGGCCATGCCGCCGTTCCTCACGGGCGGCGAGATGATCGACTCCGTCACCGAGACCGAGGCCGTCTGGGCGCCGGTCCCCGAGAAGTTCGAGGCCGGCACCCAGGACGCCGCCGGTATCGGGGCCCTCGGCACCGCCACGGACTACGTGGAGGCCGTTGGTTACCCGGCCATCCAGGCCCGCGAGGAGGCCCTCGTGGGCTACCTCACCGCCCGGCTGGCGGAGCTCGACTACGTGACCGTCTACGGCCCCGAGGACCCGCACGAGCGCCACGGGGTCGTGGCGTTCAACGTGGAGGGGATCCACCCCCACGACGTCTCGAGCCTGCTCGACAGCAAGGACGTGTGCATCCGCGCCGGCCACCACTGCGCCCAGCCGCTGCTGCTGCGCCTGGGGGTGGAGAACACCAACCGGGCCTCTCTGGCCTTTTACAACGACAAGTCAGACATCGACGCCCTCATCGACGGGCTCGAGTTCGTATGGGGGGTCTTCAATGGGAGCCGCTGACCTGTACACGCCGGCGCTGCTGGAGCACGTCTCGCACCCCGACTACAACTACGCCATCGAGGACGCCACCTGCACCCACGAGGGCATCAACCCCAGTTGCGGCGACGACCTCGTGCTCCACGTCAAGGTGGGGGACGACGGCACCATCTCCGAGGCCAGCTGGACCGGCACCGGCTGCGCCGTGAGCCAGGGCTCGGCCGACATGATGAGCGACCTGGTCCAGGGCAGCACCCCCGAGGAGGCCCGGCGCCTGTGCTCGCTGTTCGGCCGCATGGTGCGCGGCGAGGAGCTCTCCGCCGACGAGCTCGACGAGCTCGACGAGGCCACCTGCCTCGAGTCCATCTCCCACATGCCCGCGCGCGTGAAGTGTGCCGAGCTGGCCTGGCGCACCCTCGACGAGATGCTGTCCGGGTCCGCCGAGGGCCCCACGACCACCGAGGAAGCCTGACATGGCCGTCATCTCCACCAAGGGGCGCTACGCCCTGCGGGTCATGGTCGACCTCGGGTGCCACGACGGCTGGGTGTCGCTGGGCGACATCGCCGAGCGCCAGCAGATCTCCCGAAAGTACCTCGAGCAGGTCATGGCGCTGCTGACCAAGGCGGGCTTCGTGGACAGCCAGCGCGGCAAGGGCGGCGGCTACCGCCTCTCCCGCGACCCGTCCGGGTACACCGTGGGCTCCGTGCTCCGTGTGGCCGAGAACGGACCGCTGGCGCCCGTGGCATGCCTTGACTGCAGCCACGGCATGCTATGCGAGCGCGCGAGCTTCTGCCCCACCCTGCCGCTTTGGCAGGAGCTCGGGCAGGTGATGTCCGCGTTCCTGGACTCCAAGACCCTCGCCGACCTCCTCGGCGACGACCGCGACTCCGTCCTGGAGGCGTTGGAGGGCGGCTGCGAGGGCCGCTGAGCGGCCCCGGGGGCGGCACCGGCCGCCCCGCGACAGGCACCTGACCCCGAAGGGGGCGTCGCACGGGATGCGGCGCCCCCTTTCCCATGGGCCGGCGTGGGCAGGGACACACCGGTTCTCCACCATGCTTGGATGAGTTTAAATACATTGATATTTTACCGCGAGGAACCCTTGCGGAATCTGCGGTCCTCACGTTAATATTTGCATATCTTTAACCTAAAAATGAGAAAATGGTTGCGTCTGTTCTCATTTGCCATTGTAGCACAGGGTTGATTACCTGTGCTCATTCAGCACAGGATGGAATGGAGGATATGCAATATGAGAAGAACGATGATCGCATACGTGGTCTTTGGGGCGCTGGCGGCAGCCATCGTCCTCCTCGGTGCCGGGACTGTGGCGGCGGCGCGCGAGGCATCGGCCACGCAGCCGGTCGACGTGGCCGTGGAGCGCTTCTCCATACAGGACCTGAGCCACCGCGACGTGGACCGAGTCTACTACGCCTCCCGTTTCTACCTCGCCATGACCTGGGACGCCTCGGCGGCCGGCCAGGGGCTCCGGGCCGGTGACCACTTTGACGTGACCCTCCCCGACCAGATGCGGTTTCCCGAGGACAGCGCCGCGAGGGACTTCGACCTCTACGGCGAGGACGGCGCGACCGTGGTGGCGCGGGCCCACGTGGACCCGGACCCGGAGGGCGGCGGGACCGTGCGGATGACGCTCACCGACTGGGTGGAGGGCAGAAGAAACGTCAGAGGGTCCATCTACCTGGCGGCCTCGTTCGTCCGGAGCCGGCTGAACATGGACGGCCGCAACACCGTCCAGGCTACGGTGGGCGACAAGGTGACGTCCATGGAGGTCGAGGTGTTCGGTGACCGCGACATCCATGACGAGGTGCTGGCCAAGTGGGGATCCCCCGACACCGGCTCCCCTACCGCCAGCTGGACCATGCGCATCAACCGCCGGGGCGCCGACCTCACGGGGGCGCGGGTTGACGACTCCCTGAGCGAGGGGTCCGGCGGCGACACCTACGTGCCGGGCAGCTTCGTGCTCCGTCAGGTGGAGATGGACGCCAAGGGGCGCGTCACCCGCGTGGTGCGCACCGTGGACCTCGCCGGGCGCCTCTCCACGGCCCCGGACGGCCGGTCCTTCTCCCTCGACCTCGGCGACCCGGCAGCCTCGCTCGTCGCACTGGCGGCGGCAGCGGGGCATCGGCGACGGTCATGCTCTGGAGAAAGAGGCGGTGACCGGCCGAGGGCGTGAGTAAGGGATCCCGCCTGTGTGGAAAGGGGCGCCGCAGCGGCTGCGGCGCCCCTTTCCTTGGTGGCAGGGTCCACGCGACGAGGCGAGGCGGCCCCGGCCCGGGCGGGCGCAAGGCACCGTGCGGGACCGAGACGCCCGGTCGCCCGGTCGGCCCGCCTATCGCCCGTCGGTCATCCTCCCCACACAGGAAGGCACCCCGCAGGCCGGGGCCTGCGGGGTGCCGATGGGTCGTTCCTGCGGGACTTGCAAGCCCCTTACGCCCTTACGCGGGCCAGCCACCCCTCCACTGGCCCGTGCCGCCGTAGAGCGGGCGCAGGGAGACTCCCACGCGCTCGTTGCCGGCATCGATGATCATGCCGTTGCCGGCATAGATGCCCACGTGGCCGGGATGCCACACGAGGTCGCCGGGAAGCAGCTGGCTCACGGGCTTCTTGGCCGTACGGGCCGCCTGGCTCTCGGAGTAGTGGTCGAGGCTGATGCCCGCCTTGGAGAAGCAGTACATCGTGAAACCGGAGCAGTCGAAGGCGCGGCCCGCGGGGTCGCAGGCACCGTAGACGTAGCGGCTGCCGATCATGGAGTAGGCGGCGTCGAGTACGGCCTGGCGGGCCGAGGAGCTGCCCGAGGGCTTGGAGGTGCTGCCGCCCGAGGGCTTGGAGGGGGTGGAGGGCTTGGAGGTGCCTCCCCCGTTGGAGCCGCCGTTGTTGCCCCCGTTGTTGGAGGTGCCTCCCCCATTGGAGGTGCCGCCGCCGTTGGAGGTGCCGGCGTTGTCGAGGGCGTCGTTGACGGTGGCCGCCACCTGGGCCTGGCCCTCGCTGGCGGCCTGGGACTGCTCGGCGGCGCGGGCCTGCTCCTCCTCGGCGAGCTTGGCCTTCACGTCGGCGTCGAGGCCGTTGACGTAGCTCTCGGCCTCGGAGACGGAGGCGGAGAGCTGGTCCTGCTGGGCCTGCTGCTGGCCGAGGAGGTCGGTCTGGTCCTGTTTCTGCTGCTCCAGCTGGGTCTTGGTGGCCTCGAGGCTCACCTTCTGGTTCTCGAGGGAGGCCTGGAGGTCCTTGGTGGCCTGGATGTCGCCGGCCTGCTGCGAGCTGATCTTGTCGGCGTAGTACACGCGCGAGACGAAGTCGTCGAAGCTGCCGGAGTTGAGGACGATCGACAGGAAGTTGACGCCACCGGTCTTGTAGTCCTGGGCCACGGAGTCGCCGAGCCTGGCACGGCGCTCCACGAGCTCGGCCTCCTTGGCCTTGATGTCGGCCTCGGTGCTGGCAATCTTCTGGTTTGACTCCTCGATCTGGGCCTCGGTGTTGGCGAGGTTCACCTTGGTGCCGTTGAGCTGCTCGGAGATCTGGCCTGCCTGGTCGTAGAGGGAGTCGAGACGGGACTGGGCGGCCTCGAGCTTGGCCTGGAGGTCGCCGGCGGTGTCGGCCAGGGCCGGGGACGACACGAAGAAACCCACGGTGCCGGCCACGAGGGCCGCGCCCACGAGACCGCAAACCTTGGTCTTGAGATTCATAACGCCTCTCTAGGAAGGGTGCATGGCTGCCGGGAGACGGCGGCACGCGCCGTTGCCCGTTCGAGCCATTGTATCAACCGGCCGCGACGCGGCTCCAGGGGGACGGCACGCTTCATAATTGAAAAGTGGCTTTGCAGAAACCGCGGGCAACGCAGAGGTCCCCTCTTTTCACCTTGATGGAAGCCCACAAAAAAAGGGCCGACCCGAGGGTCGGCCCGACAAGACGGCAGGGTGCCGAGGGGGGCGCTAGTTCCAGCCCTTGCCGGCAGAGCCGAACTCGCGGATCTTCTCCTCGGTCTTGGCCTGGATGGCGGCGGTGCCGGGCTTGAGCATCTTGCGGGGGTCGAAGCCCTTCTCCTTCTCCACGCCGCCGTCGCGGACGTATTTGGCCACGGCGTCGGCCCAGACGACCTGGAGCTCGGTGTTGACGTTGATCTTGGCCACGCCGAGGTCGATGGCCTTGGCGATCTGGTCGGCGGGGATGCCGGTGCCACCGTGGAGGACGAGGGGCAGGTCGCCCACCTCGGCCTTGATGGCCTTCAGGACGTCGAACTGCAGGCCGGTCCAGTTCTCGGGGTAGAGGCCGTGGATGTTTCCGATGCCGGCGGCCAGCATGTCGACGCCGAGGTCGGCGATGGCCTTGCACTCGGCCGGGTCGGCGCACTCGCCGGTGCCGGTGATGCCGTCCTCGGTGCCGCCGATGGAGCCAACCTCGGCCTCGATGGAGATGCCCTTGGAGTGGCAGATGCGCACGAGCTCCGCGGTGTTCTTCATGTTGACGTCGAAGTTCTCCTCGTGGGAGCCGTCGTACATGACGGAGGTGAAGCCGGCGTCGATGCACTCGAGGCAGGCGTCGTAGGAGCCGTGGTCGAGGTGCAGGGAGACGGGCACGGTGAGGTTCAGGGCGTCGTACATGGCGTGCACGAGGGCGGAGACGGTCTTGTAGCCGGTCTGGTACTTGCCGGCGCCCATGGAGCACTGGATGATGAGGGGCGACTGGGTCTCCTCGGCCGCCAGCATGATGGCGTGGCACCACTCGAGGTCGTTGGTGTTGAAGGCGCCGACGGCGTAGTGGCCGGCGACGGCGTTGTCGAGCATCTGCTTGGAATTGACGAGCATGGTCGAACCTCCGTTGGTCGTGACCCTTCCAGGCGCCGGTGACGCCTGCCCATATGCCTTGATTATGGTCCTGAACGGCGCCGGACCAAGCCGGCATCGGGCCATTCACCGCGGCCACACGGTTTATCAGCCGATTTTGACGAAGTTGTACCGTCCCGAGGGTACAACCTCGACTTCCTTGGCGGACGGTGCCTACGTGCTGCGCATGAAGCTCTTGGTGGGCAGGTGCCTGCCCACGTGGCCCACCACGAGCTTGCGGCGCTCCTCGTCGAACAGGAAGTAGATGCGCAGGGCCCCGTCGGCGTAGTTGCCGGAGTTGCCCACCTTGACGTGGTTGGTCATAAGGCGGTCGCGCCCCTGGTAGCGGAAGGTGCGCGCCCGGCGGCAGCTCTCGATCTCCAGGGTCTCGCGGCTCTCGTTGGCCGCGTACTGGAAGCCCGTGCGGTCGCGGAAGTCGCGGCTGATCTGGACGTCGGCCTCCTGGAACTTGAGGGACCACATGACGTCGTGCATGGCGATGAGGGCCTCCCAGTAACGGTCGAGGTCGCCCCCGTGGTAGTTGGCGGCGGCCTCGAGGGCCGACGGCAGGAACTCCACCCGGTCCTGGAGGCCCGAGAAGAGCCTCACCTCCTCCACGAGGGAGTGCGGGATGGTGCGGATGGCGTCGAGGGGGCCGCTGACGGGCCCGAGGTCGATCTCGGGCTCCCGGCCCCGGAGCTGGGCGAGCTCCGCCCCCAGGCGCCGCACCTCGTTCTCGAGGCGGGAGACCTCCCGGGCGTGGTCCCGCTCGGCCCGGGCGCGGGAGGCGCGCTCCTGCTCCAGCTGGCGGCCCGCGTCGCGCACGGCGGCGAGCTCGGCGACGAGGTCGTCTATGCGGGCCGTGGCCGCCCGGGCCTCCCTGCGGGCCGACCGGGCGTCGGCCTCGGCGGCGCCGAGACGCTCGGACGCCAGGGAGCGCCCCTGGCCGCGGCCCCTCTCCAGGGCCTCCCGCTCCCTTCGGGCCCCCTCGCGGCGTTCCCGGTCGAGGGCCCGGGCCACGGCCTCCCGAGCCTGGGACGTGGCGGCCGCCGTGGTGCGGGCGAGGGCCTCGGACAGCGACGCCACCTTGGCCTCGAGCTCGTGGCAGCGGGCCTCGAGCAGGGCGATGCGGGCCGTGTCCCCCTGCCCCGCCCGGCGGGAGAACCCCTCGCGGAGGCGTTCGAGGTCTGCCCGGGCCGCGGCGGCCGCCTCCGACTCCCGGGGGCCGGTCTCCTGGGCCACGAGGTCCTCGGGCCAGGGCACCTCGAGGGGCGGCCTGCCGGGCGCCCGGAAAAGGCCGGCCTCGCAGGGGCCCGGAAGGTCGGGGCCCGCACCGGCCGGGGCGCCGCCGGGACGGGAGGCCGCGAGGGACTCCCGGATTGTCTCCAAAAACTTATCTGTTTCCATGTGATTGATTCTACCACGGCCGCGAACGGGGACGGCCCCCGGTGCCGAAGGGCGCCGGGGGCCGTCAGGGAACGCGCGGGGAAACGGGGGTCTCAGCGCCCGCGGCGCCGCCCCTCCACCACCGTCACGGCCCCGGCGCAGGCGAGGGCCGCCAGGAGCGCCCAGCCGTAGGTGGCCGCCTGGTCGCCGGTCACCGGAACGATCGCCCTCAGGCGCTGGGAAAGGGTGGCCCTGATGGGGCTCCCGGTCTGGGGCAGCGTGGCGCCGGGGGCCGGCCGAGACACCTCGGGGCGCACGCCGTCCGGGTAGGCCACCTCGGAGGAGGCCGCCGTGGAGGCGTCGAGGCTGCCGTAGATGCCGAGGAGGCCGCCGACCTCGCGCCGGTCGCCGATGGGGGCCGACCCGCCGTCGCGAATCACGCCCTCGGTGGCACCGGACGGGTCGGTGCCCAGGGCCGAGGCGGTGTTGGCGATGTCGGTGCCCACGGCCGCCTCCTCCACGAGGGCGTCGAAGACGAGGGTGACGGTCTGGCCGCCGTCGATGGCGCCCACGGCCACCGACACATCCCCGGAGACGGGGTTGTAGACGGAGTCGGGGCAGGACATCTCGACGCCGTCGGGGAGCACCAGCCTGAAGCTGCCGGACACCGGGGTGACGCCGGCGGGCATCTTGTCGTAGAGGGTCACGTCGTACCAGCGGGTCCAGGGCTCGTCGCCGTTGGTGAAGGCCACGGTGTAGCGGATGGTGTCGCCCACCAGGACGGTGCCGGCCTCGCGACCGGAGAGGTTCTCAGCGGTCTTGGTGCAGGAGAAGCGGCTGTGGTCGGGGTCGCCGGGGACCACCTCGTGGACCACGTCGTCGATGAACGAGGGGTCCGTGGGGGCAACCTTCACCTCCTCGTCGTCGGGCACGGGCAGCCCGTCGCGGACCTGCTCCTCGGTCTCCTTCTCCACGTCCTCCCAGGTCTTGTCGTGGTCCTCGGGGTTCCACGGACCCGGGGTCTCGGGCTCGGGCCCCACGGAGGGCGGGCCGTCGGGGTTCTCGGGGTCGGGGGTGACGGTGGCGGAGGGCTCGGTTCCGAAGGGGGTGGCCACGTTGCCCTCCACGTCCACGGTGAGGGCGTCGGGGGTGACGGTGCAGTCGAAGGTCACCGACGCGGACGAGACGCTCACGAGGTCGCCGAGGCAGAAGCCCAGCACCCTGGTGGCGGGGTCGAAGTCGCTGGAGAACTCCGTGAGCTCGGTGCCGTCGGCCAGGGTGACCCGCGCCGACCCCGGCACGTAGGCGAGGCCCACCGGCAGCGCGTCGCGCACGACGACGTTGTACCAGGCGCCGCCGGGAAGGGTGTTGGAGACGGTCACGGTGTAGCGGATGGTGTCGCCCACCAGGGCCACGGACTTGTTGGGGCGCCGGTCGTGGCCCGGCGTCACGTTGACGGCCTTCTTGGTGCTGACGATGTCGCCGTCGGGACGGGGGTCGACGTCGGAGGGCACCGGGACCAGATCGTGGTCGTCGCGGTCCTCGGGCTCGGGACGCATGTCGGGGGTGATGGGCACGGTCACCACCACCTCGACGCGCTCCGGGGTGCCGTCGGGGCCGGGGCGCTCCACGGTCACCGGGATCTTGACCTCGGTGGCCTCGGGGTCCTCCTCGAGCTTCTTGCGGATCTGCTCCTCGAGCTCCTTGGCGATGTCCTCGGGGGTCACCGGGTCGGGGTCGTCGCCGAAGATCACGACGCGGTCACCGGGTTGGATGGGCTCCCTCACGGGCGGAGCATCCGGGTCGTCGGGATCGTCGGGGAGCTCGGCCTCGTCGAAGGGGCTGCCGGGGACCACCGGGCCCACGGGCACCCCGGGGGCGTCCGGCTCGTCGTCGGGGTCGTCGGGGTCCGGCGTCTCGTCGATGAGGTCGCCGCCCAGGATGTCGACGGCCTTGTCGGGGTCGGGCTCGGGTTCGCCGGGCTCGTCGGGGGCGGGCTTGGAGGGGTCTACCGTCACCAGGGCATCGTCCACGGGCATGCCCTCGGCCGGGAAGCGGGTGTCCCACTCGAACTGGTCGGGGTTGACGCCGTAGATGCCCGAGGCCTTGGAGGTGCTCGCAAGCTCCAGGGCGCCGTGGCCGGGGTCGAACAGGTCGGAGTCGACGGTCACATTGAGCACGAACCGCCAGGACTGCCCGCCGAAGAGGGTCGGGAGGCTGTCGACGACCACCTTGCCGTCGACGACGCGGGGGTTCTCGATGACGGTCTCGGTGCCGTCGGGGGCCACGGCCACGAGGGACTTGAGGGTGGTGTCGCCGGGAATGCCGAGCTCGTAGACGGGGTTGATGCAGGCCGAGTCGGCGGCGGTGTTGGTGGCGGTGACGGTGTAGCGCATCACGTCGCCGGGCCTCACGGTGCCGTCGTCGCGGGTGGTGTCGTAGGCGGTGGCGGTGAGGGTGAGCTCAGGCTTCTTGGCCAGGTCGGGGAAGACGTAGACGTCGAAGCTCCTGGAGGCGCCACTGTAGGCGCCGGTGCCCTTGACGGTGGCGGTGATGGTGGTCTTCCCCGCCGAGAGCACCCGGGCCCGGGCCCCCACGCCGTAGTCGGTCTTGTTCTCCACGTAGGTGCGGTCGGTCATGGCGTCGTTGGGCACCACCGAGATCACCGCCGGGTTGGAGCTGGTGAACTCCACGTCGCCGATGGAGTTGGTCTGGAGGTAGAGGGGGAACCAGTCGGGGTTCTCCTTGACCACGTTGCCGGCGTCGTCGAGCTTGTCGCGGAAAGCGGAGACGTCGGTGTGGTCCTCGGTGCCCATCCTCGTGCCGTCGGGGGCCGTCCAGTCGCGCTCGTGGTCCTCGTCGAGCTTGAGCTTGGCGTCGTTGGCGGCCAGGTCGCCCTCGGCCAGGCCCTCCCCGTTGGGGATGTAGCCGGTGCCGCTCTCGTTGAACAGGCGCAGGTCGGGGGTGGCCAGCTCGATCTCCACGGCGTTGTCGTCGTTGGCCGACTCGTAGTAGTTGACGTAGGCGGAGTCGTTGTGGGCGGGCACCCAGGGCTCGCTGTCGTCCTCGGAGGCCGCCGCGGCCTCGTCGCGGGGACCGGCGTCGGCGGAGGCGCTGGTGTACTCGACCCGCACGTGGTGCTCGTTGCCCTCGGAGCTCTTGTCCTCCAGGCCAAAGGCCTCGAGCTGGGAGCGGGTGAGGTCGAAGTAGGCCATGGTGTGCTCGCGGCCGCTGTCGTCGGCCGCGATCCAGGCGTGGGTGAAGGACGCGTCCTCGAGCCGGTCGCGGTCGACCTCGATCACGCCGCCCAGGCCCTCGGGCACCGCGCGGTCGTCGATGTAGAGCTGGAGGCGGCCGGTGGGGGCCTTGCAGCTGGTGCGGCTCATGGTGGAGCCGTCGGGGTAGGAGTCGCCGAAGGGCAGGGAGCCGCTGGTGACGTCCACGGGCACCACCAGGTGGTTGTTGGTGGCGGTGTTGTAGTTGCCGGCGTTGTCGTCCTGGGCCCAGGTGGGGGCGGTGTACTCCTTCCTCACCTCGTTGCCGTCGGCGTCGGTGGTGGAGAGGACCACCGGTTCGCTGAGCTCCCAGGAGGTGGTGGAGCACACCGGCGAGATGACCGCGCGGCCTGTGGCGGAGTGGCCCCAGTAGGTCTGGGAGAACAGGGCGTTCTCCTTGTACTGCTCGGAGCGGACCTCGATGTCGTAGAAGCCGGCGTCCGCCGGGGTCCTGGTGCCGGTGGTGGCGGCGCTGATGGGGTTGCCGTCCTCGTCCATCTGCTGGTAGTTGTATTTGATCTTGTCGTTGTTGTCGAGCTGGCCGCCGGCAGGGTTGTCCACCTTGATCGGCGTCTTGGAGACGTCCACCTTCTCCAAGGGCTCGCCGTCGTAGTACTTGCTCCAGTTCTTGGTGACGAAGTCCTCGTCCAGCTTGAAGCTCTCCCACTCCTTGGCGGTGGTGTCGCCCGAGCCGGCCGAGCCCTGGGGAAGGGTCGTGTTGGAGGTGAGGAGCTTCTCACCCACGTAGTAGGAGAAGTTGGCGTCGATCTGGTGGGAGGTGTTGGTGCCCTTGGGGAGCCACAGGTAGAGCTTGCCGTCGTTGAGGTTGGCCGGGGCGCCGTAGGGCGGGTCGGTGAGCATCTTGTCGAGCAGGAGCTCCCAGCTCTCGAGCTTGGCGTTGAAGTCGGGGGTGACGCCGGCGGCGTCGGCCATGGCCTGGATCTTGGACTTCACGTCGATGGTGAGCATGGCCACCTTCTTGGTGCGCTCGAGGTCGCCGTAGGCCAGGCCGTCGTTGTCGTTGCCCTGGAAGCGGGTGCAGTTGACCGACCCGCCGGTGATGACCACGTAACCCTGGCTGCCGCCGATCTCGAGGAAGCCGCCGTTGCCTCCCCAGTGGGGCAGCAGGGTGCCGCCGGTGATGAGGATGGTCCTGCCGGTGTTGGTGCCGCCGCAGCCCTGGCCGAAGGCGTTGCTGTGCTCGGCGCCCCATGCCTCCACGAAGCCGCCGTTGACGGTGATGTCGCCGGCGATGGTGTGGTTGGCGGTGCGGGAGATGATGGCGTCGCGCAGGGGCCAGGTGCTGGTGCTGCTGGACATCCCGCCGGTGTAGGTGCACCCGCCGCCGATGGCGGCGCCGTGGAAGGAGGCATAGGAGTCGACGGTGCCGCCGTTGAAGGTGATGGTGGTGCCGCCGCCGGCGTGACCGCCGCCGATGGCCGCGCCCGAGCCGTTGGCGGCCTTGTCGTTGGAGTAGACGTGGAGGTCGCCGCCGTTGAAGGTCATGTCGCCGCTGTTCTCGATGGGGCCGCCGCCGATGGCCGCCGACCGGATGCCGCTGTAGACCCACAGCTGGCCGGGGTCGCGGCTCTCGAGGTTGGAGAGGCTCGACACGAGGTCCTTGCCCACGCCCGTGGAGGTCTGGGTCTTGCCGTCGCGGTCCACATAGGTGGTGCCGGCCGGAATCATGCCCTGGGCGGGTACGACGGGCTCTCCCGACACGTCCTGGTTGAGCACCTCGTCGTCGACCACGAGCACGGAGCCCTCGCCGCAGCGCAGGCCCGGGAACATATAGGCGGCCGGGGTGTTGGACCCGGTGTCCAACGTGGAGTAGTAGGAGTTGTGCAGGGTGTTGGTGGTGCCGTCGGCGAGGATGAGGTGGACCGTGGTCTTGTCGGCCACGTCGTCGCCCGACACCTCGACGGTGCCGTTTCCGGAGGCGGTGGAGTTGGTGGCGATGTCCATGGGGAACTGGCCCTGGATGTTCACGCCGGCAAAGGTGATGGTGGCGTCGACCCCGGGGGCGACGCGGATGCCCGTGGCCACGGCGGTGCCGGACCCCGCGGTGTTGCGGACGGTGTAGGCACCGTCGGCCTTGATCACCAGCATCGCGATGGCGCGGGTGTCGGTGGTGGTCACGGGGAACTGGCGGCCGTCCTGGTGCTGCGGCGGGGTCTCGTTGGACCCGCGGCCGATGCGGGAGTAGGTGACGTTTTCCAGGGCGTAGCTCGTCCCCGGGGTGCCGCCGGCGATGGAGAGGCCGCCGTAGTCGGTGAAGCCGTCACCGATGTCGCGGGGCTCGGGAAGGCCCTCGGAGGCCGCGGCCACCGGCTCGTCGACGGGCACGGGGTCATCGGGAAGGCCCTGGGGGTCCGGGTCGGCCTGATCGACCTGGTCGTCGACGGGCGCGGGCCCGTCGGTCCCGTCGGCCGGCCCGTCCGTGGCGCCGTCATCGGCCGGGCCATCGACGGTGCCGTCGACCTCATCGACGGTCCGGGTGTCCATGGGCACCTCCGGCGCCACCTCCATGGCCTCCGCCAGTGCCGGTAGGCAGGCTCCGGGCAGGCAGAGCTCAAAGGCCAAGAACATGGAGAGCAGGAACGCAAAGGGACGGTTTTTGGGTGTTCGCGCGTTCATGGGGTCACCTCCGGGTCGCGCACCGTCGTGGGGACGGCGAGAGTGTCATTTTTCCTAAAGCTTTTCTGAGTATACTCTCTAGTCCCTTGTATTCAAGGTGCTTTTAAATTCCGTAAGAAAGTAGGCGCCCGAAGGGGCCCGCACCTCTGAATCGCCCCCCCCCGCTGCCTGAATACGGGGAATGGGAGGCGTCCCTATGCCCGGCAAGCCGGCTCCCGGCCGGGATGTCGGAGGGCACGAGGCCATGCTCGGACATGGGCCGTCAGAACCATAAATTGATGAATATAAGAAGCGACAGATGGGCCAGACGCCCCTGTCGCGCCAGTCACACCAATGGTTTGGTGGTTTTTCTCCTGCACGGAGGGGCCAAGACCACCAAACAACGCGATGTTTGGTGGTTTAGATCAGGGTTCATACCGAAAAGCACCAAACGACCGAGAAGGGCCTCCTAGCAGGGCCGCTGGGACAAAAGTGTCCGGGTGTTGGGACAGGCAGGGGGAGGGCCGGCGCCCCAGGTGCGGGTGCCGGCCCTCCCCGGTCGGGCGGTGTCGGTGCGTCAGCGGCGCCGGCGCACCCAGACGGTCGCGGCCGCCGAGACCGCGGCCATGAGACCGAGGGCCGGGACCAGGGATGCGACGTCGCCGGTCACGGGGACCAGTCCCCTGCCGCCGGTGACGGGCAGCACGCGGGCCTTGACGCCCTCGCGGGCACTCACGCGCTCGGAGGGGTAGACGGCGTCGCCGCTGTCCACCGAGAGGCTGCCGGAGTCGGTGAGGAAGGCGTCCCAGCCGGCAGGCGGGTCAAAGCGCGTACCCGGCACGAGCGGGACCCTCTCGCCGTCGCCCATGTCGGAGGGGAGCGTGGCGAAGGCGCGGGCGACGTTGCCCACATCGGCGCCCACGGCCTCGGAGGTGACCTCCACCTCGAAGGTGAGCACCGCCTGCCCCCTGCCGAAGACGTCACCCGCCACCACCGACAGGCGGCGGGTCGACGCGTCGTAGACGCCGCGGCAGGCCACGGAGCGGCCGTCGGCCGTGACCAGGCGGACGGTGGACTCGTCGACGGCCAGGGCGGCGGGCACGGTGTCCTCGATGACCGCGTCGTAGACAGCGGAGCCGGGGGTGTCGTTGGCCAGGGTCAGGGTGTAGCGCACCCGGTCGCCCACATAGGTGTTGCCGTCGGAGCTGGTGAGGTTCTTGGCCGTCTTGGTCAGGGTCACGGCACCGTCGGCGGGATCGGTCACGTCGCTCACGGGGATCTCATGGGTGGCGGGCAGCGTGGCGAGCCCCTCGGTGGCGAGGAACGCGGCGAGGGTGCCGGAGGGGACGAAGGCCTCGGAGACCTGGGGGTCGGCGGAGTCGAGGTCGTAATAGCTCGGCTTCATGCCATGGCCCCAAGCGCGGTCGAGGATGGTGCGGCCCGCGGCCCCGGGGCCCACCACGGCGTCGTAGACGAGGCGCACCGAGGTACCCGCAGGCATGTGGCCCGAGCGCACGCCGATGGTGCGGGTGGCGTCCACATAGGCGCCGTCGGCCACGGCATAGCGCAGGTGGCCGTCCTCGGTGACCTCGGGCGCGGCGGCCGGGGCGACGCCGTCGGTGAGGGCGAGCAGGCTCACGGGCGCCGCGGTGTCGGGCACCTCGACGTAGATGGAGCCGGGGACCACCGTGAGGCCGTCGGGGACGATGTTGCGCAGGACGGTGTCGTAGAGGGCCGTGTGGTCCTGGGTATTGGTGAAGGTGGCGGTATAGCGGATGGTGTCGCCCACCATGGTGCGGGAGATGTCGCGGGTGAGGTTCTCGCCGGTGAGGGCCATGGCAAGACCGTCCTCGTCGGGATCGGCCGGCATGACGCCGCCGGACTGACCGGGCGTCACCGGGTCGCTGGGCTCGGGCGTGGGCTTGTTCTCCGGATAGGTGTCCCAGTCAAAGTCCTCCCACGGGTTGTAGGTGGGGTCGTCCGGGTCCACGCCGGCCGGCGGGTCGGGCACGAAGGGATCGCCGGGCTCTGGCTTGGGTTTGGGGGCAGGCGACGGATCGTCCGGGTTGTCCGGGTTGTCCGGATTGTCAGGGTTGTCCGGGTTGTCCGGATTGTCAGGGTTGTCCGGGTTATCGGGGTCGTCAGGGTCAGGGGTGGGGTGCTCCTCCTCCCACTTCTCGGTGGGGGTGGTGCCAAAGGCGAAGGCCACGTTGGCGCCCTCGGTGCCCTGGGCGTCGGGGGTCACCCGGCAGGTGAAGGTGAGCTTGGTCGACTCGCCGCCGTAAAGGTCGTCCACATAGACGGCGATGGTGCGGGTGGACTCCACGTATACCGCGTCGTCCACGGGCTGCTCCGTCCCGTCGACACGGGTGAGCACCAGGGTGCCGGGCACGAACTCGAGGCCCTGGGGCAGGGTGTCGCGGATCACCGGCGAGTACCAGGCGGTGTCGGCCCCCTTGTTGGCGAGGGTGATGGTGTAGGAGATCTCGTCGCCCACGAGGGCCCGCTTGGCGTCGGGATGGGTGAGGTTGGCGGCCTTCTTTGTCACGGAGATGTCGGCCTCACCGTCGGGGTCGTCGGGGTCGGGCACGACCACGGGGTCCTTGGGGATCACGGGCAGCGGCGGGATGGTGCCCGGGTCGACGGGGTTGGGGTTGTCGGGGTCGTCGGGGTCGGGGGTGGGGTCGTCGCCCACGATCACGATGTCGTCGGGGTTGTCCGGGTCAAGGGGCTTGGGCGTCCCGGGGTCCTCACCGGGGAGCGGGTCGGGGTTGACGCCCCAGGAGCCGCCGCCGCCAGGGGTCGGGTCGACGGGCTTGGGGTCGTCGGGGTCGGTGGGACGGCCGGTGGTGCCGCTGTTGAGGGTGGCGACGAAACGCAGGGTGGTAGACTGGCCGCCGTACACCGTGCCGGCGCCGGCCGAGACCGTGGCGCCGCTCAGGTTCCAGGCGTCGTCGGCCAGGTCGCTCCAGTCGAGGTCCTCCCAGACAAAGCCCTGCTCGGCCGCGGCCGCATAGAAGGCGGAGGTGCCCAGGGTGGTGGACACGTCGGGCGTGGCGTAGTTGGCCGCCATGCGCACGGAGTCCTCGTCGAGGGTGAGGCGGCTGTCGAGGGTGTCCAGGAGGGTGGCGGCCTGCCATGCGGACCCCTCGGTGAGGTTCAGGCCGGTGACCAGGTACTCGATGCGGTCACCGGGGCGCGCCGGCTGGCCGGGGTGGTCGAGGTTGCGCGTGACCATGCGGATCTGGACCTTGGGCTTGATGGAGGGGTCCGGGATGATGTTGACGGTGAGGATGTAGCGGGTGCCCGTGTAGAGGGCGTTCGCCCCCTGCTCCATCACGATGGTGGCGGTGCCGCAGCTGTTCACCTGGACCTTGATGTTCTCGAGGTCGATGGAGCCGTCCTCGGCGCGGACGATGTCGGCCACGGCGGCGTTGGACGTGGTGCATATGACCTTGGCCGAGGAGCTCGACTGGAACTTGAGGTTGAAGAAGTCGGCGATCTCGGCGTCGTTGCTGTGGAAGGAGCTGTAGGACGCGGTGATGGTCTTGCGGACCACCAGGGTCTTGTCGTCGGGGTCCACGGGGCCGTCGGGGTCGTCGGGGCCGGGGTCGGGGGTGGGCTCAACCTTGATGGGGTCGTCGGGGCCGGGGACCACGTCGCCGGTGGGCGGCACCGGCACGATGAAGGTGTCGTCCTCCTTGGCGTTGTCGGGGTTCTTGTCCACGCCCTGGATGTAGTTCTTGTCGGCGATGTACTCGATGTTCACCGTGTGCTCGCCGCCGCCCGCGGCCGACTCGAGGATGTCGAGGAGGCCGTCGCGGTTGGCGGGGTCGAGGTAGTAGGTGACCTTGGTGGCGTGGCGGGTCTCGGTGCCGCCGGTCTGGGAGCCCACAGCGATGTCGGGCCACTCGATGGTGGAGAAGGCCGAGGCTCCCACACCCTCGGCGGTGAGGACGATGGGGTCGCCCACCTTCTTGCCGTCGATGCGCACCTGGAACGAGCCGGTGGGGGCGGCACAGGTTAGCGCCGTGGTGTTGGCGCTGCGTATGTTGAAGGTGAGCTTGAGGCGGTTGCCGGCCTGGCCCGCGGCGCTGTCCTGGGTGATCTGGGTCCAGGTGCCGTCGTCGGCCAGGTGGCCCCACTCGACGCCCTCCATGGTGAGCACGGCGGGCACCGGGTTGATGGTGGCCACGCCCTTGGCCTGGTGACCCCAGTAGCTCGAGGCGTAGGCCGGGTCCTTGGCGTACTGGTAGGAGGTCATGGTCACCTGGAAGCGACCGGTGTCGGTAGGCAGGGTGGCGGCGCCTTCCTCGGACTCGGCCCCGTCGGGCACCCACTCCCCGTCCTCGTTCTCCTTGAGCATCTGGTACTTGAACTTGACGTCGTCACCCTTGTCGAGCAGCTCGGTCAGGGTCTGGTCGCCCACCTGGCGCACCACCTTGATGGGGTGGGCGGCGTCGACCACCAGGGCCGGGAAGGGCAGGCCGTCGTAGTCCTTCTCGAGGGTCTTCTGGTACTCGTTCGGGAAGGGGAACTCGATGTAGCGCTTGACGGTCTGGGTGGTGTCGGAGGTGGAGGGCTTGGCGATGTAGAGGGGGTCGATCTTGGCCACGGTGCCGTCGTCCTTGCGCACCGACATCTCGATGCGCACCTCCTTCTCGGCGTTGGGGGCGGCCACCCACTCGGGCAGCCACAGGTAGAGCTTGCCGCCCTCGAACTCGGTGGGGGCGCCGTAGCTGGCGTCCTCTCCGCCGATGAAGAGCTTGAAGTCCTCGAGCTTCTCATTGGTGAGGTGCTCGGCGGAGGTGGAGAGATCCACGGTGAGCATGAAGACCTTGTCCTCGGCGGGCAGGGAGCCGCCGAGGGCGGTCACGTCGCTCCACGTGGTGACGCCCTGGGTGTTGTAGGCGGTGTTGCCCACGCCGGTGAACTTGTTCTTGTTGGAGACGTAGACCGAGCCGCCGGTGACGATGGTGTAGCCGCCGGTGCCGCCGATGTCGAACTTGCCGGAGTAGGAGGAGGGGTGAAGGGTGCCGCCGGTGATGCGGATGATGCAGTTGGTGGCGGTGGTGCCGCAGGCGCCGCCGAAGGCGTTGCCGTGCTCGTAGCCCTGGGAGGTGAGGTAACCGGCGTTGATGTAGATGTTGCCACAGGTCTTGTTCCCCCCGCCGGCCACCGCGCCGGCCTGGGTGGCCACCGCGCCGCTGGACCACCCGGCGCCGATGCCGGCACCGTGGTAGGAGCCGTAGGCGGCGATCCGGGCGCCGTTGAACCACATGTTGGTGGCCCCGCCGGCGGCGCCGGCGCCGATGCCGGTGCCGGAGCTCCAGTTCTGGTTGGCGTTGGTGCCGCCGTTGTTGGCGTGGCCGCCGGCGCCGTAGGCGGTGATGACGCCGCCGTCGAAGATCATGTTGCCGGCGTTCTCCTGGGACCCGGAGCCGATGGCGGCACACCCGCCGCCGCCCCGCACGACGAGCTTGCCGGGGTCGAGGCTCGCCAGACGGGTGACCGGGTCGCCCTGGGCGACGGCCGTGCCGTTGTCCAGGGTGGCCGTGGTGTCCACCACGCCGTTGAGCACCTCGACGTGGGTGGAGCCGCTCCAGTTGGCCACCGAGTCGTCGATGTAGAGGGTGGAGCCGGCGCCGCAATGGATGCCTGCGCAGAAGACCGAGCTGGGACTGCTCACCGTGATGGTGTTGGTGGTACCGTCGGCCAGGAAGAGCCTGAGGGTGGTGCCCGTGCCCATGAGGTTGATGGGCGAGCTGTTGGTGTTGGACGTGATGGTGGCGCCGTTCAGGGTGATGTTGGCAGAGGTGCCCTGCTTGATCTGGACGGTGCCGTTGGTGAGGGTGCCCTTGAAGGTGAGGGGTGTACCGGTCTGCACCACCACGATGGTGCCGGAGACCGTGTAGTCCACGCCTGCGGTGCCGCCGGAGATGGTGAGCGAGCCCACGGTGGTGTCGGCCGCCTGGGCCGCGGGGGCGTCGTCACCCTCGGTCACGGGGGTGGGAAGGGCGGCGAGCAGGTCTGCCGCGGCGGGCACGGCCACCTCGGAGGGGGTGGGGGCCTTCGGGGCGGCGGCATCGTCGCCCTCGCCGTCGCCGTCGACGGCCTCGTCGTCCGGGACAGCCTCCTCGGGGGCGGCGTCGGGAGCGGCGTCCTGGGGCTCGTCGTCGCCGACGGGCTCCACCACTGCCGCAGAGTCACCCCCTCCCGTCATCTCCTCGGCGATTGCCTGCAGGCTTGCGCTGGGAACCAGCATCTGCAAGACGAGCAGGAGCGAGAGCACGAATGCAAATGTGCGTTTTCTTGGGGTGGATGCATTCATCTCGGAACCTCCGTTGGCCGCGGCACGTCCCGTGCCGCAGGCGACGACCTCTACAGAGCAGTCCTGACTCTGCTCTGAAAAATAGATACTTTCAAGGGACACTCAGTTTTCAGTCGGCAAGCGGAGGCGAACACCTAGGCAACCTGGTGCTTTTTACCGATTTCACCTATGTCTATTTATGAATTTAGAGATATCTATGGACACGGGAGGAACAAAAAAGGGCCCCCTCACGAACCGATCGTGAGGGGGCCCTTGCCGACAGGGTCAGGAGAGGCGGGACGCCACCTCCCGTGCGCAGGCCAGGCCGTCGGCCATGGCGCTCACCACGAGGGAGGCGCCGGAGCGGCAGTCGCCCGCCACGAAGACCGGCACGGCGCAACCGGACACGGCCCCGTGGCCTCCCTCCCCCACCAGCGGCAGCGGGCGGTCGTCGCACGTCTCCACGGAGAAGGCCTCGAGGACCGCCGGCACCGGGCCGGTGAAGCCCATGGCGATGAGCACGAGCTGGGCCGGGACCTCCTCCTCGGAGCCCTCGACGGGCACGGGGGTCCCGCCCGACCAGTCCAGGTGCCGGAAGCGCAGCGCGGACACCGAGCCGTCGCCGCCGTCCACGAGGGCCTGGGCGTCGGCCCCCCAGGTGCGGGGGTCGACGCCCTCCACGGCCTCGGCCTCCACCTGGCCGTAGTCCACCTTGAGCTCCTGGGGCCACTCGGGCCACGGGTTGGAGGCCGGGCGCGTCTCGGGCGGGCGCGCCATGAACTCCAGCTGCCGGACCGAGCGGGCGCCTTGGCGCAGGGCCGTGGCCACGCAGTCGGTGCCGGTGTCGCCGCCGCCGACGACCACGACGTCGAGCCCCGCGGCCGAGATCTCCGGAGCGACGGCCGCGGGGTCGCCGTCGGCCGCCTCGACGGCCCCGGTGCTTGCCGTGAGGTAGTCCACCGCCATGACCACGCCGTCGAGGTCCGACCCCGGCACCGCGAGGCGGCGGGCGGCCCCGGCGCCGCAGGCCAGCACCACGGCGTCGCAGGACGAGACGATCCCGTCGGCCACGGCCGGGTCGGAGGCGTCGGAGCCCGTCTCAAACGCCACGCCCTGGCCCGCGAGCCACTCCACGCGGCGGCGCACCACGGCCTTGTCCAGCTTCATGGTCGGGATGCCGTACATGAGGAGGCCGCCGGGGGCGTCCGAGCGCTCGTGCACGGTGACGTCGGCGCCCAGGCGGCGGAGCTCCCAGGCGGCGGCGAGGCCGGCGGGGCCGGAGCCCACCACGGCCACCGAGCGCCCGGCGAGGGGCCGGGGGCGCCCGGGGTCGAACGCGGTCGGGCCGCCGTCGGCCCACTCGTGGTCGGAGATGGCGAGCTCGTCGTCCTTGATGGCGGTGGCCCCGCGGTCGCGGCCCAGGTTGCAGGCCGCCTCGCAGAGGGCCGGGCACACGCGGCCCGTGAACTCGGGCATCGGGTTGGTGACGCGCATGCGGGCCGCCGCCTCGCCCCAGAGCCCGCGCCATACGAGGTCGTTCCACTCGGGGATGAGGTTGTGGAGCGGGCAGCCGCTCACGCGGGCGCGTCCGAAGGGGCGCCCGGTCTGGCAGAACGCCACGCCGCAGTCCATGCAGCGGCTCGCCTGGAGGCGCTGGCGCTCGTCCGGCAGTGGCACGGCGATGGGGCGGTAGTCGCCCAGGCGCTCCTCGACGGGGCGCTCGCCGTGGGTGCAACGGTCTATCTCGAGAAAGCCACCGACCTTGCCCATGGCCTACCTCCCCATCCTCATGGCGTCGAACGCCTGCTGCTCGGCCTCGGCCCTGGTGGCGCCCGCCGCAATCGCGGAGTCCACCAGGGCGGTCACCCGCGCGTACTCGCGCGGCAGCACCTTCCTGAACCTCCCGGACACCGGGCCGAAGCGGTAGAGCAGCTTGATGCCCAAGGGGCTGCCGGTGCGCTCCACGTGCTCCTCGATGAGGGCGCGCACCCGCTCGAGGTCGTCCCCGTCGCAGGGCAGCACGTCCACGAGGCCCTTGTTCACCCGCGACTCCAGAGTGCCCAGCTCGTCGTAGACGTAGGCCACGCCGCCGCTCATGCCGGCGGCGAAGTTGGGGCCCACCTCGCCCAGGATGAGGGCCACGCCGCCGGTCATGTACTCGCAGCCGCAGGTGCCCACCCCCTCGGCCACCACCGTGGCGCCGGAGTTGCGCACGGCGAAGCGCTGGCCGGCAAGGCCGTTCACAAAGCCGCGACCGCCCGTGGCGCCGTAGAAGGCCACGTTGCCGATAGCGGTGTTCTCGTTGAACTTGTACGCGGCCCCCTCGCCCGGGTGCACCGAGACGATGCCGCCGGAGAGGCCCTTGCCCACGTAGTCGTTGGCGTCGCCCGAGATGTCGAGGGAGATGCCCGCCGGCAGGAACGCGCCGAACGACTGGCCGCCGGAGCCCTGGCACCGGATGCGGACGGTGTCGTCGGGCAGCCCCTCGGGGTGCCGCGCCGTCACCGCGGCGCCGAGCATGGTGCCCACGCAGCGGTTGACGTTGGCGAGGTCGGCCGTGAACTCGATGGGCGTCAGGTGCTCGCGGGCGTCGGCCGTGTAGGGGATGAAGAGCGTGGCGTCGAGGGTCCGCTCGAGGGCCATGTCGAAGCGCATCTCCTCGAGGAACCGCGTGCCCGAGGCGCCGGGGACCGAGGTGCCGTAGAGGTTGGTGCCCACGGCGAGGACGGCCGAGAGGTCCAGGGTGCGGGCCTTCCACGGGCCCTCCCCCGCCTTCTGGCGCAGGCGCTCCGGGTGCCCCACCATCTCGTCGACCGTGCGGAAACCCAGGGCCGCCATCTCGCGGCGGAGGTCCTCGGCCATGAAGGTCATGAAGTTGACCACGTCGTCGGGGGTGGCCTTGAACTGCCTGCGCAGGCAGGCGTTCTGGGTGGCGATGCCGGCCGGGCAGGTGTCCTGCTGGCAGTCGCGCTGCATGAGGCAGCCCATGGCCACGAGGGGCATGGTGGCGAAGCCGAACTCCTCGGCGCCGAGGAGGGCCGCCACGGCCACGTCGCGGCCGCTCATGAGCTTGCCGTCGGCCTCCATGACCACGCGGGAGCGCAGGCCGTTCCGGAGCAGCGTCTGCTGGGCCTCGGCGAGGCCCAGCTCCAGGGGCAGGCCCGCGTGGTAGATGGAGTCCCGCGGGGCGGCGCCGGTGCCGCCGTTGGAGCCGGAGATGAGGATCTTGTCGGCGCCGCCCTTGGCCACGCCGGTGGCGATGGTACCCACGCCGGCCTCGGCCACGAGCTTCACCGACACGCGGGCGCCGGGGCTGGCGTTCTTGAGGTCGAAGATGAGCTCGGCGAGGTCCTCGATGGAGTAGATGTCGTGGTGCGGCGGCGGGCTGATGAGGCCCACGCCCGGGGTGGAGCGGCGCACCTCGGCGATCCAGGGGTAGACCTTGGCCCCGGGCAGGTGGCCGCCCTCGCCGGGCTTGGCGCCCTGGGCCATCTTGATCTGGATCTCGGTGGCGCTGCCGAGGTAGCGGCTCGTGACGCCGAAGCGCCCCGAGGCCACCTGCTTGATGGCGCTCCTGGCGGAGTCGCCGGGCCGCCATCCGGCGGTGGAGCCGGGGGCCAGCGGCGCCTCGCGGGCCGGGTCCTCGCCGCCCTCGCCGGTGTTGGAGCGGCCGCCCAGCCGGTTCATGGCCACGGCCAGGCACTCGTGGGCCTCCTTGGAGATGGAGCCGTAGCTCATGGCGCCGGTGTTGAAGCGGCGGACGATGGAGGAGGCGGGCTCCACCTCGTCGAGGGGCACGGGGCCGGAGGGCAGCGGCACGCACTCGAGGAGGTCGCGCAGCATCATGGGGCGGCCGGGGCGGTGCACATGGGCCACGTAGGCGTCCCAGAGGTCGGCGTCGTTCTCGCGGCAGGCGCGCTGCAGGAGGTAGATGGCCTCGGGGTCGATGAGGTGCTCCTCGCCCTCCCACACGCCGTTGTCGGGGCGCCACTTGGTGGCGCCGGAGCTGGGCAGCTGGTCGGGGGCCGGCGAGAGGGCCAGGGCGTCGGCCTCGGCGCGGCGCTCCACGAGCTCGCGCTGGATGTCCGCGAAGCCCAGGCCGCCCACGCGCGACGGCACGCCGGAGAAGCAGCGGTCCACGACCTCGCCGGCGAGGCCCACGGCCTCGAAGATCCGGGCGGCGTGGTAGCCCTGCATGGTGGAGATGCCCATCTTGGACATGATGGAGACGATGCCCGAGGTGACGGCGCGGTCGTAGTTGGCCAGGGCCTCGGCGAGGCCCACGGTGACGGCGCCGGTGGCGACGGCGCAGGCCAAGGCGTCGTGGGCGCCGCGGGGGTGCACGCCGGACGCCGAGAAGCCCACGAGGGCGGCGAAGTCGTGGGCGCAGACGGCGTCGCCGGTGTCCACGACGATGTCGGCCTCCATGCGCAGGCCGCGGGCCATGAGGCGGTCGTGGACGGCGCCGAGGGAAAGCAGCGACGGCACGGGGACCAGCGCGGGGTCGCAGTCGTCGGTGAGCACCACGACGTTGGTGCCGGCCGCCACGGCCCGCTCCACCTCGTCGCAGAGGGCGTCCAGGGAGGCCTCGAGGGCGTCAGGGCCCGCGGCGGGGTCGAAGGCGCCCACGAAGGTGCGGGCGTGGAAGCCGGTGCGGTCGAGGGCGGCGACGCGGCGGAAGGCGTCGTCGGACAGGATGGGGCCGTCGAGGGCCACGAGGCGGCAGTTGTCGCGGGCGTCCTCGAGGATGTTACCGTGGTTGCCGAGGTAGAGCACGCTGCTCGTGACCATGGACTCGCGCAGGGCGTCGATGGGCGGGTTGGTCACCTGGGCGAACAGTTGGTAGAAGTAGTCGAAGAACGGCCGGGGCCTCGCCGAGAGGCAGGCGAGCGGCGTGTCGAAGCCCATGGAGGCCAGGGGCACGGCGCCCTTCTCGGCCATGGGGCGCAGCACCTCGGCGACGTCGTCCCACGAGTGGCCGAGGGCCGCCATGGACCAGGCGAAGGGGCGCCCGCCGAAGGGCTCGCGGCCCGGGTCGCCCGGGTCGTCGAGGTCCCCCACGGCGAGGGTCTCCTCGGCGATCCAGTCGGCGAAGGGCTTGGCGCTGGCGAGGTCGCGACGGAGCTCGTCGTTCCAGACGATGCGGCCCTCGGCCGGGTCCACCTCGAGCATCTCGCCGGGGCCGAGGGAGCCGGCCACGAGGATGTCGGCCGGGTCCACGTCCAGGGTGCCCACCTCGCTGGAGAGCAGCAGGCGGTCGTCGTGGGTCACGTAGTAGCGGGCCGGGCGCAGGCCGTTGCGGTCGAGGGACGCGCCGAGGGTGCGGCCGTCGGTGTAGGCGACGGCGGCCGGGCCGTCCCAGGGCTCCATGAGCATGGACTGGTAGCGGTCGAAGGCACGGCGCTCGCGGTCGAGGTGGTCGTTGCGGTCCCAGGGCTCGGGCATGAGCAGGGAGGCCGCGCGACTCATGGAGCGGCCGTTCATGACGAGGAACTCGAGCACGTTGTCGAGGATGGCGGAGTCGGAGCCCTCGCGGTCGATGACCGGCAGGACCTTCTCGAGGTCGGGGCCCATCACCGGCGAGTAGAGCCCGGGCTCGCGGGCGCGCAGGGCGCAGACGTTGCCCTTGAGGGTGTTGATCTCGCCGTTGTGGATGATGTAGCGGTTGGGGTGCGCGCGCTCCCAGCTGGGCGTGGTGTTGGTGGAGTAGCGGGAGTGCACGAGGCAGAGGGCGCTCTCCACGGCGGCGTCGTTGAGGTCGAGGAAGAAGCGGCGCATCTGGGTGGCGAGCAGCATGCCCTTGTAGACCACCGTGCGCGCGCTCATGGAGCACACGTAGAAGATGCGGCCGTCGAGGGCGCTCGAGGCCTCGGCCGCCTTCTCGACGGTGCGGCGGCACACGTAGAGGGCGCGCTCGAAGTCGTCGCCGGCGGCCACGGCGTCCGGGCGGCCGATGAAGGCCTGCCAGATGGAGGGCATGGTGTCGCGGGCGGCCTCGCCAAGGTCGTGGGGGTCCACGGGGACCTCGCGCCAGAACAGCAGCGGCAGGCCGGCGGCGGCGCAGCCGTCCTCGAAGGTGCGGCGGGCGGCGGTCACGCCGAACTCGTCCTGGGGCAGGAAGAGCATGGCCACGCCGTAGTCGCCCTCGTCGGGGAGCAGGCACCCCTCCTTCTGGGCCTCCTTGCGGAAGAACCGGTGGGGCACCTGCAAAAGGATGCCGGCGCCGTCGCCGGTGGTGCGCTCGAGGCCCACGCCGCCGCGGTGCTCGAGGTTGACGAGGACCGACAGGGCGTCGTCGACCATCTGGTGGCTGCGCCTGCCCTTGATGTGGGCGAGGGCGCCGATGCCGCAGGCGTCGTGCTCGAACTCGGGGCGCCAGAGGGTGGGGCCGGGTTGCGGTTGGGTCATGCTCACTCCCTAGGGGCCGGGGACTTGTCCGGGTCTCTCGTACCCTACGGCGGCAGTGTGTGGCCCCTGTTTCGTGCCCCCAGGGCTTACGAGATGGAAAAGGGGGCGTAACAGAGCGGCGGCGGTCAGGCGCCGGGGCCCCTTCCGGCGCGGTTCTCCGTCGGAAGGGGCCCGGACGGCGGCCCGTCATTTCAACGATGAAATATAAGAAGTGACAGATGGGCCAGGCGCCCCTGTCACATCCGCCGCGTCGCGGGGCAGGGCCTAGACGACGGCTATCTCGCGGATCACCACGCCCGATCCCTGCTCCAGGTGGGTGTGCGGGCTGCCGCAGGCGGGGCACGTGCGGCCGTGGGCCACCGTGCCGTAGCGGGTGCCGCAGTCCTCGCAGAGCGTCACGGCGGACTCCTCCTCCATGACGAGCTCGCAGTCGCGGAGCAGGTCCTCGCGGTCGGCGCACCAGCGCCAGGCGTCCTGGAGGAGCCGCGGCACCACCCCAGAGACCTCCCCGAGCTCCACGGTGACCGAGGCCACGGACGTCGCCCCGTTGGCCAGGGCGACGTCCCTCACCTCGTCGGCGATGTAGAACACGATGCCCAGCTCGTGCACCGCGCCTACACCTCCCGCCTGATCTTGCGGACGGCGATCTTCGCCGCGCGCTTGAGGGCGTAGGGGCCGATGGCCTTGAGCTTGTCCTCGGAGCGCACCATGGTGCTGGCCTCGGGGTGGTCGCGCACCAGGTGGATGGCGTCGAACTCGCAGCGGGTGGTGCAGAGGCCGCAGCCGATGCACTGGTTGGGGTCCACCCAGCTCGCGCCGCAGGACAGGCAGCGCGCGGTCTCGGTGCGCACCTGCTCCTCGGTGAGCGTCCCCGCGTACTCGCGGAAGGGCTCGGCCTTCTCCTTGGCCCTGTCGGTCGCGGGGCGCTGGCGCGAGGAGGTGTCGTAGCTGGGCAGCACGGCGTCGTCCTTGTCCAGCTCCACATAGAACCGGGGGTTGCGGCCCACGGTGAGGCTGGAGCCGGGGTGCACGTAGCGGTGGATGGAGACGGCCGCCTCGTGGCCCTGGGCGATGGCGTCGATGGCGAAGCGCGGGCCGGTGACCACGTCGCCGCCGCAGAAGACGTCGGGCTCGGCCGTCTGGTAGGTCACGGGGTCCACCACCGGCGAGCCGCCGCGGCCGAGCTCCACGGCACTGCCCTCGAGGAGCGCACCCCACTCCACGGCCTGGCCGATGGAGAAGACGAGGGTGTCGCAGGGGACCTCCTCGGTGTCGGCCTCGTCGTAGACCGGCGAGAAGCGCCCCTCGTCGTCGAATACCCTCACGCAGCGCTTGAACACCACGGATGAGACGGAGCCGTCGTCGCCCACGCGCACCTCGGCCGGGCCCCAGCCACACGTGACGGTGACACCGTCCTCGGCGGCCTCCTCGAGCTCCTCGTCGCTGGCGGGCATCTCGCCCCGCTGCTCCAGGCTGCGCATCTCCACGGAGGAGGCGCCGGCCCGGGCGGCCGTGCGGGCCACGTCCACGGCCACGTTGCCGCCGCCCACGACGACCGTGCGGCCGAGGGAGGCGCCGTCGAGGGCGCCCTCGGCGGCCCGGTGCAGGAAGTCCACGGCGGAGGAGACGCGCCCGGCATCCTCGCCGGGGATGCCGGCGGAGCGGGAGCCCTGGCAGCCGATGGCGAGGTAGAAGGCGTCGTAGCCCTGCTCGCGGAGCTCGTCGAGGGTCACGTCGGAGCCCACGTCGACGCCGAGCCTGAACTCCACACCCATCTGCGCCATGACGTCGATCTCGGCGTCGATGACGTCCTGCTCGAGCTTGAAAGACGGGATGCCGTAGGAGAGCATGCCGCCGGGCCGCGGGTTGCGGTCGAAGACCGTGGGGGCGTAGCCCTTCTCGGCCAGGTAGTAGGCGCACGAGAGGCCGGCCGGCCCGGCGCCCACGATGGCGACCTTCTGGGGGAAGCCCCCGCGGTTGGACGGGGTCACCGCCGGCGGCACGTAGCGGGTGGCCGGGTCGAGGTCGGCGGCGGCCACGAACTTCTTGACCTCGTCGATGGCCACGGCGGCGTCCACGCGCCCGCGGGTGCAGGCGTCCTCGCAGCGGCGGTTGCAGATGCGGCCGCACACGGCGGGCAGCGGGTTCTCGCGCTTGATGAGGGCGAGGGCGTCGCGGTAGCGGCCCTGGGCGGCCAGCTTGAGGTAGCCCTGGACGGCCACGTGGGCCGGGCAGGCGGTCTTGCAGGGGGCCGTGCCGGAGTCGTAGGTCTCGCGACGGTTGTCGTCGCGGTAGTTGGGGCTCCAGCGCTCGGGGCCCCAGGGCGTGGCGTCGGGCAGCTCGCGCACGGGGTACTCGGGCACCTTGCCGCCGGCCTTGGCGGAGCAGAGCTTCTGGCCGAGGGACACCGCACCGGCGGGGCACACCTCGACGCAGCGGCCACAAGCCACGCAGGCCTCGCGGTCGACCTCGGCGGTGTAGGCCGAGCGGCTCATGTTGGGCGTGTTGAACAGCTGGCTCGTGCGCAGGGCGTTGCAGATGTTCACGTTGCAGTTGCAGATGGCGAAGATCTTGTGCTCGCCGTCGATGTTGGTGACCTGGTGCACGAAGCCGTTCTCCTCGGCGTGGGCCAGGATGGCGAGCACCTCGTCGCGGTCGATGTAGTGGCCGCGCTGGGTGTCCACGAGGTAGTCGGCCATGTCGCCCACGCCGATGCACCAGTCCTCGGGGTCGTCGGCCGAGCCCTCCCCCAGCTTCTCACGGCTCATGCGGCAGCTGCAGGGGCTGGCGGCGTACTTGCCGTCGTACTTGTCGAGCCAGTGGGTGATGTGCTCCACCGAGGCCGACTCGTTCTCCATGGGGATGGCCCGCTCCACGGGGATCACGTGCATGCCGATGCCGGCACCGCCCGGGGGCACCATGGCGGTGACGCGCTCCAGGGGGAGCTGGGTCATGCGCTCGAACATCTTGGCCACCTGGGGGTGCTCGTCGATCTGGGACTGGCGCATGTTGAAGAACTCCGCCGAGCCCGGCACGAAGGGCGGCAGCACGTAGCGCAGCTCGCCCTCGGGATTGCGGCCGTCCTCGTTCTCGCGGTTCCACTCGATGAGGCCCACGTAGCCCATGTCGAACAGGAGCGGCTCGAGCTCCGCGGGGTCCATGGAGCAGAGCTCGGCCAGCTGGGCGAGGGTCTTGGGCTTGCGCACCCCCATCTTGAGGGCCACCTCGGCCATGGGGTCGGTGATGCAGGCGGCCAGGCCGTAGTACTCGGGGTCCGCCGGGGTGACCTTGTGGCCGATGCGGTCGGAGACCATCTGGGCCAGCTCGAGGACCGGCTTGCGCACGGCCACAGAGGGGTCGGACGCCTCGGGGGGCACGTAGTCGCCCTCCACGGTGAGGCCGGCCTCCCGGAGCCGCTCGATGCGTTCGTCGGCGGCCATACGACGCTCGTTAGGCATGGGAGCCTCCCTTCCAGGCGGCCACGGCACCCTCGAGCCACGCCGTCCAGGCGTCGACGCCCTCGCCGGTCTTGGCCGACAGGCAGATGACGGGGGCCTCGGGGTTGCGCAGGCGCACGTTCTCGCGGAACCGCTCGATGTCGAAGTCGAAGAGCTCGCAGGTGTCGACCTTGTTGACCACCACGACGTCGACCACCTCGAACATCAGGGGGTACTTGAGGGGCTTGTCGTCGCCCTCGGGCACCGAGACCAGGGCCACCGAGGCCGAGGCACCGGTGTCGAACTCGGCGGGGCACACGAGGTTGCCCACGTTCTCGAGGACGGCGAGGTCGATGGGGGCGGCCCCCTGCTCGGCGGCGGCGGCATCGAGTTCCGTGAGGCCCTGGGAGGTCATGGCGGCGTCGAGGTGGCACATGCCGCCGGTGTGGAGCTGCACGGCCACCACGCCGGCGTCGGCCATGGTCACGGCGTCGACGTCGGAGTCGATGTCGGCCTCCATGACGCCCATGGACAGGCGGTCGCGCAGGCGCTCGGCCGTGCGGGTGAGGAGGGTGGTCTTCCCCGAGCCGGGGCTGCTCATGACGTTGAGCAGGAACGTCCCCCGCTCCCTGAGGTCGTCGCGCAGCCTGTCGGCCCTCTGCTCGTTGGCCGCGAAGACCGATTCCTTCACCTCGATGACGCGCACCGCGCGCCCGTCGGACGCCTTGGGCTCTTGGGCCATGGCATCTCTCCTCTCCATAGGGTTTTTGCCAAGTCTAGCAACTCGGCCGTTGACGGCCCCTATCAGACCGTCAACAAGACAAAAGACCCTGAAGAGGCAGCCGCCTAGTGGAGCGCGGTAAGGAAGGTGATGCAGCCGAGCACGATGCCGGGGACGTTGGCCACCACGATGGGCATGTCGCGGGGCTTCTCGAGCAGGCCGTAGGCGGTCCAGACCACGCAGTTGACCATGGCCACGAGGGGCTGCACCGGCGAGCCGTAGTTGCCGGCCAGGTTGTTGGCGATCTGCGGGATGTACGAGACGTACATGAGCACCGAGAGGACCGAGGCTATGCGGCCGAGGACCTTGACGATGCGGACGCGGTGCGCGTCGTCGACGGGGGCTGCGGTGCGGGTGTCGTTGTCTGCCATGGGCTTCCTCCTTGGGATCGCGGGTGGGTACCGAAGACCCGGGTACCCGCGAACCCGAGGAACCCCCGACGACATTCGGGGGACTCTACAGGGTTTTCACCGTCCGCCCCGGCCGACACGCACGGGGAGCGGCGGTCACGCGGGGTCGGCGGGCGCCGGGGGCTCACCCGTCTCGAGGACGCGCTCCAAGGCGGCCTGGTCGAGCACCGGCACGCCGAGCGACTCGGCCTTGGCGAGTTTGGAGCCAGCGGCCTCACCGGCCACAACGTAGCTCGTGCGCTTGGAGACGCTGCCCGACACCTTGGCGCCGAGGGCCTTGAGGGCGGCGCCGGCCTCGTCGCGCGTCATGCCCTGCAGGCTGCCCGTGAGCACGAAGGTGAGGCCTGCCAGGGTCTGGGGGCGCTCCGGGGCCGTGGGGGGTTCGTCGGCCATGGTGACGCCTGCCGCACCGAGGCGGGCGAGCACCTCGAGGTTCTCGGGGATGGAGAAGAACTCGGCCACGCTGGAGGCGACGACCGGGCCCACGCCGTCCACCTGGGCGAGCTCCTCCTCGGTGGCGGCGCGCAGCAGCTCGACGGAGGGGAAGGCGGTCGCGAGCGCGTCGGCCACCGAGGAGCCCACGTGCACGATGCCCAGGCCGAACAGCACCCGGGAGAGCGGGCGGGACTTGGAGGCCTCGATCTGGGCCACGAGCTTCTCGGCGGTGCGCCGGCCCGTGGGGATGGGGTCGCCCACGTCGTGGCCCTTGGCGCGCGTCCTGTAGGTGCGGCCCGTGGGCAGGGCGGCCACCTGCCCCACCGTGAGGGAGTAGATGTCCGCGACGTCGCGCAGGAGGCCGGCGTCCACGAGGCGGCCGATCATCTCGGGGCCCATGCCGTCGATGTCCATGGCCTTGCGCGACTGCCAGTGCTCGAGGCGCTCCAGGGACTGCGCGGGGCAGTCGATGGAGATGCAGCGGTAGGCCACCTCGCCCTCCTCGTGCACCACGGGGCTGCCGCAGGAGGGGCAGGTGGCGGGCATCTCGAAGGGCACGGAGTCGGCCGGGCGCTTGGAGAGGACCGGCCCCACGACGGCGGGGATGACGTCGCCGGCCTTGTGGACCACGATGGTGTCGCCCACGCGCACGTTGCGGCGGCGCACCTCGTCCATGTTGTGGAGCGTGGCCCGGGCGATGGTGGAGCCGGCCACGGTCACCGGGTCGAACTCTGCCACGGGGGTGAGGAAGCCCGTGCGGCCCACCTGCACGCGGATCTCGCGGAGGACCGTCTCCTTCTCCTCTGGCGGGAACTTGAACGCGATGGCCCAGCGCGGGGCACGGGAGGTGAAGCCGAGGGCCTGCTGCTGGGCGAAGGAGTCCACCTTCACCACCACGCCGTCGATGTCGTAGTCGAGGCCGTTGCGGTTGGCCAGGGCCTGGGCGCAGTACTCGTGCACGGCCGCCGCGCTCTCGCAGCGCTCGGCGTGGGGGTTGACGGAGAAGCCGCAGGAGCGGAGCCAGTCGAGGAACTGGGCCTGGGTGCTCACCTGCACCATGGCGGGGTCGGCCACGGCGTAGATGAACGTGGCGAGGTCGCGCGACGCCGTGACGCGGGGGTCCTTCTGGCGCAGCGACCCGGCGGCGGCGTTGCGCGGGTTGGCGAAGACGGGCTTGCCGGCGAGGTCGCGCTCCTCGTTGAGGCGGGCGAAGGCGCTCTTGGCCATGTAGACCTCGCCGCGCACCTCCACGGCCTCCCCGGCGCCGCCGTGGGGCAGCCCGGCGAGGCCGGCGTCGGCCAAGCGGGCGGGGACGTCGCCGATGGTGCGCACGTTGAGGGTGACGTCCTCGCCCACCGAGCCGTCGCCGCGGGTGGCGGCGCGCACGAACCGGCCGTCGCGGTAGGTGGCGGCCACGCCGAGGCCGTCGATCTTGAGCTCGCAGGTGTAGGCCACGGGTCTCTCCGGCGTGGCGCCCAGGGCCTCGTCGGTGCGGGCGAGCCAGCGGTCGAGCTCCTCGATGGTCATGGCGTCGTCGATGGAGTACATGCGCTGGGCGTGGGCGACCGACGCGAACTGCGGGCTCACGTAGCCGCCCACCCGCTGGGTGTAGCTCTCGGGCACCACGAGCTCGGGGTGGCGCGCCTCGATGTCCTGGAGCTCACCGAGCAGGCGGTCGAACTCGGCGTCCGATATCTCGGGGTCGTCGAGGGCGTAGTAGCGATAGGCGTTGTAGTCGAGCTTGGCGCGCAGCGCCTGGGCGCGGTCGCGCGCCTCGTCGAGAGAGGGCTTGTCCATGGGGCCTCCGGAAGGGTAGGTGTCACCGCTCGGAGTCTACCCCAGGCCGCCGCCCCGCGCCGCCCGACAGCGCGTGACAGCGGTGCCTGGCCCATCTGTCACTTCGCATATTTTACTCTTGATATTATTCCACGGCCCACGCCCGTGAGCCGCTCTATCTGACGTACGGAGAGCCCCACCGCACGCATGCGGGCGATACGGTCGTCGCGCTTGGCCCGCGGCAACGCCCCGACCTCGTGCGGCGCGACGTCGAGTACCCCCTCGGCGACCTCTCGGGCATCCTCCTCCGAGAAACGGCCGCCCCGGCACTCGAGACCCATGTGCGGCGAGACGTCCACGTACCGGTGGAACCGCACGTACTCCTCGTCGCTGTCGAACAGATGCGCCACGGGCCCGGGCTCGCCGCCATAGAAACTGTCAAGGATGGCGTCGTAGCTGCTCCAAGGGTAGGAGCAGCCCTCGGTCATACCGGCCTTGACCGGGTTGCGGTGGATGTAGCGAACGACATCGAGGAGGTGCGTCTCGCTCTCGACCGGTTCGCTGCCGAACCTGCCCTGGAACAGGCTCCCCACCCTCCCGTGGCGCCTGTTGAAAGACTCGGCATACGCACCGCACACCTCGCGGACCGTATCGCTCAGGCAGTCGAAAGGAACGGACAGCAGGAGGTGCACGTGGTTGTCCATGAGGCACCAGGCGAGGAGCTCGCCTCCCTGCCTGGTCAGCTCCCGTCGCAGAAGCGCCATAAAGAGCGTGCGGTCCCCGTCGTCCTCGAAGACAATCTGCCGACCGTTCCCGCGGGCCACCACGTGATACAGGTCGGAAGCGGACGGCCTTCTCGGCCCTCTCGGCATCGGCCCACCCCCCGGTCCCCCTGCAGGCCGCGCGGCACGGCCCGCCGTGGGGACACGGTAACCCCTGCGAGATCGAACGGCCCCGATATGGCATAAAGGGGCGAAAAAGAAGGGGACATCCATAAAGATGGATGCCCCCATGGACGGATATCCCATAAATCTATCAATAGAGCAAGTGACAGATGGACCAGGCACCACTGTCACGCGCCGCCGCCCCGCGGGCCCGTCAGCCGCGCCAGCGCTTCAGCAGCAGCGAGTTGGACACCACCGACACGCTCGAGAGCGCCATGGCCGCGCCGGAGACCTCCGGGGCGATGATGCCCAGGCACGCCAGCGGGATGAGCAGGCAGTTGTAGCCCAGGGCCCACGCGAAGTTCTGGCGGATCTTGCGCATCGTGGCGCGGGAGAGCGAGACGGCCCGGGCGACGTCGCGCACGTCGTCGTGCATGAGGACCACCTGGCCCACCTCGAGGGCAGCGTCGGAGCCGGCGCCCATGGCGATGCCGATGTCGGCCGTGGCGAGGGCCGGCGTGTCGTTGATGCCGTCGCCCACCATGCAGACCTTCTCGCCGGAGGCCCGGAGCCCCTCGACGACCTCGGCCTTGTCGCCGGGAAGCACCTCGGCGACCACGTTGTCCGGCCCGATGCCCACGAGGGAGGCCACGCCCTCGGCGGCGGCGCGGCCGTCGCCCGAAAGGAGCATGACCCGGAGGCCCAGGGCCTCCAGGGCGGCCACACCCTCGGCGGCCGTGGGCTTGGGCTCGTCGGCGGCGCGCACGCGGGCGACCACAGTGCCGCCGCGCACGAGGTACATGTCGGTGGCGCCCGGCGCCGAGCCCTCGGCCCACGCGGGGACGCCGGAGCCGGTGAGACGCGCCACGAGGCGCCCGTTGCCGAAGCCCACCTCGACCGGCGAGCCGTCCGGGCCCGCCACGGCGCCCACGACGCCGTGGCCCGGGACGGCCTCGAAGCCGTCCACCGCCACGGGGGCCGCCCCCTCCTCCTCGGCGGCCGCGAGCACGGCGCGGGCCAGCGGGTGCTCGCTCCCCCGCTCGAGGCCGGCCGCCAGGGCGAGGGCGTCGCCGCGGCCGGTGCCGTCGGCGCAGAGCACCTCGGTCACCTGCGGCGAGCCCTCGGTGAGGGTGCCCGTCTTGTCGAAGACCACGCACGTGAGCGACCCGGCCCCCTCCAGGGCCTGGCCGTCCTTGATGAGGATGCCCTCCTCGGCGCCCCGGCCCGTGCCCACCATGATGGCGGTGGGGGTGGCGAGGCCCAGGGCGCAGGGGCACGCCACGACGACCACGGACACGCCGACCATGAGGGCGCGCTCGAACCCGGCGGCGTCGAGCGTGCCTCCCACGGCCGCCACGACGAGCCACACGACGAAGGTCGCCAGGGCCACGGACAGCACGGCGGGCACGAAGACGGCGCTGATGCGGTCGGCCAGGCGCTGGATGGGCGGCTTGGAGCCCTGGGCGGCCTCCACGAGCCCCACGATGTGGGCCAGCACGGTGTCGGACCCGGCGGCCGTGACCTCGAACTCGAAGACGCCGGTGCCGTTGACGGTACCGCCGGTGACCTCGTCGCCGGCGGACTTCTCCTGGGAGAGGGGCTCGCCGGTGAGCATGGACTCGTCCACCGAGGAGTGGCCCGAGACCACGCGGCCGTCGGCCGGCACGCGCTCGCCGGGGCGCACGGCGCAGACGTCGCCCACCGCGAGCTCGCCCTGGGGCACCTCCACGAGGGAGTCGCCGCGGCGCACCCACGCCACGGCCGGCGTGAGGCTCATGAGCTCCTCCACAGCAGCGCCGGCGCGGCCCTTGGCCCGGTGCTCGAGCATCTTGCCGAGCATGACGAACGTGATGAGCATGGCGCTCGTCTCGAACGGGGCCATGACGCCCGACGTGGCCCGGGGGCCGAACGTGAGATACGTGGCGTAGGCGAAGGCCACGGTGGTGCCCACGGCCACGAGGGTGTCCATGTTGCCGGCCCGGGCCTTGAGGGCGCCCCAGGCCCCCTTGTAGTAGCGGGCGCCGCACACGAACTGCACTGGGATGCACAGCACGAAGCACGCCACGTTCATGAGCTCCATGGCCCGGCCGTGGCTCGCCTCGCCCCAGAGGGCCCCCGACGCCGCCATGGCCGCGGACATGCCCAGCGGCGTCATGGAGATGACCAGGATGACGACGGTGAGCACGAGCGAGACCACGAACATGGCGAGGTCGCGGCGCTCCGTGGCGGCCTCCTTGGCCCGGCGCCCCTCGTCGAAGGCGGCGCGGCTCTCATCGGGGACCACCTCGGCCGAGAAGCCCAGGCCGTCGATGGTCTCGAGCACGGCGTCGAGGGAGACGGCGCCGGGGTCGTAGGTGACGGTGCCGCTGTTGGCGGCGAGGTTGACCGCCATGGACTCGACCCCGTCCATGCGGCCCAACGTCCTCTCGATGATCGAGGAGCAGCTTGCGCACGTCATCCCGTCGATGGCGAGACGGGCGGTGCGCTCGGTGGCGGTGCTCACGTCGGCCTCCTCCTTGACGCATTTCCCACCTTTTCACAGTAGTATAAACACATGAGCATATGCTCATGCAACCAAGACCGCGACGGCGTCACGCCTGCACCCGCCCCTCCCGCCCTCTCATCCAAACGCGCCCGATCGTATTCAGGCGACGGGCAAGCCGAGGCCCCGGGCCGCCGTGCCCCCTTCCCAGAACCGCTTTTGGGAAGGTGAGATTTTATATTTCATGAGGCAAACGCTTCCCGCAACGTCTTCTGGGAAGGAAACCCTTCCCAGAAGGGGTCCTGGGAAGGGTTGGTTCCAAACCCCATGGGCAACCGCCTTCCCAAAACCGCTTCTGGGAAGACGGCCGTGGCGGCCGGACAGCAAAAGGCCCCGCGGGCCGGTGGGTCCGCAGGGCCTTGGTTGCCTCCGTCCGTCCGTGCCGGCTCAGCCGATGCCGAGGCCGCCGAACAGGTCGCCGAGCGGGCCGGAGCCCCGGGCGTCGCCGTCCCGGGAGGAGCCGCCCTGGGAGGGGTCGCCCTCGTCCCAGGCCGACTGCCGGCGCTGGTCCTGGGCGGCGGACTGGCTCTGGGCGTCGCTGCCAAGCTGGATGTCGACCGTGGACTCCTCGGAGCCGCGGTAGTAGGTGACGGCGACCTTGTCGCCCACGGCATGGCTGCGCACGGCGAGGATGAGTCCGTCGGCGGAGGTGATGTCCTCGTCGCCGAGCTTGGTGATGATGTCGCCCTCCTGCAGTCCGGCCTGAGCCGCAGGGCCGCCCTCGGTCACGGACGCCACGTAGGCGCCCTGGTTGACGGCGAGGCGGTTGCGGACGGCGGCCTGGGGCGTGACGGTCCGCACGTTGGCGCCAAGGTAGGCGTGCTCCACCTGCCGCCCGGCGATGATGGCGTCGGCGACGTCCACCGCGTAGTTGACCGGGATGGCGAAGCCCACGCCGGAGCTGGAGCCAGAGGCGCTCTCGATGATGGAGTTGATGCCCACGAGCCTGCCCTCGGAGTCCACGAGGGCACCGCCGGAGTTGCCGGGGTTGATGGCGGTGTCGGTCTGGATGAGGTTGGTGTAGATGGTGTTGCCAGAGGAGCCCTCGAGGATGGTGGAGCGGTAGAGCGAGCTCACGATGCCCGAGGAGACCGACTGGTCGAGCCCGAAGGGGCTGCCGATCGCCATGACCCACTCGCCCACCACGAGCTTGGAGGAGTCTCCGCGCTCCATGGGCGTGACGGCGTCGCCGCCGAGGTCCACGTGCACCACGGCGAGGTCGCTGGACTCGTCGGAGCCCACCACGGTGCCCTCGTAGCTCTTGCCGCCGAGGTTGACGGTGATGGACTGGGCGCCGTCGACCACGTGGAAGTTGGTGAGGATGTTGCCGTCGGTGTCGTAGACCACGCCGGAGCCCACGCCCTCGCCCTCGCTGGAGCTCACGTTGATGGAGGCCACGGAGGGGAGGCACTTGGCGGCCACGACCTCGGCGGTAGTGGCGTCCTGGGGGGCGGCGGTGACGTTGACGGTGGGGCCGGCCGCGGAGTCGCTGGTGCCGGTGGAGGCGACCGTGCCGCCGATGCGGCCCGTCGCGGCGAGGAACACGAGGAAGGCGACGGTGCAGGCCAGGATGCCGCCGAGAAGGCCGGCCAGGAACGGGTGGCCCTGGCGGCGGGGCGCCGGGGCGTCGCCGGGGGCCGGGGCGTCGGCACCCGTGGGCGGGACGGGGGGCACGGGGCCGCCGGCGGCATCGTCCGCGGTCCCGGGGGCGGGCGCGGCCGGGGATGCCATCACGCGCGTGGGGTGCGCGGCGGTGACGTCGGGGGTGTCCACCTGGGGGAGGCCGGCGACGGCGGAGCGGCGCTCGTCGGGGCCCTCGACCCGCGCGGGGACGGCCTCGAAGGGGTTCTCGGGGGCGCCTGCGGGGCGGCGGTGGAGGGGCTCGGGCTCCAGGGACGGGTCGGTCTCGGGGCCCGGGGACGCGTGGTGCGGGCGACGGGCGTCGTCGGGCTCAGGGATGCGGGTGTCGTCTGTGCTCACTGGTGTGCCTTCCTCTCAACAGGCGCGGTGGCGAGGTCGCTCTTCTAGGGGTGTGGTACCCCGCCACCCGATAACGTTTCAAATAGGGGGACGAAAACAGCCTATCTGCCCCACCTAAAGCCTGCCTAAGGCCGTCGGCCCCCTCGCGAAAACAGCGGCGGCCCCACCGCCGCGCGCCGGGCGGTGGGGCCGCCGCCCCGGGGCAGGACCCCATGCGCGTCAGAGCTTGAAGAGGTAGCCCACACCGCGCACCGTGACGATGTGCGAGGCCACCTGGGGACCCACCTTGGAGCGTACGCGGCGGATGTGCACGTCCACCGTGCGGGTGCCGCCACAGTACTCGAAGCCCCAGACGCGGTGGAGCAGGGCCTCGCGCGAGTAGGCGCGGGACGGGTGGGTGGCCAGGAACGAGAGCAGCGAGTACTCCATGAGGGTGAGGTCCACGGGCTCGCCGTCGATGGTGACCTGATAGGTGGCCAGGTTGATGGTCATGTTGTCGATGGTGACGAAGTCAGACGGCACGGTCTCCTCGCCGGGCCAGAGCAGGAGGGCCAGACGGACCTCGAACTCGGCCTCCGACGCGGTGGCCAGGATGAGGTCGGAGCGGCCCTGCACCGGCATCCGGAGGGAGGGGAGTTGCTCTTCGTCCACGGAGAAGAGCCGGGGGATGCCGGAGTTGCCCGCCACATAGGCGTCTACCTTGTTGATGGTCTCGGACGAGAGGCCCGCGAGGTCGAGCAGGACGAGGTCGAAGTCGTGTCCTGACGAGATTGCCTGGTCGAAGGTGTCGGGCGTCGACAGGAGCACCGAGATGTCGAGGGAATGGGAGAGCTCCCGCATCCGCTCGTGCAGGCGGCTCGTCTTCGAGACGAGGAGGACGTTCTTATGGTGCTGCAAGCCAGGCCTCCTTCACAAGGCGGGGCGTCATCGCCGCATGGGCAAACAGTTGCACACAAGTAGATTGAAGTTTACCACAGCGTCCCGTCAGCAACTTGTAACAATTCCAAAGGGACGGGAGGGCCCCAGAGGTCCCTCCCGTCATAAAACAAAGGACGATCGGCCGGCTGCGACGACGGGCCTCAGGCCCCCTCGATGTTTCCGAGGAACGCCGCCGTGCGCTCGCTTTTGGGATGGTCGAACACGTCGCCGGGCAGGCCCTCCTCCACCACGAGGCCGTCCTCCATGAAGACCACGCGGTCGGCCACGTCGCGGGCGAAGCCCATCTCGTGGGTGACCACGATCATGGTCATACCGGAGTTCTCGGCAAGGTCACGCATGACGTCGAGGACGCCGCGCACGAGCTCGGGGTCGAGGGCGCTCGTGGGCTCGTCGAAGAGCAGGACGTCGGGGTGCATGGCCACGGCGCGAGCGATGGCCACGCGCTGCTGCTGACCGCCGGAGAGCTGGGCGGGCATGAAGTCCACGCGGTCGGCCAAGCCGACGGCCCCAAGCTGCCGCACCGCCTCGGCCTCGGCCTCCTCCTTGGTGCGCCCGAGGGCCTTCACCTGGCCGATCATGACGTTCTCCTTGGCGGAGAGGTGCGGGAAGAGGTTGAAGTTCTGGAACACCATGCCCAGGTGCTTGCGCATCTCGCACAGGCGCACCTTGGAGCTGCCCGTGATCTCCTCGTCGTTGAAGAGGATGTGACCCGCCGTGGGGGTCTCGAGCCGGTTGATGCAGCGCAGCATGGTGGACTTGCCCGAACCCGACGGACCCAGCACCACGACGACCTCGCCGGGCCACACCGTGAGGTTGACGTCGCGGAGCACCACATTGTCGTCGAACGCCTTGTTGAGGTGCTCGATGCGCACCGCCGGGTGCTCGCCCTCGGCAAAGGCGTGGGTGGACAGGGTGCGGTCGTGCTCGTAGGCGAGCCTCGCCGCGGTGTCGGCGTCGAGGACGGGGTGCTCCCCGACGGCCTTCCTGTGGGACTTAGGCATCCTGGGCCTCCTCTCGGGGCGCGGCGCCCATGCGGGCACGGGCGGTGGCGGGCACGGCCGGGCGCGGCTTGAGTCGTGCAGCGCCGAAGGCCTTGCGGCTCTCCTCGGCGACCGCCTCGGCCGCCGGGTCGGGGTCGACGGTCTCGGCGTCGCGTCCCTCGATGCCCTCGGCCTTGGCCGGGCCCTTGGGGCGCGGCCCCTGGCCGGACTCGCTGCGGGCGAGGTGCTGCTCGACCTTGGAGACGATGCGGATGAGCGGCAGGGTGACGATGAGGTAGTAGATGGCCGCGGCGATGTAGGGCGTGATGTTGCCGGTGACCGTGGTGAGGTTCTTGGAGAACATCATGAGCTCCATGACGCCCACCGAGGACAGCAGCGAGGTGTCCTTGTAGCCCGTGATGAAGTCGCTCGTGACCGTGGGGAGCACGCGGCGCACGGTCTGGGGCAGGATGACCGAGACCATGGTCTGCCGGGCGTTCATGCCGAGGGACTCGGCGGCCTCGTACTGCCCCTTGGGGATGGACTCGATGCCGGCGCGGAAGATCTCGGCCAGGTAGGCGCTCGAGTTCACGGCCATGACGATGACGCCCAGCACGTTGTTGTCGATGTTGACGCCGATCATGGGCAGGCCGAAGAACATGATATAGATCTGCAGGAAGAGCGGCGTGCCGCGCAGGATGTTGATATAGGTGACGGCCACGGCGCGCACGACGCGGTGCTTGGCCATCTTCATGAACGCGAAGAGCAGGCCGAGCAGGATGGCGAACGGGTAGGCCACCACGACGATGGCCAGACAGACGAGCCAGCCGGGAAACAGCGAGGCGAACGACGTCACGAGCAGCTGCGGCTTGAAGAACATGCCGAGGAACTGGTTGGAGTTCCACGCCGCCACCCAAGGCTGCTCGTCGAGCCAGTTGACGAGCGCCTGCAGCGGCGTGTTGGCGATGACCGCGATGGCCGGCGACGGCGCGAGGTCGGTCTCCTGGCCGTCGACGGTGGCGGTGCCGGTCACCTGCACGTCGCCACCCTCGGGCGGGAACCGCATGTTGGTGACCTCCACGCGGAGGAGGTCGCCGGCGCCCACGGGCTCGGAGAAGTCGAGGGTGAGACTCGTGCCGTCGACCTTGGCGTCGGCCTGCACGTCCTTGCGCTTGAGGCCCTCGAGCACGGTGACGCGGGAGGTGGAGCCGTCGAAGGAACCGTCCTGGGGCAGTGTCAGCGTCACGGCATCCACGCTCTCGCCCTCGTCGACGGTGGCCTCCCAGGTGAGTCGCGTGTCGATGCCGCCGATGACGCCGGAGCCGCCGTCCTCGTTGGGCTTGGCCGTCGCCTTGTTGACGGTGACGGCCTCGGCCGTGGCGGGCGCCACGGCCGTGAGGCAGAGGGCCGCGGCGAGGGCGGCACAGAAGGCGCGCGCGACGTGGCGCCCCTGCCGATCTGCCGTGTGCTTCATGGGAACCAATCCTCCTTCGGGCCGGCTACAGCTGCTCGCCGAACCACTTCTCCTGGAGCCTCGCTATGGTGCCGTCGTCCACGAGCTCCTTGTACGCCTTGTCGATCGCCTCGGTCAGGCCGGGATTGTCCTTGGAGACCACGAAGCCGTACTGCTCGCCCGTGGCGATCTCCTGCTTCACCGCGAGGTCCTTGTAGCTGGTGTTGCAGAGGTGCGACAGCACGGGCAGGTCGGCCACGCAGGCGTCGTAGGAGCCGGTCTGGACACCCATGAGGCACCGGACGACGTCGTCCAAGGGCACCACCTGCGCGTTGGTGAGGTTCTCCTCGACCCAGGCCTCGCCCGTGGTGCCCGACTGAACGGCCACCTTGGCGTAGGCGTTGTTGAGCTCGGTGTCGGGGTCCAGGACCTTGGAGGAGGCCGCCATGACGAGCCCCTGGTTGGAGTCCAGGTAGGGGTCCGTGAAGTCGATCTCCTCGGCGCGCTCGTCGTTGACGGTGAAGGCGGAGGCGCCGATGTCGGCCCTGCCGCCCTGCTTGATCTGGGGGATGATGGTGTCGAACTTCACCTGGGACCACTCGGCCTCGAGGCCCAGCTTCCCGGCGACGGCGTCCACGACGTCGACCTCGTAGCCCTCGCAGTCGGCCGCCGTCTTGCCCTCGGGCACGGACTCGAGGGGCGGGTAGGCGAGGTCCGAGAGGACCGTGAGGGTGCCCTCCTTGACCGTGGAGACGCCCCCCGCTCCCCCGGCGGACGACGAGCCGCAGGCGGCGAGGGCGAGGACGGTGGCGACGCAGACGGCCAGGGCGGCCAGCTTCGGTGCTCGTTTCATAAGCGTCCGTGCTCGTTTCATAAGCGTCCTTTCAGGGGGACTCGAACGTGGGGACGATACTACCATCCTCGGGACGTTTATTCGACGCCTCATCATACGTGCCGATAAAAGAAACGAGATTGTTATTCGATACTCCGAATATTTTCAGGGCAGGAGCCCGGAGACCCCTAGGCCAGCGGCGACCCGAACCACTTGGCCTCGAGCGACGCCACGAAACCGTCCTCCTCGAGGGCCGCAAGGGCATCGTCCACGGCCTCGCGCACGGCGGGGTCCTCGGACGAGAAGGCGAAGCAGTAGCGGCTCACGTCGTCCTGGTGGTGGCCCACCATGAGGGTGCCGAACATGGAGTTGAGGAGGTAGGTGGCGCTCACGTCGTCGTAGACGGCGGCGCTGTAGGTGCCGTTGGCCACGCCCGTGAGGCCCTGGACGGCGTTGTCCACCGGGACCACCGCGGCCTTGGGGAGGGTCTCGCGCACCCAGGCCTCGTTGGGCGACCCGCCCTGCACCACGACGGTGCACGCGGGGTCGTTGAGCTGCTCGACCCCCTTGAACGGGCGCTCGCGGGGCACCACGACGTCGCGACCCACCGACATATAGGGCGACCCCGCCTCGAGGGAGGAGACGCTGCCCCCGAAATCGTCGAGGGAGAGGGCGGAGGCGGCCATGTCCGCCGCCCTGTCGGCCACGGCGGACTCGACCGCGGGGAGGTCCTCGCACCGGCGGAACTCGAGGTCCAGACCCAAGCGGTCGGCCACCTCGGCGACGAGCTCGTACTCGAACCCGCGGCGCTGGCCGTCGGAGTCCACGAAGTCCATGGGCGGCGACGCGAAGTCGCAGGCCACCGTCAGCGTGCCCGGCTCCACGGTGGACAGGTCCCGCTCGATGTTCCGCTTGGCGAAGGGACCCTGGAGCGCCGCGCACCCGCACAGGAGGGTGCCAGCGAGGATGACGAGCACGCACAGGGCCGTGCGCGGCGTCGGACGCCTGTGGCCGTGTCTGACGGGTTCACCCAATGGAAAGACCGCCTCCCCGAACAAGCCGGTTCTCTCAAAGCTCTTTGAAACAAAGTAACACAACGGGGCCCACGACGGCCCCTCGTTACGGGTAGCGACACCCGGGGGACAACCGCTGGTAGAACGATTTTTAAGGTTTCGTTAAGATAATATCTTCTCAATGAGTTTATTCAGTAATGTATAAGGTAACCGGCATACGTTTCCTTTCAGTATAGCTGGGGGCACACAAAAGCCGCCCCCTCCGGAAAAGGGGCGGCCCAAGGCACCGCACGGGTCGTCGCAGGAAGGGCGGGGTCCTAATAACCGCCGTAGTAGCTGCGGACCTCCCAGTCCGTGACCGTGGAGTTGTACGACAGCCACTCGCGACTCTTCTCCTCCACCAGGAACTCGAAGGTGTGGTCGCCGAGGACCTCGCGCATGAGCTCCGAGGAGCGGAAGGCCTCGATGGCCTCCCCGAGGTCGCGGGGGAGCCGCTCGAACCCGGCGCTCTCGAGCTCCAGCTCCGAGGTGCCGAGGTCGGAGGTGTACTCCGGGGGCAGGGGCAGGCCCTCCTCGATGCCCTTGAGGCCGGCCATGACCGTGGCGGCGATGGCGTGGTAGGGGTTGGCCGAGGGGTCGGGCACGCGCAGCTCAACGCGGGTGGACTGGTGCTTGCCGGGCTTGTGCATGGGAATGCGCACGAGGGCGTTGCGGTTGCGGCGGCCCCAGGTGGCGAACGTGGGGGCCTCGCCGTCGGGGACGAGGCGCTTGTAGGAGTTCACCGTGGGGTTGGTGAGCAGCATGTACTCGGGCGCGTAGCGGACGAGGCCGGCGATGTAGTGGCAGGCGACGTCGCTGAGGTGGCGGCCGCCCTCGGCGCCCCAGAAGACGTTCTCCCCCTCGCCGTCGAAGAGCGACTCCTGCAGGAACATGCCGGAGCCGGGGCGCCCGGGGATGGGCTTGGGCATGAACGACGCGTAGAAGCCGTTGTTCTGGGCGATCTGCTTCACGGCGAAGCGCGTGGTCATGATGTTGTCCGCCGCGCTCACGGCCTCGGCGTAGCGGAGCGAGATGCCCTGCTGCGACGGCCCCATGGCGTGGAAGGAGTACTCCACGGGGATGGAGAGGCGCTCGAGGGAGAGCACGGTGTCGCGGCGCAGGTTGCGCGACGAGTTGGTGGGCGCGAGGTCGAAGTAGCCGGCGTCGTCCAGGGGCACTGGGGTCTTGGAGCTGTCCGAGTAGAAGTACTCGAGCTCGGGACCCACGTTGGGCACGAAGCCGCGGTCGGACGCGAGGCGGAAGACGCGCATGAGGCAGTGGCGCGGGTCACCCTCGAAGGGCTGGCGGTCGGGGGTGCAGATGTCGCAGAAGATGCGGGTCACGGCGTTGGCCGCGGGGCGCCACGGCAGAAACTGGAAGGTGGAGGCGTCGGGGAAGGCCAGCATGTCGGACTCCACCACGGAGGAGAAGCCGTTTACCGACGACCCGTCGAAGCCGATGCCCTCCTCGAAGGCCTCCTCGAGGTCCTCGGGCGAGATGGCGAACGACTTGAGGTTGCCGAGCACGTCCGTGAACCAGAGACGGACGAACCGGACGTCGCGCTCCTCGACGGTGCGAAGCACGTAATCGATGTCCTTGCTGGAGTTGCTCATCACTACCTCGCAATGGAAGGGGGTGGAGGCCGTCGCAAGGGCCCCTTGTGCATAGTCCTGACAACTGTTGCACAGGGGTGTTTCAGCTCTGTTTCTATGACCGGCGCAGGCGGCCGTGCGCGCCGGCGGCCCCGCCTAATGGCAGCAGGAGCGCCCCCTCCCCGCCGGCTTCACCGACGCCACGGCGGCGCGGGCCGCCTCCTCCATGGACTCCACGGCGTCGCCCGCCACGGGGCACGGGCCGGTGCCCGACCCGGCGCACACCGATGCCGATCCGCAGCCGCTGCACCCTCCCTTGGCGCCGGCGCGGACCCGGGCGCGGACGACGAGGACGACGGCGACGACCACGGCCGCGACGACGATCGCATCGATCATGGGACATCCCCCCCCCTGCTTCCAAAGGCGCCGACCCGTTTGTGGGCCTTTTAAGTTAGCCTTTGTTTACTTATGTCGCGCCCTACTATAAGTCCAGCGACAAACCGTTCGCAACCACCGGAAAGGAGCCCACACAATGGCTCAAGACACGATGCGTCTCGTCCTCATCCGCCACGGGGAGAGCGAGTGGAACAAGGAGAACCTCTTCACCGGATGGGCCGACGTCGACCTGTCCGAGCTCGGCCGCGACGAGGCCTACAACGGCGGCGTGGCCCTCAAGGACGCCGGGTTCGACTTCGACCTCTGCTACACCAGCTACCTCAAGCGCGCCATCCACACCCTCAACCTGGTGCTCGACGCCATGGACCGCGACTGGCTGCCCGTGGAGAAGACCTGGAAGCTCAACGAGCGCCACTACGGTGCCCTCCAGGGTCTCAACAAGGCCGACACCGCCGCCAAGTACGGCGACGATCAGGTGAAGGTCTGGCGCCGCTCCTTCGACGTGCGGCCGCCCGCGCTGGAGCCCGGCGACGAGCGCGACGCCCACACCCAGCCCGCCTACCGCGACGTGCCCGCCGACCAGATCCCCTACGCCGAGTGCCTGGAGGACACCATCGCCCGCGTGTGGCCGTGGTTCCAGGAGGTCGTGGAGCCGCAGATGCGCGCCGGCAAGCGCATCGTCATCGCCGCCCACGGCAACTCCCTGCGCGCGCTGGTGAAGCAGTTCGACGGCCTCACACCCGACGAGATCCTCGAGGTGAACATCCCCACGGCCATCCCGCTGGTCTACACCTTCGACAGGGACTTCAACGTGGTGGACAAGCAGTACGTGGGCGACCCCGAGGTCATCGCCGCCAAGATCGACGCCGTGGCCAACCAGGGCAAGGCCAAGGGGTAGCTGATTGCTTTTTTGCTGCGCCCGGGTCCCTGCGCCTGAAAGCGGCTGAGGATGCCTTCAGCCGCCTTCAGGCGCATTTCGTCGCGCTCGGCGACGGGCCAACAAGCATAGTTCGTCGCGGTCAGCGAGCCGACGGGCGCAGCATGGCGTAGGGTCCCACGTCGCAAAAGCCCAGACGCCGATAGATGCGGGCCGCCGCGGGGTTCTCAAAGAACAGCGACATGAACTCGAGGCCGCCTCTGAGGCAGACGTCGCAGAGCTCGGCCACCACGGCAGTGGCCAACCCGCGGCCGCGCCAGGCCTTGTCGGTGGCCACGGCGATGACCATGGCGCCCTGGCTCGAGGCCGCGCCCACGGACGCCGTAGAGACAATCTGGCCACGATCGTCGCGCGCCACCACACAGGGCAGCCCTGCGCCGAGCTCGTCGAGCTTACGGGCACGGCGCTCGGCGTAGATGCTCGCATCGTCCAAATGCAGCGAGAACTCGTCGATCGTCCCCTGGAGCCCCAGCCAGGCGTCGACCTCCTCGGCCTTGAGCAGACCCAGCTCCACGCCTTGGGGCACAGGGCCCACGGCGTCGCGATTCACCTCGCGCAGGCTTGCCATGGTGCAGGGCTCGAGGCGATTCGCAGGGAAGAACGGGGCAAGACGGGCCACGAGGTCGGCTCTGCCGTTGACATCTCCCGGAGCGTCCCCTCCCATGGAGCGGTCGATGAGGACCGCGGCCTCGGCATCGTCAAAGTCGCCGTCTCGGCTGTAAACCACGAAGTTGTCGCCATAGCGAAGAATCACGGCGCCCAAGTCCTTGTCGGCAGAAGCGGCCTTTGCAAGGCCCCACACGCAGAGCTGTCCCTCCATCCCCATGGTCTCGATGTCGCCCGCGATGAAGAGGCTCATCTCGGGCTCTGCGGCAACGTAGGAAAGGACGAGGTCGCGGTCTTTCTCGGTAAGGACGCGGTGCATGGGATCCCCTCTCCTTGGCTAGCTGTATTGACGGCCATACTAACTGAAATGGAGGGAGGCTCCCCTAGGGGCTCCCTTCCCCAGACGCAGTGGCCAACCAGGGCAAGGCCAAGAAGTAGCCTGCCGGGACACGGGAGCGGACGTCGAGGGCCGGGCACCCAGCGTGGGGCTCGGCCCTCCCTTGTGCGGCGGCGCCGTCAGGCCGGGCCGCCGCAGTCCAGAAACGCCTGGTAGCCGCTGCCAAAAGCCATGCCCAGGCGGTGCTGCAGGGCGATGGAGGCGCGGTTCTCGGGGAAGACCTGGGCCCAGGGGACGCGCCCGGCCGCGAGCCCGGAGGCGATCTTCGCGGCCTCGAGGGCGAGGGCCACGCCGCGGCGGCGCCACCCGGGGAAGACCTCCAGCATGCCCATGGAGCCCTCGGCGTGCATGCCGATGAACCCGACGAGCTCGCCGTCGAGGTATCCGCCGTCGATAGTGCCGGCCGCCAGGCGGCGCACGATCTCCTCGCGGGAGAAGTACTCGGGGTGGGAGTAGCGGGCGATCACGAGGTCGGCGTGGTCCGGCCCGAGGGGGCGTATCTCGAGAGCGTCGGCCACCGGGGGCTGCGTGGCGGCAAGGTACGCGCACACGAGGTGCCCCTGGGGCTCGGAGCTGCCGGGGAAGGCCCGCGCCACGGCCTCGGCGGCCGCCCGGCCGGTGACCTCCACCATGGCCGGCCGCGGGCAGCGGGACAGGAGCGCCGCGGCCTCGGCGGCGTCCTCCGCCCAGAGAAAGCCGTCGGCGCCCCCGATGGAGTCCACGTAGACCAGACCCGGCGCCACGTGCACCGGGCGACCGAGGCCGCGGGCCAGCACCTGCTGGACGGGCACGAGGTCCACGTCGCCGGCGGCGACGCGCCGTGCGAGCCACACCGAGACATCCCGGTCCACACCTGCCACCCGTTCCCCCTTCCCATTGCCTGTCCCATCACCCGGACACTTTTGTCCCACATCGACGGACAGACTTCTCGGCTGTCTGGCTCCGCTCGGTCGTTTGGTGGTTTTCCATACGACAACTGATCTAAGCCACCAAACGGCACGCTGTTTGGTGGTTTTTTGGACCTCCGCGCGGGGAAAACCACCAAACGGCCCTCGCCCAGGAGCCCGCGACCGGGCACCGGTCACCGACCTCCAGCCCCTACAGCGGCCAGGGGGCCAGGATGAGCACCGAGACGACGGCGAACGCGACGGCCATGCCCTTCTGACCGGCCATGGCCAGGAGCACCACGAACACGGTGTCCACGATGGCGTTACCGACAAACCAGATGCCCCAATAGTCGGCCAAAGGCACGATGCCGGCGTAGCTCAGCACCGTGAGTACGATCTCTGCCACCAGCCATACCCAAAAGACGATGTTGATCCACTTCGACGCCTCGTAACGCTCCTGCCAGCTTGCCATGGCCTGTCCTTTCCTCGACGGTTCGCTGGTTTGTTCCCCATCGCAGGGCCCAAAGAACAGGAGGGCGCCCCCGGGGAGAGGAGGTCCGGGGGCGCCAAGCGGGGTAGGCGTCTATAGGCTGGCCCGGTTGGGCCCGACCGGAAGGTTGCCGCTAGGCGGCCTTCCTCGCCGCCTCGGCGTGGCCCGCGCGCGCCTTGGGCATGGGCCGGAAGAGCTGGAACAGGATGGCGGCCAGCGCGACGAACGCCACCGCCGTCCAGACCCCGAAGCGCCCCAGGGCGAAGAGCTCCCACAGCTGGTTGATGATGAGGCCCACGACCCAGCCGAAGCCGCACTGGTAGCCCACGGCCGCCCAGAACCACCTGGTGTCGTTCATCTGGCGCCGGATGGTGCCGATGGCAGCGAAGCACGGGGCGTCGAGCATGTTGAAGGCCACGAAGGCGATCATGGCGCCGAGGGAGAAGGTGCCGGCCACGGTGAACATCTGCTGGAACGTGGCCCAGAGGAGCGTGGAGCCCTCCCCCACCTCACCGAGGCCGAACAGCACGCCGAACGTGGAGACGAGGTTCTCCTTGGCGATGAGCGCGAAGAGCGAGCACGCGGCGGCCTGCCAGGAACCGAAGCCCAGGGGCGCGAAGATCCAGGCGATGGCACCGCCCACGGCGGCGAGCAGCGAGAAGTCCATGTAGTTCTCGGGCACGGCCCCCATGGCGGGCAGGAACCCGAAGGCGCCGTCGCCGCCCTCCCAGCCGGCGAGGCCGAAGTTGGAGAGGAACCACACGCCCACGCAGGCCACGAAGATGATGGTGCCGGCCTTCTTGATGAACGCGGAGACGCGCTCCCACATGTGCAGCAGGTACGACTTGAGGGCGGGCAGGTGGTAGGCGGGCAGCTCCATGACGAACGGGGCGGGCTCGCCGGCGAAGGGCTTGGTCTTCTTGAGCATGATGGCCGACACGATGACGGCGGCGAGGCCCAGGAAGTAGAAGAACGGGGCGATCCACCAGCCCTCGGTGCCGCCGATGAGCACGCCCATGAGCAGGGCGATGATCGGGGTCTTGGCGCCGCAGGGGATCATGGTGGTGAGCATGACGGTCATGCGGCGGTCGCGCTCGTTCTCGATGGTCTTGGTGGCCATGATGCCGGGCACGCCGCAGCCGCTGGAGATGAGCAGCGGGATGAAGCTCTTGCCGGAGAGGCCGAAGCGGCGGAACGCGCGGTCCATGACGAAGGCCACACGGCTCATGTAGCCGCAGTCCTCGAGGAAGCACAGGAGCAGGAACAGCACGACCATCTGGGGCACGAAGCCGAGGATGGAGCCCACGCCGCCCACGATGCCGTCGAGGACGAGGGACTTCACCATGGCGGAGGCGCCGACCTGGTCGAGCCAGCCCTCGACGACCACGGGGATGCCGGGCACGTAGATGCCGTACTCGCCGGGGACGGGCTCGGCGGCCTCGGAGGCCGCGAGGAACGCGGCGGCGTCGACGTCGTCGTGGTAGGCGAGGGTCTGGCCGGCGGCCAGCCGGGGCTCGTCGGAGGCGTCGGTGAGCACCACGTTGCCCTCGCTGTCGAGGAAGTTGCCGTCGGCGTCGTGCACGGGGACGTCGGTGGCCACGACACCCGCGGCCTGGGCACGGGAGGCGAAGTCCTCGACGACGGCAGTGCCGCCCTCCTCGACGGCGTCGGCCACGCCCTCGGTGGAGACGCCGGCCTCCTCGGCGGCCGCGAGGTAGGCGTCCACCCGGCCGCTGTAGTCGTTGTCGGCGTACTCCTCGGACGCCTCGTCGTAGGCGGCCGCGGAGGCGGGGCTCAGGAACCAGCCGTCGCCGAAGACGCCGTCGTTGGCCCAGTCGGTACCCCAGGTACCCACGGTGGAGACCGCGAGGTAGTACACGAGGACCATGACCGCCACGAAGATGGGCAGGCCCAGCCAGCGGTTGGTGACCACGCGGTCGATCCTCTCGGAGGCGGTGAGGTGCGGGGGCGCCTTGACCACGCAGTCGGCGACGGTGGCCTCGATCCAGTCGTAGCGCTCGCAGGTGACGAGCGACTCGGCGTCGTCGTCCAGCCTTGCCTCGACGCCGGAGCGCACGGCGTCGAGGGCGGCCACGGACGCCGCGGGCAGCCCGAGGGGCTCCAGGGCGGCCCCGTCGCCCTCGAAGGCCTTGACGGCGTACCAGGGCAGGCGCGCCTTGTCGGCCACGTGGGGGGCCACGATGGAGGAGCACTCGTCCACGGCATCGGCCGCCTCGCCGGTGAGGAACGCGGGCGCAGGGGAGGCGGCGCCCGCGCGGCCGGCCTCGACGGCGGCCTCGACGAGGGCGTCGAGGTTGGTGCGGCGCAGGGCGCTGATGCCCACGACCGGGCAGCCGAGGCGCTCGGAGAGGGCGTCGACGTCGATGGAGTCGCCCTGCTTCTCGACGAGGTCGCACATGTTGAGCGCCACGACGCAGGGCACCCCGCACTCGCGCACCTGGGTGGCGAGGTAGAGGTTGCGCTCGAGGTTGGTGGCGTCGACGACGTCGACCACGCACGCGGGCTCGCCGCCGAGCAGGTAGTCGCGGCTCACGACCTCCTCGGGGGAGTAGGGCGAGAGCGAGTAGACGCCGGGGAGGTCGGTGAGCACCACCGACGGGTCGCGGCGCAGCGGCGCCTCGAGCTTCTCCACGGTGACGCCGGGCCAGTTGCCCACGTAGCCGTTGGAGCCGGTAAGCTCGTTGAACAGTGTCGTCTTGCCACAGTTGGGGTTGCCTATCAAGGCGATGTGCACGGTCTTGTCCACTGGGTCTCCCTTTCGTAGTGCCGGGGGCGGGCGACCCCCTGCCCCGCCGTGCGGGGCCCTCTCTCTCCTGCGGTCGGGCACCCCGCCCGGCCCTCCCCTCGGCTAGGCGGGGACTACCTCCACACGGGCGGCCTCGTCCTTGCGGATGGACAGCTCGTAGCCGCGGACGGTGAGCTCCACGGGGTCGCCCAGGGGCGCGACCTTGCGCACCGCCACGTGGGTCCCCTTGGTGATCCCCATGTCCATGATCCGGCGGCGGACCTGCCCCGAACCGGTGAGCCTGCGCACGGTGCAGGCCTCCCCCACCGCGACGTCGGCGAGGGTCATGACCTCGGCCATGGCTTCTCCTCTCTCTGCCTGTCGGGCAGCTGTACGACTGGTTGCGCGGCTCAGGCGCCGGGGGCGCAGAGGACCCTGCGCGCCGTCGCCTTGTCGAGCGCGAGCCGGGTGCCCATCACCTGGGCCACCGTCCCCGACACCGCCTGGCCCACGACGCGCACTGCCGCCCCCTCGACGAAGCCGAGGGTGGCCAGGTGGCGCACCACGCGCTCGCCGCCCTTGACGGCCTGGACGGTCACGGTCTCGCCGACCTTGGCCATCGAGAGCGGCATGGCCGGGACGGACGGGCCGCCGCGGCGGACGCCTCTCTTCTCCCTGACTGCCTCCATGGGGCCTCCAAAAAAGTATCGCGTCGTTAACTCGAGAGTATCTTACAGCTAACTCGTCACAAGTAAACCCGGGATTACTTTTTTTTCGGGGACAGTGGGGCAGGCCGTGGCCGGCGAGGCGGGGGCACGGGGCGAGAGGGGCCACCGAGCCCCCGTCGGTCGGGCGGCCGCCGACCGGGCCCGTCGGCGCGCACGGGGAACGTGTTGTTTGGGGACGAAACGGCGACCGGCCGGGACAAGGTCCGCCGGCACTGATATTCTGCCGTTGGTATATCACCGACCGTGGATGGAGAGATCTATGCCAGAACCGCGCACGCGCCTCGTGGGCCGCGCCGGAGTGAGCGCGGCGGACTGCATGCGCATCTTCCCCCGCGAGGAGAAGGAGTCGGGGTCGGCCTACGCCTACCGCATCCTCTCCTACAACATCATGATGCTCTACATGCCCCCCGGGGCCTGGATCCGCGAGTCGTCCGTGGCCGAGATCCTCGAGGTCTCCCGCACGCCCGTCCACGAGGCGATGGGGCTGCTGCGCGACCGCTCGCTCGTGGAGGTGGCGCCCCAGAGCGCCACGCACGTCTCCCGCATCTCGGTGAGCGAGCTTCGGCAGTCGTTCTACATGCGCGTGGCCGTGGAGCCCCTCGTGGTGACGCAGCTCGCCCGCAACGTCTCCCCCGAGACCGTGGCCGAGCTCTCCTCCATGGTGGACGCCATGGAGGAGGTGGCCGAGTCGCGCTTCAACGAGGCGGAGTTCATCCGCCTGAACGAGGTGTTCCACGACACCCTGTACCGCGCCGCCGGCAAGGGCTACGTGTGGCAGTCGCTCGAGAAGACGGGCACGGCGTTCGACCGCACCCTCAACATGGGCGTGCTGTTCGGCTACACGGTCCCCTCCGTGTCCACCCTGCGCCAGGTCGTGGGCTTCCTCGCCTCGGGCGGCGAGAACCGCAAGGAGGCAGCGACGGCCATCCACGAGCAGCTGAGCAGCTACACCACCTACCTGGAGCAGCTCCTCACCGACTTCCCGGACTGCTTCCTCACCTCGTCGTAGCCCGCGCCGCACACGACCCGCGCCCCCGTGCGGCCCCGGACCGTCTCCGTGCGGTCCGGGGCCGTTCGCGGATTGGGCGACGGCCAAGCGCTCGGTAGGGACTGTTTTTAGGTACGGTTTCAGCCACAGGCGCGGACGGTCGTGCCGTCCGCATCCCCCCGAGGAAAGGACAGCCCATGGGTGTTCGTGCAGAAGAGGCCCTCGACCTCAATTACGACGGGCTCACCGACTACCTGAGCCACAACCACTCGGTCTATATGGCCCTCGGCGACGCCATGTACTACCTCACCGACGTCAACGCCCACTACTGGCGCGCCCAGGACACCTCCAAGCTCAACCACAAGGGCCACTACTCCGACTGCAGCGAGCTCGTCCCCACCATCGGCGAGTTCCTCGGCCTCCCGTGGGTCGACGGCAGGACCGTCGCCGACGTCGCGGACGAGGTCACGTTCTACGCGAGCACCAAGCCCCGCTCCGAGGTCGAGGCCGAGGAGGCCGCGGCGGCGGAGGCATAGGGACGTATCGAAACGATTGAATGAGGGGCACGGGAATCGGTTAGAATCGTGTCCGGTAACGGCGGCGGGCAGACTCGGCCCCGCCGCCTTTCTCATGGCGCATCGGGACCCCGGCAGGCGCCGCCCCGCAGGCACGCTCAGCCCGCCAGGATGGCGTCGCCCAGCCCCTCCACGGAGTCGACGAGCTCCGTGGCGCCGTGGGCGGAGAGCCACTCCGGGTCGCGGAAGCCCCAGGTCACCGAAAGGCACGGGATGCCGGCATTGGCCGCCGTGGCCACGTCGACCTCGGAGTCGCCCACATAGACGGAGTTCGACTGGTCGGCCTCGAGGGCCGCCATGGCGGCGTAGACCATGTCGGGGTCGGGCTTGCGGGGGATGTCGTCGCGCTGGCCGAGGACGAAGTCGAACACCCCCGGGAAGTGCAGGTCCATGAGCTCGCAGACCGCGAAGTCGCCCTTGTTGGACACCACGGCGCAGCGCACGCCGGCGGCGCGGAGGCGGCCCACCATGGCCACGACGCCCGCGTAGGGCCGGGTGTGGTCGTTGCAGTGGTCGGCGTAGTAGGCGCAGAAGTCCTCGAAGACGGCGTCCACCTCGGCCTGGGGCGTGCCCTCGGGGCAGGCGTCGGCCATGAGACGCCTGAGGCCGTTGCCCACCATGGCGCGCACCTCGGCGCGTGTGTAGGGCGGGAAGCCGTGGGCGTCCAAGGTGTGGTTGAGGGCGAGCTGCAGGTCGTCCAGGGTGTCGAGGATGGTTCCGTCGAGGTCGAACACGGCTGCGGCGTACATGGGTTTCGGCTTCCTTTCGGGGTGCTGGGGATACCGGGGGCGTGGCCTCGCCGGTCGCACCCGTTGCTATGATAGGTGACCGTGCGCACGTTACGCCGTCTACGCAACCTGCGCCGTCTTGGAGCAAGCCGCCCGCACCGGCACGGGGCGGCAAGACGAAAGGAACCACAGTGTCAGAGTTCTGCATGGCCACCCACACCGCAGGCGAGCTCCGCTCGTCCGACATCGGTCAGGACGTCGTCCTGTGCGGGTGGGTGTGGCGCCGCCGTGACCACGGCGGCCTCATCTTCGTCGACCTGCGCGACCGCGACGGGGTCACCCAGCTCACGTTCGACCCCGACAACTCCGGCGGGGAGGCCTTCCACACCGCGGAGGCCATCCGTCCCGAGTGGCCCATCATGGTCTCGGGCACCGTGCGCGCCCGCCCCGAGGACACCGCCAACCCCAACCTGCCCACCGGCGAGGTCGAGGTGCTCGTCCACGAGGTCGTGGTGCTCAACACCAGCAAGACCCCGCCCTTCCAGATCGAGGACGGCATCGACACCGCCGAGGACACGCGCCTGCGCTACCGCTACCTCGACCTGCGCCGCCCGGAGATGCAGAGGAACCTGAAGCTGCGCAACGACTTCACCTTCGCCATCCGCTCCGCGCTCCACGGCGAGGACTTCCTCGAGGTCGAGACACCCACGCTGGCCAAGTCGACCCCCGAGGGCGCCCGCGACTTCATCGTCCCCTCGCGCATCCAGCCCGGCAACTTCTACGCCCTGCCCCAGAGCCCGCAGCTGCTCAAGCAGCTCCTCATGGTGGGCGGCGTCGAGCGCTACTACCAGGTGGCCAAGTGCTTCCGCGACGAGGACCTGCGCGCCGACCGACAGCCCGAGTTCACCCAAGTGGACCTCGAGATGAGCTTCGTCACCCAAGACCAGGTCATGGCCATGGTGGAGCACGTGCTCAAGGAGGCCTTCTCGGCCGTGGGCGTGGACTTCGAGACCCCGCTGCGCCGCATCCCCTACTGGGAGGCCATGGACACCTACGGCTCCGACAAGCCAGACACCCGCTACGGCATGCACCTCATGGACGTCAGCGACATCTTCAAGGCCAGCCGTTTCAAGGTGTTCGCCGGCGCCGCCAACACCGAGGGCGAGCGCGTCAAGTGCATCAACGCCAAGGGTGCCGGCGCGTGGCCCCGCGCCCAGATCGACAAGCTCGAGAAGGTGGCCAAGACCCTGGGGGCCAAGGGCCTGGCCTGGATCGCCTTCCGCGAGGACGGATCCGTGAACTCCCCCATCGTCAAGTTCTTCTCCGACGACGAGATGGATGCCCTCAAGGCGCGCGCCGACGTGGAGCCCGGCGACCTCGTGATGTTTGCCGCCTGCGCCCGCAAGGAGGCCGACGAGATCCTCGGCGGCATGCGCTGCCACATGGCCGACGCCCTGGGCATCGAGCGCGAGGGCCACGACTTCCTCTGGGTCGTTGACTTCCCCATGTTCGAGCAGGACAAGGCCACCGGCCGCTACAGCGCCGAGCACCACCCGTTCACGCTCCCCGTGGAGCAGGACATCCAGCTCATCGACTCCGATCCGCTGGCCGTGGGCTCCTACACCTACGACTTCGTCATGGACGGGTTCGAGGCCGGCGGCGGCGGCCTGCGCATCCACAACGAGGAGCTGCAGCTCAAGGTGCTCGAGCGCCTGGGCTTCACCGAGGAGAAGGCCCGGGAGCAGTTCGGGTTCCTCCTCGAGGCCCTCTCCTTCGGCGCGCCCCCCATGGGCGGCTTCGCCCTGGGCCTCGACCGCGTGTGCATGCTGCTCGTGGGGGCCGACTCCATCCGCGACGTCATGGCGTTCCCCAAGACCTCGAGCGGCTCCGACCTCATGCAGGGCGCCCCGAGCCAGGTGTCGTCGGCACAGCTCAAGGACGTGAGCCTGCGGGTGGACTAGGTAGGCCGCGGCGGCAGCCCCGTCGCAGCGGCAGTCCCCGGTCAGGCCCCGGCGCGGCGCCCCCGGCGGCGTCAACCCCCGGTCGAAACCTGAACGCGACTGGGGGCACCGTCTCCCGCACCTGAATGCGGATGAGGGCGGATTTCCCGTCCCTGAACACCGATGAGGGCGGCTTCCGACGCAGAACCACGTCGGAAGCCGCCCTCAATCGCGTTCAGGTGGCGTTGCGGCAGACGGCGCCGGTGCCAGGCGGCGTCACGCCCAGGCGGCGTCACTGCTCCACGGGCTCCTCCACCGTCTCCACCGACAGCGTCTCCCGCAGCTCCTCGGGGGCAGGAACCCGCCTCTCGTTGCGAGGCGGCACCGGGGCGTCGTCGGGCTCGTCGCGGCCCATGGCCAGAAGCTCGGGAAGCTGCATGCGGTAGCCGTTCTCGGTGGCGTTCTTGCGCGGGGAGCGCTTCATGTAGGCCTTGACCTGGGCCTGGGACTTCTTGATGCCCTGGAGGGTGCCGGCACCGGCCACGCAGCCGCCGGGGCAGGCCATGCCCTCGATGAGATAGCCGGGATACTTGCCCTTGACGGCGTCGCGCATCATCTTGCGGCACTCGTCGAGGCCCTCGGCGGCGAAGACGTTGACCTCGCGGTCAGGCTCCATGCGCTTGACGGCGTTGACCACGGCGTTCGCCACGCCGCCCGAGACGGCGAAGCCGCGGCCGTCGGCGCTGGCGGCCCCGAAGTCGTTGTCGTCGGGCTTGGGCAAGGCGGTGTAGTCGACCTCCAGGGCCTCCATCATGCCCGCCACCTCCTCGAAGGTGAGGACGAAGTCCACCTCGGAGCGCACGGAGGTGCGCATGGCCTCGAGCTTCTTGGCCGAGCAGGGCCCCACGAACACGATCTTGGCGTCGGGGTGCTGCTCGCGCAGGAACCGGGCCGTGAGGGTCATGGGGGTGAGGGCCATGGAGATGCAGTTGGCGTTGTCGGGGAACTCCTTCTTGGCCATGGAGGCCCAGGCCGGGCAGCACGACGTGGCCATGAACGGAAGCTTGTCGGGCACCTCCTCGAGGAAGTCCTCGGCCTCCTGCACCGTGCAGAGGTCGGCGCCGATGGCCACCTCCTCCACGCCGGAGAAGCCCAGGATCTCGAACATCTCCCGCAGCTTGCCCACGTCGCCGCGACCGCCGTACTGGCCCACGAAGGCCGGGGCCACGGCCGCGATCACCTCGGCGCCACTCTTGATGGCCTTGATGACCTGGAAGATCTGGCTCTTGTCGGCGATGGCGCCGAAGGGGCAGTTGATGAGGCACTGGCCGCAGGAGACGCAGCGGTCGTAGTCGATGTCGGCGCGGCCCTGCTCGTCGGAGCCTATGCAGTGCATGCCGCAGGCGGCGGCGCAGGGGCGGTTGCGGTGCACGATGGCACTGTAGGGGCACACGCCGGCGCACCGGCCGCACTTGATGCACTTGTCCTGGTCGATGTGCGCCCGGTGGTTCACGAAGGAGATGGCGTCCTTGGGGCACACCTCCTGGCAGGGGTGGGCAAGGCAGCCCTGGCACTGGTCGGTGACCTTGTAGGAGTTCTCCGGGCACGCGTGGCACGCGAACTTGATGATGTTGACGAGGGGCGGCTCGTAATAAGCCTCGGGGCGCTCGGCCTCCTTGAGGCCGTCGGAGATCTTGTTGGGCTCGTCAACCGGCAGGAGGTTGAGGCCCATGGCCAGGCGGATGCGGGCGCCCACGATGGCGCGCTCGATGAAGATGCTCTCGCGGTACGTGGCCTTGTCGCCGGGGAGGATCTCGTACGGGAGACGGTCCGCCCAGTCGGGGTTGACGTCTCCGGCGAGGTAGGCCGCGCGGGCCACCTCCCGGAACACCTGGCGGCGGATCTTGGTCAGGTTGGTGTAGACCCCTCGCATGGTGTCGGGCATGGGTGCTCCTCTCCCCCGCCCGGGGCGGGCGGCGCGGACTCTCGGCATAGTGGTTTCATGATACGCGCCGCGAACGCCCAGGGCGGTGAGGACGGGGACGCCGCTGCCGTGCGGGAAAAGACATGCCCGCCGGTGCCGGGACGCGGACGGCGGCACGGCACCGGCGGTGGGACAGAAGTGCCCGACCATTGGGACAGAAGTGTCCGGGTGATGGGACAGGGCGGCTATGCGAACTGGGAGTTGTACAGCGTCGCATACGCCCCGCCGGCCTCCAGGAGGCTGTCGTGGGTGCCCTGCTCGACGATGGTGCCGTGGTCCATGTAGAGGATCAGGTCGGCGTCGCGGATGGTGGAGAGGCGGTGCGCGATGACGAAGCTCGTGCGGCCGTGCATGAGCCGGTCCATGGCGCGGCCGATCTCCACCTCGGTGCGGGTGTCCACGCTCGACGTGGCCTCGTCGAGGATGATCACCGGCGGGTTGCGCAGGAACACGCGGGCGATGGTGATGAGCTGACGCTGGCCCTGGGACAGGTTGGAGCCGTCGTTGTCCACCACGGTGTCGTAGCCCTGGGGCATGGTGCGGATGAAGTGGTCCACGCGGGCGGCCTTGGCGGCCTCCACGATCTCCTCCCGGGTGGCGTCGGGCTTGGCGTAGGCGATGTTGTCGGCGATGGTGCCGCCGAAGAGCCAGGTGTCCTGGAGCACCATGCCGAAGTTGTCGCGCAGGCCGTCGCGGGTGAGCTCGCGGGTGGGGACGCCGTCGAGCGTGATGCGGCCGCCGTCGACCTCGTAGAAGCGCATCAGGAGGTTGATGAGCGTCGTCTTGCCGGCGCCCGTGGGGCCCACCACGGCCACCTTCTGGCCTGGCAGGACGCCGAAGGAGACGTCGCGCATCAGGGGCTTCTCGGGGTCGTAGCCAAAGCGCACGTGCTCGAAGGTCACGGCGCCGGAGGCGTCGGCCACCACCATGGGGTGGTCGCAGTCGGGCTCCTCCTCGGGGGCGTCCAACAGCTCGAAGGTGCGCCGGGCGGAGGCGAGGGCGCTCTGGAGCGAGTTGACCATGTAGGCGGCCTGGACGAAGGGCTCGGCGGCCATGTTGACATACTGGAAGAACGCCTGGGCCACACCCACCGTCATGGCGCCCGAGAGCATCATGCCGCCGCACGATACGGCGATGACGGCCAGCGCCACGCGCTGGATGGTGCGCATGACCGGGTTCATGGAGCTCATGGCGATGTCGGCGCGGCGGGTGGCCACGCGGTTGGCGTCGGCGAGGCGGCGGACCTCGTCGTAGGTGGCCTGCTCCTGGTTGCAGGCGCGGATGACGTTGCGGCCGGTGTAGTACTCCTCCACGAGACCGGTGAGCGCCCCCAGGGTCTCCTGCCGCTCGTCGGCCGCACTGAGGGTGCGCTTGGAGATGAGGCCGCAGAGGACGCCCGAGAGCGCCATGAAGGCCAGGTAGACGAGGGTGAGGCCCACCGAGTAGTAGATCATGACGCCGAGCACGCCCGCGATGGTTCCCACGGCGGTGATGAGCTGGAGGAGGCCCGTCTGCATGGTCTCGCTGATCTTGTCGAGGTCGCCGGTCACGCGGGTGAGCACCTCGCCGGGCTGATGGCCGTCGAAGAATCGCAGGGGCAGGCGGTTGAGCTTGGCGGCGATGGACTCGCGGAGCTGCAGGTTGAGGGTCTCGGCCACCGATGCCATGAGCTGCACCGACGCCCAGTAGAAGACCACCTGGAGCACGTAGAGCAGCGTGAGGAGGGCGAGCGACGAGCCCAGGGGGTCCCAGGCGATGGAGAAGGACCCCTCCCCCGCCAGGGTAGGCTGCACGGCGGCCCACAGGTCGTTGACGGCCACGGCGCTCTGGAAGGGCGCCCATATGAAGACCACGAGGTAGAGCACGCGGAGGACGAGGACAGCCATGAGGCGCGGGCGCTGGGGGCCCAGCTGCCCGAAGAGGCGGGCCGCGATGCCGAGGCGGGATCCGGGGTTCATCATGACAGCACCCCCTGCTTTGTCTGGGACGCCACGATCTCCCGGTACACGGGGCACGCGGCCATGAGCTCGTCGTGGGTGCCCAGGCCCACGGGGCGGCCCTCGTCGATGACGAGGATCTGGTCGGCGTGGCGGATGGTGCTCACGCGCTGGGCGATGATCAGCACCGCGGCCTCGGCGGTCTCCCCCGCAAGGGCGGCGCGCAGGGCGGCGTCGGTCTTGAAGTCCAGGGCAGAGAAGGAGTCGTCGAACACGTAGAGCTCCGACCTGGCCACGAGGGCGCGGGCGATGGCCAGACGCTGGCGCTGGCCGCCGGAGAAGTTGGAGCCGCCCTGGGCCACCGGGGCGTCGAGGCCCTCGGGCAGGCCGCGCACGAAGTCGGCCGCCTGGGCCACCTCGAGGGCGTGCCAGAGCTCGTCGTCCGTGGCGTCGGCACGCTCCCAGCGGAGGTTCTCCGCGATGGTGCCCGAGGCAAGCCACGCCTTCTGCTGCACATAGCCGATGCGCCCCCTGAGGGCGCGCTGCGTCAGGTGGCGAACGTCCACGCCGTCCAGCTCGAGGGAGCCCTGGGTCACCTCGTTGAAGCGCATGATGAGGCTCGCGATGGTGGACTTGCCCGAGCCCGTGCCGCCGATGATGGCGGTGGTGGTGCCGGGCCAGCACTCGAGGTCGATCCCCGTGAGGGCGTCCTCCTGCGCGTCCTGGTAGCGAAAGCGCACGCGCGAGAACCGCAGGGTGGGCACGCCCTCCTCGGGCGAGGGCCGGTCGACGGCGTCCGGGAGGTCGTCGATCTCCGGCGCGTAGTCGAGCACCTCCTGGATGCGGCTGGCGCACTCGAGGGCGCGGGGCACCATGATGAACACGAACTGCGCCATCAGGATGTACATGAGCACCATGATGGCGTACTCCACGAGCGCCGTGATGTCGCCGATACCCAGCTCGCCCACGGCGATGCGGGCGCCGCTGGTCCAGTAGACGGCGATCACGAAGACGTTCATCACCACGTACTGGAACCCGTCCACGTTGGTGAAGAGCTTGTTGGCCTTGATGGCGGTCTCCGCATAGGCGGCGAACGAGGCGTCGAGCCGCCCGTTCTCGTGGCGCTGGCGGTTGAAGGCCCGCACCACGCGCACGCCCGAGAGGTTCTCGAGCAGCACCTGGGTCATGGCGTCGAGCTGCTTCTGCAGGCGCGTGAACAGCGGAGACACCGAGCGCAGGATGGCGCCCACCACCACCATGAGCACGGCGATGGACGCCACGAGAAACCAGCCGGCCGTGACGTCCACCGAGAAGGTCATCACGAGCGCGGCCACGGCCATGAGGGGCACGGGCACCACCATGAGGATGGCCTGGGTGAGCAGGGTCTGCACCGTGGTGACGTCGGAGGAGGTGCGGGTGGTGACGGAGGCCACGCCGAAGTGGCGGAAGTCGTAGACGGAGAGCCTCATGGACTTGGCGTAGAGCGCGCAGCGGATGTCGCGCCCCACGGAGGTGCAGAGCTCGGCGCAGAGGGCCGCGGCCGCCGTGGTGGCGACGCCCGTGACGAGGGCGACGAGCGACATCTGCAGGCCGGCCTCGACGAGCAGCGAGAACGACGCGTGGGCGGTGCCCAGGTTGAGGACCCGCGCGGCGACGGTGGGGATGGCGAGCGTGCCCACCACGTCCACGGAGAGCAGGAGGCAGATGAGCAGGAACTTGAGGCGGTAGGGCTTCAGGAAGTGAAGGATCAGCCGCACTGGTTCTCCTTTCTTGCGAACGGGGCCTCAGCGGTTCAGCGAGGCCAGTGACGGGGCGAGGGCGGCGAGGTAGCGGCCCATGACGCGGTTGAGCATGGTCCGGTCGGCGGCGGGCAGCGCCTCCCACACGGCCTTCTCCGCCTCGTCGAGGGCCACGAGGTGACGCTCCACGAAGGCGTCACCATCCCCGGTGAGGCGGGCCCGTTTCACCCGGCCGTTGTCGGGGTCGGGCTCGAGCACCACCAGGCCCCGGGAGCAGAGCTGCTTGAAGGCGGAGTTCACGGTCTGGCGGCTCGCCCCGAGGTGGTCGGCCACCTCCGCCTGGCTCGTGAGGCCGTTGTCGGCCACGGCGGCCAGGCACCAGAACTCCGTGGGCGACACGCCGCAGCTGCGGGCGTACATGTCGTAGACGCGGTCGATGGCGGCGTAGGTGTCGCGGAAGGTCTCTACGGACCCGTCTTCGTTGGACTCTGCCATGGGTGGCCCCCTCTCGACGATGGCGGCGGCCGGGGGACGCCGCGGCGCCCGAGGGCCAACGGTCCGGAATCATACTGTATGAGTTCGGATGGTTCTGAGCCGCGGGCGGGGCGGGTTCCTCGTCCACGAAATCGTCACAGGAGGCGGACGGCGGGCGGCCCCGACCTGCCGAACTGCACCAGGTAGCTACTTGGCGCGCTTTTCGGCACCGGGGGCCGGCGGCATGCACCAGGTAGCTACTTGGTGCACTTCCCGGTATGAGAAGGGCGCCCCGATATGCACCAAGTGGCTACTTGGTGCACTTTTCCGCGTGAAAGAGGCCCTCCCCGTGCACCAGGTAGCTACTTGGTGCACTTCCCGGCACGGCGCCCCTCCCCTAGAGGGCGCCTTCGGGCACGAAGGGGACCATGCGGTCGGGCACCGGCGCCTCCACGCGAATGCGCTGCCCCGTGAGCGGGTGCGTGAAAGCCTCCCGCCACGCGTGGAGCATGAGGCCGCTGGCCGCGGGGCCGCCGTAGAGGCGGTCGCCCACCACGGGATGGCCCGCCCAGGCCGCATGGGCCCTGATCTGGTGGCGGCGACCCGTGTGGATGGAGGCCGTGCAGAGCGTGGCCTCGTGACCGCCGGGGAGGCGCACGGGGGCCAGGGGCGAGATGCGCGTCAGGGCCGCGCGGCCGGCCCCCACGTGCATGCGGCGCGCGTCGTGGCGGTCGCGGCCCACGGGCCGCTCCACCGTGAGCTCGCGGTCCACGGAGCCGGCCAGCAGCGTCAGGTAGACCTTCTCCATGGAGCCGTCGGCCACCTGGGCGTCCACGGCGGCCTGGAACTCCGGCGCCAGCGAGAAGAGCACGAGGCCCGAGGTGTCCACGTCGATGCGCTGCACCGGGTGGGCCTCCCTGACGCGCCCGTCGGCGGCCAGGCGCGCCTGCACGCGGTCCACGAGGCACTCGGCGCCGGTGCCGTCGGAGTGCACGAGCAGGCCGCAGGGCTTGTCGGCGGCGAGGAGCAGGCCGGCCGGGTCCTCCCAGGCCACGGCGGCGGGCTCGACGTCCGGGAACTCCGGGTCCGCCGGCTCCAAGAGGAGCTCCACGACGTCGCCGGGCTCCAGGGCCACCGGCGCCTGGAGCGGCACGCCCTCGCGGCACACCCGGTGGGCCGACTCTGCGGCAGCGGCGGCCGAGCGGGACACCCCCGCGGCGAGGAGCAGCTCGCGACAGGTGCAGGCGCCGCGCACGGCCAGGCGCACGGCGTCGTCGGATGCGGACAGGACGCGGAAGGGACGGCGGGCCACGGGGCCTCCTCGGATCAGCGGGACACAGGGAGCAGCGGGCGCAGGACCTCCATGGCCCTGGCGGGGTAGCGCAGGCAGAGCTCGTTGCGCGAGAGGTCGCGGGCCACCGTGGGGGCGGGGGCGCCGAGGGCGCGGGCGAGGTCGTCGGCGCTCTCGCGGTAGGGACGGCCGTCGAGGCCTCCCAGGGCGACCACGACCCGAAGGCCCGGGGCCGCCCCGACGGGCACGCGCCACCCCTCCACGGCCGCCGTCATGGCCTCCACGACAGGGCGCGGCGTCACGGCGACGTCGGCGGCGAAGCGGTCCAGGTAGGCCCGGGGTATGGCCAGCCCGTCCATCTGGCTCGCGACGTAGCGGCGCCGCCTGGCCACGCGCTTGAGGGCGCGGTCCGCCGCCCCCACGGCCCTGTCGAGGGCCTCGGCCCCGCCGGGGCGCATCAGGGCCGGGCCGCCCATGAGGCACCAGGCGAGGCCCGTGAGCCAGGCCGAGGGGCGCGACCCCGGCACCTCGCGGCATAGCACGTCGCCCACGAGGAGGGGGCCGGTCGCCCCAGTGCCGGCGAAGGCCGCCTCCACAGCCACCTGGCCGCCCATGCCCCAGCCGACCGTGGCCGCCAGGGGCCCGTGGGCGCGGGCCCAGTCCAGGAGGGAGCCCGCCTCGGCGGCTATGCCGGGGAACGCGCCGCCCGCAGCCTCGCCCCAGCCGTCCCAGCCCGCAAGCAGGGCGAGGAGGCCCTCGGGCAACTTGGACGACAGGGGCGCCACGGCCCACCAGCCGCAGAGCTCCGGGGGAAGGAACGCCACCACGGGCCGGCCGTCGGGCTCGGCCTCCTCCCCCGTCGCGGGGTCCACGAGATGAAAGATCACGGCGCGCCCCCTATCGGGTTCAGACGAGGTTCCGGACGGCCTCCACGAGCCCGTCCATGGGCACCTGCTCCTGCTCGTGGCTCGCCATGTCGCGCACGGTGACGGCACCGGCCGCGAGCTCGTCGGGGCCGATGACCACGCACAGACGCGCGTTGTGCTTGTCTGCCTGCTTGAACTGGCTCTTGAGGGAGCGGCCCTGGTAGTCGGCCTCCACGCGCACGCCGGCGCGGCGCAGGGCGAGGCACGCCGAGAAGACCGCGTCGCGGCACTCGGGGGCGGCGCAGGCCACGTAGACGCAGGACGGCTCGGGGCCGGCGAGGTCCACGCCCTGGTCCTCCAGGGCGAGCATGATGCGCTCGAAGCCCACGGCGAAGCCGATACCCGGGGTGGGCTTGCCGCCCTCGAGCTCCATAAGGCCGTCGTAGCGGCCGCCGCCGCCGATGGCGCTCTGGGAACCCATGCCGCTCGTGACCTGCACTTCGAAGACAGTGCGCGTGTAGTAGTCGAGGCCGCGCACGAGGGTGGGGTCCTCCTCGTAGGCCACGCCGGCCTCGTCGAGGTAGGCCTTCACGCGGGCATAGTGATCGGCGCACTCGTCGCAGAGCTCGTCGGCGATCTTGGGCGCGGCGGCCATGACCTCGCGGCAGCGGTCGTTCTTGCAGTCGAAGGCGCGCAGCGGGTTGGTGTCGGCGCGAACGGCGCACTCGTCGCACATCTCGTCGGCGTGGTCGAGGATGAACCGCCTGATCTTCCCGCGGTAGGCGGGGCGGCAGGCGGGGTCGCCCATGGAGTTGACCAGCAGCCGCACGCGGGACATGTCGAGGCCCAGGGCCCGGTAGAAGTCCATGAGCATGACGATGACCTCGGCGTCGAGGGCCGGGTCGGAGGCGCCCAGCACCTCGGCGCCGATCTGGTGGAACTGGCGCAGGCGCCCCTTCTGCACGCGCTCGCCGCGGAACATGGGGCCGGCGTACCACATCTTCACCGGCGCGCCGCCCTGGGGCACGAAGGTGTTCTCCACGGCCGCGCGCACGAAGCCCGCCGTGCCCTCGGGGCGCAGGGCCAGGCGCTTGCCGGGCTTGAGGCCGGCCTCGGAGCCCTTCTCGAGCACGTTGGCGAAGTTGGCGCCCGAGAAGACGCGGAACATCTCCTTGCGCACGACGTCCGTGGAGGTGCCGATGCCGTGGACGAAGACGTCCACCTGCTCCATGGCCGGCGTCTCGATGGCACTGAAGCAGTAGCGGGAGAAGGTCTCGCGGGCGACGGCCTGCATGCGCTCCCAGGCGCGCATGCGCGCCCCGAAGAGGTCCTCGGTTCCTTCTGGTTTCTTGGCTTGCATGGGGCCTCCCGGCGGCTCTGGGTGGATCGATGGGGTCGACCCCCCATCTTCCCACCGCAGGCGGGGACGAGACAAGGCACCGGGCCGGTTTGTCACGGGGGCGCCGCGGCCGGGTCGCGGCGGCCCGGTTGCGGCGGCTGCCCGGTCCCGCCATTGTTGCCAGGAGGTGACAGGAACCGCCCAGACGCTTTACTGTGATAAAGTGACAGGCCACAGACCCCCCCGCCCGAGGAGGACCCATGGCCAAGAAGCTGTTCCCCACCCTCGTCTGCTGCGCCCTCGCATGCCTCGCCCTCATGGGGCTCTCCGCCTGCTCCCAAGGGGCGCCCGACGGCGCCCCCGAGGCCGAGGCGTCCACCGAGAAGCTCGTGGTGGGCTACGACAACTCCTACCCGCCCTACGGCTTCATCGGCGACGACGGCAAGCCTGCGGCCTCGACCTCGACCTGGCCCAGGCCGTCTGCGACAGGCTCGGCTGGGAGCTGGAGTGCCAGGCCATCGACTGGGACGCCAAGGACGCCCTCATGAACCAGGGGTCCATCAACTGCATCTGGAACGGCTTCACCATGGAGGGCCGTGAGGACAAGTACACCTTCTCCGAGCCCTACATGCTCAACGAGCAGGTGATCGTGGTGAAGAAGGGCTCCGGCATCGGGGGCTACGACGGCCTGGCCGGACGCACCGTGGCCACCCAGGTGGACTCCGCCGCCCTCGAGGTCCTCCAGAGCGACCGGGCCGACCTCGCCGCCACCTTCGGGTCCCTCGACCAGATCACGGACTACAACAACGCCTTCGCCCAGCTCGAAAGCGGCCTGGTGGACGCCGTGGCCTGCGACCTGTCCATCGCCGCCTACCAGACCTCGGCCAACCCCGACGCCTTCGTCATGCTCGACGAGCCCCTCTCCTCCGAGCACTACGCCGTGGGCTTCAAGCTCGGCGACACCGAGCGCGCCGAGAAGGTCACCCAGGCCCTGAAGGAGCTCGCCGCCGACGGCACCGCCAAGGAGATCTGCGAGCGCTACGCCGAGTACGGCGTGGACTACGACGGCAACTGGACCCTCGGGTAGGTCCGCACGACAGACATGGCATCGGGGCCCCGGGCGCGCGTGCCGGGGCCCGTTTCCGTCAGGAAGGCACCGGATGGAGTTCGCAGTCATGATGGACGTCCTGCTCCAGGGACTCGTCCTCACCCTCGAGATCTTCGTCGTGACCCTCGTGGGCGCCCTGCCCCTGGGCATCGTGGTGGCGCTCGGGCGCATGAGCCGCTGCCGCCCCGTGGCCGCCCTGGTGCGGCTCTACATCTCGGTCATGCGCGGCACCCCGCTCATGCTGCAGCTCATGGCCATCATGTTCTGCCCGTACTACCTCTTCGGCCTCAACATGGGCCCCGACTGGAAGTTCGTGGCCTGCGCCGTGGGCTTCATCCTCAACTATGCCGCGTACTTCGCCGAGATCTACCGCTCCGGCATCCAGTCCATCCCGCGCGGCCAGTACGAGGCGGCCGAGGTGCTCGGCTACACGCGCTCCCAGACCTTCTGCCGCATCGTGCTGCCCCAGGTGGTCAAGCGCATCCTGCCGGCCATCGGCAACGAGGTGATCACGCTGGTCAAGGACACGTCGCTGGCCTTCGTGCTGGGCATCATGGAGATGTTCAACGCCGCCAAGGCCCTCGCCGCCCGCGAGGTGTCGATGGTCCCCTACCTCGTCGCCGGCCTCGTCTACTGGGGCATCAACCTGCTGATCGAGGCGGCGCTCTCCTCCATCGAGAGGCGCCTGTCCTACTACCACGACTAGGGGGTCGCCATGACCGACAACCGCGACGGCGCCGTGGTGCGCCTCTCCCACGGGCGCAAGGCCTTCGGCGACGCCGAGGTGCTGCGCGACATCTCCCTCGAGGTGAACTCCGGCGACGTGCTGGCCGTGATCGGGCCGTCGGGGGGCGGCAAGTCCACGCTGCTGCGCTGCCTCACCCTGCTGGAGCACCTGGACGACGGGTCCCTGGCGTACGGGGACCTCGAGGTGGCCCGTGGGGAGGGCGGCCGCGCCGTGTACGCCAGGGCGCCGGAGCTCAAGGCCGCGCGGGAGCGGTTCGGCCTCGTGTTCCAGAACTTCAACCTGTTCCCCCACCGCACGGTGCTGCAGAACGTGGCCGACGCCCCGCAGGTGGTCAAGGGCGCGCCCCGCGGCGAGGCCGAGGCCCGGGCGCGGGAGCTCCTCGCCCAGATGGACCTGGCCGGCAAGGAGGACCTCGTGCCCTGCGAGCTCTCCGGCGGCCAGCAGCAGCGCGTTGCCATCGCCCGCGCCCTGGCCATGGACCCGCAGGTGCTCTACTTCGACGAGCCCACGAGCGCCCTGGACCCCGAGCTCACCCAGGGCGTGCTCCGCGCCATCCGCGAGCTGGCGGCCCGGCACATGACCATGGCGATCGTGACCCACGAGATGGCCTTCGCCCGCGACGTGGCCGACCGCGTCGTCTTCATGGACGGCGGCCGCGTGGTCGAGGAGGGCCCGGCCGAGCAGGTCATCGACCACCCGGCGGAGGAGCGCACGAGGGAGTTCCTGGCCAGCTACTGACTGTCCCATCACCCGGACACTTTTGTCCCAGTGGTCGGGCACTTTTGTCCCAATCCTGCGCCCCCGAGAGACGCCGCGCCCGCGGGCGCGCCCGACTCTCGGAGCGCCAGCGGGCGCGGCGGCAAACCGGTCCCCGTCGGACATCAACAGAGAAATATGCGAAGTGACAGATGGGCCAGGCACCGCTGTCACGCCCGGCGGCGCGGCGGGGCCCCTGCCGCCCCCTACTCCACCGGGATCCGCACGATCCAGCCTTCGGGCGCCTCCACGGTGCCGGCCTGGATGCCGGTGAGGGTGTCGCGGAGCCTGGTCATGACGGGGCCCATCTCGTCGGCGCCGCCGTTGAACACCACCTCGTGGTCGCCGGCGACGATGCGGCCCACGGGGCTGATCACCGCGGCGGTGCCGCAAAGGCCGCACTCCACAAAGCCGTCCACCTCGTCAAAGCGCACCGGGCGCTCCACGACCTCCATGCCGAGCATGTCCCGGGCCACGGAGACGAGGCTGCGGCGGGTGATGGAGGGCAGGATGGAGTCCGTGGCGGACTGGGGCACCACGAGGCGACCCTCCCCGTCCACGAACAACACGTTGGCGCCGCCGGTCTCCTCCACGTAGGTGCGGGTGGCGGAGTCGAGGTAGAGGTTCTCCGAGAAGCCCCTCTCGTGGGCCTTCTCGTAGGGGTAGAGGCTCATGGCGTAGTTGAGGCCGGCCTTGATGTTGCCGGTGCCGTGGGGCGCGGCGCGGTCGTACTCGGACACGCAGATGGTGATGGGCTTCACACCGCCCTTGAAGTAGGGGCCCACGGGCGTCACGAGGATGCGGAACTGGTACCTGTCGGCGGGGCGAACGCCGATGACCTCGCCGGTGGCGAACATCATGGGGCGCACGTAGAGCGTGGCGCCGGAGCCGAAGGGAGGCACCCAGGCGGCGTTGGCGGCCACGACCTGCCTCACGGCGTCCACGAAGCGGTCCTCGGGAAACGGCGGCATGACGAGGCGCTCGGCCGAGTCGGCCATGCGGCGGGCGTTGAGGTCGGGGCGGAAGCACACGATGGAGCCGTCCTCGGTGGTGTAGGCCTTGAGGCCCTCGAAGCACTCCTGGCAGTAGTGAAGGATGCCCGCGCACTCCGAGAGCGTGACGGTGTGGTCGGCGGTGAGCCCGCCCTCGCCCCAGGCGCCGTTCTCGTAGTCGCAGACATAGCTGTAGTCGCAGGGCTGGTAGCTGAAGGTGAGCTCGCCCCAGTCGATGTCCTTCTTCTCCATGGCAGGTCCTCTCGTTTGCCGGCTTCGGGCCATTCTACGGCGCCGAGCCGCCCCCCGACGGGCCCCGTCACAGAGGCGCAACCATGGCCTCGGCCGCAATGGGGGGACCATGGCCCCGGTCGCTATACTAGCCCCGTGCCACCAGACGCCCGGCAGCAGGGAGGACCATGCGCAGCTTCAAGAACGACTACTCCGAGGGGGCCGCCCCCGAGATCCTGGCGGCCCTCGTGGACACCAACGGCGAGCAGACCGTGGGCTACACCGAGGGCGACCCCCACACCGAGCGGGCCCGGGCCCTCATCCGCGAGGCCTGCGGCCAGCCCGACGCCGCGGTGGAGTTCTGCGTCGGCGGCACCAGCGCCAACCTCATCTGCGTGGCAGGCATGCTCCGTGATTTCGAGGGGGTCGTCTGCACCCCCGACGCCCATATCAACACCCACGAGACCGGGGCCGTCGGGGCCTGCGGGCGCACGGTGCTCCCCACCCACGACGGGGACGGATTCCTCTCGGTTGAGGAGGCCGAGCGCGTCTGGGGGTTCCAGACCAGCTGCGGGCGCCACATGACCCGGCCGACCCTGGTCTACATCACCGACTCCACCGAGTTCGGAGGGGTGTGGGACCGCAGGCGCTTCGACGAGGTCTGCGACTGGGCCGAGGGGCACGGCTGCAAGGTCTATGTGGACGGTGCCCGTCTGGGGGCTGCCCTGGAGTCGCCCGCCAACGACCTGTCGCTGGGCCACATGGCCAGCCGGGCCGACGCCTTCACCATCGGGGGCACCAAAAACGGCATGCTCTTCGGCGAGGCCGTGGTGATCCGCGACCCCGACCTGCGGCGGGACTTCCCCTACCTGCAGAAGATGCGCGGCGGCCTCATGGCCAAGGGACGCCTCCTGGGGGTGCAGTTCGAAGCCGCCTTCGAGGACGGCCTCTACTGGCGCCTGGCCCGACACGCCGACGAGTGCGCCCTCGCCCTGCGCGACGGCCTGATGGCCGCCGGCTACGAGCCCTACCTGCGAAGCGACACCAACCAGCAGTTCTTCACCGTGGATGCCGGGCTCGCCCGTGCCCTCGAGGACGCCTGCGGCTGCGAGATCTTCCTCACCCTGCCCGACGGCCGCCAGGTGGTGCGCTTCGTGTGCTCCTGGGCCACCGAGACGGCCGACGTGGCGGAGCTCGTCGCCTTCTGCTCCGAGATGCCCCGGTGAGCGCCTCGGGCAGAGGGGCCGGCGGGTTCCTCGGCACCCGCCCGGGCCTGGCGGTCGGGGCCCTCGCCTGCTGCCTTCTCTGGGGAAGCGCCGTGCCCGGGGTCTCCCTGGGCTACGGCCTCTTTGGCATCGGGAGCGGCGACGCCGGGGGCCAGATGCTCTTCGCGGGCGTGCGCTTCTTCCTGGCGGGCGCCTGCATCCTGGCCTTCCGCTGGGCCCAGGCTGGGGTCCCTCCCCTGCTCGACCGCGCCGGCGCCCACAGCGCCGCCAAGCTCTGCCTCACCTGGACCGTGGGGCAGTACACCTGCTACTACCTGGGGCTCGCCCACGCCACCGGGGTGTCGGCCTCGCTCATCCAGGGGCTCGAGGTCTTTGTGGCGCTGGTGGTGGGGGCCTGCGTGTTCCACACCGAGGCCCTGACCGGGCGCAAGGTGGCCGGGTCCCTCGCCGGCGTGGCCGGCCTCGCCCTCTTCAACTGGGGCGGCGCCATGGGCTTCTCCCTCGGCGGGGAGGGGCTGCTCGCCCTCGCCACCGTGTTCGCCGCCGTGGCGAGCGTCCTGGCCTCCCGCTACTCCCGCGAGAGCGACCCGGTGCTTCTCGCCGGATGGCAGTTCGTCATGGGAGGGGCCGCCCTCGCCGCCCTCGGCTGGGCCCTCGGCGGCCGCCTGCCGCCCACCGGCGCCGGCGCCTGGGCCGTCCTGGCATGGCTCGTGGCCGTCTCGGCCGTGGCCTACACCGTCTGGAGCGTCCTTCTGGCATCGCACCCGGTAAGCTCCGTGGTGGCCTACAGCTTCACCCTGCCGCTTTTCGGCGTGGTCATATCCCTTCTGACCCTGGGCGACCAGGGGCACCCCCTGGGTGCGGCGGCCCTGGCCTCGATCGCCGTGGTGTGCCTGGGCATCTGGCTCGTGGAGACCCCCGCCAAGGGTCGGCGCTGACCCCGGGGCCTATGATGGGAGGTCGCAACCGCACGTCCCCTTCCATCCGAGGAGTCCCATGGAACCGCGCCTGTTCACCCTTTCCTCCCCCTTCGACGGCCTTGGGCTCTCCTGCGCCGAGACCGTGCCCGAGGGACGCCCAAAAGGCCTCGTCCAGATCTCCCACGGCATGGAGGAGCACAAGGAGCGCTACTACCCCTTCATGGGATGGCTGGCCGACCACGGGTTCGCCTCCGTGATCCACGACCACCGGGGCCACGGGGCGTCCGTGGCGAGCAGCGAGGACCTCGGGTTCTTTGGGGACGAGACGGGCCGGGCCATCGTCGGCGACCTCCTCTGCGTCCAGGAGCACTTCGAGGCGGCCCACCCGGGGCTCCCCCTGGTGCTGTTCGGCCACTCCATGGGGTCGCTCGTGGTGAGGAGCCTGATCAAGGACTCCGACGACGCCGTCGACGGCCTCGTGGTGTGCGGGGCCCCGGGGGACAACCCAGGCAAGGACGCCGCCATGGTGCTGGTGAACGCCCTCTCCATGGTCAAGGGGCCCCGGGCCAAGTCGCCCCTCGTGAACAGCCTGGTCTTCGGGGGCTACGGCAAGGGGCTCCCCGGCGAGCACCCCCTGCGTTGGCTCTCCGCCAACGAGCGGAACGTGCGGGCCTACGACGAGGACGACCTCTGCGGCTTCGTGTTCACCCTCAACGGCTACAAGAACCTGCTCTCCCTCGTGCGCGACGTCTACGACATCCACGGTTGGGCCGTCAGCCGCCCGGACCTGCCCATCCTGTTCATCGCCGGCGCCGACGACCCCGTCACCTTGGGCGAGAAGGCCTGGAACGACGCCCAGGGATTCCTGCGCGACCGCGGCTACCGCAACGTGTCGGGCAAGCTCTACCCCGGCATGCGCCACGAGATCCTCAACGAGGAGGGGGCCCAGGAGGTGTTCGACGACGTCCTGACCTTCGTCGAGGAGGCCTGCGGCGTGTAGCAGACCGCCACAGGTTTTTGAAATGGGACCCTTGGTGGTATCGGCCTTACAAAAAGGGTTCACAAATGAAAATCGCACTGTAAAATGGGGCCACTGACATACCTGTCCGCACCCTATGGGAAGAGGCACCCCATGAAGTGCATCAACTGCGGCCACGACGTCTCCGACCAAACGGGCTTCTGTCCCACCTGCGGGTCCGAGCTGCGCTTCGACTTCTCCCTGCACCGCCACCCCATCCAGCCCGACCTCGACACCCCGGCCCCGAGCGGCGAGGCCTGCGCCTTCGACCGCACGGCCGACCGGGCCCTCATGAAGCGCGGCATCCGCATCGCCAACATGGTGTGGGCCGCCCTGGTGGTGTTTGCCGCCGTATGCCTGCTCATCCTGCTGTGAGCCGCACCGTCCCTGCCGAGACCTTCCACCTCACGGTCAACGGGCTGCCCCAGGCGGCCCGTTTTGCCAAGGAGGACATCGACGGCGCCCTCAGGCCCCTGGCCCACCGCATCCTCCTGGCCGGCCCCGGCCCCGTGCTCGTGGCCGGGCCGCCGGGGTCGGGCAAGACGACGGTGGCCCTGGTGCTCGAGGAGCTCTGCAAGGCGGAGGGAAAGAGGGTCCCCGCCCTGTCCATGGACGGCTTTCACCGGTCCAACGCCTGGCTTGAGACCCATGGGCTCCTGAGGCGCAAGGGGGCACCGGAGACCTACGACTTCCCCGGCCTCCGCCGTGCCCTCATCCATCCCGACCCCTGGCCCGCGTATTCCCGGGTTGCCCACGACGTGGTGGGAGACACCGTGGCCGTGACCTGCCCCACCTACATCGTGGAAGGCAACTACCTGCTCCTCGACGAGGAGCCTTGGCGTGGCCTGGCGCCCCTCTCCCCCCTCACCGTGTGGGTTGAGGTGGACCCGGCCCTCCTCAGGGAGCGCCTGGTGGGCCGCAAGGTGGCAGGGGGCATGGCCCGCCCGGACGCCGAGCGGTTCTTCGAGGCGTCAGACTCCCTCAACGTGCGCCGATGCCTGGAGCGGCGACTGCCCGCAGACGTCGAGCTGCGGCTCACGCCCGCCGAGGAGCTCTAGAGCCCCAGGTCGAGGGGCCAGGCGGCCAGCGTCTCGTCGGCCGCGGAGGTGTCCTGCCGGATCTGCGAGCCGGTGAAGGCCACGACGTGGAGGCCGGCGGCCTTGGCGCTCGCGATGCCCACCGGGGAGTCGTCCACAGCGATAGCGTGGGAGGCGTCCACCCCCAGGAACGACAGGGCCAGCAGGTACGGGTCGGGTGCCGGCTTGCGGCGCTCCACCATGTCGCCGCCCACCATGGCGTCGAAGCAGTCCATGGCGCCGATGCGCGACAGGCCGTAGGCGAGGTCGCAGGCGGCCGTGGTGGAGACGACGGCACACTTGACGCCGGCGGCCCTGAGCGAGCGGACGCACTCGAAGGCCCCGGGGAAGACCGCGATGTCCATGGAGCGGTAGATCTGGGAGCTGGGGCGGCGCCGGGCCTCGAAGTTCTCGGCCGTCAGGTCGGGGCGCCCGTGGTTGGCGAGGATGGCCTCGACGGACGCCTTGCCGTCGGTGCCGCAGACGGTGTGGGCCTCCTCCAGCGGCACGTCGAGCCCGAGGGACCGGTAGGCCTCGAGGTCGAGCTCGATGCCGAGGGGCTCGGTGTCGGCCAAGGTGCCGTCGAAGTCGAAGCAGACGGCCTCGATGGTCTCAGGACGCATGGTTCCTCCCAGGGGTCTCGGGTTGCTCGGGTTGCTCGGCACCCTTGGCCCGGCGCTCGCGGTACCAGGGCCAGCCGTTGGAGATGAGCACGGCGGTGAATATCAGGGCGAAGCCGAGGGTCAGGCGCCCCGACAGAATCTCGTGGCCGGCCACGACGGAGAAGAGGACGCCCGCCGGCGACTCCAGGCAGGCGAGGAGCGAGCCCTCCGCCGGCGGCACACGGGTGAAGGCGTAGTTCATGGCGGCGAGGCTCACGAACGAGCACACGACGCCGAAGTAGACGAGCTGCAGGACCAGCGGCGGCGTGAAGGTGGCCGGCGACGGGACGGGCTCGAAGACCGCGAGCAGCGCCGACAGGCCGAACATGGCGATGAACTGCCAGGCCGTGAGGGCCCAGATGTCGAGCTCGCCGCCGCAGCGCGCCACCTCGACGAACTGCAGGGCGAAGAGCAGGGCGCACACCACGGTGAGGACGTCGCCGAAGTTGACGAGGCCACCGCCGTCGAGCCCCACGAAGCCGAGGCCTGCCAGGCACACGGCGGCCGCCGCGAGGTCCCAGCGGTGGGGTCGGCCCATGCCCATGGCCCAGGCGATGAAGGGGACCATGACGACGTAGCTGCCGGTGATGAAGGCGCTCTTGCCGGGGGTGGTCATGGTGAGGCCCACGGTCTGCACCGCGTAGCCGCCCCACTCCCACAGGCCGAGAAGCAGCCCGACGCCGATGGTGCGGCGGTCGAGGTGCGCGCGGACGTTCTTGGAGAAGACGACGAGCATGAGGACGGCGGCCATGCCGAAGCGGATGGCGAGGAGCCAGAAGACCGGCAGCGACTTGGTGGCGTCCTTCATCATGAACGCCGATGACCCCCAGATGACGGCACAGGCCACGAGCATGAGCTTGGCCGCCGTCGGCGACGAGACGGCGCGACGGAAGAAGCCTGCGGGTAGGGCCATGGTCCTCCTTGTACATGGGGTGCGAGGTCGACGTCCCAGTATAGCGGGGACCCGCGACGACACGGCGTGACAGAGGTGCCTGGCCCATCTGTCACTTCGCATGTTGCGATGCTGATGTGCTGGGCGGGCGCGTGCGTGGTAGGCAGCATGTGCGAGGTGGGCGGGTGGGAGCGGGACGCACCCGCCCCGCCCGCTGCAGCGACGGACGCGAAAGGCGTAAGCGCCGCGAATGCACCGGGCGGCGACACGAGAGCCACGATGCGCAACGCCACTGGCACGAAGGCCCCTCAAGATTTGGCGCGAGAGGTCCTCGATACGCGATAAGCCTGGCACCGACAGCCGTCAGTGCGCGATTTGAGGCCCGAGAAGCCCGTTTTCCGCGCAATGGCGGTGCTTGATGCCAGCGGAACCGCGCACTGAAGGCCCTTCGCGCAAAACCGCGCGCCACGCCGCCCCCGCAACCCCTACCGCAGCACGGCCACCAGCTCCCGGACCGTCCCCGGGTCCACGCAGGGCAGCCGCTCCGGCCCGCAGCCCGGTACCGAGAAGTCCACACCGTGGGCCACCGCCGCGGCGCCGGGAGCGGTCACGAATCCCGAGCAGGACGAGTGCACCTGCCCCACGCCCGTCTCGGCCACGAGGGCCGCCGCGTTGCCCGGGCGCACGCCGGATCCCGGCAGGACCTGCACCCGCCCTCCCCACGCAGCCTGCAGGTGGGCGATGAGCCCCGCGCCCTCCGGGGCCGTGGGCGCCTGGCCGCCCGTGAGCAGGCGGTCCACCCCCGCACCGGCGAGGATGGCCGTGGCCCCGTCGGCATCCGGCACCAGGTCGAAGGCCCGGTGAAAGACGGCCTCCGCCCCCGCTGCATGGGCCCGGCCCACCACCTCGCGGACGCGTGCAACATCCACGGCGCCCTCGGGCGTCAGGCAGCCGAACGCCACCCCGTGGGCACCGGCTGCAAGCAGGGCGTCCACCTCGGCCAGGAGCTGGGACCAGTCGGCATCCCCGTAGCAGAAGCCACCGGCGCGGGGCCTGGCCATGGCCACGACCTGCAGCCCCGTCATCCGACGCACCGCCTCCACGGCGGCCACGGTCGGCGTGAGGCCGCCTAGGGGCAGTGCCGCGTTGAGCTCCACGCGCCCGGCGCCGCCCTCCTCGGCCGCAAGGGCGTCGGCGACACCCCCGCAGCAGACCTCGACGGTTATGGGACGGTCAGGCGCGGCACTGCTCACGGCGGCTCCTCTCGGCATGCAGGCGTTCACCCAAGGGTAGCCGACCCGCCGTGCGACGGCACCGCCCGCTACCGACAGAAGCGCCCGCGACCGTGGCCCCTTCCACCACGGCGGCGACCCTCGTCGGCCTTGGTGGGCGCTGACCAAGAGCCGTCCACCGCACCGCAGGACCTAGCCTGGGCCACGGCGCCGGCAAAGGAGTCGAACGCCGCCCAGGTGCCGGTCTCGTCGGCCGAGTAGCTCGTGGCCATGGCCGGCCGGATGCCCATGGACGCGGCGTGGGAGGCAACGTCGATATTGGCCCCCAGGAACAGGAACTCCCAGCCCTCGCGCTCCTTGCCCTCGATCATCTCCTTGACCATGGGATAAGTGAAGCTGCCGCTGGCGTTCTCCTCGCCATCGGTGATGATGGCGAAGGTGGTGTGGTCGGGCCTGAAGCCGTCGGGCAAGTGGCTCTGCACAAGGGCCACGCGCTCGATGGTGCGGCCCACAGCGTCGAGCAGCGCGGTGCAGCCGCCGGGGACGTAGTCGGAGCGCCTGAGCGGCTCGACGGTCTCGATGGGTACGCGGTCGTGGACGACCTCGAACCCCGTGTCAAAGAGCACGCACGTGACCCAGGCGCTCCCCTCCCCCGTGCGGTTGCGGTCGAGCACGGAGTTGTACCCTCCCACGGTGTCGGCCTCGAGCCCGGACATGGACCCGCTCTTGTCGATGACGAACACGAGCTCCTCGTTGTGACCCTTCATGACTGGCTCCCTTCTGGGGCGGCGCCCCGTCGACTGAGCACAGCCTACGGGGCCCCGGTCAGGCGGAGGTAACCTGCCGGGCGACATCGCGCCGCGGCAACGTGTGACAGCGGTGCCTTGTGACAGCGATGCCTGACCCATCTGTCACTTCGCATATTGCCTTGTTGATGCGGGCGGTCAGGCGCCGAGGAGCCGCTGGTCGTAGGCGTAGAGGGCCTCGTTGATCTCGAAGATGTCGTAGCGGCCCTCCTCGATGAACCACCGCACGATGACGTCTGCGGCCGACGACGGGCTGAACGCGTAGCCGGCGCGCGCAAGGAGGGTCTCGGCCTGGGCCAGGGGCAGCTCCAACGCCACGGCGAGGGCCAGGACCGTGGGCTTGCCCGGGCGGTAGTCGGGGTTGGAGCGAATCTTGGAGAAGTGCTGCCGGCTCATGTTGGCGCGGTGGTACACGGCGGAGTCGGCGAGGCCGCGCTCGTCGATGAGGTCGAGGAGCGTATCAGAGAAGCCCTTGTCGAGGGAGGCGAGGCGCCGGGAGAGCAGGTCCTTGACGGAGTGCCGCCGCTTCGGCGGCACTGCGGCGTCCCGGGGAGTCGCGCAGGGGGCCGCCTGCGGCATCGCGGGCGCCGCCTGGGGAAAGAAGGCGCCCGTGTCCCCGGAGGCCATGGAGCGGTCCAGGTCCGGCGACGACCCGACGTCGACGCCCTGCTCGGCGAGGTAGGCCGTCAGGCCGGGGGGCAGGGTCCGACGCAGGGCCGCGGGCTCGTCGAGAAGGACGAGGGAGACCTCGAGGGAGTCGTCGGTGTCGGCGAGATAGCCGGTGATGGCCCCGGTGGCCACCTCGAGGGCGGTCTCGCGCGGCATGCCATAGATTCCGGCGGAGATGAGGGGGAAGGCCACCGACCGGTCGCCCAGCGAGGACGCCACGGCGAGGGCCGACCGGTAGGCCGAGGCCAGGAGCTCCCGCTCTCCGTGGCGGCCGTCTTGCCACCGCGGGCCCACGGCATGGATCACGTGCCCGACCGGCAGCCTGAAGGCCGGGGTGGCCACGGCCGATCCCGTGGGGCACGGGGCCACGGCACGGCAGGCGGCGTCGAGCTCGGCGGGGCCGGCCGCCTCGAAGATGGCCCCGCACACGCCCCCACCGGGGGCCAGCCGCTCGTTGGCGGCGTTCACCAGGGCGTCCGCCGGGGTCTCTGTCAGATCGCCATGGCGCAGCTGGAACGGCATGGGGCTCCTCTCGGACGGCAGGGGGCTGGTTTGCATGGTGACAGATTGTGGGCGCCGGAGCAGGACCCGGAAACCCCCCCCCGGCACCCGGCATGCCCCGGGCGAGGTCGTTTGGTGGTTTTTCATTCACGGATTCATGTAAACCACCAAACGGGCACTCGTTTGGTGGTTTTAGGGCTCCACTCCCAGAGAAAAGTACCAAACGGCCAGCGCGGCATGTGCAAACCGCTGCAAACTCGTGCCAGAAAAAAGGTCGGAGGGCAGACACACCCTCCGACCTGCGATTTCCCTGGAGCCAGTTATCGGACTCGAACCGATGACCCCCGCTTTACGAGAGCGGTGCTCTACCAACTGAGCTAAACTGGCGCGACCTCGTAGTATACGGGCTCACCCCCGGGATTTCAACCCCGGCCGTCAAAGCCTGGTGAGCACGCCCCTCAGCAGCGCCTCGAAATCCGCCCCGTGGCCCTCGGCATAGGAGAGCACGGTCTCGTGGGAGACGCCGGGCGCCCCTGCCTTGTTGGCCGACAGCGTAACGCCCAGCACCTCCATACCCAGGGCGTGGGCCAGCACCACTTCGTTGACCACGGACATCGCCGTGTAGCTGGCGCCGCAGAGCGCCATGGCGCGCGCCTCGGCCGGGCTCTCGAAGCTCGGGCCGGAGATGCCCGCCAGCACGCCCTCGGAGAGCTCGACACCCTGGTCCCCGGCCACGGCCTTGGCCACCTGGCGCAGGTACGGCGTGTAGGCGTCGCTCATGTCCACGAAGGCGTTGTCCACGCCACGCAGGGCCTCGTCGCCCACGAGGGGGTTCTGGCCGGTGAGGTTGAGCTGGTCGCTCACAAGGCCCAGGCCGAGCGGCGCCTGGCCGTCGATGGCGCCGGCCGCGGCGGCGAACACGATGTCACGGCAGCCCAGGTGGTGCGCGTGGCGCACGAGGCTCGTCACCTCGCGCACGGAGTAGCCCTGGTACAGGTGCACGCGGCCCGGGTAGACCACCACCGGCACGCCGTCGAGCGTGCCCACGGTGGCCTCGAAGCTGTGGCCCGCCACGGGGCGCGCCCCCGCGGGGAAGCCGTCGATGTCGGCGTACGGGATGCGGCGCACCGGCTTCACGAGCCTCGCCACCGACCCTAGGCCGCTGCCCAGGCAGATGGCCACGGGATGCTCCATGGTGGGATGGCAGCGCTCGACCGTCTTCTCGTCTGTCACGAAAAACCCCTCCTTCACGAGCAGGTCGCAGGCGATGCCGTCGCCTGCCACAAGGTTGCCGGAAAACGTGCCGTCGTAGACACGGACCCTGCCGCAGCTGGGGCTCTTGGCCTTGAGCACGCAGAAGGCCGGCCGCACGCGCCGCGCCGTCTCCAGCGTGGCCCGGGCGCCGGCCTCGAACTCATCGGTGACGTCCTGGCCAGACTCCAGGTACACGCGGCCGTCGCGGATCTCGGCCGGCGGGCGCGGGATGGGCAGCCCCCCGGCGCACTCCGGGCACACCGGGTGCGCGGTGACGCCCGGGCGCGAGCAGAGCCCGATGACCCCGTCAACGGGCTTGGCGCCCCCGTCATAGCGACAGGGGGCGCCAAGAAGACAGTTGCTCACCAGGATGTCCATGGGTCAGCCAATCGGAAGAGCGGCCTTACGACACCAGCTCCCCGATGGAGATCGAGGCGTTGGCGAGCAGGCCGTTCACGTACTGGCTCCACGTGGCCGACTGGCTGCTGGCCTGCTGCGAATACTGCTGGTAGGCCACATAATACGCCGTCATGGCCTGGTCGTAGGTGGCGGAGTCGGCCGAGAAGCTCTGGTCCTTGAGGGCCGCGTAGTACGGGCCGTCCTCGCGGGCCCAGGTGCCCTTGTCGGCGTCCCACTCGTCGCCGAGCAGGCCCACGATGTACTTGCCGTAGTCCGCGGTGGCGGCGTCCTCGGAGCCCTCGGCGGGCTCGGCCGGGGTCTCGGGGGCCTGGGCGGAGTCGTCGGTGCCCACGACCTTGTCGTAAAGGCGCTTGACGCCGGCGGACTGGCGCACGACCTCCTTGACCTCGTCCTCGCTCATGCCGTAGGTGGATGCAAGGCTGGCATAGTCGTCGGTGCCCAGGGTGTCCTTGGCGTAGGTGGCCATGTCCTCGTCGGAGACCTCGATGCCCTCGGCCTTGACGGCCACGGCGAGCACCTGGTTGCGGGCGTAGTCGAGCACGTTGTCGGCGGAGGGCATGGTGTAGGTGCCGTCGTCCTGCTTGGCGGCGTCCACGCCCGTGGCGGCCCCGAGGGCCTGGCGCGCGGTGATGGAGTGGGTCTGGCCCTGGTAGACGTAGGAGCCCACGGTGCTGTCGAGCTCGCCCTCGGAGAGCGTGGTCTTGCCCGTCACGGCGCCGCCGGCAAAGCCGCCGAGCAGGAACTTGCCCACGAGCACGCCGATCACGGCCGCCGCGACGACGCAGACCGCGAACACCGGCACGGTGAAGCGCTTCTCGGCCGGCTTCTTGGGGGCCTTGGCCTTGCCGCCCTTGTCGTCGCCCAGGGACGACAGGTCGCCCTTCTTCTCGTCTGCCATGAGACGGATCCCTTCTCCTCGGTCATGTGCATCGATGCAATGCGATGATTTTGACAGGTTCTGTATAGGAAACCAAAAACTCTCTTTAAATGCGAGGGGAACCACAACCCTACACACGTGCCCTGACGGCTTCCGCCACGGCGTGCCCGTACGCGGCGCAGCCCGCGGCCCCCTCGGCGGAGCCGGTGAGGGCGCGGCGGATGTCGGCCGTGACGCTCGTTCCCTCTGCCAGCACCTCGCGCACGGCGTCGCGCACGGCGTCGGCGGCGCCGGGCTCCCCCAGGTGGTCGAGCATCATGGCCGCCGAGAGAATCAGGGCCGTGGGGTTGGCCATGTCCTTGCCGGCGATGTCGGGCGCCGAGCCGTGGGTGGCCTCGAAGATGGCGCACTCGCTGCCGATGTTGGCGCCGGGGGCGAGCCCCAGGCCGCCGATGAGGCCGGCGCAGAGGTCGCTCACGATGTCGCCGTAGAGGTTGGGCAGCACGAGGACGTCGAAGTCCGCCGGGTCGCACACGAGGCCCATGCAGCAGGCGTCCACGATGCGGCACTCGAAGGCGATGTCGGGATAGTCCTCGGCCACGCGCTCGGCCACGTGCATGAACAGGCCGTCGGTGGCCTTCATGATGTTGGCCTTGTGCACGCAGCACACCCTCCTGCGGCCACGACTGCGCGCGTACTCGAAGGCATAGCGCACGATGCGCTCGGAACCCTCGGGCGAGATGGGCTTGACCGAGATGGCCGAGGAGGGCCTGATGGCTCCGGGCATGCGCTCGTTCACCGAGGCGATGATGTGCCCCGCCTCGGGGGTGCCGGCCTCAAACTCCACGCCGGCGTAAAGGTCCTCGGTGTTCTCGCGCACCACCACGAGGTCCACGTCGCGGTAGCGACTGCCGTCCCCGGGCATGGAGAGGCACGGCCGCACGCAGGCGTAGAGGTCGAACGCGCGGCGCAGGGCCACGTTGATGGAGCGGAACCCGGAGCCCACCGGGGTGGCGGTGGGGCCCTTGATGGCGACCTTCGTCTCGGCGACGGCCTCGAGCACCGAGTCGGGCAGCGGCGTGCCGCACTCCTCGTAGACCTGGGCCCCCGCGCGCTCGCGCCTCCATCGGACGTCGACGCCGGTGGCGGCGACGACCTCCTCCATGGCCGCGGCAATCTCGGGGCCGATGCCGTCCCCGGGGATGAGGGTGACGTCGTGGGTCACGGGACTCTCCTCTCTCTGCTCCGCGGGACCGTCAGCGGTCGGCCTTGGCGGCCTCGACGATCTCCTGGGAGTAGGCCTTGATGTAGGGTAGCGTGGACTTCTCGGCGTCGAACGAGACGCGCTCGGCGAGGGCGTCTCGGACGTCCTTGGGCGCCGGGCCCTGGGCGAACGACACGAGGGCCACGAGCATGTCGCGGTACTCGGGATCGCCGTGGAAGCACTGGACCGCCTCGTCGAGGACGGGCCACACGCGCCCGGCCTCCTCGGCGCCCCCGAGGCCGGCCTGGACGATGAGGCGGAAGGCGGCGAGGCGCACCATGGAGGAGTCCTCGTCGAAGAGCGACGCCTCGGCGCTCTCCACGGCGGCGGCGCAGGCCTCCTTGTCCACCGCGGCGAGCGAGGTCAGGGCGGAGAGCACCTCCCAGCGGGTCTGGGCCTCGGGGCGCTCGAGGGCGTCGCAGAGCTCCTCGACGTGGGACGCCACGGCCGCGGGGTCCTCCGCCGCGAGGGCGGCCACCGCGTGGGCGGCGTCCTGGCGGGCGCGCCTGCCGGGGGCGGAGAGGTCCTCGATGAGCTTCTCGATGTCGTTGTCGGCCATGGGTAGGCCCTCCTTTCTGGGCGCCTCGGTGCCGGCGCCCCGCAATCTGTCAGCGGCGCTTCTCGGGGTCGGAGACCGACATGAGCTCGGGCTCATCGGACTCCCCCTCCCCATCGGGCCTGCGTCTGGCCCAACCGGTGCCGGTGGAGGCGGTCCTCTTGGGCCGGGGGTGGCGGCCCTTCCTGGTGTTGAGGCCCAAGAAGCGGTCGTGGGTGACCCACGGGCCCACGGCCTCGCCGTAGCCCATCTTGAGGCCGGCGATCACGCCGCCCAGGCAGCCGACGGTGCCGAAGGCGAGCACCGACCAGCCCGTGGCCCAGACGAGGGCCGAGACGAGGATGCCGGCGGCGTAGGCGACGGCGTTGTACTTCCAGTAGGTCTTGCGGTCGGTCACGTCCTCGGCGAGGCGGCTGCCGATGCCGAAGCCCAGCACGATGCCGAAGATGGCGAGCATGAGGCCCACCACCGCCATGGCGAAGCCGTCAGTGCCCATGGCCCTCCCCGGAGCAGCCGCAGCCGTCGTGGCCGTGGTGGTGGCCGCCGCAGCAGCCGTCGCCGTGATGGTGGCCGCCGCAGCAGCCGTCGCCGTCGCCCTCGTCGTCCAGGGCCGCGTGGGACCAGTCGAGGCCGGCCGCCGCGGCGTCGGCCTCCTCCTCGTAGAGCACCTCGAGGGCCTGGGTGCCGAGGTCGGCCCCGCCCACGGCCGCCAGGGTGCGGTACAGGGTGCCCACGGTCTCGGCGCCGGGGAGCGCGAGTCCCTCATCGTCGGCGGCCTCGACGGCGAGGCCGAGGTCCTTGGCCATGTGGCACACCTTGAACCCGGGCTTCCAGTCGCCCTCCTCCATCTTGGCGGCGAAGGCCCCGAGGGCGCGGGTGGCGCCCATGCCGGAACCCACCATCTCGCAGACCTCCCCCACGGGCAGGCCCTGGGCGCGGGCGAACGCCACGGCCTCGCAGGCGCCGACCATGGCGCCCGCCAGCGAGACCTGGTTGCAGAGCTTGGCCGCCTGGCCGGCGCCGGGGCGCCCGAACCAGAAGATGCGGCTGGAGAAGGCCTCCAGGGCGCCCAGCAGCGGGGCCGCCTGGGCCTCGGTGGCGCCGGCGATGAGGGTGAGGGTGCCCGCCTCGGCGCCCTCCTGGCCACCGGTGACCGGACAGTCGAAGGCCGTGACGTCCATGGCCGAGGCGGCCTCGGAGAGCTCCCGGGCGAGCTCCGGGCGCGATGTGGTGAGGTCCACGAGGAACGTGCCCGGCTCGGCGGCGGCCAGGAGACCGTCGCGGCCCAGGTACACCTCCTCGACGTCCTCCGGCATGCCCACCATGGTGAAGACCGCCTGGGCACCCTCGCAGGCCGCCGCGGGGGTGGGGGCCCACCGGGCGCCGGCGTCCAGGAGGGGACGGGCCTTCTCGGGGGTGCGGGTGCACACGGTCACGGCGAAGCCGGCCTCGAGGAGGTGCCGGGCGATGGGGGCACCCATGATGCCGCAGCCCACGAAGCCGATGCGTTCGATCTTTCTCATCCAGTACCTCTCTTGGGAATCGGGCCCCGCCCCCTCGAAGGCGACGGGGCCGGTCGGGCTCAGCGGTCCTTGGTGCGCCGGCCGCCCACCCTGGAGGCGATGCGCTCCGAGAGCGAGCCGTGCTCGCGGCGGTCGCGGCCCCAGAAGACGAGGGCCACCATACCCGGGCCCACATGGCTGCCGATGACCGGCGAGACCGAGCTGCGTACCACGATCATGTCCTCGCAGCCCTTCTCCTTGCGCAGCAGCCCCTCGAGCCAGTCGCCGTCCTTCTCGGCGTCGGCGGTGACGATGCCCACGGGCATGGAGCGCTCGCCGTCGCTCGCGTCGCGGAAGTCCTCCACGATGGCGCGGATGGCCTTCTTGCGGCCGCGGCACATGCGCTTGAAGGTGAGGGCGCCCGACGGGTCGTAGGAGAGCTCCGGCTTGATGTCGAGCTTGCCGCCGAGGCTCGCGGCCGACGCGGGGATACGGCCGCCGCGGGCCAGGGCGTCGAAGCTGTCGAGGGTGAAGAAGCCGTGGATGAAGTTGCGGGCCTCCTCCACCCAAGCCACGAGGTCGTCGAAGGAGGCGCCGAGGTTGGCCTGGTGCACGGCCTCGATGGCCAGCAGCTGGGCCGCGGCCGAGGGGCAGCGGTTGTCCACGACGGCCAGCCGGAAGCCGGGGTGCTCGTCGCGCACCATCTGGGCGGCCTCCTCGGCGGCCCGCACCGACGAGGAGAGGGCCTCGGTGAACCCGAGGTAGATGGTGGGCTTGCCCTGCTCGGCGGCGCGCTTGAAGACCTCGTAGTAGTGGCCGGGGGTCACGGCACTCGTGGTGGGGTAGGTGCCGCGGCGCATGGAGTCGTAGAACTCCTTGGCCGTCACCGATTGGAACAGGTCGTCGGTGCGCTCCTCGCCGTCCACCACATAGGGAAACCCGACCACCTCGACGTTGAGGGCCTGGGCGATGGCAGGGTCGAAGTCGCCGCACGAGTCGACGATGATGTGCACGTTGTTGCGGCTGCTGCGGAAGCGGCGCACATGCTCCTCGCGGGCCCGCTCATCGGCCTCACGGCGCTCCTCGGCCCGGGCGTCGGCCTCCTTGCGGGCCTGGCGCTCCGCCTCCTTGCGGGCGCGCTCCTCGGCCTTGGCCTGCCCCTTGGTGGGGACGGTATCAGCGTTGTCGGTGGTCACAGGGCCCTCCCGTTCATAGGCAAACAGCGTTTGATTTTACCCGTTGGGCGCCGCCGGGGCGACGGCGGCCCAAGACCCCCACGGATGCGGGCGCCGGCCCCTCGTGGGGTCGGCGCCCGCCGGTGCCGCCGATGATGGCGAGGGACTCAACCCTCCCGCTCGTCCTCGGGCTTGAGGATGCCGTAGCCGCCGTTCCTGCGGTGGTAGATCACATGGACGTTGCCGGTGACCATGTCGCGGAAGACGAAGAAGTCGTGGCCCAGGAGGTCGGCCTGAACGAGGGCATCCTCCTCGGTGAGCTTGGTGTACTCGATGTACTTGGTGCGCACGAGCTCCTCGTCGGCCTCGGCCTCGTCGCCGAGCACCTCCGCCTCCAAGGCGGTGTTGGCCTGGACGGTCTCCATGCCTTCCGCACGGCCGGCGCGCTGGCGGCGCTCGACGACCTTGGTCTTGTACTTGCGCATGCGGCGCGTGACCATGCGGGCGGCCTCGTCGATGGCGGCGTACATGTCGTCGCCGGCGCTGGAGACGCGGATGACCGTGCCGCGCACGCGCACGGTGACCTCGCAGATGTGCTCGTTGATGCCGCTCTTGTAGTGCTCCACGCGCAGGGCGACGTCGGCGGTGAGGGGCTTGATGTCGAAGACCTTGAGGGCGTCGCCGACCTTCTGCTCGGCGTGGTCGCGCAGGGCGTCGGTGACCTGGATCTTGCGTCCATAGACGGTGATTGCCATGGTGGATCCCTTCTCGTAGGTTGCCAGGGTCTTAGCGGCCGGGCCGCCGTGTTGCTGCGGTTCCTATACCCGTTTACTTCTGAAACTCCCATGAAAACATCGTCGACAGCAGAAGAACACGGCCGGCGGGCCCGATGGGGCGGCGAAGGGTCAGCCGATGGACGTGACGGCGTTGGAGCCGGCCGAGGACCCGTCGCCCGACCCCGGGGACGGCACCGAGAAGGCACCGTCGGAGCCTGGGTCCGTCGCAGAGCCCGAGGCGTCGGCAAGGCCGCCGGACGCCGCGAGCTCGATGAGGGAGTCGGCGCCGAGGACGGGCAGGTCGCCCACCCACCGGCTTCGGATGACGCTCAGGACGCCGTTCGACCCCACCGCGTCCAGGGCCTCCTGGACCGCGGCCACCAGGGCGTCGTTGGACGGGTCGACCCCCGCCCCCACGAACCTCGGCACGTCGACGGTGCCGAGGAGGTCGACGGCGGGGTGCTCGAGGGCCACGTAGGCCCCCTCGTAGGCCGAGCACGCGACACAGGCCACCTCGCCCTGCTCCAGGGCCTCGAAGGCCGAGTCGATGTCGTCGTAGGGGCGCCCCGCCGTCGCGAGGACGTCCACGGAGGCCAGGGCGAGCTGGGCCGGGGACCCCTGGACCACGGCCACCCCACGGCCGAGGACGTCCTGGAGGTCGAAGGGGCCCTGGTCGTCGCCCACGAAGACCCCCACGGCCTCCTCCATGTAGCTGGAGACCACCGACAGGCCGGTGCCGTCCTGGGCGCCCACCCCCAGTACCACGTCTGCCCCCTGGGCCGAGGCGTCCTCGACGGAGGGGGCGCACACGAGGTCGAGGGAGAGACCCATCTGCTGGGCGAGGGCCGCCGCCACGTCGACGTCGATGCCCTGGAGCGTGCCGTCCGCGGCCTCCATGACATGGGGCGTGCCGGCACTGGCGAGCACGGCCACCCTCAGCACCCCGTCCCGCTGGATGACGGGGGGTGCCACCGACACCTGGGCCTGGGCCTGGGCGCTGCGCAGGGCCTGGGCCTCGTCCACGGTGGTGGTGACCGGCGCCTGGCATCCGCCGAGGGGTGTCGCCAACACGAGGGCGAGGACGGCCCCAAGGGCCTTGGATCGGGCGGGGGACATGGGCTCCTCCTGTCGTTGTCAAGTACCCGGGTCGTGGGCCCCGGGCCGTCTCTGCCGGCTGACCTGGTCTTCGACCCCACACTCGCGCACGGGGGCTCTCGCTCGGACGCCGCGGCGCCTTCACTACCCGCCCTCTCCCCCGGGAGGCCATGGGGCCCCGCAGACGGTTGACGGGAGGTGCGGCTTACTTCTAGGACGAGCCGTGATCGCCGCCGCGCGCACGCGGCGGCTTACGTGGATCCCTTTGGCCTCGTCTGCCATGGACTAGGACGCCCTGTGAGTGGCGCCCGCAACCACAGACCCGGCAAAGACGTTAGGAACTATACCATCGGCTGAACGCTGTCCGATAATCACCACGTGCGGGCCACGGAAACGGTCCACACGCCCGCGGCGCCGGCAGCGAGCAGAGACCGGGCCGCCTCGCGCACCGAGGCGCCGGTGGTGATCACGTCGTCCACGAGGAGCAGGCGGCAGCCGGACACGTCCTGGGCGCACGAGAACGTCCCGGCCACGTTGGCGGCCCGCTCCCCCCTCCCCAGCGAGCGCTGGTCGGCGGCGTGGCCACGGAAGAGCGCGTCGGCCAGCGGGACGCCCTCCATGGCGGAGAGGCACGCCGCGACGTCGGCCATGGGGTCGAACCCGCGGCGCCGGAACGCCTCGGCCGTGGAGGGCACGAAGCACAGGGCGTCCAGCGAACCCGGGTCCACGCGGCCGCGGTCCCAAGCCGAGGCCTCGTCGAGAGCGCAGGCGCACGCGGCGGCCAGCACCGGGGCGAGCCGGCGCTCGTGGCCGTCCTTGTACACCTTGACCATGCGGGAGGCGGGCCCTTCCAAGGAGAAGGCCGAGACGGAGGCCTCTGTCTCCCACGAGCCGTCGCACTCCGTGCACACGAGCCAGCCCCCGGGCGCACCGCACACGGGGCAACAGAAGCGCTGGTCTATCCAAGGAAGCCTGAGCCGGCAGCGATCGCAGAGCAAGTTGCCGGGGCCGTCGCACCCGGCACAGCGGGCGGGCCAGAGCAGGTCCCGGGCCAGTTCGGCCGCACCCGCGAGGCCTGCGGAGACGTCCATGCACACCACCCCCTCGGCAGGTGGGAGGGGGTGGTGTGGATTCTAGCGGAAAAGGGAGGGGCGGTCAGCGGGGGAAGAGCCGGGCGGCGTTTTTCCAGAGCGCGGCGTAGGTCTCGGCCGGGTCGGAGACGCCGCACTCGGCGCGCACGTCGGCGAGGCAGCGGGCCGTGAGGCACACCATGGCCGGCTCGCACTCCAAGCCGCGCAGGGGCACCGGCGCCATGTAGGGGGAGTCGGTTTCGGTGAGCATCTGCCCGAGGGGGCAGGCGCAGGCGGCGTCGCGGATCTCGTCGGAGCACTTGAAGGTGACGGCGCCGCCGAAGGCCGCGAGGCAGCCGCGCTCCACGAAGGGGCGCATCACGGCCGGGTCGCCCGTGTAGCAGTGGAGGTCCACCCCGGCCTCGGGCACCCCCACCTCGTCGAGGACCTCGAGGGCCATGGCGTGGGCGGCGGCCGCCGGGTCGTCGCGGTCGTCCCGGATGTGCAGCTCGCAGGGCACGGCGAGCTCGCGGGCCAACCGCAGCTGGCGGCAAAAGACGTCCCGCTGCACGTCCACGGGCACGTCGCAGGTGAAGTCGAGGCCTATCTCGCCCACGCCCGCGCAGCGGGGGTCGGCCAGGAGCTCCGAGAGGCTCGCCATGGCCGCGTCGTCTGCCCGGGCGGCGCCGTAGGGGTGGATGCCGGCCACCACGCGCACGTTGTCGCAGAGGTCGGGGGCGCCGGGAAACGCCGGCGGCACGAGCCCCTCCGCTGCGGCCGCGGCGAGCAGGGAGCGCGCACCCTCCACCCACCCGTCGAGGGAGCGGAGGAACGCCCGGGCGTCCGTGGCGTCCTCGGTGGGGTCGGCCGGCACCACGAGGAGGCGCACGCCGGCCAGGGCGGCGCGGGCCACGGCGCGGGCCGGGTCGTGGCCGCGGAAGACCGTGAGGTGGCCGTGGGTGTCGGCCAGGGGCGCGAGGGGGCGCGGCCATGGGCGCGGACGCCCCTTCTGGTCGCGGAAGAGCTCGCCGTCGTCGAGCAGGTCGTCTATGGCGCTCATGAAGCCTCCTCGAGGGCGAGGGCCAGGCCGACGAAGTCGGCCACGGAGAGGGTCTCGGCACGGCGGGTGCCCGGGATCCCGACGGCGGCGAGGGCCGCGTCGACGGCGTCCTTGTCGAAGCCGCGGGCGCCCATGGAGTTGCGGATGGTCTTGCGGCGCTGGGCGAAGGCGGCGTCCACCACCCCGGCGCAGAGGGCGCGCTGGGCGTCCGTGAGCGGCTCGCCCGTGGCGGGGTCGCAGGGCCGCACGCGGTCCAGGCGCACCACGGAGGAGTCCACGTGCGGGGGAGGCATGAAGTTGGCCGGGCCCACCTCGAAGCGCCCGGTGACCTCCGCGTAGAGCCCCAGCTTGACGGTGTAGGCGCCGTAGGCCTTCGTGCCCGGCACGGCCGAGATGCGGTCGGCCACCTCCTTCTGCACCATGCACACGCAGCGCCCCACGGAGGGCATCTGCTGCAGAGTATCCAGGATCACCGTGGCCGCCACCTGGTAGGGCAGGTTGGCCACGAGCATGGTGGGGTCCGTGGGCACGCCGGCCAGGCCGAGGGAGGCGGCGGCGCGGCGGAGGTCGTCGGCCCCCACCCGGAGGGCGTCCCCGAGCACGAGGGCGAAGCTGTCGCGCCAGGCGGCGCACGTGGCCCGGAGCACCGGGGCGAGGGAGCGGTCGGCCTCCACGGCCACCACGGCCCCCGCCCGGGGCAGCAGCGCGCAGGTAAGCGTGCCGATGCCCGGGCCCACCTCGAAGACCAGGTCGTCGGGGGAGGGCTCGGCAAGGTCGAGGATCCTGCCGATGACGTGGTCGTTCACCAGGAAGTTCTGGCCCAGGCGGTGCTTGGTGGCCAGGCCGTGGGCCTCGAGCACCGCGCGGGTGGCGCCGGGGCTTGCCAGGGGCGAGAAGCTCACTTGCCCCCCTTGGCGGCCTTGGCCTTGTCGCCCTTCTGGGCGGCGCCCTCGGCCACGAGGCGCGGGAACAGCGCGTCGCCCTTGGTCACCGGGGCGCCCTGGGCGAAGCCGCCCCAGGCGCAGGCGGCCTTGAGGTCGCAGGTGCCCACCTCGTCCCCGGCGGACAGGCGGCGCAGCACCTCGGCGGAGGTGGTGGGCATGAGCGGGGCGAGCAGATGGGCCGAGACGCGGATGGCCTCCACGAGCGAGCCGATGACGAAGGCCAGCTCGTCGGCGCGCGCCGGGTCCTTGGCCAGGCTCCAGGGCTCCATGTCCTCGATGTAGTGGTTGGCCGCGTGCACGAGCTCCATGACGGCCGCGGCGCCCTCGTCGTAGGCGAAGCGGTACATGGCCTCGAGGTAGCGGTCCACGAGTCCGGAGGCCACCTGGGAGAGCGGGCTCTCGACGGTGTCCCAGCCCTCGGACATGGCGGGGGTCCTCCCGTCGAAGTACTTGGCGCTCATGTTGAGCGTGCGGCTCACGAGGTTGCCCCAGGAGTTGGCGAGGTCGGTGTTGTAGACCTGCTCCATGCGGCCCCAGGAGATACCACCGTCGGTGCCGGGCTTGACGTCGGTCATGAAGTAGTAGCGGTAGCCGTCCACGCCGAGCAGGTCCACCACGGTGGCGGGCGAGACGACGTTGCCGCGGCTCTTGGACATCTTCTCGGTGGCGCCGGTCTCCTCGTTCTTGACGGTGAGGAAGCCGTGGGCGAAGACCTCCTCGGGCACCGGGAGCCCCGCGGCCATGAGCATGGCGGGCCAGATCACGCAGTGGAAGCGGATGATGTCCTTGCCCACGAGGTGCGCCTGGGCGGGCCAGCGGTAGGCGAACTCCCCCTCGTCGGCGCCGTAGCCCACGGCGGTGAGGTAGTTGATGAGGGCGTCGAACCAGACGTAGGTGACGTGGCCGTCGTCGAAGGGCAGCTCGATACCCCAGTCGAAGCTCGTGCGGCTGATGGAGAGGTCCTTGAGGCCGCCCTCCACGAAGCTCACGACCTCGTTGCGGCGGATCTCGGGCTCCACGAAGTGCGGGTTGTCGCGGTAGAGCTCGAGCAGGCGGTCCCGGAAGGCGCTGAGCTTGAAGAACCAGCTCTCCTCCTGCACGCGCTGGAGGGGTCTGCCGCAGTCGGGGCAGAGGTGCTCGCCCTCGGTCCCGCGCCCCTCGTCGGCGTGGCGGACCTGGGTGTCGGTGAAGTAGGTCTCCTCGGGCACGCAGTACCAGCCGTCGTAGGAGCCCTTGTAGATGTAGCCGTTGTCCTTGATGGTCGACATGAGGCGCCGGACGGCCTCGGCGTGGCGGGGCTCGGTGGTGCGGATGAAATCGTCGTTGGTGACGTCGAGCAGCTGGAGGAGCTCCTTGAAGGCGGGCACGAGGGAGTCGCACCACTCCTGCGGGGTCATGCCGTGCTCGGCGGCGGCCTCGGCGACCTTCTCGCCGTGCTCGTCGGTGCCCGTGAGGAACATCACGTTGTGGCCGGTGGCGCGGCGCAGGCGCGCCTGGACGTCGGCCAGCACCGAGGTGTAGGAGGTCCCCAGGTGCGGGGCCGCGTTGACGTAGTAGATGGGGGTGGTGATGTAGTACGAGGGCTGCACGGTGTCCATGGGGCGCGTCCGTTCTCGGTGGGGTCCTAAGCTTGTTTCCTCGGGCCATTGTAGCCCGACGGGACCGGCGGGCGCGGCGCCTAGGCCCTGAGGGACACCACGAGGTCGTAGGCGGCCGAGCGGGCCAGGCCGCAGCGGCGCGCGACCTCCTTGGCGGCGGCCGAGGGCGACATCCCCCGGGCGAGGAGCCCCGAGGCCAGTGCCCGGGGCTCGGGGGCCGCCTCTGCCTCGGGGGCCGGGGCGTCGGCGGCGGGGGACTCGACGACGACCACGCACTCGCCGCGCACGGGGCGCCCCTGGGCCTCCGCCTCGGCGACGGTGGCGGAAAGCTCGGCGGCCGTCCCGCGCAGGCACTCCTCGTGGAGCTTGGTGAGCTCGCGGACCAGGGCGACGCGGCGCCCCGGCATGGCCTCGGCCACGGACGCGAGGGTGGCGGCGACGCGGTGGGGCGACTCGTAGAGCACCACGGCGCCGGGCACCCGGGCGAGGAGGTCGAGGCGCTCGCGGCGGGCGCCGGCCTTCCTCGGCAGGAACCCCTCGAAGAAGAAGTGTGAGCAGTCGAGGCCCGAGGCCGCGACGGCGCAGGTCACGGCGCTGGGGCCGGGGACGACCTCCACGGGGAGGCCGGCGTCGAGCGCGGCGTCCACGAGCCTGCGGCCCGGGTCGCTCACCGTGGGCATGCCGGCGTCGGAGGCAAAGGCCACACGCTGGCCGGAGGAGAGGCGCTCCAGGACGGCGGGCACGCGGGAGGCGATGACGTTCTCGTCGCAGCGCTCCAGGGGACGGCGCAGCCCCATGGCCGAGAGGAGCCGGCCGGTGACGCGGGTGTCCTCGCAGAGCACGACGTCGGCGGCGGCGAGGGTGTCGCGCACGCGGCCGGAGAGGTCGCCCAGGTTGCCGATAGGAGTGCCCACCAGCGAGAGCACGCCGGCGCCGGAGGGCCGGGGGTCGTCCTGGGGCATCAGTCGAACATCCCGCGCTCGAAGGAGGAGAGGGCCACGCGGGCGTCCCAGGCCGAGAGCTTGTTCTCGGTCTTCCACGTCTGGAAGAACCAGCCGGAGGCGTCGCGGAACGCCTGGATCTGGGCCGCGGCGTAGACGCGCTCCATGGCCTTGAGGCCCTCGGGCGTGGGGGTGCCGGCACCCACGGGCAGGGAGCTCGACCACTCCCCCACCACCACGGGCAGGCCGCTGCGGCGGGCGCGGGCGATGGCGTCGGAGGAGCGCTCCACCAGGCGGCGCGTGCCGGAGGGGCCGGAGGCGTCCACGACGTCGTTGTAGTGGTAGAGGTGCAGGTCCAGCCACACGTTGCGGTAGCGGGACTGGGCCATGAAGAGGTTCCACATGTCGGGGCGGCCGGCACAGGAGAACACCACCACGGGATGGTCGCCGGCGCGGTCGCGCACGGCCTCGTAGCAGTCGCGGTAGAAGTTGCGGAGCATGTGCATGGGCACGCCGGGCGTGACCGAGAGGCCGCGGCGGCGCTGGGCCACGGGCTCGTCGAGGGGCTCGATGCCGATGAGGCAGTCGCGCTCGGCGTAACGCTCGGCGAGGCGGGCCACGACCTCGATGACGGGGTCACGCAGGGTGGAGCCCATGGCGATGACGTTGCTCAGGGCCTCGGGGTCGTCGTCCCCGCCGGGCATGGCGGCGAGCACGAGCAGCACCTGCAGGCCGGCGGCCTCGGCCCAGGTGAAGGCGCGGTCCACGTACTCGATGCAGCCCTCGTCCACACCGGGCATGGGGCCGTCCTTGCCGAAGACCGTCCAGGGCACGGGGATGCGCACGGCGTTGTAGCCGCGGTCGGCGATCTGGCGGAAGTCGCGCTCGCCGATGAAGGCGGACCGGTGGCCGGCCACGACCTCCACATAGCGGTCGTGCCCGAGGGCGGCCTCGAGGCCCTTCTCGTCGAAGGCCCCCGACGAGGCGAACAGGGACGGGGTTACCCAGGGCTCGAGCACCAGCCAACCGGCGAGGTTGACCCCGTGCAGCATCGCGTGATCCACCGGCAGATCCTCCTTGCAGGGCGCGTACGTCGACGTTCTCCACGCTATCATTCCCAGGCCGGGAAAGACCTTTCAATCGCGTCAGGATGGTGCAACCTTCCCGGATCGCACCACGGGGGTGCGGAAAATGCCCCGATAAGCCCAAACTGTGCACCACGGTGGCGCGATCGCGTCCCCCATGCGCCACGGCGGCGTCGCAACTAAAAGGCTTGGGTTACAGGTGCCAGCATTATTGCGAGCAGGAGGACCGCGAACACAGTCAACTTCTGAGCCAGCTCGAGGGGCGACCGATACCGCCCCTGAGCACCTCACGATGGCCGCGATGAGCATGGGACCACCTGCAATATGAAGTGGGTGCTCCACCCCTTTGCCTCTACGCAAGCTCCATTCAGCAGTCATACCCCACTCGAAGGCCTATCCCGCCCCTCCTGGGGATGCCGCGGGGCACCCAACATACCAGTGGGACCGCTATCCGTCAGGATAGCGGTCCCACTCAAAAAGAAACAGGTAGCCGGACAATCCGACTACCTGCGAGTTTATGGTGGCGGGGAAGGGAGTCGAACCCCTGACACGCGGATTTTCAGTCCGCTGCTCTACCAACTGAGCTACCCAGCCAAAAACGCCTCGAGCGCCCGATAACTATAACACGTCACCTCCGGGGGTCAAGCAGCTCGAGCGAAAACCTCGCGCCACATATCTCGAGCACGCTTCCCGGCAGCCACGGCACGGAGTCCACGACCTCCTCCCCATCCAGCGTGGCAGGGTGCGTGGCCCCCGCGTCGTGGACGAGCACCATTCCCTCGTCGGGTGCCACGACCACGTGGCGGCGCGACACCGAGGCGTCCTTGAGCACCACGTCGTTGTCGGACGCCCGGCCGATGGAGAGGCCGCCGGCCGGGAGCGCCACGGGCGCCCTCATGCCGCGCCACTCCATCACCAGGCCCCAGCGCGGGCTGCGCGCGACCTCGGACAGGTCGCCCGTCTCGTCCACCTCGGCGTCGGCTGGGTCGAAGTCGTCGTAGAGCGGGCCGTCCCACTCGGCGGGGAGCCCGGCCAGCGGCCCCTCCACGGCCCACCGCAAGTCGAGCCCCGCGCCGTACGCGGCCGCCTCGGCCGGCGGGTATGGCATTCCCGCCGCAGGCACCGCCGCGCCGAAGCGGTGGAGGCACCCGTAGCACACGTCCATGTCCTCGAAGGCGGAAGCGCCGCACTGCGGGCACACCTTGACGCCCGGCACACCGCACCCGTGGGCGCCCCCGCCGTGACAGTGTCCCTGCCCCTGGGCGCAACCGCCCTCGACCACCGTCATGTTCATGACCCTCTCCTATCTCTCGGGGCCTCCCGGCCCGTTTGAACGCACAGACTCACACCGTCGCCCTCCCCGGGCCACGGGGCGTCCGCCGCGACCCGCTCCAGCGCCCAGGCGGCCCCGGGGCACGACACCGCCCGCCACGGGGGCACGGCCCTCCTCGACAGGGCCACGGCGCCGTCCGGCCCCACGAACGCCATGTCCACGGGGCTCCCCATGCCCACCGTGTGGAGCGACCGGCACGCGGGGAACGCCAGCACCGGACACGCGCCCGGAGGGAAGTCCCCCATGAGCCCGACGAGCCGCTCCCGGAAGCCGCCCACGACGAGGGCGTCGATCACCCGCTCCCCTCCCGGGCCGCGCACGCGCACCTCGGCCGGCACCACGTCAGACACCTCCCGCGAGCGTCCCGATGTCCACCACCAGGGAGCGCTCGTGGACGAGCAGCGCCGGCGCGGTCCAGACGGCGCCTGCCACGGAGAACGTCGACGGCCGGGGTCGGAACCCCATGGAGCACACGAGGCGCACGCGCCCCGGCGAGAGCGCAGGCAGGAGGCCGTCCTCCTCGGGGTCGAGGCGCTCCACGCGGACGTCGACCTCGAGGCCGGGGTCGCCCATGGCCTCCTCCACGGCCTCCCTGACCTGCCGGACGGCGGACGAGGCGTCCTGCTCGTCGGCCGGCGCGATGCCGTGGGCGAGCACCATGTCAGGGGCCACGCGGTCGAACCGGGCGCACCGCTCGATGTAGACGCCCAGGTTCACGGCGACGAGGGCGCAGGCAAGCACCACCGGCACCACGCAGGCGAGCTCCACCACGGCCTGGCCGCGCTCCTCCCGGAGGAGCCGTGCCGCCCGCCCGGTCACGACGCGCCTCCCAGGAGGGTGGACAGGCGTACCTTGACGGGGATCTTGAACGGGAGCCCCGGGACCGAGAGCTCGCCGAGGTCCACCTCGGTCTCGCCCGCGACGTCCGCCACCTGGCGCCCGAAGGCCGCGAGCATCTCGGCCGGCGTGCCGTCGGCCGGCAGCGCCTGGATGCCCCGGCGGATCCACGCCGCGTCAGTGGAGCCGTCCTTGTCGAGCACCTCCTGGGTGTGGCAGAGCACGGGCTTGCGGAGCCGGAGGTCCGCCGGCTCGAGCCCGGCCGCGGCCACGACCTGAGAGAGCCGGTCCCCCAGCCACCGGGCCACGCCGCCGGCCCCCACGGCGTCGAGGCCGTCGAAGAGCCGCCTGGCGGCGTCGGCCACCGCACCGTAGGCGTCGCCGTACCCCTCGAGCAGCTGCCCCCAGAGCGCCGTGACCCCGCCGAGCACGCCGGCCACGCCCCCTCCCGAGCCTCCCGACGCCCCGTCGAAGAACCGTCTGAGCATCCCCGACCGCTCGGTGTCGTCGGGGGCGAGCGTGGCCGCGGCCATGGCGACCCGGCCCGGCAGCGAGGCCTCCCCGGCAAAGGGGCCCGCGAGCCCCGACGGCACGGCCGAGCCCGCCGCGGCGACCACCCCAATGCAGCCGTAGGCACCAGGCGGGCAGAGCCTGGGCCGCGCCACGGCGAGCTGGGCGAGCGCACGCTCAAAGAGGTCGGCCCCGCCCTCCGCCACCTCGCGGAGGCGTCCGTCCAGCTCCGCGCAGGCGTTTCTCGCCGGCTCCCAGGCCTCGGCGGCGTCGCAGACCAGTCGCCAGTAGTGCTCAAAACCGCTCGACGTGTTGGTGGAGGCGGACGCCACCCGCGACAGCGAGACCAGGCCCATGTCGCAGTCCGGGCACACCTGCCACCCGCCCGCCTCCCCCTGGGCCACGGTAGCGTCGTCCATACGCTGCCCCCGGGCGCCGGGGCACCCGTCGAAGGCGTGGAGCCTCAACGAGCCGCCCTCCGACGTGCAGGGCCAGCGGACGGTGTCGAACAGGTCGCTCGCCCGGGTGGTCGCCGCGTCGTGGGCGAGGCGGGGCAGCCGCACCACGACCGTGCCGTCGGCGTTCTCGCGGTACTCGCCGGACCGGACCTCCGCCAGCGCGTAGGCGTAGTAGGCGCGGCGCCGGGCGGAGTCGGCCTGGGCGGCCGCACCGTCGCCGTCGGGCGCCTCCGCGGCGAGACGGGCCGCGTAGTAGGCCCGTGCCCGGAGCAGCGGGACCCCGAAGTTCCACCCCTCCATATGGAGGTGGCGCGGGTTCTCGCCGGCCGGCAGCCCCGCGAGCGAGGAGGCCCTCCCCCAGAGGCACGACGGGGCGTCCACGCAGTCCGCCCGCCAGCCGGCCTCCAGGGCGGCGTCGGCCTCCCGGCGGCGCTCGGCGGCCTCGTCCGAGAGCCCCGCGGCGTCGTCAGCGGCCCCGGCCAGCGCGGCGTCGTCGACGTCGCCCACCTGCGTCCACACGGAGCGGGACTCCGCGGGGAACGCCAGCGCCACGCCCGCGTAGCGCACCGACCCGGCGCCGTTGGCCCCCGCCGTGGCCCAACCGTTGGAGGCCACGGCGGCGGGCAGGGCGGCCTCGAGGGCCTTGAGCCCCTCTGACGCCGACGACGCGAGCTCCCTGCGCCCCTGGAGGATGGAGCGGCCGGCGTCCGCGACGGAGACGCCGGCCGCCCCCATACCCGGGACGAGACCGGTGACGATGCCGGCGCCCAGCACGGTAAGCCCGCAGACGCCCAGGGAGAGCACGGTCGCGTCAACCACCTGGGCCACCGTGGAGAAGGCGCGCACGGCCCTCGCCCCGGACAGCGCGCAGGCGTCGGCCACGGCCTGCACGTCGGCGGACCGGGCCGCCATCCACTGCACCTGCGCCAGCGAGAAGACGAGGGCCAGGCTCACGAGCAGGGCGCACGCGACGGCAACCGAGGTGTGACCGCCCTCGTCGTCCACGAAGGCGGAGATGCCCCACCGCAGGCCGACCTCACGACCAGATCGAGACCCAATCTGCATAGGAACCCCCCAACCACGACGGACGGACCCGCTCCCTCGCCTCCACCGAGACCTCGAGGAGGCTCTCCCCCGTGAGCGCGCGCACGACGGGGCCGAACAGCGGCAGCGGCGCCACCGCGCCCTCGACGCGCACCGCGACCTCGGCCGTGCGCGCGCCGGAGAGCTCCACCTCCCAGTCCCCCTCGTGGAAGATCCCGACGGCCGGCACCGCCGCCAGGCGCCGCAGCACGAAGGCCCGGACGTCGTCCTCCGACGAGGACGGGGCCGTGGCGAGGAGGCGCGCTCCCTCGCAGGCGGCCGAGGCCATGACCGAGCGGGTGTACAGGATGCAGAGGGGCTGGGCGAGCAGCGCCACGCAGAACAGGACGCAGGGCAGCGTCACAGCCGCCTCCACCGTGGACTGGCCGCGCTCCTCCGCGAGGGCGCGCGCTGTCCAGGAGCCCCGCTCAGTAGAGCAGGACGTCCTGAAGCGCGGCCACCGTGCCCGCGCCCAGCCCGTGGGACGCCGCCCTGGCGGCGATGTCCGCCGCCACCCCCTGGCCGAGGAACCGCCAGAGCGCCGCGAGGGCCACCGCCATGGCCAGGAACGCCCCGAGCACGAGGGCGTACTCCACCGTCGACTGCCCGCGCTCCTCCGCGAGGGGCGGCCGCCCGCCGCGCTCAGCCACAGAGTTCCTCCCATCGGTCCACCCCCAACGTCAGACGGCTCACCACCGACGTGCCCCCAGCCGTCTCGGACACCACGCAGACCACCACCTCGTCGGCACCCTGGGCCACGCAGCCCCACACGTTCCCGAGGAGGTCGAGGTAGCCGCCGTGCACGAGGGAGAACCCCCGGTCGCGGAGGCCCCCGAGCTCGTCCCCGGCGGCGTCGGTAAGATCCGACGGCACCTCCTCGCTCTCCCAAGGGACGTCGTCGGCCGCCTCGAGCGCGGCCGCAACGGAGGGGGCAGCCGCCACGGAGGCGCCCGCGTCGGCCGCCCCTCCCGTCTCCGGCACGCCCGCGGACCCGGCGCCCCCGCCCGGTCCCCCGGCCTCGCCCGGCGCGGCCCCGGTCTCCGCGCCCCCGCCCGCCGCGCCGTCCACCCGGGGCGCCGCGGCGACCCAGAGGCAGCCGGCGACCAGGGCCGCGAGGGCGGCCGTCAGAGCGAGTTGATGCCTTGGGCGATGGAGTTCCACAGCTCCTCGACCCTCCCCCTGAACGCGATGACCGCGACGATGGCGATGAGAACGAGGACGCCCACGAGGATGGCGTACTCCGTCGTCCCCTGGCCGCGCTCCTCGGCGGCCGCACCCGCGGCCCCGCGCACCCACGCCCTGACCCCGCACGCCACAGTCACCAGCAGATCCCTCACCATGTCGACCCCTTTCCACACGAATCGGCTTGCATCTATTGCCGCACCCGCTCACCCCAGCGACCCGAGGGCCTGGGCCATGAGCGGGCCCAGGACGGCGAGCAGCATGGCAGGGACCACCAGGACCCCCAGCGGGAGCAGCATCTTCACGGGCACGCGCTCGATCTCCTCCTCCACCTGCAGGCGGCGGTCGCGGCGCACGGCCCCCGACTGCCGCTCCAGTGTCGCGGCCAGCGGGACGCCGAACTCCAGGGCCTCGGCCACGGCGTCGGCGAAGCGGAGCAGCGCCGGGCTCCCCAGCTCGTCGGCCACGCGCCGGAGCGCGTCCGCGCGGGTCTCGAGGCCGAGCGACCACGAGAGCCTCGCCTGCCCGAGCCGCGCGGCCAGCACCGTGTCGTGCCGCTCGAGGTAGAGGGCCAGCGCCCCGTCGAACGACAGCCCGGCATGGAGCCCCAGGGCGAGGATGTCGAAGAGCTCCGGCATCTCCTGGGTGGCCGCCTGTCGCTCGGCCGCGGCACGGGACGCCTCCCCCATGCGGCGCACCGGGGCGAGCCCCGCGACGCGGCGCACGGCGCGGGCGAGCGGGTCCGCCCCGGCCCTGCGCACCGGCAGGGCCGGCCCTCCCGCCGTGAGCGCCCACGCCGCCCCGAACGCCGCGGCGGCGGCCAGCGGCGGCCACGGGCTCACGGCTCCACCCGCGCCATGATCGCCCTCATGGCCGCCAGGGCGCAGAGGTCCAGGCCCACGGCCACGGCCAGGCACCCGGCGCCGACGGGCGTCGCGCAGCCCGCCCTGAAGTCGGGCGAGATCAGGGCGAGGGCCGCGACGAGCAGCGCGGGCAGCACCATCACCACGGCCGCCGACAGGCGCACCTGGGCCGTCTTGGTGCGGAGCAGGCCCGCGAGGCCCTCGCGCTCCTCCACGAGCGCCGCAGAGCGCTCGAGGAGCCCCGCCATGGGGGCGCCGGTGCGCTGCGAGATGACCAGCGCGCACGACAGGAGCCCCATGGACGGGTCGGCCACGCCGGAGGCGGCCACGTCCAGCGCCCGGGCCACGGACGACCCGCAGTCGAGCTCGAACGACCCCCGGAGGAACGCCTCGCCCACGGTCCCCCGGCCGTGGCGGCCAACGTAGGTCATGGCCTGGGCCATGGTCTGGCCAGACGCCAGACCGCTGGCAAGCGAGCGGTACGCGTCGGGGACCGCCCGGGCCTCCTCCTGCGCGGCCCGCCGCCCCTCGGCCGCGCCCCACGCCGCCAAGGCGCCCCAGCCGAGGGCGAGCCCCAGGAGCGCCCCGGCGGCGTCCAGGGTCACCGCCGCACCGGCCGCCGCGGCCGCCGGCCCCGCGAGGGCGACCGCGCCCCGGGCGCCGTCGGCGCCGCGGACCCGCCCGGAGGCCAGGACGCGCCCCACGGCGAGCCCGAACCCCGCGGGGACCCACGGGGCCGAGAGGGCCGCCCGCACCGGGCGGGACCCTCCCACCACAGCGAGGAGGCGCCCCACGCGGGCCCGGGGGCCCACGCCCCGCCTGCCGGGGATCGCGCAGGCCGCGGCCGCGAACGCCGCGGCAGCCGTCAACCCAAGCTCGAGCGCCATGCCGCCACCTCCCCCTCGTCCAGGAGGCCGCCCGCGAGGCCCTCGGCCACGAAGGCCGGCTCGCGCACCAGCTCCCACTGGTCGGACACCTCGTCGTAGGCCACCAGGGGCTCCAGGGCCACGGTGCCGCCCGGCGCGCGCCCCACGGCGCTCGCCGAGGTGACCCGCCGCGCACCGCCCGCCAGGCGCTTGCCCATGACCACGATGTCGAGCGCGCTCGCCACCTGCTCCTCGATGAGGGAGGCCGGCACGTCCATGCCGAGGCGGGCCATGAGCACGAGCCTCACCACGGCCTCGTGCTCGCTGCCGGCGTGCAGGGTGGTGAGCGACCCGTCGTGGCCGGTGTTCATCGCCTGGAGCATGTCGACGGCCTCGCCCCCACGGACCTCCCCCACGACGATGCGGTCGGGCCTCATGCGCAGGGCGTTGGTCACGAGGTCGCGGATGGTCACCGCCCCCGTGCCCTCGATGGACGCGCCGCGCGCCTCCAGGCGCACCACGTGCAGGCTGGGGTCGAAGGCGAGCTCCGCGGAGTCCTCGATGGTGACGATCCGCTCGCCGGCCGGGATCTCCAGCGACAGGGCGTTCAGGAGCGTGGTCTTGCCCGACCCCGTGCCGCCCACCACGGCCACGTCCTGCCGGAGGCGCACGGCCCACGAGAGCAGCGTGGCGTACCAGGCCGGCACCGACCCCAGCTCCACGAGCCGGTCCAGGGACCCGATGCGCCCCGTGAAGCGCCGGATGGTCACGGCCGGGCCGTCCACCGCCACGGGCGCGATCACGGCGTTCACGCGGTCGCCGTTGGCGAGGCGGGCGTTCACGATGGGGCACGACTCGTCGAGGCGGCGCCCGAGCGGGGCGAGGATGCGGTCGACCACGAGCATGATCTGGTCGGGCGACTCGAACACGCGGGGCGCCTCGACGATGCGGCCGTCTCGCTCGAAGTAGAGCGACTGCGTGCCGTTGACCATGATCTCGGTGACCGACGGGTCGTCCATGAGCGGCTGGAGGAGCCCTAGCCCGAGAATCTGGTCGAGCACCTCGCGCCGCACCCGCCCCCGGGCCTCGGGCGAGAGGCTCCCGTAGCCCTCGCCGTTGAGCAGCGCGTCGCACGCCACGGAGAGCTCCTCCCGGGCGCGCGCCGGCTCCTCCTCGCGCACGAGCCGGGCCACGTCGGCGAGGCCAAGGCGGTCGACAAGGTCGCGACGCAGGGACTCGCGGACCGGGCCCTCGGGGTCCCCCGCGGGCGCGCCCCCTCCCTGGGAGCGCACCCGCCCCAGGAGGCCCATCAGCCGGCCGCCTTGGCGAAGCTGAACACCGAGCGGCGGCGCACCACCTTGGCGTCGCGGGCCTTGCGCGCGCCCTCGCAGTCGGGCAGGCACCCGAGGTCGGCGAGGAGCTTGGCCGCCACCGACGCGCAGGACGTGGAGAAGTCGTTGTCCAGCCCCGCGAGGTCGGGCGCGTGGCCGGCGCTCAGGAGCTCGGCGACGTCGAGCGACCCCTCGAGCGTCCTGAACGAGCGCGCGCCCTCGAGCCCCATGGACGCCCGGGTCATGAACTCCTCGTCGCGGCGGCGCGGGTCGCAGCGGTTCATGAGCCGCACCAGGCGCGTCCGGGCCACCCCGAGGCGCACGGCCAGGGCCGCGGCCCGGGCGAGCGACCCGATGGCGCCCGCGCGCTCGTCGCCCACGATCACGAGGCGGTCCGCCCCCTGGGCCGCGGCGGCCACCTCGTCGCCCCAGGCCGACGACGTGTCGACGACCACGAGGTCGAACCTGTCGCGCAGGGCCCCGAGGAGCTCCGCGGCGCGGGGCGCCACGGCCTCGGCGTACTCTGGCCGCTCGCACGGGCCGAACAGCACGAGGTTCTCGGCCACGCGCACCCCGCAGCGGTCGAGCGCGGCCCCCGTCGCACCGTCGGAGACCGGCGTGAGGTCGGCGGGACCCGGCAGCCCGAAGTAGCCGAACAGGTTGCCGAAGGTGAGGTCGAGGTCCACGAGGGCCACCTTGAGGCCCCAGCGGGCACAGGCGAGGGCCATGAGGGCCGCGACGGAGCTCTTGCCCACGCCGCCCCTCCCGCTCGCCACGCAGACGAGGCGCCCGTGGCCGGCCGGGAGCGATCGGACGCGCCCGCGGGCGTCGCCGTCCTCCCCGGGTGTGTCCGCCGCCACGCAGTCCGGCTCGTCGAGCCCGTCGGCCGCAGGGGGCGCTGCCGGCCCCTCCGGCCGCGACTCTGGGAGACCCCCTCCCACAGCTGCCTCCCGAGGGGCCGGCTCCACCCCCTCACGCGGGTCGAGCACCTCGGTCACCCCGGCCTTGGCCGCACGGCTCACGAGCGACCCGGACGCCCCGCGGACGGCCAGCACCACCCGGGGAGCCCGGCCGTCGGCGGCCACGGCGGCCGCCACGTTCACCGGGTCCACCGGCAGTCCCGCCCCCACGGCCACGCAGGGCGCCGGGTCGAGGCCCGACGCCAACGAGCGCGCGAGCACGGGGTCGCCCGACCTTATCGTCTGGCACCCCGGTACGAGCCGCCCCACCAGGGCGCACACCTCGGCGCGCTCCCCCTCGCCGGCACACACCAGCCACGTCGCACCCATGGCGACCCCCTTCCTCAAGCGCCCTCGGGCGCGTCCATGTCCCCATCGCCGGCGCCGCCGGCATCCTCGGGCCCCACGGCCCGGGGCGCCGCGCTCGCCGAGAGGTCCCCCACGTCGTCGGCGGGGCGCACGAGGCGGAGGGTCCCGTCCGCGCTCGCCGTGACCACTGGGGCCACGTCGTCGGCCGGCACCGCGAGCGTGAGCGACCCTCCCTGGCCGCCGCGCTGCCCCGAGGCAGCCAGGACGGACACGTCCCGGGCCAGGAGGCGGGTCGTCCCGTCGGAGCACCGGAAGGCCGCCAGGACCGTCCCGGCGCCCACCTCCGCCGGCACCCCCGTGCGATCGCCCACGGGCACGGTGACCGCCACCTTGCCCGACGGCACGGCCACGGACTCGCCGCCCCGGGAGAGGTGCACGTCGCACACCGGCATGCCGCGGGAGAGCGGCGAGGCGACCGGGACCCCGGAGACGTCGTCGAGCGACGTGAGCGCGCCCTCGGGGACGAGGTCGACGAGCCATTCCTCGAGGGCGCAGTTAGCGGCACCGAGCTCGTCACCCGCAGACACCGCTTCCGTGGCGACGACCACCTGCGCGACCTCCCCGCCGTAGCGCTCCAGCGCCTCGTTGCGCCGGGACTCCGCCTGGTCGCGCACCTGCTCGCCGTAGGCCAGGGCGGAGAGAAGCGCGAGCACGGCGAACGCGCTCGCTGCGACAATTCGAAATCGCTTGGACATACCCGCCTCCTCCACTGGTCCCGGTCGACCCCAATCATGGGCCACCGGCTCGAGGAAATCGGCATGTACCTGCAAATCCGTTTGCCCTGGTTCTGACATCCGCCTGACCGGGACCCGACGCCCTCCGTCAGACGCGCTGCACGAAAGCGCCGACACGGCCACGCGGCAACGCAACCGGTTGCCTAAGATCCACAACCCGTCCCCATACATGAACAGGCCCGGGGGCGACCCCCGGGCCTGTTCGGGACGAGCTTTGTGGGAGAGGGGCCCGACCGGGACGCCCCGCTCAGAGGCGCACGTCGGGGTCGAGGGTCCCGGCGCTCTCGCGCATCTCGGCGGCCAGGGACCGCCAGGCGTCCAACGCCTCCGCCGTGAAGGCGCCCCGGGAGGCGGCCCCCACCACGGCGCACCCGGGCTCGGACCCGTGGGTGCAGTCCCTGAACCTGCAGCTGCCGGCCTCGACCGCCACCTCGGGGAACACCTTGGCGAGGCCCCGCTCGTGGCCTACGAGGGGCAGGCTCCTGAGGCCGGGGCAGTCGATGATGACGCCGGCGCCGGGCAGCCTGACCATGCGCCGCGTGACCGTGGTGTGCCTGCCGGCGCCGTCGCGCTCCCTCACGGCGCCGGTCTCGAGGGCCTCGTGGCCGAGCAGCGCGTTGAGCAGGGTGGACTTCCCCACCCCGGACTCGCCGAGCACCATGCCCGTGCGCCCCTCGGGCACGAGCGCGCGGACCGCGCCCACGCCCCAGGAGCCGCCGGCCCCCTCCACCGCGGCGCGGAGGGCCTCGAGGCCCGCGTCCTGCTCGGGCTCCCCGCCGTCCTCGAGGAGGCTCGCGCACACCACCACGGGGGTGCCGGGGCCGAACATGGCCCTCAGGGCCGCCACGTCCGCCGCGAGCGTCTCGGGCGACGGCGCACAGTCGGCCTTGGTGAGCACGACGGCCCAGGCGGCACCGCAGTCGGCCGTCACCGTGGCGGCGCGGGCGGCGCGGTCGAGGGAGATGCCGCGTCGCCCCTCGGCCTGGGCGCAGAGCACCACGTCCACGTTGGCGGCCAGCACCTGGCGCTCGCCCCGGGATCCGCCGCGCCACCGCGCGACCTCGCTCTTGCGGGGCAGGACCTCCTCGATCACGGCCATGTCGTGGCCCGCGGGGCGGCGCAGCGCCACCCAGTCGCCCACGGCCGGCTTGAGCGCGTCCGCCTCCTTGGCGATGCGCACGGCGTGCTCGGCGCGCACGGGACCGGACGCCGTGAGGACGGCGGGAAATCCGCGGTCGAGACGGCAGACGCAACCCTCCTCCAGGCCGTCGGGGTCCTCCGAGGCGCCCCTCCACGCGGCGAAGGCCTCATCCTGCAGGGGCGTAGGCGCGAGGTCGCCCCAGCCCGGGACGTCCGCCAACGTGGAGACGTCCGGCAGGACGGTCTCCTGCCCGTTGCCGCGGCGGCCGCCCCGGGCCTGCCGCCTCTTGCTCCGCTTCGCCATGGTCCCCCCTGCCGTCGTCGCCGGTCCGCACCAAGGATATATGCCCGCATCCCCCGTGGGGCACCTCGGGCGCCCGACCGGGGGGATGCGGGGCGGCGCCTGAGAAAGGGGGTGTGCATCCTTCGATGCACACCCCCTTTCGAACTGCTACCGCTGATGCAGGCCACGCGGCCCCAGGAGGCTAGGCCCCTAGGCGGCGTTGTCGCGGACGCGCCAGCAGAGCTTGTAGAGCTCCATAATCGGGATGATCAGGAACGCAAGGCCCATGGCCATGAGGTAGTTGGGGGCGTCGAGCTCGGCGAAGCCGAAGACCTGGGCCACCGGGGGCACCTCGATGACCACGAAGGTCAGCACGAGGGACAGGGCGAAAGAGCCCCAGAGCCAACGGTTGTGGTTGCCCAGCTTGAAGATGGACTGGCGCCGGGAGCGCATGTTGAACGAGTGGAACATCTCCACCATGGACAGCGTGAGGAAAGCCATGGTCATGCCCTCGACGCCGGCCTCGGGATGGGAGGCGATGAAGCCGAGGTCCACGGTGCCGAACTGGTGGGACACGCCGATGAAGTAGCTGATGAGGGTGAACAGCGAGATCACCACGCCCTGGAAGACCACGTCGACGCCCATGCCGCCGGCGAAGATGCCGTCGGAGGCCTCGCGGGGCTTGCGGCCCATGATGCCCGGCTCGGTCTTCTCCATGCCCAGGGCGAGGGCCGGGAAGCAGTCGGTGATGAGGTTGATCCAGAGCAGGTGCACCGGCTCCAGGATCACGAAGCCGATCATGGTGGCCACGAACACGGCGATGACCTCGGCGATGTTGCTGGAGAGGAGGAACTGGATCGCCTTGCGGATGTTGTCGTAGATGTGGCGGCCCTCCTCCACGGCCGTCACGATGGTGGCGAAGTTGTCGTCGGCGAGCACCATGTCGGCGACGTTCTTGGTGACGTCGGTGCCGGTGATGCCCATGCCCACGCCGATGTCGGCGCGCTTGATGGACGGGGCGTCGTTGACGCCGTCGCCGGTCATGGCCACGATCTTGCCCTGCTTCTTCCAGGCCTCGACGATGCGGACCTTGTGCTCGGGCTGCACGCGGGCGTACACGCCGTAGTCGCCGATCCTCTCGGCGAGCTCCTCGTCGGAGAGCCTGTCCAGCTCGGCGCCGGTGATGGCCTGGGAGCGGTCGGTCACGATGCCGAGCTCCTTGGCGATGGCCACGGCGGTGTCGATGTGGTCGCCGGTGATCATGACCACGCGGATGCCGGCGCCGTGGGCCTCGACGATGGAGGGGCCCACCTCGGGGCGCACCGGGTCGATCATGCCGCAAAGGCCGACGAACGTGAGGTCCTGCTCCAGGTGGTCGGCGTCCTCGGACGCCGGGGCCTCGGGCCAGGAGCGCCTGGCCGCGGCGAGCACGCGCAGGGCGTCGTCGGCCATGGCCTTGTTCTCCTGAAGGATGGCGTCGCGCACGTCGTCGGTGAGGTCGGCCACGCCGTCGGCGGTGACGACCTTGGTGCAGCGCTTGAGCACCTCGTCGGGGGCGCCCTTGGTGTACTGGGTGATCTCGCCCTCGGCAGTGCGCACCACCACGGACATCATCTTGCGGCCGGAGTCGAACGGTGCCTCGCCCACACGCACGTACTCGGCGTCGAGGTCGGTCTTGGGCAGGCCGTGCTTGGCGGCGTCGGCCACGAGGGCGGCCTCGGTGGGCTCGCCCTTCGCCGACTCCTCGGCGAGCACCCACTGGGCGTCGTTGCAAAGGGCCATGGCGCGCACGAGCTCGTCCTCGTCGGCGCCGGAGTGGCGCACGACGGTCATCTTGTTCTGGGTGAGGGTGCCGGTCTTGTCGGAGCAGATCACCTGGGTGCAGCCCAGGGTCTCCACGGCGGTGAGCTTGCGGATGATGGCCGACTCGCGGCTCATCTTGGTGACGCCGATGGACAGCACGATGGTGACCACCGCCACGAGGCCCTCGGGAATGGCCGCCACGGCGAGCGAGACGGCGACCATGAAGGTGTCGATGACGAGGCGCGGGTCGGCCATGAACTCGGCGCCGTGCTTGATGAAGTCGACGATGAAGATGAAGATGCAGATGCCGATGACGCCGATCGTGAGGATGCGGGAGAGCTCGGCGAGCTTCCGCTGGAGCGGGGTCTGCTCGTCCACCGCCTCGTTGATGGAGTCGGCGATCTTGCCCATCTCGGTGTCCATGCCGGTGGCCGCCACGACGGCGCGGCCGCGGCCGTAGACCACGGTGGAGCCCATATAGACCATGTTCCTGCGGTCGCCCAGGGGCACGTCGTCGCCCTCGGCGAGCAGGGCGTCCACCATCTTGTCCACAGGCAGGGACTCGCCGGTGAGCGCGGACTCCTCCACCTTGAGGCTGGCGCTCTCCACCACGCGGCAGTCGGCCGGCACGGCGTCGCCGGCCTCGAGGACCACCACGTCGCCGGGGACGAGCTCCTCGGAACGCACGTCCACGATCTTCCCGTCGCGCACCACCTTGGAGGTGCTGGCGGCCATCTGCTGGAGGGCCTCCAAGGCCTCCTCGGCCTTGGACTCCTGGACCACGCCGAGGACGGCGTTGACCACCACGACGAACAGGATGATGACGACGTCCGCGATGTCGGACTCGCCCTGGGCCGCGCCGGCCACGGCGCTGATGACCGCGGCGGCGAGCAACAGGATGATCATGGGGTCGGCGAGCTGGGCCAGGAAGCGCTTCCACAGCGGGTCCTTCTTGGCCTCGTCGAGCTTGTTGGGCCCGTACTGGCCGAGGCGCTTGGCCACCTCGGCGTCGGTGAGGCCGGCCTCCACGTCGGTGGAGAGGCCCTGGGCCACCTCGTCGGCGGTTTGCAGGTACGGTTTCAAATCTCTTCCCTCCTGGTTTTTCGGCCGCGGCCAGATCGGTGCCCGATCATAATTCCCCAGGAGGGGCAAGGGCTCACTAAGGCTGCCATGGCGGCGGCATGACACGACGGGGACGATTCTACCCAGCATCCCCCCCTCCGTCGACCCCCGGTGGCCGACTCCACCGGACCCCCGGCAACGGTCCCGGTCCTTTTGTCAGGCAATCAGAAAAAGTCCAGATAGATGATGCAGAAGCGTGGGCAACTTTTCTCATGTTGTGTGGGATTCCCATAAAAGGGAGGGACCGGAGGCACCTAGAATAGCCTGTTGGAATAATCGAGTTCGACCCTGCGAGGGCAAGGCCTAGGAGAGAGAGGCATCCCATGAAGATCCTGTTCTACGACACGTTCGACTACGACAAGTCGTCCTTCGAGAACGCCCTCAAGGACTACCCCGACATCACCATCGACTTCCTCGAAGCCGACCTCAACCCCATGACCGCCACCCTGGCCAACGGCTACGACGCCGTCTGCGGCTTCGTGAACTCCGACATCAAGGCCATGACCCTCGAGATCCTCGCCGGCTTCGGCATCAAGCTCGTCCTCATGCGCTGCGCCGGCTTCGACGCCGTCAACCTCGACGTCGCCCGCGACCTCGGCATGAGCGTCCTGCGCGTCCCGGGCTACAGCCCCGAGGCCATCGCCGAGTTCGCCCTCGGCCTCGCCCTCGCCGCCGACCGCCACATCGTGCGCGGCTACAACCGCGTCCGCGAGAACGACTACTCCCTCTCCGGCCTCCTCGGCACCACCTTCCACGGCAAGACTGCGGGCATCGTGGGCACCGGCAAGATCGGCGCCGCCATGTGCAAGATCGTGGCCGGCCTTGGCATGAGGGTCCTCGGCTACGACCCGTACCCCAACCCCTCCCTCGAAGGCATCGTGGAGTACGTCGAGCTCGACGAGCTGCTCGCCCAGTCCGACCTCATCTCCCTCCACAGCCCGCTCTTCGAGAGCAACTACCACATGATCGACGACGACGCCATCGCCAAGATGAAGGACGGCGTGGTCTTCGTGAACACCGGCCGCGGCGGCCTCGTGGACACCCAGGCCCTCATCCGCGGCATCCGCTCCCACAAGATCGGCGCCGCCGGCATCGACGTCTACGAGGAGGAGGGGCCCAACGTCTTCAAGAACCGCTCCTCCGCGGTCTTCGAGTCGGTGACCTCCACCCTCTGCGCCTTCCCCAACGTGGTGGTCACCTCCCACCAGGCCTTCTTCACCCGCGGGGCCCTGGACGCCATCGCCCACACCACCCTCGACAACGCCATGGCCTACGTCAACGGCACCGTCGACCAGCTCCCCAAGCCCAACGTCGTCTGCTAACCGAGCAGTCACCCTCCTTCCCGGGTAAGACCCGGGAAGGTGTTTTTTCGTAGGCGCTGCGCAGGAAGAGAAGAAAAGCCGGAGCGCCAGGTCTGAACCGGAAGGAATGACATGCAACAGACCAAAAGGACCAAGATCGTCTGCACCATGGGCCCGTCCACCGAGGACGAGAACGTTCTCCGCGAGCTCATCAAGGCCGGCATGAACGTGGCCCGCTTCAACTTCTCCCACGGTTCCCACGAGTACCACAAGGCCGGCATCGAGCGCGTCCGCCGCATCTCCGACGAGCTCGGCGCCAACGTGGCCATCCTCCTCGACACCAAGGGCCCCGAGATCCGCACCGGCCTGCTCGAGGACGGCAAGAAGGTCATGCTGGCCACCGGCGACCACGTGGTCGTGACCACCGACGACGACGTGGCCGGCAACGCCGAGCGCTTCTCCCTCGACTACAAGGCCCTGCCCTCCGAGGTCAAGAAGGGCTCCGTCATCCTCATCGACGACGGCCTCATCGGCCTCGAGGTGGACCACGTGGAGGGCAACGACATCTACTGCGTGGTCACCAACGGCGGCGAGCTGGGCGAGCACAAGGGCGTCAACGTCCCCAACGTGAACGTGGGCCTGCCCGCCGTCACCGAGCAGGACAAGGCCGACATCGCCTTCGGCTGCGAGATGGGCATCGACGCCATCGCCGCCTCCTTCATCCGCGACGCCGAGGGCGTGCGCGTCATCCGCCAGCTCTGCGCCGACCATGGCTGCCCCCGCGTCTCGGTCTACCCCAAGATCGAGTGCGCCATGGGCGTCACCAACTTCGACGAGATCCTCGAGGTCTCCTCGGGCATCATGGTGGCCCGCGGCGACCTGGGCGTGGAGATTCCCCCCGAGAAGGTGCCTCACATCCAGAAGGCCATCATCCGCAAGTGCAACGAGGCCTACAAGCCGGCCATCACCGCCACGCAGATGCTCGACTCCATGATCCGCAACCCGCGCCCGACCCGCGCCGAGGTCACCGACGTGGCCAACGCCGTGCTCGACGGCACCGACTGCGTCATGCTCTCCGGTGAGACCGCTGCCGGCAAGTACCCGGTGGAGGCCGTGAAGATGATGGCCTCCGTGTGCACCGAGACCGAGCACTTCCTCGAGGAGCGCCACCGCTACTTCGACCGCGGCGGCGTGCGCAACGTCAACGGCGCCATCGGCTTCGCCTCGGTGACCACCGCCGACCGCTGCGGCGCCATCTGCATCATCGCCCCCACCGCCACGGGCCGCACCGCGCGCATCGTCTCCAACTTCCGCCCGAAGCTGCCGGTGTACGCCGTGTCCCCGTCCGAGATCACCATCCGCAAGTGCTCCTTCTACTGGGGCGTGGAGGCCTTCAAGTCCACCACCCAGGGCACGCTGTCGGCCACGATCTACGACGCCCTCAACGTGATGAAGAAGAACGGCCGCGTGGACACCGGCGACCTCGCCGTGGTCACCGCCGGCGACCCGCAGACCTCGCCGAGCCAGGGCGACTACATCACCAGCACCAACATGATGATGGTGGCCCAGGTCTCCTAAGCCTCCTAAGGCAGGCAGACACCCCGCACCGCCGAGGCGCCGCCCCCATCCCGGGGGCGGCGCCTTCTTTGTGCGGCAGGGCGGGGCCGGGAGGGTCTTCCGGCCGCAGGGTGCGCCAACTAGCTACTTGGTGCAGGCGCGGAAAAGGCCGCTGGCGGGCGACCCCGTCGACGGCCCTGCGACGGACCCCTGGACACGCGCCCCCTACGCGCGCCGGGGCACCGCGGTCTCGGGCGTGGGGGCATGGCGCTCCACGCGGATACGGGCGGCCTCCTCGGCCAAGGGGTCGTCGGCCTCGAGGGCACGGCCGTAGAAGTCAGCGTCCAGGACGGCCTGGCCAAACCGCTCGGCCGTGTAGCCGTAGGGTGCGCGGCCCCACTCGTTGGTGGCCTGGGCGCGCCCCACGATACCGGGCACGTCCTCGGCCGTGGCGCCGATGGCCGAAAGGGTCACCGGCAGCCCCAGGCGGCGGTTGAGGGAGGCGTAGCGTGCGAGCTCGTCCATGCGCCCGTCGAAGGCCCAGAGCACCAGCACCCCGAACGCCACCACGGCGCCGTGGGGGTGCTCCTCCACCAACTCGGGCGAGATGCCCGTCCACGCGTTGTAGAAGGCGTGGGCCGCGGAGGAGTTGTAGTAGTAGGCATGGTCGGGGTCCACCATCGAGGTGGTCATGTTGGAGACGATGCCGCAGGTCACGATGATGTCGAGCACCACGGCCTCGAAGGCCTCGGTCACCACCCCGCGCCGCTTAGCAGCCAGGGCCTCCTCGGAGTCCGAGAAGAGCGGCCCCTCACAGGTGGCCGCGATGGCCCTGCCCATGGCCGGGGTGGCCTCGAGCACAAGGTCGCGGCTGGCGAGCTCCACCTCGGGGCCCTTGCTCAGGGCGTCGCCCACGCCGGCCCAGAACAGCTCGTCGGGGCTCTGGGCGAGCACCGTGAGGTCGATGAAGCAGTGGGCGGGAGGGGCCGAGGGGAAGAAGTAGTCGTCGGCCGAGCCGTCCTCTTTGTAGAAGACGCCGATGGCCGTGACGGGGGCGCAGTTGGACGCCACCGTGGGGAACGTGAAGAGCGGCCTGGCCACGAGCTCGGCGACCTCCTTGCAGCAGTCCACGGCGCGGCCGCCGCCCATGGCGAACACCATGTCGCAGCCGGCCACGGCCTCCATGGCGGCAAGGCGCCGCGCGTTGGCGTGGGACGACTCGCCGCCGTACCACTCGGTGGCCACGACCTCGACGCCGGTGCCGGCGAGGGCCTCGCGCAGGCGCCCCTCCCCCGCCGCGAGGGCCTTCCTGCCACCGATGAGCACCGCACGGGTGCCGTAGGGCGACACGACCGACGCCACCGACTCGTAGGCGTCGGTCCCCACGGTGTAGCAGGGCAGGAACTCCGACCTCGCTCGATCCATGACGGCTCTCCCTTCGTCCGGGCCCGCGGGCCCCGTCAAGTAGGGGCCATTGTAGGGGCGCCCGGCCGAGGTGGCGCTCAGCCGTCACCACCTGTTGACAGACCTGTCAGTTGCGGCCGAGGCACCTGAAGGCGAACCCTCATCGCCAGCGCCGGGCAGGTCCGCCGGGGGCTGGCGATTCCATGTACGACCTTACCGGCAGCTGAACGCCCCTGCCCGTCGCCTACAATACGACCGTTCACTCTGTGAACCGTATGGTCGCCGCCGCGGCCTGCGAACCGGACAGAAAGGCTCCCCGTGGCCATCCGCATCATCACCGACTCCGCCTCGGACATCGCCCCCTCCCACCCACGCGTCACCGTCGTCCCCATGACGGTGACCTTTGGGGAGACCGAGTACCGTGACGGCGTCGACCTCGACGCCAACGGTTTCTACGAGCTCCTCGTGGAGGGCGACCAGGTCCCCACCACCAGCCAGATCTCCCCCGGCGCCTTCACGCAGGCCTTCGAGGAGGCCACGGCCGACGGCAACAACGTCGTGTGCATCACCATATCGTCGCGCCTCTCGGGCACCTACCAGAGCGCCTGCCTTGCCGCGGAGGGCTTCGACAGCCGTGTGTTCGTGGTCGACTCCCGGAACGTCACCGTGGGAGAGTCGGTGCTCGTGCACCGCGCGCTGCAGCTCGTGGACGAGGGTCTCTCGGCCGGGGAGGTCGCCGAGCGCCTGAACGCCGAGAAGGGCGACGTCCGCCTCGTGGCCCTACTCGACACCCTGGAGTACCTCAGGCGCGGGGGCCGCGTCTCGGCGGCGTCGGCGGCCGTCGGCGGCATGCTCTCCATCAAGCCCGTGGTGGCAGTGCGCGACGGCGCCGTGGAGGTCATCGGCAAGGCCCGCGGCTCCAAGAACGGCCACAACCTGCTGGTGAAGGAGATCCAGCGCGGCAACGGCATCGACGTCTCGCGCCCGCTGGCCCTGGGCTACACCGGTCTGGACGACACGCTCCTGCGCAAGTACATCGAGGACGCCGGCTGGCTGTGGGAGGACCTTGTGGAGGAGCTCCCGGTGCACCAGGTGGGCCCCACCATCGGCACCCACGCAGGTCCCGGGGCGATCGCGGTGGCGTTCTTCAGCGACTGAACCCTCTGCCCCGGACCGCGCCTTCGCCGCGTCGATGTGGGACAGAAGTGCCCGACCATTGGGACAGAAGTGTCCGGGTGGTGGGACAGGGGGCGGCGGGGTTTGGGTTTGTCCAAGCGCTCTGTCCAAAACGTGACGGCGCCGGCATATCTAGCATATTGGTGTCCCTTATGGGAATGAGCGAGACAAGCACCAAGGCGGACGACCTGCACACGCTCCCCCGGCACTGCAGGACCCCATCGTCGCCTTGGAGGAGCCCGGGCTTCAGCGCTCTCTCTCATCTCTCTCTGCTTTCTCTCCGCTGAGGCCCGGGCTCCATCTGGCTTCTCCCGCCCACGTAGAGGGACGATCATGAGACGCAGGTCCCCACGTGCGACGGACACCACCTGGATCTACAACCTGGAGTCCACCGCCTCGCTGCTCCTCGCCCTGGGCAGCGTCGTCTCCGCACTCGTCGCCCGCCATGTCCTGTCTGCGGGCCCCGCGCTCGACTTCTGGACCCGCTGCCTCCTGCCGGTGCAGCTGCCGGTCTTCTACCTCGGGTATGGCTACCTCTACCAGCGCCAGTGGCTGGTGGACAGCGGCCGCTCGTGGCTCGTCTCCATGGGGCGCGAGCTCGTCTACATGCTCGTCCCCCTCGCGGCGGTCACCGTCCCCACCCTCCTCGTAGACGGCTGGACCGGCGCCGGCCCGGGCCTCTCGCCCGCCGCCCTCGGCCGCGCCCTGCTCGTGGAGCCGGTGATCCCCGTGGGCTTCTTCCTCGTGGCGCTGGCCCTCTACGCCGTCGTCCCGACCCTGCGCTCCCGGAGGCAGGCGGCCCTGACGGTCTCCGTGGCGGCCGCCCTCAAGGTCGCCCTGGTCGTCGCGCAGTCCATGCCTGGCGGGCAGGAGGCGGTGGCGCACCTCCCCTACGTGGTGCTCAACGGCTGCGCCAACGGCATCTGGTTCTGCGGGGGCATGGCCCTCGCTGCGGCCGAGGGGGACGGCCGCCCCCTGACGGCCCTCGGGAGCCCCCGCGCGCTCTGGGGCGCCTGGGCGGTGGCCGCGGTCGCCCTGCTGTGGGCCTCCCGGGCCGGGATCGTGGCCGCACCCGCGATGGAGGCCCTGCTCACGGTCGGCGGACTCTGGGCGGCCACGGCGCTCTACGGGCGCATCTTCTCGGCGGGCCGCGGGCAGTGGGGGTTCTTCTCGGCCGTCGACGGCTACACCAAGGGCATCTGGCTCATGCACCCGATGTTCCTCGCGGTGTGGTTCCACCTGGCAGGCCCGGCGTCGCTGCCGGCGCCCCTCCTCGTCGCCGGAACGCTGGCCGTGGCCTACGGGCTGCCGGTGGCCGTCAACGTGGCCATGGACCGCCTGTGGAAACTCGGGTTCCTCGTGAACCCCAGCCGCTACCTCAGGCTCCCGGCCCGGGACGACGCCCCGCGCACGACGGCCGGCGGCCCCGGGGCCGCCTAGGCGCGCTCGGTGCTGGCGCTGATGACGCAGCGGTTGGCGGGCAGCCAGACGCAGCCCCACTCGAAGGCGCGCCCGTCGTCGAGGAACACGGTCTGCTCCAGCTGCAGGGCGGGCGACTTCTCGTCGCACTCGAGCCACTCTGCGCGGCGCTTGCCGCAGACGCAGGCGGAGTAGACCTGGTTGGAGCGGCCCACCTCGTGGCCGCTCGTGCGCACCGCCGCCTCGAAGAGCCCCTCGTGCTCAAAGTCGGCGTCCTCGATGCCGGGGCAGGCCTCCAGCGACACGTGGCTCTCAATGAACATGACCGGCTCCCCAAAGACCGAGCGCACGCGGGCCACGTACAGGTAGGGGTCGCCGCGGTCGAGACCCAGGGCCCAGGCGCAGGCCTTGTTGGCGGGCTCCACGCGCTTCTCCACGAGACGCGTCTCGTAGGGGATGCCCTGGGAGGCCATGGACTCGGCGAAGGAAAGCAGGTAGTTGGACGTGGGACGGGCCATGATGGGCTGGACCACATAGGTGCCGCGGCCGCGCTGCTGGACGAGGAGCCCCTCGTCCACCAGGGCGCGGATACCCTTCTGCACGGTGCCGCGGGAGAGGTGCAGCATGGCCATGAGCTCGTGCTCCGAGGGGATGCGGTCGTCGACGCCCCACTCGTGGCTGTAGATCTTCTCGCGCACGTAGTCGGCCACCTGGATGTACAGGAGGCTGGAGTCGTCCCTCTCGAAATCGGCCATGAAATCATCTCCCAAAAGCGTTCGCCCGGGCACGCACGGGGCCTGTCACAGTTTAGCGGACCGGAGCGTCCGGACCGCGCATCAGACTCCGTCAGCGGGCATGGGCCCCAGCACCCTCCACTGGGTCGTTGACGGCGGCGCCGGCCTGGGGGTCCCCGGCAAAACGTATGGCGGGCTCCGGCCCCACCCAGAGGTCGGGGCGGTGCAGCGGCAGCTCCGGCGCCGGGGCCGACGGGTCGAAGCCGGCCTCGCGGAGGGCGGCCGTGTAGGCGGCGAGGCCTGCGCGGGTCTCCGCCACGACGGAGTCAAAGACCTCCTGGATGAGGTCGCGGGGCAGCAGCTCATACGTGGTGCGCTCGGGTGGCCGGCGTGCGGCCTCCACGATGGCGCGGTCGGCCGCGGCGGCGCGCGCCACGTCCGCGGCCTCGACGGCGTACTGGGGGAAGCGCGCGGCGGCCGCGACGAGCGCGGGCGTCACCTCCACCGTGGACGAGATGCCGAGGGAATGGCCGAAGAGGTCGAAGTCCCCCTGCTTGGCGATGCGAGTCCGCTCGCCGCTGGGGATGGAGCGGGCCTCGTTGAAGGTGCGGACGCAGGCGTTGTAGCGGTTGTCGGCGAGCAGGTGCGCCCAGGCGCCGAGCACCACGTCGTCCACGCCGCCCTGGGGGATCGCGGGGGCGACCCAGTCGTCCCAGAACCGGCCCACCTCGGGCACGGGGATGTGCGTGGGCTGGCCGTAGTGGGTGTCGATGTAGCGGAGGGTGTGGGAGACGTCCGGCGCCATGTAGCCCACGTAGATGTCGGGCACGAGGTTGCCGAAGAGGAACAGGTTGGCGTCGCGGATGCCGAGGGTCGCGGCGTCCCCGGGCGCCAGGACGTGCTCGACGAGGCCGGTGTGGATGTTCCAAGAGGGCATGGGCTGGCTCCCGGGGATCGAGACTGCAGGTAGAGGCGTGTAGTCACAGGATAGTGCAAAGACGGTCGCCCCCGACCACGGACAGGGGGCGCCGTGGGCCACCGTGGGCGGCGCCGTGGGCTAGGGGCGTCATGCAGGGTCGCCGCCCGGCCGGACGGCGTGCCGGGCGACGCTTAGAGAGGGACACGGAGGGGCATACAGAGAGACGCCCGTTTCCGCACCCACCTAAGGAGCACCCGTGATCTCTGCATCCATCGACGCCAAGGCCTTCGGCCCCGTGACCTCCGAGCGCATCGAGCGCGCCATGGACTGGTGCCGCACCGTGGACCCCGCCACCCTCGAGCTCGGCCGCAACGACATCGACGGCGACGACGTCTTCGCCAACGTCATGCGCTTCGACACCGCCCCCGCCGGCACCAAGGACTACGAGGCGCACCGCGACCACATCGACATCCACTACGTCTTCTCGGGCGTGGAGCTCATGGGGATCGCCCGCATGAAGGACTGCACCCCCAAGGGCGCCTTCGACGAGGAGAACGACTTCGTCCTCGTGGAGCAGCCCGAGCTGGAGAGCTGGGTCGTCACCCAGGCCGGCGAGTTCTGCCTGACCGCCCCGGCCGACGCCCACAAGCCCGGCTGCAGCCTCGACGCCCCGGCCCCGCTCTTCAAGGCCTGCGTGAAGGTCCGCATCGCCGACTAGGGATTGCGCCAGGCAGACAAGGTACCAGGTTGGTTTGTCACCCCCCTGCCCTCCCCTGCGCCTGAAAGCCGTTGTGGGCACCCTCAGCGACTTTCAGGCGCAGGGGGGGGGCGAAGAGGCAGAGTCTCTCGACAGCGAAACGCACTTCGTGGGCAGCCTAGGCCCCGATTTTGGTCAAGAGCGGCCCGGCGAATCGCTCCGCTGGCAGCAGCCAGGAGTTCGTCGAGTGTGCACTCGCGAAGAACCCAATCCCGCACAAAATGGGGCATGCCCTTCGTGTGAATAATTAACCGCAAGAACGAGCACCTGCGCTTGTCCGAAACCAGCCCAAATGCAACCCGCTCCCGACTCTCCTCAAAGAGCATGGAGACCGAAGTCTCACCGCCACAGCCGAAGTTGTTAATTAAACAACCAAGCTTCTTCTCAATTTCTTTCTGTTGCGAAAGGAAAAGAGTCTCGGTCACTTCGAGAGGATCGCAGCGACTCGCTCCAGATGATCTGCCAGAAGCCCTGAACGAGCCGGTTGAAAAAGACTCCCATACGCCAGCCCTCACATCACAGGACGTGGCAAGGCGCCCGTTGAACAGGGTGGTTCGGCACCGGCACGCCTCGCGCTCACCCCTCACGAGACCTCCCCCGTCGGGCGAAAGCGGCTGCGGGCCAGCACCCGGAAGGCCCCGAAGAAGGCCGCCGACGCCGCCCACAGGCCGGCGGACACCCCGAGGACCCCAAAGCGGGGCAGGAAGGCGAGCACCGCCACCGCGAGGACGACCAGCACCGTGGCGATGTAGGCGATCTGCATGTCGTCGGAGTCGCCGAAGACGAGCCCCCAGGGCGGGGCCGAGGACACGGCGAGAGCCACAATCCCTGACATGAGAAAAATAACGTTTATAATGTTATTCTGCATCAGCGCGGAGGCCGCGGAGACGTCGACCGCACAGTAGACGGCGACCAGCGAGATGCCAAATACAAGCCCCGTCATGGCCGGCAGTGCGGCCGCGCCCATGAGATAGCTCAACAGGGGGCGCCTCTCCAGGCAGACGCGCTGCAGGACGCCCGACCTTATGTCGTCCCTCACGATCAGAGAGTAGAACTGCATGGAGATGGTCAGGACAGCACCACTATAAAGAAAGAGCTCTAGCGACTGGAACCCCACCAAAGGGGCCAGCGTCCAATAGGGTTTTACGAGCAGAAGCCCAAAAAACCAGACGTATGCGAACCCTATCCAAGCAGTCTCTTTGAAAGATCTCTTTATGAACATCAGGCTTTTATAAAAGAGCGCACCGACCACAGTCAGCTCCCCTCCCCCACGTGACGCACCGTCGCAAAGTACCTGCTCTCAAGCTCATCGCGCGAGCATTCCGCAAGCGGGAAGCCGTCAACCAAAGATCCCTCGTCAAGCACGACGGCCCTTCCCCCAACCTTGTGGGCGAGGTCGAAGTCGTGGGTGGCTACCACCACCGCAGACCCGACATCTGCCATTTCAGCCGCGGCTTGAGCCACCACCACCCGGGTCTCGGGGTCGACGGCGGCGGTGGGCTCGTCGAGGAGCAGCACCTCGGGCGACTCTGACAGCGCAAGCACTAAGGCGGCCCGCACAAACAGGCCGGAGGAAAGCTCGCGACAGGGCGTGTCCATGTAGCCGGCAATCCCCATTCGCCGCGCCCATCGCTCTCCCTGAGCCACAACGTCTGAGTTGCCTAGGTATTTTTCTCTGAACCGCAGGTTCTCGCGGGATGATAGACGCTCTTCCACGCCCCATGGCCCCGTCACCAGCGCCATGCCGTCCATCCTGGTCATATGCACGGCGATGGCGCCCTGAGACGGCTTGAGCACCCCATAGATCAATTTGAGCAGCGTGGTCTTTCCCGCGCCGTTGTGGCCCAAAAGGCAGCAGACGCCCCCGTCGATGTTCAGACAGAACCCATCAAACACCTGTTTTTTGCGCAGCAGCGTCCTATAGGAGAACGAGACGTCGGACACGTCGATAGATGGCACGGTCTCACCCCTCAGCGTCTAGACTCTTGAAGCAGGTGCCCCACCAGAGGCAACGACCGCTTCTCTCTCCATGGGCAGCTGCCCATCCCACGGCCCTGCAACCTTTGCACTCGTCCACACGGTCGCAGCCTCCGCACCGCTCCGGAGATGGGTCAGCGATGGCCCTCATCTTGCGTGCCCTGTTCTGCCTGACCGTTTCAATGGTTTGACGCGACAAATTGCCAATTGTTTCCGGCAAAAGCGGGCATGGTCGCACAGAGAAGTCAGGCTCCACGTACCAGAGGCGCTCCCCTGTCCCACATCCGTAGGCCAACGCCTCGGCATTGGGCACCGCCTCTTCGTCGGCCAATACAACCGAGAAGTCCTCAGTTTCAAACTTTTCCTGCAGGCTTCGTAGAAGCCTACGCACAGATGACGGGCGCCACGGATGCTCGCCCTCCAGCCCCACCGCTCTTCCTTCTGACAGCACGGAAGCCAACCGAAACGAAGAGACACCCCATGAGCGAGCCAGTGCACAGGTTGCCTCGGCCTCGCCGCTCGACTGGTCAATCAGCGCCATGGCACAGGCCACGCGCGCGCCCCTGCGCACAGCTTCTCTCACAAAGTGCTCAACACTCGCAAAAGCCCACGGAACCCCCCCCCGGAGAGCATTGTGGCGCTTCTCAAGACCGTCAAGGCTCACCTGCACACCAAGGCCCTGGATGGCGAGCATGTCGAGCACCCTGTAAGTACTATCCGTGTTCACGGCACCCGAGGTGGTGACCTCTACCTGCACTCCGCCATGGCAAAAACTGCGCCTGAAAGCGGCTGAGGGTGCCCTCAGCCGCTTTCAGGCGCAGAAAAACCCGGAAGCGTTTGCCTATAAGCGTTTGCCGCGCCGCTCTAGCTGCGCACCTCGGCGCCCAGGGACTTGGAGATCTTGTTCACGAGCTTCTCCATGGCCTTCTCCACGTCGGCGGCCGTCAGCGTGCGGTCGGGGGCGCGGAACGTGAGTGCGAACGCCATGGACTTCTTGCCCGGCCCCACACGTACGGGGTCGCGGTAGACGTCGAACAGGCGGATATCGGCTAGGAGCCTGCCGCCGGCGCTCTGGATGCGCTGGACACAGGTCTCGTAGTCCATGTCCTCGTCCACCACGATGGCCAGGTCCTGCTCCACGCCGGGCAGCGTGGGGATGTCGCGGTAGGGCAGCTGGTCCTGGGCGTGGTCGAGGAGAGCGTCCTGGTCGAGCTCGAAGGCCACGACGTCGCGCTCGATGCCGAACCGCGCCAGCGAGCTCGGGTGCACGTTGCCCAGCCAGCCGATGCGCTGCTTGCCGCAGAGTACCTCGGCGGCGCGGCCGGGCTGCAGCCAGGGGTAGCGCTCGGGCTTGGCGGCCTTGAAGCGCAGGCGCTCCACCTTCAGCTGGCGGCAGAGCTCCTCCACGAGGCCCTTGGCGTCGAAGAAGTCCAGGGGCAGGGGCTTGCTGTCCCAGGTGTCGGGGCCCCAGGCGCCGCAGAGCACGGCGGAGACATAGCGGGGCTCGGCGGGCTGGGCGGCGTCGGGGCTGCCAAAGAAGACGCGGCCCTGCTCGTAGAGCATCACGTCGTCCACGCCGTGGTCCAGGTTGTAGGCCACGGAGCGCAGCAGCCCCGGCACGATGCTGCGGCGCATCTCGCCCTGGTCGGCCGTCAGCGGGTTGAGGATGCGCACGGCCTGGCCGCGGCCGTCCTCGGCCATACCAAGGCGCTCGAGGTCGCCCGACTCGGCGAAGTTGTAGGTGAGGGTCTCGCAGAGGCCGCCGGCCCTGAGCGCCTCGCCCACGGCCTTGTCCAGGCGCTGGCGACGGGTGAGGCCGCCCGAGTGGTTGACGGCGCCGGGGATGGTGGGCTCGACCTCGCCCATGCCCCAGAGGCGGAGCACCTCCTCCACGAAATCGATCTCGCGCTCGAGGTCCGGGCGGGAGGTGGGGGGCACGACGTCCAGGTAGGCGCCCAGGCGCGACGGCACCACCACGCAGCCCAGGCGGGCGAGGCTCTCCACCATGAAGTCGGTGGGGATGTCCGCGCCGCAGAGCTCGCGCACGCGGGCCGGGCGCAGGGCGACGGTGTCGGCCTTCACGGGGTCCGGGTACACGTCCACGGCGCCGCGGGCCACCTCGGCGCCGCAGCAGGCCTCGAAGAGCGCGCACGCGATGGCGGCGGCCTCGTCGCAGCCGGCGGCGTCGACCTTGCGCTCGTAGCGGATGGAGGCCTCGCTCATGAGGCCGAGGTCGCGGCTCGTGCGGCTGGTGTGGCCGGGCGAGAAGCACGCGCTCTCGAGGAGGACGTCGCAGGTGGACTCCTCCACCTCGGAGTTCCCCCCTCCCATGACGCCGGCGAGCGCGATGGCCTCCCCGTTGCCGTCGGAGATCACGGTCATGTCAGGCGTGAGCTCGCGGTCCTGGCCGTCGAGGGTCACGATGTGCTCGCCGTCGCGGGCCGGGCGCACCACCACGGCGTGCCTGCCGTCCACCACGGGGACCTTGGCCAGGTCGAAGGCGTGGAGCGGCTGGCCGGTGAGGTACATGACGTAGTTGGTGACGTCCACCACGTTGTTGATGGGGCGGCTGCCGGCGGCCGTCACGCGACGGGCCAGCCACTCGGGCGACGGGCCCACCTTGACGCCGCGAAGCACGCGGGCGCAGTAGCGGCTGCAGCGCTCGGGGTCCTCGACGGCCACCGACACGGAGTCCTTGGTGGCGGGGCCTGCCTCGTGGCGAACGGCGGGCAGCTCGATGTGGGTGTCCTCGCCCAGGGTGGCGCCCACCTCCACGGCGAAGCCCGTCATGGACAGGCAGTCGGGGCGGTTGGGCGTGATCTCGCAGTCGAGTACCACGTCGGAGACGCCCAGGTACTCGCCGGCGGGCACGCCCACGGGGGCGTCGTCGGGCAGCACCATGATGCCCTCGTGGTCGCCGGAGAGGCCGAGCTCGCGGGCCGAGCAGTTCATGCCCCACGACTCCACGCCGCGGAGCTTGCTCTTCTTGATCTTGACGTCGCCGGGCAGGACGGCGCCCACCATGGCCACCACCACATGCTCGCCGGCCGCCACGTTGGGCGCGCCGCACACGATCTGCAACGGCGCGGGGTCGCCGTTCCCGTCGACGTTGCGCATGCCCACGTCCACCATGGTCACGTGCATGTGGTCGGAGTCGGGGTGCGGCTCGCAGGACAGGATGCGGCCGGTGACCACGTGGTCGAGGTCCGCGCCCACCGGCTCCACCGCCTCGACCTCGGTGCCGGTGCGGACAAGCTCGGCGACCAGGTCCGACACATCGTCGGGCAGGTCGACCATGGTCTTCAGCCACTCGTAGGAAACTCGCATGGATACTGCCTTTCTCGCAGCTCGCTCATTGCATAAGGGGTCCAGGGGCTCAGAACTGCCGGAGGAAGCGCATGTCGCCGGTCATGAGCATGCGCAGGTCGGGGAGGTCGTAGCGCAGGGCCGCGATGCGCTCGGCGCCCATGCCGAAGGCGAAGCCGCTGTAGCGCTCCGGGTCGATGCCCGCGTAGCCGAAGACGTTGGGGTCGACCATGCCGCAACCCAGGATCTCGATCCAGCCTGTGTGGTTGCAGAACCGGCAGCCCTTGCCGCCGCAGACGCCGCAGGAGACGTCGAGCTCGCAGCTGGGCTCGGTGAACGGGAAGAAGTGCGGGCGGTAGCGGGTGGCGCGGTCGGGGCCGAAGAGCTCGCGGGTCATGTGGTCGAGCGTGCCCTTGAGGTCGCCGAAGGTGATGCCCTCGTCCACCACCAGGCCCTCGATCTGGGTGAACTGCGGCAGGTGGTTGGCGTCGGCCGTGTCCGGGCGGAACACGCGGCCCGGGCTGATCATGTAGATGGGCGGCTCCTCGGCCTCCATGGTGCGCATCTGCACCGGGGAGGTCTGGGTGCGGAGCAGCACGTCGGACACCGGCGAACCCGCGGACGGGTTCGTGGGGTCCTCCACGTAGAAGGTGTCGCGCGGCGAGCGGCTGGGATGGTCGGCCGGGGCGTTGAGCGACGTGAAGTTGTAGTACTCGGTCTCCACGTAGGGTCCCGAGGCCACGGTGTAGCCGAGGGCGATGAAGATGTCCTCGACCTCGTCGACGATCTGGCTGATGAGGTGCTCGGTGCCCACGTGGGGACGGCGCCCCGGCAGGGTCACGTCCACGGCGTCGGCCTCGATGCGGGCGGCGAGCTCGTCGGCCGCCAGCTGCTCGCGGCGCTCGGCGAGGGCGCCCTCGACCTCCTGGCGCACCTCGTTGGCGCGCTTGCCCACGAGGGGCCGCTCCTCGGGGGGCACGGTGCCCATGGAGCGGAGCACCGCCGTGAGGCTGCCCTTCTTGCCCGTCACGGCGACGCGCACGGCGTCCAGCGCCTCGAGGTCGACCGCCTGGGCGACCTTCTCCCGGGCCTCGGCCGCAATGCGGTCGAGCTCGTCGATCATCGACATGTCTCTCCCTCCCGGCCGGTCCCCCGGCCCAAACAAAAACCGCCCCTGGCTGACTGGGCCAAGGACGGACGGAATCCGCGGTACCACCTTGATTGACGCTTGAGTTTTCTCTCCCGAGCGACCACTCGTTTGGGCCCGTGCCGTGGGCCTGACGGCTCCCCTACCGGGCGCGTCGGCGCCGTTCAGGTCGCGGCTGGTGGAGTGAACGTGGGGCCTCGTCGCGCGTGGGAGCCTCTCAACCTGGGGCTCCTTCTCTGTCCGCACGACACGCGGGGCCGCACCCTCTCCGTCATCGCCTTCGCAGCAGGATAGCACAGGAGGGAGGTGGCCGGCGCCTGTCAGTCGGAGCGGGGCACCCGCACGAGCTCCACGCCGGCGGCCTCGATGGCGGCCGCCACGGCGTCGTCCACGCCGTCGTCGGTGACCACGCAGTCCACCTTGTCGCCCAGGTGCATGGGCACCACGCCGCGGCGGGAGAACTTGTCGGACTCCGTGAGCACCACGACGCGCTCGGCCTGGGCCGCCATGTCCACGACGGCCTGGGCGCGCATCTGGTCGCTGTTGGTGAAGCCTTGGCCGGGCACGTAGCCGTCCACGCCTATGAACAGGCGCTCCACGCAGTAGTTCTGGGCGCACTGGGCCACCATGGGCCCCACGTTCACCTGGGAGTCGTTCTGGTAGGCGCCGCCGAGCAGCACGGTCTTGGCCGCGGGCTCCCGACGCACGTAGCTGGCGATGAAGGCGGAGTTGGTGACGACGGAGACACCGCGGGCCGCCTGGGCGAGCCCCAAGGCGAGCAGGGCGCAGCACGAGCCCGACTCCACCATGACCGTCTCACCGTCCGCCACGAGATCGGCCGCGGCCCGGGCGATGGCGCCCTTGGTCTGGTAGTGGTAGGCGAGGCGGCCGTTGATGTCGTTGGGGCTGCCGAGCAGGGCGTAGCCGTGCTCTCGCTTGATGACGTCGCGGGCCTCGAGCTCGTCGAGGTCCTTGCGCATGGTGACCGACGACACGCCGAGCTCCCGGGCGAGCTCGGCCACCTCCACGCGCTTGCGCTCCGTGAGCACCTCGAGGATGCGGGCGTCGCGCTTTCCCATGGGCTCCTCCTTGGGTTGTGAACGTCGGTTTTGAACGCTCTTCTGAAAACGTTTCTATGTTATCAGGGTTTCGAACGAAGCCCAACTGGAAGCCAGGGCGAGGCGGCCCCTGGCATTCATTGAAATAATACTGACACGGGATGCCGTTTCAGATAAAATTGTGTCATGGATACCTTGGATCGCATCGCCGCCCACATCGACAAGACCGGTGGCCCCTCCCTCGACATGCAGCTGGCCACGGCCGTTTCAAAGGTCATATGTGACGGCATCCTGGGGCCGGGTGATGCCCTGCCCGACGAGCGCGAGCTGTGCGACGCCCTCTCCCTGCCGCGCTCCATCGTCCGCCAGGCCCTCGAGACCCTGCGCACCTCCGGGGAGATCTACCGCATGTCGGGGGTGGGCACCTTCGTGTCCCCCCAATACATGCGTCGCCAGCTGGGCAGCGTCTACAACTTCACCGACGCCGTGAGGGCCGAGGGCATGAAGCCGCGCTCCGAGGTCCTGTCCTTCGAGCGCACCTACCCGGCGGGCTTCTCGTCCCGGACCCTCGACCTCCCCACGGACCACCCGTCGATCTTCCGCATCGAGCGGCTGCGCCGTGCCGACGGCCTGGCCGTCTCCCTCGAGATCGAGCACATCCCCTGCTGGCGCTTCGAGGGCCTGGAGAAGGCCGACCTCACCGGGTCGCTCTACCGGGTCCTCGAGGAGGGCTGGGGCGTCGAGGTGGGGGACGCCGACGAGTACTACCAGGCGGTGCTGCTCACCAAGAAGGTGGCCGCCAAGCTCGGGCGCCAGCACCGCAGCGCGGCCTTCCGCATCGTGCGGGTCGTGCGCGACACCGAGGGGGAGGTCTTCGACATCACCGAGGCCTTCGTGCCCGCCGACAGCACGCGCCTGGGCGTGCACCTCGTGGGCAAGGGGTCCCCGGACGACTACCGCCTCCCCAACAGGCCCTAGGCGACAGGCCCCAGGCGCGGCCGGCCGCCGGCGCCCCCGGGCACGCACCGTCAATCCCACAGCATGCGGCTCATGACCTCGTCCTGCACCTCGCGGGGCAGGTCCACGAACACCGCCGAGTAGCCCGCCACGCGCACGAGCAGGTCGGGGTAGAGCTCGGGGCGGCGCTGGGCGTCCTCGAGCTGGCCGCGGTCCACCACGGTGACCATGAGCTGGCAGCCTCCGAGGGCGAAGTAGGTGTCGAACAGCGCGCGCACCTTGCCCGGGTGGTTGGAGAAGGCCTGGGGCGTGAGCTTGATGTTCTGCACGGAGCCCGCATGGAGCGCCGGGTCGAACCTGACCAGCGACTTGAGCATGGCCGTGGGGCCGCTCCTCGCCGCCCCGGCCTGGGGGTTGTTGGCCGGGTTCATGTAGAGGCCGGCCGGGCGGCCGTCGGGGCTCGCGGCGGTCTGGAGGCCCCAGTCGGTGTTGGTCTGGTTGTTGGAGATGACGATGAGCAGGTAGCCCATGCCGGCGGCGCGCCCGCGGTCGCGCACGCCCCGGGCCACGTGCTCGTAGAGGCGGTCCGCCATGGCATCGGGCCCCTCGAGGTCGTTGCCGTACTTGTCGGCGGCCTTGAGGTCGGCCTGGATGCGGGCCAGGCGCGCGGCCTCGGCTGGGTCGGCGGACGTGAAGTCCGCGTCGCAGGCGGCCACAACCTCCTCCAGCGTGTAGCGGCCCTCGTCGAACACCAGGGTCTTGAGGGCCCAGAGGGAGTCGGAGGCGTTGATGTTGCCGTAGGTCTCGCAGGTGCCGCCCAGGATCTCCACGCCGCCGTCGAGCAGGGCCCGGCCGCGGCCGAGGCAGTCGTCGGTGAGCATGGAGGCGAACAGGAAGCCCACCTCGCGGTTCATCACCCGGTAGCTGGCCGTCTGACAGCTCTCGGCGAGGTCGAGGTAGTGGTCGAGGAGGGCCGTGTAGTTGTCCCAGACGTCCTCGAAGGTGCGGAGCTCCGCCAGGGGGCGCACGGCCACGGGGCCGGCCTTCTGCACGCCGTCCTGGGGGTCCACGCCGCCGTGGAGGCTCATCTGCAGGATCTTGAGCAGGTTGACGAGGGTGTTGGGCGTGCCCACCGACTTGCCCTGGATCACGAACTCCGTGCAGCCGAAAGGCACGTACTGCTCGGCCACGGCGCGGGGCACGCCCATGGCGGCCCCCACGGCCGGCACCTCGACGTCGTCGTTGTAGAGCGTGGGGTAGGTGGCGCCCTCGGCGATGCAGGTGTAGGCGGCGTCCATGATGTCGGCGGGGGTCTCGCGGCAGAAGCGCAGGGTGAACTGGGGCTCCACGTAGCGGCAGTCGCGGCACACGCGCAGGGCGATACGGCAGAGACGGTCCGCCGCGTCGGGGTTGGGCCGGCCGTAGCCGCCCACGACGATGCGACCGTTCACGGTGGTGCGGCGGTTCTCGATCATGGTCCAGAGGCCGCGGAGCCACCGGTAGGCGTCGTCCTCGGTGATGCGGCCGGACCGGATGTCGGCCTCGAGGTAGTCGCCGAGCAGGACGTCCAGGCGGCCGTAGTTGATGCAGCCCGACACGAGGGCGTAGAGCCAGAAGAGCTGGAGCGCCTGGTGGAAGGTGCAGGGCGGCCCGTGGCGCACGGCGCGGAGGTCGTCGACCATGAGGCGGAGCTCGGCGGCGCGGCCCTGCTCGCGACTCCCGCAGCGGGCCAGGGCCTCCCCCACGAGCTCCACCTGGCGGTCGATGCAGGCGCCGAAGAGGTCGAGAGCGCGGCCGCAGGCGTCGCGGAAGTCACCCCACTCCCCCGAGGCCACGAGGTCGGCCATGCCGTCCACGCCCAGGCGCAGCAGCTTGCCGTAGTCGAGCATCATGCCCGAGAGGCGCGCCGTGGCCATGAAGGGGTAGCTGCAGTCGATGAAGCGGCCCACGCAGGCGTCGTCGAGCACCTCGTCGCAGTAGAGGGCCTTGACGTCGTGGTCGCGCCAGTAGTCGAGCAGGGCGTCCACGCGGGCGCGTTCCCCCGGGGTCCCGAGCCGCTCCTTGAAGGCGCGGAGCTTGTGGAAGACGCAGTAGTGCCCCACGCCGCCGAGCGACGTCACACAGCCGAAGCCCAGCGGCAGGAAGTCAAGGCGGCCGGCGATGGTGTCGTCGTCGCCGATGGAGCGGAAGAGCACCGGGTAGATCACCTCGAGGCAGGCGACCTCGCGCTCGAGGCGCGAGAGGCCGCGCTTCGTGGCGTCGCGGTGGACGGCCGTGTAGCGCTCCATGACCGCCAGCTGCTCGGCGGGGGTCTTCTCGCAGGGGATGGGGCGCGAGACCTCGACGTTCTGGGCGCCCTCGACATCGGTGCGGGCCATGGTGCTCCTCCTCGGAAGCGGCGGGCGGGGTACGGGCCGCGGGTGGGCGGCGGGTCAGTGGCTGGCGCGCTCGGCGTCCCTCCAGTTGTCGCGGTAGCCGTCGAGCAGGTCCACGAAGCGCTTTGCCGTGAGGTGCGGCCGGGTGATGGCGCTACCCACCACCACGGCATGGGCGCCGAGGAACACGCACTTCATGGCGTCCTCGGGGGTGTAGAGGTGCCCCTCCATCATCACGTAGGCCTTGTCGCCCAGGTCGCGGCAGAACCCGGCGAACATACGGTAGTCGGCACCCTCGATGTGGGCCGTCTCGGCCGTGTAGCCGTAGAGGGTGGGTGCCACGATGTCGGCCCCGTTGACGACGGCCAGGCGGGCCTCCTCGGCGTTGGAGACGTCGGCGAAGACGGGGGTCTCCGGGTGGCGCTCGCGCACCCGGGGCAGCAGGTCAGCAGCGCTGGTGCCCTCGTGGGTGGTCTGGAACGTGCAGTCGAGGGCCACGATGTCGGCGCCGGCCTCCACGATGGCGTCCACCTCGGCCATGGTGGGCGTGATGAAGACGTCGGTGTCGGGGTGCCAGACCTTCCAGAGGCCGATCACCGGCAGGTCGACGGCTTCCTTGATGGCGCGGATCTGCTCGGGGCTGTTGGCGCGGATGCCCACGGCGCCGGCCCACGCGGCGGCCTCGGCCATCTTGACCACCATGTCGGGCGTGTAGATGGGGTCGTCGTGCTGGACCTGGCAGCTCACGATCAGGCCGCCCGCCATGGGGTCGACGAGGTCGCGGACGTTGGGGCGCGGGCTGTGGAACATGGCTCCTCCAAGGGCTCGTCTCTGCACCCCCGGGCCGGAACCCGGGGCGCCGTCTCCCCCTAGGGCCATCATGGCAAATGTTTGGTACATTTGCAACGGGGGTTTTGGAGGGACGAGGTGATATACCATGGGGCCATGGATACCTTGGAAGCCCTGGTCGCCGCCGTCGACCCCACCGCCGCCCAACCCCTCTACAAGCAGATCGCCCAGGCCCTGCGTGCCCTCGTCACGGAGGGGGTGCTGGCGCCGGACGACCCGCTGCCCACCGAGAAGGAGATCTGCCGGGCCCTGGGCGTGGGCCGCTCCACGGTGCGCGCGGCGCTCTCCTCCCTGGTGGACGAGGGCATGGTCACGCGGAGGGCCGGCAAGGGCACCTTCGTGGCGCCGGCCACCATGCGCCGCACGCTCAACAGCCTGTACGACTTCTCGGGCGTGGTGCGTGCCGCCGGCATGGAGCCGGCCAGCCGGGTGCTCTCGTTCTCCACGGGGCGGCCCGACCAGCCCGTGGCCGACGCCCTGGGGCTGCCGGCCGGCGAGGACGTGTTCAGGGTGGAGCGCCTGCGCATGGCCGACGACGTGGTGATGTCCCTGGAGACGAGCTACCTGCCCTGCCGGCTCTTCCCCGGCCTGGCCGAGGCCGACGTGACCGGGTCCCTCTACGCGGCACTGGCCGGCGGCTGGGGCGTGGAGGCGGCCCAGGCCACCGAGATCTACGAGAGCGTGCTCTTGGGCAGGCGGGAGGCCGAGCTCCTCGGCAGGGCGTGCCGCAGCGCCGCGTTCAGGATCACGCGCACGGCTGCCGACGGCCGGGGCAGGCCGTTCGAGATGAGCCACGTGGTGGCCCCGGGCGACCACACGCGCTTCTCCGTGCACCTCAAGCGCGACGGCGTGAGCTGGGGCCCGGCGGAGTAGGGCCCGGCGACCGGGCCGGCGGAGCGGCTGGAATAAAATCATTCAGCAGGGTATACTTTGAACGGTAGCAAACCCCTCGTGCCGAGGAGGGCTCCATGAACGGCTTCTCCCTGCTCGTGGTCTTGGTATGCATCGGCGCCATCGCCCTCGTGGCCTGGGCGCTCTACTGGGCCGTCGCCTTCGCCATCGCGCTCTACCAGCACTTGCGCTCGCGGTAGCGGCGGGGTACGGCGCGATTCATCAGCTCCGGGCTGTATGGACGGCGAGTCGGGCGAGCGGCCCGCCCCCGCGCTACACGAACGCGTCCACGCCCCGCTCGCGGAGGGCCCTCGCCAACGGCTCCACGTCCTCGGGGCGCAGCTGGGCCACCCCCTCCAGGCCGTAGTCGCGGCCCAGCAGCGCGTACTTGTTCTCACCAAACTGGTGGAAGGGCAGCAGCTGCAGCCGGGGGCGCCCGTCGCCCCCGCGGCCGGCGTCGCGCCAGGCCGAGAGGACCCACCCGGCCAGACCGTCGGCCGTCTCGGCCACCGCGTCGTCGGACAGGGACGCGTCGATGTTGAAGCCCGGGATCACCGGCGTGCGGCAGAGCACGTCGGCGCCCGAGGAGAAGGCGCTCCTCAGGTTGGCGCCGATCCTCTCCAGGCCCACGCCGGTCCCCTCGCGGTGGCACGCGTCGTCCCAGTGCTTGACGTCGAAGAGCACGAGGTCGAGCGCCCCCGCCACGCGGCCGAAGACCTCCGGCTCGCCGTGACCCGTGGTCTCCATGGCGCACGGCACCCCCTCGTCGTGGAGACGGCCCGCCGCCTCCACGACGAAGTCGGGCCAGAGCAGCGCCTCCCCTCCCGAGAAGGTCACGCCGCCGCCGGACTCCTCGTAGAAGGGCTTGTCCTTGAGGCACTCCCCTACCACCTCGTCCACGGCGCGGTCCGCGCCCACGGGCGTCATGGCGCCCCACCGGCAGGCGTCGGCCACGGCCCCCTGGCCGCCCTCGGCGGCCAGGCGCCGGTGGTCCACCGTCACGCGGGGCGAGCCGTCCCCGTCAAAGGCCAGCGTCACGGCCTCGCTCGCGGCCGCGCACGCGCCGCACCCGCGGCAGGAGCGCGCGTCCCACTCGAGCTGCGTGTAGGCCGCCTGGCTCTCGGGGTTGGCGCACCAGGCGCAGCGCAGGGGGCAGCCCTTGAGGAAGACCACCGTACGGATGCCGGGCCCATCGTCGAGGCTGAACTTCTGGATGTTGAAGACCGGTGCCGTCATCCCCATGGGCGCTCCACAATCTCTTTCGTTCGTAAGTAATTCTTGTTTCGTAAGCGATACTAGGCTATGCTCTCAATGGTAGCAAGCATCAAGCGACTTTCAGGCGCACCCCCAGGAGGAACCCATGACGTCCCAACGGCAGTCCCTGCTCGACCACTTCGGAGAGCTCACGCCCCGCATGCGGCGCTTCCGCGAGGCTGTGCTCGACGAGCGCCCCTACGTCGACGGCGAGCGCGCCGTCCTCTGCACGGAGTCCTACGAGCAGACCAGGGCCCAGCCGCCCGCGATGCGCCGCGCCCTCATGCTCTCCCACATCCTCGACGCCATGACCGTCTACATCGAGCCCGAGACCCTCATCTGCGGCAACCAGGCCACCAAGAACTGCAACGCCCCGGTCTTCCCCGAGTACACCCTCGGCTTCGTCCTCGACGAGCTCGACCTCTTCGAGAAGCGCGACGGCGACGTCTTCCACATCACCGAGGAGACCAAGGAGCAGATCCGCTCCATCGCCCCGTTCTGGGAGGGCAACAACCTGCGCGCCCGGGGCGAGGCCCTGCTCCCCGAGGAGGTCTCCGTCTTCATGGAGACCGGGCTCTTCGGCATGGAGGGCAAGCTCAACGCCGGCGACGCCCACTTGGCCGTGAACCACCGCCGCGTGCTGGCCGAGGGCCTGCGCGGCTACGAGGAGCGCGCCCGTAAGCTGAGCGCGGAGCTCGACCTCACCGACCCCGCCTCCATCGACAAGCGCGTCTTCTACAACGCCGTCCTCGAGGTCGTCGCCGCCGTGCGCCGCTTCGCCGGCCGCTACGCCGAGCTCGCCCGCGCCCAGGCCGCCGAGGCCGACCCCGCCCGCGCTGCCGAGCTCCTCGCCATGGCCGAGGCCTGCGAGCGCGTGCCCTACGAGCCCGCCCGCACCTTCCGCGAGGCCGTCCAGGCCGTGTGGTTCCTCCAGGTGATCCTGCAGATCGAGTCCAACGGCCACTCCCTGTCCTACGGCCGCCTGGACCAGTACCTGCTCCCCTTCTACGAGGCCGACCTCGCCGCCGGGCGCATCACCGAGGACGAGGCCCTCGAGCTCCTCACCAACCTCTGGATCAAGAGCCTCACCGTCAACAAGGTGCGCAGCCAGGCCCACACGCTCTCCTCGGCCGGCTCCCCCATGTACCAGAACGTCACCATCGGCGGCCAGCGCCTGGTGGACGGCGAGCCGCAAGACGCCGTGAACCCGCTCTCCTGGCTGGTGCTCCGCTCCGTGGCCCAGACCCGCCTCACCCAGCCCAACCTCACCGTGCGCTACCACGCGTCCATCGACCCGGCCTTCCTCGACGAGTGCGTGGAGGTCATGCGCCTGGGCTTTGGCATGCCGGCCATGAACAACGACGAGGTCATCATCCCCAGCTTCATCGACTGGGGCGTGGCCCGGGAGGACGCCTACGATTACTCCGCCATCGGCTGCGTGGAGACCGCCGTGCCCGGCAAGTGGGGCTACCGTTGCACCGGCATGAGCTACCTCAACTTCCCGCGCCTGCTCCTGTGCTGCATGAACGGCGGCGTGGACCTCACCACGGGCCGCCGATTCACCGAGGACCACGGCCGCTTCACCGAGATGACCAGCTACGACGAGCTCCTCGACGCCTGGGACAAGACCATCCGCGAGATGTGCCGCTACTCCGTGATCGTGGAGAACGCCATCGACCTGGCCAGCGAGCGCGACGTCCCCGACGTGCTGTGCAGCGCCCTCACCGACGACTGCATCGGCCGCGGCAAGACCATCAAGGAGGGCGGCGCCGTCTACGACTTCATCAGCGGCCTGCAGGTGGGTATCGCCAACATGGCCGACTCCCTGGCGGCCGTGAAAAAGTTGGTCTTCGAGGAGGGGCGGATCACCCCGCAGCAGCTGTGGGACGCCATCCTCGACGACTTCCAGAGCCCCGAGAACCAGCGCATCCAGCGCATGCTGCAGCAGGACGCCCCCAAGTACGGCAACGACGACGACTACGTGGACCGTCTGGTGGTGGAGGCCTACGACTCCTACATCGACGAGGTGGCCAAGTACCCGAGCACCCGCCACGGCCGCGGGCCCGTGGGCGGCATCCGCTACGCCGGCACAAGCTCGATCAGCGCCAACGTGGGCCAGGGCATGGGCACCATGGCCACGCCCGACGGACGCAACGCCCGGGAGCCCCTCGCCGAGGGCTGCAGCCCGGCCCACAACCGCGACCTCCACGGCCCCACCGCCGTGTTCAAGTCGGTCACCAAGCTGCCCACCGAGAAGATCACCGGCGGCGTGCTGCTCAACCAGAAGGTGAACCCGTCAACGCTGGAGAGGCCCGAGAACAAGATCAAGCTCGAGTCCATGCTCAGGGCCTACTTCAACCGACTCCACGGCTACCACGTGCAGTTCAACGTGGTGTCCCGCGAGACCCTGCTGGACGCCCAGGAGCACCCCGAGAACCACCGCGACCTCATCGTGCGCGTGGCCGGCTACTCCGCGTTCTTCAACGTGCTGTCCCGGGCCACCCAGGACGACATCATCGCCCGCACCGAGCAGACGCTCTAGACGGCAGACGGGGCACCCCGGCGGGGTGCCCCGTCCCGTCCCAAGGAGGCCGATCAGGCCTCCTGTCCCGAGATATAGGTGGCCGTCACATGGAGGCCGTCGTCCAGGGCGACGAAGTCGGCGTCTCGGCCCGGGGCGATGCGGCCGCAGATACCGCCGATGCCGTTGGCGTCGGCAGGGGTCTGGGTGGCCATGCGCACGGCCTCCTCGTCGGTGGCCGCGCCCCAGTCCCGGACGTTTCGTACGGCACGGTCGAGGGTAAGCACCGAGCCCGCCAGGCTGTGGCTGCCCTCGGCCAGACGCGCGGCACCGTCCGAGACCACCACGGGAAGCTCCCCGAGCAGGTACTCGCCGTCAGGCATGCCGCCGGCCTGCATGCAGTCGGTCACAAGCGCCACACCGTCGGCGCCCCGCGCCCGCACGAGGATGCGCGCGGCCGCGGGATCCACATGGCGGCCGTCGCAGATGACCTCGGCGCAGACGCCGTGGAGCCCCAGGGCCGCCCCGACCATGCCCGGATCGCGGTGGCTGAAGCCCCTCATGCCGTTGAACGTGTGGACGAACCCGGACGCCCCGGCGTTCACGCATGCGCAGGCCTCGTCGAGGCTCGCGTCGGAGTGTCCGAGGAACACGCTCACGCCGAGGGCCCGGGCAGCGGCGCAGAACTCCGGCGCACCCTCAGCCTCAGCGGCCACGGCCACCCTGGTCACGAGGCCGCCGGAGGCCTCCTGCCAGGCCTCGAGCAGGCCGATGCTGGGGGCCAGGAGGTAGCCGGGGTTCTGGGCGCCCTTGTGGGCCTCGGTGAAGAACGGTCCCTCGAGGAAGACACCCCGGATGTGCGCCCCACCGGCCGCTCCCCCGGTCGACCCGTCCGCCGCGGCCTCGGCCACCGAACGGCAGGCGGCCGCGACCTGATCCGGTGGGGCGGTCAGTGTGGTAGGGGTCCAGCTCGTCACACCGTGGCGGGCGAGGCCCCGGGAGATCTCGCCCACACCGGCGGCGTCGGCGTCCATGACGTCGTGGCCGAGGAACCCGTGGATGTGGGTGTCCACATAGCCGGGGGCCACACGGGCACGGCCCAGGTCGAGCACCGCCATGCCGGAGGGCACCTCGGCCCGGTACAGGCCGAACCTGCCGCCCTCCACGGTCACGCAGCCGCCCTCGACGTAGCCGCCGGGCAGGAAGAACCCCTTGGCGACGACGGCGTAGGCGCCCCGCGGCGCACCGACGCCCACGTCAGAGCTCCAGCTCATGGATGGTGACGCCCTTGACCACGCGGCTCACCGTGCCCGAGGGGCTCGGGGTGTCGGGGGTGTTGCCCAGGCGCACCGAGTTGAGCAGGGCAACCGTCTGGGCCACCATGGCGAACGGCAGGGCGAGGTAGGCGCCGGGGAGCGGTCCGGTCCCGGCGAAGGTGAAGGCGTCGCCCTCGAAGATCGGGCCCGCGGCCTGCTGCACGGCCACGGTACGGGCGGCGATGCCGTCGCCGGCCACCTCGGCCAGGATGTCGAGGTCGTAGCGGCGGGTGTAGGGCTGCTCGGAGACGAAGGTCACGAGCACCGTGCCTTCGTCCACGAAGGACTTGGGCCCGTGCCGGTAACCCATGGAGCTGTCGAACGAGGTGGCGGTCCTGCCGGCGGCGAGCTCGAGGATCTTGAGCTGCGCCTCGCGGGCCAGGCCGGAGAGGGGGCCGCTGCCCAAGTAGGTGAGGCGCGAGGGACCCTCGCCGAGCAGGGCGGCGACCTCGTCCTCGCGGGCCGTCACCTCGCGGCCCATGGCGGCCGCGGCGCGCACCCAGGCATCCTTCTCGCCGTCCGACGCACGGTCGAACACAAGGGCGGCCAGGAGCGTCATGCAGGTGTAGCTGCCGGTCATGGCGAAGCCGCGGTCGTTGGCGCGGGGGATGAGCAGGTTCAGGGCCTGCGGGTCGTCCTCGGCGGCACGGGCCAGGGCGCCGTCGGGGGCGCAGGTGATGTTGAGGAGGCGCAGGTCGGAGACCGCCTGGCGGGCACGCTCCACGGCGGCCACGCTCTCGGGGCTGTTGCCGCTGCGGGCGAAGGAGACGAGCAGGCACGGCTCGTCGGGGACCAGGTAGTCCAGGGGGGCGCTCACGATGTCGGTGGTGGGCACCGAGCAGAAGCGGTAGGCGCCGGTGTCGCCGGTGCGGGTGAGGTACGGGGCCACGGTGTCGCCGACGTAGGCAGAGGTCCCGGCGCCGGTGAAAATCACCCGCAGGGGGCCGCCGGCCATGGCGCGCGCCTCGGCGAGGAAGGCGTCCACGGCGCGGCGGGCACCCGACCAGATCCTGTAGGTGTCCTCCCAGAGGTCAGGCTGCTGGGCGATCTCGCGGGTGGTGTCGTAGGCGCCGAGGGCCTTGAGCTCCTCGTCGGTCTTTTCGAACATAGGGGTATCTCCTGTCCCGTCCCACCGCGCCGTCAGGAGCGCCAGTGGGACACCTTGTATCTGAACCTATCGGCCCGGGCGACGCTGAGCGTGTACTCGATCGCCTCGTTGGCCGTGCTGTAGGTGACGCGGGTGAGGTCGAGCACCGGCGAGCCCACGGGCACGCCCAGGAGCTCCGCATCCGCGGGCCGCGCCAGGCTGGCGCAGAACTCCTCCTCGGCCACCCGGATGGTCTGGCCGAACTCCCCCTCCATCAGCTCGTAGAGCGGCTTGGCCTCGAGCAGCTCGAGGGAGAGCGAGAGGAACGGCACCACCGGGAGGTAGGTGCGCTCCACCATCATGGGCACGGCGTCCGCGGACCGCAGGCGCTGCAGCTCGAAGGTCGGGTCGCCCAGCCTGAGACCGAGCATCCGCGCGACCTCGGCCGTGGCCTCCACGCGCCCGAAGAAGAGCACATCCGTGCGGGGCACGCGCCCGGCCTCGCGCATCTGCTGGGTGAAGCTGTAGGACTGCATGAGGTTGGTGGCATCGGCGGAGCGGTCGGCCACGAACGTGCCCTTGCCGTGGCGGCGCACCACGAGGCCGCGGCGCTCCAGCTCGGCCATGGCCTGGCGCACCGTGGTGCGCGAGATGCCGTAGCGCCCGCACATCTCGCGCTCCGAGGGAAGCAGGTCCCCGGGGGCCAGCTCGACGCCCATCCTGTCGGAGAGGGTGTCGGCCAGCTGCTCGTAGAGGGGTTGCTTCTTGACCGTGGCCATGGGTGCCGCCTTCCGTCGCAGTCCGAGGGCCCGGGCGCGGGCCGACACCGATGATAGGCCGGCCGGGCCCGGGCCGCCCCGCCGGCCCGTGAGGCCGGGCGGGGCGTGGGCCGCGCGCTACTTGACGAGGACGCCGCAGGCCGAGAGGGCCACGGAGACGACGAGCACGATGAAGATGGCACGGGTGCTCGTCATGCGCTCCTTGCCGAGCAGGGCGTAGACGCCGAACACGATGAGAGCGGGGATCAACTTGGGAAGGATCATGTCGAGGGAGTTCTGCACCGACAGGGCCACGTCCCCGATCTGGGGGGCGATGCCCACGTGCACGTTGATGACCGTGGCCACGAGGGCGCCCACCATGAACACGCCGAGGACGATGGCGGCGTCGGTGAGGGCGGAGAGCCTGCCCTGCATGGTGGTGATGAGCTTGGCCCCCTCGCGGTAGGCGAAGCCCAGCTGCTTCCAGCGGAAGGCCATGACGGCGATCTGGACGGCGATCCAGATGAAGATGCCCGTGGGGTTGCCCTGCAGCGCCATGTTGGCCGCGATGGCGCCGAAGATCGTGGGGATCAGGGCGGCGAAGATGGAGTCGCCGATGGCCGCGAACGAGCCCATGAGGCCGGTCTTGAGGCCGTTCACGGTCTCGAGGGAGCCCACGCCCTCCTTCTCCTCCACCGCGAGGTCGATGCCGGTGATGATGGTGTTGAAGAAGTTGGATGTGTTGAAGAACTGCGCCTGCGCCTGCATGGCCCGCTTGAGCTCGGGCGTGCCGTCGCCGTACATCTTGCGCAGCTGCGGCAGGACCAGGTAGAGGTAGCCGGAGCCCTGCATACGCTCGTAGTTCCAGCCCAGCTGGAAGGCGAGGAGCGAGCGGCGGTTGATCTGGGCGAGGTCCTTCTCGGTGATCCGGTACTGCCCTGGGTTGCCCGGCGCGGTGGGGGTCTGCACCCCGTTGGTGTTAGAGCTCGTCATCCCAGATCTCTCCTTCCTCGACGATGGTCTCCCCCGCGGGGGCGGGGGCGGTGGGTGCGGGGGCCGCCACGGACGGCGCGCCCTCAGAGCGCTGGTAGGCCATGGCCGCGAAGCCGAAGCCGATGAGGGCGATGGCGAGCATGGGCAGGCTGTTGTAGACGCCGCCGGAGGGCGAGATGGCGTCGAGGCCGGCACCGATGATCTGCACGTTGCCGAAGAGCGTGGTGAACAGGGCGGTGATGGTGAAGCCCAGGACCAGGTAGGCGATGTTCTTCTTCACCGGCAGGTAGCGGAGCAGGATGGCGAGACCCACGGCGGGCATCACGGAGCCGGCCACGGAGAGGCCGTTGCCGAGCCAGAGGAGCGGGCCGTTGAGGACCTCCACCACCTGACTCACCACGCCTCCGCCGAAGGCCAGCGCGAGGCCCACGGGGATCATGCGGGAGAGCGACCAGGGCAGGGCGCCCATGAGGAAGTTGCGCTCGATGCCCTTGTAGTCGAAGCGCTCGATGGCGGCGTCGATGCGGTGGGCGAAGAACGTGTTGGCGAAGCGGGCCAGCACGTCGAGCTGGATGAGGATCGCGGCCACGGGCACGGCGATGGCGGCGATGGCCTGCTGGGGGTCCATGCCCAGGGCGACGGAGAAGGCCGTGGCCAGGATGGTGCCCGAGTTGGCGTCGATCTTGGAGGCGCCGCCGAAGGTGCCGACGCCCAGGACCATGAGCTGCATGGAGCCGCCCACGAACAGGCCCGTGGCGACGTCGCCCATGACGAGGCCGGCGAACAGGCCGGCGAACACCGGCGTGCTCATGGAGGAGTAGATCTGCAGCTCGTCGAGGATCTGATAACCGGCGTAGAGCGTGAGGAGCACGATCTGCCAAACCTGGATCATCGGTTCACCTTCCCTTCGAGGAGCTCCATGAACTCCTCACCCTTCTTCTGGGGCACCATCTGGGCGACCAGATGGACGCCTGCGGCGTCGAGCTCGTCGAAGGCGGCCACGTCGGCCTCCTCGACGTTGATGGAGTTGGTGACCTGCGTGGTGGTGGGCGTCTGGCTCATGTTGCCCACGTTGAGCTCCTCAAGCGGGAACCCCGCCTTGACGAGGTCCACGTAGACGCCGGGCCTCTTGGCCACGAGGAGGACGCGCTGGGACGCGTAGCGGTCGGCTTTGAGCTGGCGGGCCGCGCGCTCCACGTCGAGGACGCTGAGACGCACCTTGCTGGGGGTGGCCATGCGAATGCCGCTTTTCTCGATGTCGCTGACCGCCACCTTGTCGTCGATGACGATCACGCGGTCGACGCTGAGCATGGGGATCCACAGGTTGGCGACCTGTCCGTGGACGAGTCGCCCGTCGATCCTCGCTCCTACGATGTTCATGGGCCGCTCTCCTTTCCTTGTCTGGGTTGACTGCCTGCTTACTATCGGGTCGCCGCCTCCCGGGACCCAGGGCCCCGTCCGCGGCGATCGTGCCGGTGCTACGCCCCTGTCTCGATCTCGACGGGACCGTCCGCGAGAACGAGCTCCCCTGCGCCCGGGCCGTCGGTCTCGAAGACGACGAGCTCGTTGACGCCGGGCCTGAGCAGCCCGCCCGGTACGTAGAGGGTGGTGAGGGGGCCCTTCTCCCAGAAGCGGCCCACGTTGAAACCGTTGACGAAGACGCAGCCCTTGTGCCAGCCGGCCATGTCCACGAAGGTGTCGGCGGGCTCGTCGACGGCAAGATGGAAGCGATGGAACGCGGGGGCAGCAAGGTGCGGCCCCTCGGCCGAGAACTCGAGGGCCGAGATGTCGTCCAAGGGCAGGGGGTACTCCTCCCATCCCTGGAGGAAGTGGAGGTCGGCCATGACGCCCTGACGGATGCCCTTGGACTGGGAGGGTGCGCACAGCTTGGGACCGTAGTTGACGCGGCCCATGTTCTCCACGAGCACGTCCAGGGTCGATCCGTCCGGCCGCGGGGAGACGAAGATGTCGTCGCCGATCTCCTCCTGGTACTGCACGGCTGCGAGCTCACCGTCGCAAAAGACCTGCACGCGGTCGGAGGCGTCGATGACGCGGAGGCGCACCTCGTCGGCGTAGGCGGGCAGGGTCGTGCGGTAGAGCACGTAGCCGGTGTTCTGACCCAGCAGCTCCATGGGCTGGGTGTCGAGGGACTCCCGGCGCTCGGAGAGGGCGTCCAGGGAGGCGAGGAGACCGGCCACGCCGTCGCGCACGAGGACGCACGGGGCCAGCGTGGGCTTGTAGGCGGGCGTGCCCAGGGGGACGTCGGGGAAGCGCTCGGCCATCATGGCGCGGAGGGCGTCGTAGCGCCCGGTGGGGTTGCCGCGCTCATCGAGCGGCGCGCCGTAGTCGTACGACGTGATCTGGTGCAGGTCGTGTTGCTTGCGGGCGGAGCACCCGTTCATGAACCCGAAGTTGGTGCCTCCGTGGAACATGTAGAGGTTGACCGACCCGATCTCGAGGGCGCGGCCCACGCAGTCGGCCAGCTCGCCGCCATCGCGGCGGGTGGGCGCCTCCCCCCAGCGGCTGAACCAGCCGTCCCAGAACTCCATGCACATGAGGGGCTGGGTGCGGCCGTGCCCCTCCTGGAAGCGCCTGAGGGCGGCGAAGTTCTCCTCGGGCCGCGAGCCGAAGTTGCCCGTGGCAAAAACGCCGTCGTCGATGAGGGAGCCGGCCGAGAGACACGCCTCCCAGGGACCGTCGGAGGTGAAGAAGGGCATGGTGAGGCCGCGCTCCGACATGAGGGTCGAGATCGTGCGGAGGTACCCCTTGTCCTGGGCGTACGAGCCGTACTCGTTCTCCACCTGGAACATGAGCACGTTGCCGCCGCGGTCCAGCTGGTGGGGCGCGAGGCGCGGGATGAGCTCGTCGTAGTAGGCCGCGACGGCCCCGAGGAAGCGCGGGTCGCGGCTGCGCGGGCGGCCGTGGCCGTACATGAGCCACGCGGGCAGGCCTCCCCACTCCCACTCGGCGCAGATGAACGGCGACGGGCGAACGATGGCGTAGAGCCCCTCGCGGGCCGCCGCGTCGAGGAAGGCCTCGACGTCGCACAGGCCGTCGAAGCGGAAGGTGCCCTCATGGGGCTCGTGGAGGTTCCACGGCACGTAGGTCTCGACGGCGTTGAAGCCCAGGGCCTTGAGGTTGTGCAGCGAGTGCGCCCAATCTGCCGGGTGCACACGGAAGTAGTGGATGGCGCCGGAGCGGATCTGGAACGGCTCGCCGTCGAGCAGGAAGCTGCTCCCCCTTGCGGAGAAGGTGTGGCTCATGATGGTCCCTACGGTTCTCATAACTGGTTACTACCAGATGATGTATTTCGAAGTCGGTCGTAGTATATGCAATTGAGAAACTCATTACTGTCTGATGCATAAGACAAGCCGCCCACGGCAGAAAACAGACCGCTTACGGTAAAAGTAATCTGATTACCAGCTATTTTCTTTGGTGCATCCTTCTTATTTGTAAGGATTGCCAACGTTTTATCTGCATGTTAATTGCTGAGTACAGCAATTATATAAACCATTTTCCAAGCTGTTATTCAGTTACTGGTATCTGTTTTTCGGACCGATAAGAGCCGGGGGCGTTGCACGTTATAGACAGCGGGAGACGGGCGTGACGGCCGCGGGCGGAAAGGGGCTCGGCGAAGGGGCGCCGACGCACGGCCTGGCGCAGAGAGCCGGGCGGCCAAGCGGGGGCGGGGCTGCGGGGGGGGCTGTGGGGCTGCGGCGAACGGCCCCCGGTGCGCGGGTGCCCGGCGAAGGCGTCCGAATGCGCGGGAAATACTCGTCGAACCCTTCCCAATGCGCGAAAAGAACCGGAAATCGCTCACCCGTTGCCCTTGGCTGCACTTGGGTCGCGCATCGACGCCTCTTGGCCGCAGGATCGCGCACTCGGGGCCTTTCGCTGCGATTTTGTCGCGCACCCAGGCCCCTTCGCCGGGGAACCGCCTGGAACCCGCGCATTGGACGGCCTTCTCCGCAGAGGCCACACGCCGGACGCCCTTCTCCGCGCGACGCCCCGTGCCCCCAGGGCCTTCTCCGCAGGGAGCCCCAAGACCCCGCAACGACCCCTCCCCATCGGTTGCCACCGTCCGTCGAATCCCAACAACACGCAGTAGAATTCTGACTGATAACTGACCGCAACTCGACATATTACTGACCGTATATGTCAGATACTTAACTTAAATTACCGGATTGTAACGACGTCGGCCCCCTCCGCCCCAAAGGCCCGGAACCCTTGATAGGCTCCGGCCATGGCGTTGGTTCTGGCTGGCATAAGCGCGCGCAACGTGTACCTTTCGCACGCGACCCTCACCCCGGTGCACTCGGAGGAGGAGTGTGCGCAGATCCTCTCCGCCTCCCTCCCCGCCCTCCGGGCGGTCCGCGCCCTGGAGAGCAAGCCGCGCTACCGGGACTGCCTTGCCATGACATCGGCACTCCTCGGCGTACCCGAGCAAGACGTCCCCGTGGAGGTGCTGGTCCCATCCGCGGCAGCGCGGCGCCGGCGGCCGGGGCTGCACTGCCCGGTGTGGTCGGGTCCGCTGTTCCCCGGGGCCATCTGCCGCGTGCGCACCGGACCCGGCGAGGAGCCCATCCACGTGGTCTCCCCCGCCCTCCACTTCCTGCTGCGCTGCCGCGAGCTCGACGCAACCCAGGCGCTGCTCCTGGCCTTCCAGCTCTGCGGCACCTACGAGCTGCGCGCCGACCTCGACTGCGGCTTTGGGACAAGGACCCCACAGGCCCACGGCGACGCCCTCCGGCAGGCGGTTCACAGCCTCGCCCCGGGGGCGCCTGGGACGGATGTCGCACGCAGCGCCGCCGACCGGGTCATCGACGGGTCGGCGTCGCCCCGGGAGTCGGGGTTCGCCACCTTTGCCGTGACGCCGCGGCGCTCCGGGGGCGCCGGACTCCCCAGCCCGCTGCTCAACCACCGCGTGGAGCTCACGCCCCGCGCCCGGGTCCACCTCCCCGAGAACCAGGCCATCCGCTACGACTTCTACTGGCCCGAGAAGCGCCTCGCCTGCGAGTACGACTCGAGCTGGTGGCACGACGACCCCCGGCGCCGCGGAAGCGACGACCGGCGACGCCTGGCCGCGCGGGCCCTGGGAGACGACCTCGTCGGCATGGCCAGGGAGACCCTTTCCATCCCCTCCATGACCGACGTGCTCGTCGACGACCTCGCCCTCGTCCTGCGCGGTCGGAGGCCCGATCCGCTCTCGCCGTCGTCGGCCCGACGCCGCGGCTCCCTCCATGGGACCTGCTTCGGCCGTCACCGATGGTGGTAATCGCCGGGACAAGGACGCGCGGCCACCCGGGGAGGTCCCTGAGTGCACGGCCGGGCCGGCGAAGGTCGCCCGGTGCGCGACGCCCCGGCGAAAGGCGTCCAGTGCGCGGCCGGGCCGCGGCAAACGGCCTCGAGTGGGCGATTTGGGCCTGATTCCGCTCATCCGCGCCCGTTCGCTGCGATCTTGTCGCACATTGGGCGGCATTCGCCGGCCCGTCGCACATCGAATGGCTTTTGGCGTGATTATCCCGCGCACTCGAGCGCCTTTGCCGCACATTCGTGCGCTGAGAGCCGCCCGCCGGCGCCAACCGCACACCGCCGCCGGCCCCTACATCGCCGCAAAGCCGAGGAAGTTGGCCACCGTGATGGCCATGATCGCCACGAGAAGCCCTATGAAGAGCCGGTCCACCGTGGCGTTGGACAGGCGCCTGTTGATGGTGCGTCCGCCGGCCGCGCCCGCTATGCCAAAGGCCACCATGCCCACCAGCAGCACCGGGTCGATGCCGGAGAGGTCCTGGGTGGCGAGGGCCATGACCGTGGCGGCGGTCTGGGAGTACAGGATGATGTAGAGCGAGGCCTGGACGGCGTCCTTGCTCGCCATGGCAAAGAAGAACGTCATGGCAACGATGTTCAGCGGGCCGCCGCCGATGCCGAGGAAGGCCGAGACAGCACCCAGCCCCACGCCCACCGCGCACCCCGGGAGCCATCCCGAGAGCCTGCGGCCGTGGATCTCGCGGCGGTCTTTGACGACGGTGTAGGCGATGGTGAACAGGCACACGGCAAAGAGCGCCGCCGCCTGGCTGCAGCCCACGATGCGCGGGTAGGGAAAGGCCGCCGAAAGGGCCGAGAAGAGCTGCTTGCCCGCGAGGCCGCCCACCACGGCGCCGACGGCCACCGAGGTGTCCACCTTGGCCTCGGCCGAGAGCGTCCCCTTGGCCCGGGCCCGGAGCACCGAGTAGAGGGCCATGGCCAGCACCGTGCACCCCGACAGGAAGCTCACCTGGGCCACGTCCATGGACCCGAACAGGTCGAGGGCCGGCTTGATGATGACACCGCCCCCCAGGCCGCAGATGGAGCCTATGAGACAGGCGGCGAGGCAGACGGGCCAGATGATCCAATACATGGGGCGCTTTCGGTTGGAGGGGACAGGGCCTCTCGGCTTCTACCCACGCACCGCCCCGAAGGCCGCCAGGTTGTACACGTTTATGAAGATGATGACCACCATGAGCGCCACGAACAGCCGGTCCACAAAGCGGGCGTCAACCCGGGCGTTCAGTCGGCGTCCCAAGGCGCCCCCCGCGATGCCGCAGGCGGCCATGAGCGCCAGCACCGCCGGGTTCACGGCCGACAGGTCCTGGGTGAGAAGGGACGCCGCGGTGCTCACCGTCTGGGAGAACAGAATGATGTAGAGGGAGCTCGCCGCGGCACGCTTGGTGTCCATGGAGAAGAAGTAGAACAGCACCACCAGGTTGATGGGCCCTCCCCCTATGCCGAGGAACGACGAGCAGGTGCCCAGGGCGAGGCCGATGGCGACGCAGGCGCCACGGCTCTCCACATGGCGCGTGGCCACGCGGTCCTTGGCGAGGGTGTAGGCGAGCGCCCCCGCCGTGACCGCGCACAGCACGGCCGCCTGCACGGCCCCGGCCCTGTCGGGATTCCCAAAAAGGCCGCTCACGGCCGAGAAGAGCTGCTTGCCCGCGAGGCCCCCGAAGGCGGCCCCCACGGCCAGGGGCGTGTCCCGGGAGAGGTCCATGGACCCCGACCCCGCATGGATCGACCGGGCCACGGAGTAGGCGGTCATGGACAGCACCGTGGCCCCCGACAGAAAGTTGACCGTGGCCACGTCGATCGACGACACGGCGTCGAGCACGGGCTTGATGAGGATCCCGCCGCCCACGCCGCAGACGGCCCCCACCGTGGAGGCCACGAGGCTCACAAGGGCCACGAGGCCGTCGGCAGGGTTCAGGCCCATGGCATCCTCCCCACGCGCTCCCGGGCCCGCCGGGCCAGCCGCCCGTAGCCGTACTCCAGAAACTCCCGGTAGCCGCAGCGCCCGTCGGCCGCGAAGGCCGTGGAGAGACGGGGGCACCCCCCGTGGCAGATGCCCTCGAAGCCGCAGTCGGTGCACGGGGCGTCGCCGTCGGCCCGGCGGGGGCGGGACAAGAAGCCCTCCACCACGGCGCCCGCGGCCATGGCCTCGATGGTGTCGGAGCACACGTTGCCCATGCACCACCGGTCGGAGGCGTAGAAGTCGCACGGGTAGACCGACCCGTCGGACTCCACCACGAACTGCGGGGCGCAGGCCCCCAGGGCGCCGCAGGTCCTGGGCCTGCGCCCCAGGGAGAGGCCCATGACGTCGTCGAAGAGCCCCACCGCCATGGGGCCGTCCTCGGCCTGACCCCTCTCCCAGGCGTCGAGGAAGCCCCGGTAGAAGTGGACGAACCGCCCGGGGGTCAGAGCGTGGGACGCCATCTCGGCCGACCGCGGGGAGCCGTCCCCACCCTCGGCGGGCCCCAGACACGGGATGAACTGGACGTGGCGGGCCCCCAGGGAGGCAAGCCCCCTGTAGACCTGCTGGGGGTGGCGGGCCAGCTCCGAGGAGAGCACGCACAGCACCGCGGGCTCCACCCCGTGCCTTCGCAGGCGCCCCAGCGACGCGGCCACCCGCGACCACGTGGCCCCGCCGTCGGCGGCCGGGCGCAGGCGGTCGTGGAGGCTGCGGCTCCCGTCCAGCGAGACCCCCACCAGAAACCGGTTGCGCCCGAGGAACTCGCACCAGCGCTCGTCGAGGGCGAGGCCGTTGGTCTGGATGGCGTAGGAGACCCGGCAGCCGCCGCGGCGGCGCTCCACCTCCGCGACGAAGGCCTCGAAGAAGTCGAGACCGGCCAGGGTGGGCTCTCCCCCCTGGAAGTCGAAGGCCACCGTCCCGTCGGGCACCGCCTCGAAGGCCCGCAAGACCACGGCCTCCATGACGGGGCGGTCCATGACCGGGCGGCACCCCCGTTCCCTGCCCTGGGCGAGGTCGCGGTAGAAGCAGTAGGAGCACGCCATGTCGCACGCCGCCGAGGCGGGCTTCACCAGCATGCTGAGGTACCTCATGCCGCCCCGCCCAGGCCGAGGCGCTCGTACTGCTCCGCCGGCGCGTCGCACTCGTCCATGGCCCGCAGCAGCAGGCCCACCATGCGCCCCTCGGCCTCCTTGGCGGCGGGGTCGTCGTGGGAGGTGAGGTCGTCGAGCTGGGCGTAGTCCACGGCCAGGTCGAAGAGCCTGGTGTCCGACACCTCCTTGAGGGCGTCGTCGGACTGGTCGATGATGCCGGGCCTGTCCACGGGCACCTTGAACACGGGCCAGTCGGTCCGCGCCAGGAAGCGTCCGCACTCGATGTCGGCGGGCCTGTCGGCACCGAGGTAGCGGCGGATGGTGGTGGGGATGGCGGCATACTCGAAGCAGGGCTCGTTGGACGGCACGGGGGCCCGCATGTAGGTGTAGCGCCCGTCGGTGATGTTGACGTCCATGGCGTGGTAGCCGAAGAGGGCATAGTCGCGGGTGGGCGCCGACGGGTCCGTGGCGAGCGACATCAGGGAGACGCCCTGCACCTCCTCGGGCACCGGGATTCCCGCCAGGTCGAGCACCGTGGGCATGACGTCGATGTTCTGGGTGATCTGGGAGGCTCGCTCGCCGGCCCGGGCGCCGCCGGGGTAGTGCACCAGCAGGGGCAGATGGGCGAGCTCGTTGTAGAGGGGCATGTAGTTCTTTCCGAGGAAGTCGCGCTCCCCCAGGAAGTAGCCGTGGTCGGTGGTGAGCATGACGAGGGTGTCGTCGAAGATGCCGCGCTCGCGGAGCTTGTCCATCAAGGTCCCGAACCAGTGGTCGCAGCAGGTGACGAGGGCGTCGTAGCGGCGCTGGACGTAGTCCACCGCCTCGGCGGGGACCTCGGCCTCGCTCACCCGCTTGTACTGGGGTATCTCGAAGTAGTCGCGGTCGAGCCCCTCCCCGCCCCCGTAGAGGTCCATGTAGCGCTCGGGCACGTCGAAGGGCTCGTGGGGGTCGAAGGCCTCCACCATGAGGAAGAAGTCGTCGGCGTCGGCGTTGTCGTCGAGCCACTCGCAGGCGCTCTGGAACGTCTGGGGGCTCGGCATGTCCTCCTCGCGGGGCCAGCGGCCGCGGTTGAGCTGGTACTGGCGACGCACGCGGCCGTAGAAGGTCCCCGGCATGTTGGCGGGGTCGTCGATGCGGCTCACCCAGGGGTCGCCCTCCTGGCCGCGGTGGTAGTCCCAAGTGTTGAAGAGCTGCAGGTACCCCTCGCCGCCGGTGCGCATGTAGTGGCAGTGGTCGGTGGTGATGTGGGTGTAGACGCCGTGGTCGCGCAGGAGCGCGGGCAGGGTCACGTCGAAGGGCTCGATGGGGCCCCACCCGCGCTCCAGGAAGTTCAGCCGTCCGCACATGATGTCGCGCCGCGCCGGCATGCAGGGGGCCGACCCGATCCAGTGCTCGTCGAAGGTGCAGGACTCGGCGGCGAAGGCATCGATGTTGGGGGTCTGCACGCGGGTCTCGGGGTTGTAGCAGCGCAGGTTGTTGCGGCGCAGGGTGTCGAGCAGAACGAGGACGCAGCGCATGGGGGGCTCCTTGACGGACGGGGTGTGACGGTGGCCTAGCCGAAGATGGCGAGGCCGGGCACGTAGTAGCCGAGGGCGGCGAAGGCGAGGGCGAACACGATGCAGCCGATGATGATCTGGGCGGAGTTCTTGCCCTGGCCGCGCTTGAGCAGGCGGTAGCAGATGAAGGTGAGCAGGATGGGCAGGGCGCAGGGGAGCACCTTGTCGAGCTGGTCCTGGATCACCAGGGGGTCGCCCTCGCCGAGGGGCACCTGGATGGCGCAGGCGAGCTTGACGGTGGTGGGGATCAGGCCGCCCACCACCATGACGCCGAGCACGTTGGCGAGGTTGCCGAGGCGCTCGAAGACCGCCACGCCGAACCGCTCCACCATCTCCATGCCCTTGGCGTAGCCGCCGTAGAGCCCGAAGATGCGCAGGGGCCAGTACAGGGCGTTGATGAGCAGGAACATCACGATGGGGCCGAGGATGGACCCGTTGGCCAGGCACATGGAGGCGCCGATGGAGCCGGCGATGGGGGTCCAGGTGAGGTTGAGCAGGGAGTCGCCGAGGCCTGCGAAGGGGCCCATGAGCGAGGTCTTGATGGCGACCACTGTCTCCTTCTGGTCCTCGTCGCACGTCTCCTCCAGGGCGGCCGAGATGCCCAGGATGAACGGGATGGCCAGCGGGTGGGTGTTGAAGTACTCGAGATGGCGCTGCATGGCGGCGACGCGCTCCTCCTTGGGGCGGTCGCGGTAGAGGTCCTCGAGCACCGGCGCGAAGCAGTAGACCAGCGAGAGGCTCTGCATGCGCTCGTAGTTGTGGGCGAACTGGCAGCCCAGGGTGCGCACGAAGGTGCGGTTGAGGGCGTGGCGGGTGATGGCGCGGCCTTGGGAGACGACGGGCGACTCGGCGGCGCGGGTGCAGGTGTTGTCAGCCATTAGAGGTCGTACTCCTCTTCTTCCTCGATGTCCTGATCGGTCACGACCGGGCCCGTGGACAGGACGCCCTTGGTGACGGCCTGCTTGTCCTCGACCCGCTTGAAGCCCTCGCTCACGAAGTCGTAGAAGCCGGCCACGGCCACGGCCACAAGGGCGATGCCCATGGTGGGGACCCCCAGGTAGGCGGCGAGCACGAAGCCCCCGACGAGGAAGATCCACATCTCCTTCTTGAGCATCATGGTGAGCAGCATCGCCAGGCCCACGGCCGGCATCATGCCGCCGGCGATGGAGAAGCCGGTGAGCACCCAGGGCACCTGGGTCTGCAGGAAGGCCATGATGTCCTCGATGACGAAGGAGCCCACGCCGCAGGCGATGAAGACGGGGATGGCACGGGTGAGGAAGAACGAGGCGGCGCCGGCCCAGAACCACTTGTTCACGGCGCCGAACTCACCGGACAGGGCGGCCTTGTCGGCCTTGTGGAGCCAGGTGATGTTGGTGGTCATGACCAGGATGTTGAGCTGCTGGACGAGGGTGGCGCAGGGGATGCCGATGGCCACGGCGAGGGCGGTGTCGGAGGCCACGTCGCCGCCGGACATGATGCCCAGGGCGCAGCCCACGATGGTGCCCGAGATGACGTCGGGCGGCACATAGGCGCCGATGTTGTTGACGCCCAGCCACATGAGCTCCATGGTGGCGCCGATGATGATGGCGGTGGGCAGGTCGCCCAGGATGATGCCCACGCCCACCGAGGCGAGCAGGGGCTTGCGGAATCCCAGGTGGGGACCGTACTGGTCCCAGGTGCACAGGCCCGCCCACACGGCGAGCAGCAGGGCTTGAATCATGGAACGCTCCTTACTCTACGGACGGGCCTGACGGGGCACGCCCATTGCTGATCAGGCGGGGTGGGCGGCCAGGAGCTCGGAGACGAGCACCTTGGGGTCGCGGCATGTGGGCTGCATCCACACCTCCACACCGGCCTCGATGAGGCGCTCCAGGGCGGCGCGCTCCTCGGAGGTGATGGACATGTTCTTGTGGAGCTGGGTGCGGCTCGGGTTGAAGCGCATGCCCGAGACGTTGAGGTAGTCGAAGTCCATGCCGCCCTCCCGCAGGCGCTCCGCGTCCACGGGGTTGGTGAACAGCACGAGGGTGTCGCGCTTGATCTGGGTCTTCTTGAGCACGTCGATGAACTTGTCCACACCGAAGACGCTCACCTTGATCTGGGGTACCGCAAGACCGGCCACGGACTTCTGCACAGGGTCGGAGGCCACCTTGTCGTCCACGATGATGACCTGCTCGATACCGTACTCAGGAATCCATGTGGTGGCGATCTGCCCATGGATCAGGCGGTCGTCGATGTCCACGAGCTTGATGGGCATGGAGCCCTCCCTTCTTCGGGCGGCTGGCGCCGCCGGTTCGGTGAACCTACAGGTCGCCCTCGTCGGCCTCGTCGGTGCCGGGCACCTCGATGGCCTGGAACGCGCGGGAAGCGGCGGCCTCGACGGCCCGGGACAGCTCCTCGGGGTCTGCCCACTGGTCGCGGCAGAGGAGGAGCTCGATGACCACGGGCAGGGACAGGCCGGCATAGGCGGTGAGGGGGAGGCCCGCCGCCTTGGCCCGGGCCACCACGTTGAACGGGGTGCCGCCGAGGATGTCGCAGAGGACCACGACGTGGTCGCAGGAAGACGACAGGGACCCCCATGCCTCGCGGAAGGCCGCCTCGAAGTCCTCGAGGGACGTGGTGGCGCCCAGGGCCAGGGCCTGGACGTCGGGCTGCGGGCCCGCGATCATCTCGACGCTGCCCAAGGCCGCCCGGGCGAACTCCCCATGGCTGGCGAGGATGACTCCTACCTTCATCGGATCCCCTTCTCGTTGGTTGCGATGTCTCCCAATTGTGATGTGTTGTTTGGATTAGATAGCTTTTGTTTGAATCTGTGCCTATTATGCCCCCCGCAAAAAACCATGGGGCGCCATGACCCTCTGGAGAGGCCGACGGTCGTTTTTCGTCGGTAAGTGGTATATCTGAAAGAAAACCCTAGGTAGATAATGTATTTGGATACCTAACAACTTGTTTGGGACCCCGGTCCCACCGGTCCTCCCATTGTGCGAATCTTTGCTGACGGGACCCATCGCCGCTCCGCACCATGTTCTATATTGTTATGGAAGAGACCCCGCGGGGACCCAGGGCCGACCATCGGAGGAGCCATGCTCAAATCGGAGCGCCAAGACGCCCTCGTGCGCCTCACCGACGAACACCGCAACCTCTCCGTGCGCGCGGCCGCCCGGCTCCTGGACATATCGGAGATGACGGTGCGCCGCGACCTCGACGAGCTCGCCGAGGCGGGGCGGCTCGTGCGGGTGCGGGGAGGGGCCACCTCCGCGGCGCCGGCCCACGGCCTCACCCTGTCCCGGGAGCGCACGCGCACCGAGCGCCAGCTGCTGCACCGGGAGGCCAAGCGCGAGATCGGCGCCCGGGCCGCGACCCTGGTGGACGAGGGCGACACCGTCTTCCTCGGGTCGGGGACCACGGTGGAGGCCATGGCCGCGAACCTGCCCGACCTCACCCTGCGCGTGGTCACCAACAGCCTCCCCATCTTCGCCGTCCTCGAGGAGCGCTCGGGGATGGAGCTGTTCCTGCTCGGCGGCCTCTACCGCCCGGGCACGGGGGCCCTGGTGGGACCCCTGGCCGAGGAGACCCTCTCCCGCATGGGCGTCACCAAGGCCTTCGTGGGCGTCAACGGCATCCACGAGGACAAGGCCTACGCCAGCAACATGGACGCCTGCGCCCTCCAGCGCGTGGCCCTGGACGCCGCCGACGAGCGCTACCTGCTCGCCGATGCCAGCAAGTTCGACCGGCGCGACTTCTACAGCTTCTACTCCCTCGACGGCCTCACGGCCGTCGTGAGCGAGGGCGGCCTGCCCGAGGCCGTGCGCACGGCCACCGAGCAGTACACCGCGGTCCTCACCTGAGACCCGCCCCCGTCGCGTCGGCGGGACACCCCGCTGCCATATCATCGACCCGACGACAGGGGACGCGACCGATGGGCCGGACCCCGGTGTCACACGCGCAGAACGAGAGGGGGCGCCCGCATCCTGCGACACGGGCGCCCCCTCGGTGTCTCCTCTCGTCTGCCATGGGGCGGCCCTAGGCCAGCGCCTCCAGGAAGCGGCGCTGGGCCGCGCGGCCGGCCTCGTCCCACTTGAAGACGCCGGCGTCCTCGAGCACGTGGGCAAAGACGTCGCCCGCCTCGCCGCGCACCACGGACTCCGCCTCCCCGGGCGTCAGGCCCGGGTACCTCCCGGCCAGCCCGCGGGCCCACTCGCCGTGGGGCGCCGCCTCCGGGTCGTCCATGGGGTCGGTCCCGGCCACGAGACAGCGTGCCACGGCGGCGAGCTCGGGCACGAGCCGCGGCGGCAGGATGGCGAGACCCATGACCTCGATGAGGCCGATGTTCTCCTTCTTGATGTGATGCCACTCCTCGTGGGGGTGGAACACGCCGAGCGGGTGCTCGTCGGAGGTCACGTTGCAGCGCAGCGCGAGGTCGGCCCGGTAGCGGTCGCCCACCCGGTAGACGATGGGCGTGACGGTGTTGTGGGGCACGGCGCCCGTCCGGGAGAGGACGCCCACGGCGGGGTCGTCGTAGGTGCGCCAGCGGTCGAGCACGCGGCAGGCGGCGTCGAGGAGGGCGTCGCGGTCGTCGGACTCCAGGCGGATCACCGACAGGGGCCAGCGCACCACGGCGCAGTCCACACCCGGGCACCCCTCCATGGAGAAGGCCTCCTCGACCGGCGCCTCCATCATGGGGAACACGTGGCGGCCGCCCTGGAAGTGGTCGTGGGACAGGATGGAGCCGCCCACCACAGGCAGGTCGGCGTTGGAGCCGAAGAAGTAGCGGGGGAACCGGTCCAGCAGGTCGAGGAGGCACGCCATGGAGGTGCGGTCCACGTGCATGGGACGGTGCTCCCGGCTCATGACGATGCAGTGCTCGCCGAAGTATGCATAGGGGCTGTATTGGAGGCCCCACGGCTCGCCCTGCAGCGTCACGGGGACGATGCGCAGGTTCTGGCGGGCCGGGTGGTCGCCGAAGGGCGAGGAGGCCGGACGGCCGGGATAGCCCTCGTTCTCCACGCAGAGCTGGCAGGCCGGGTACACGTCGCCGTCGGCGGGGGCGGCCCCTGCCGAGGCGATGTCGCGGGGGTCCTTCTCGGGCTTGGAGAGGTTGATGGTGATCTGGAGGTCGCCCCAGCGGGTGGGCGACACCCAGGCCACGTTGCGGGCGATGGCCGCGCGGCGCACGTAGCCGGCGTCGCAGCAGAGGCGGTAGAACCAGTCGGTGGCGGCCCGCGGCCCCTCGGAGGCCTCGACGGCGCGGAAGGCGGCGTCCACGACGGAGGGGCGCGGGACGAGCCGGCCCATCACGGCCATGGCGGCGCGGTCGCGGCCGCCGGCGGTGTCCTCGTAGAGGCCGTTGGCCACGGCGACGTCGGCCAGGCGGCCGAGGACCGCCTCGAGGTCGAGGTCGCCCTCGGGCAGGTCGCCCTCGGGCAGGTCGGACCGGTCGGGGGCGCAGCCGTCGGCACCCACGGCCTCGAGCAGGGAGTTGCGCGCCCAGGCCCCGTCCGCCGGGTCCACGAGGCCGCAGCCCGAGGCGTAGTCGACCAGGGCGCGGATATCGGCGGAAAGGCTCACAGCCATGAGGCCCTCGCCCCCTCCTCGGAGATGCCGTAGACCTGGCAGGCGCCGTCGCCGAGCCAGCCGTCCATGGCGGAGCGGAATCCGTCGACGGCGTCCAGGGGCACGAAGGCCTGGATGGACCCGCCGAAGCCGCCGCCATGGATGCGGCAGGCGCCGCGGCCGGCCAGCAGGCGCTCGGCCAGGGCCAGGGCCACCATGGCCGGCTGGTAGGCGCCGGGGGCGGAGACGTTCTGCAGGAACATGGCGCTCGAGGCGCCGGACTCGCGGGTGAGCTCGAGGAACCGGTCCATGTCGCCGTCGGTCAGGGCCTCCCAGCGCGCGGCCACGAGGGAGTCCTCGCGCCAGTAGTGCAGGGCGCGCAGCACGGCTCGGTCGCCGAGGCGCTCGCGGAGGGCGGGGAGGGCGGCGTCGAAGTCGTCGGCGCCCACCTCGTCGAGACGGGCCTCCCCGAAGGCGGCAGCCACGGCCTGCATCTCCTGGGGCACGGCGGCGTACTCGTCGGTGAAGGCCGCGTGGTCGCAGCCCACCTCCACGAGGCAGAGGGCGTAGCCGTGGTCGGCGAAGTCGAAGGCGAGGCTCCGGCAACCGGGCTCCCCCTCGTCGGCGAAGTCCAGGTTGGCGAGACCGCCCACGGCGATGGAGAGCTGGTCCATGAGGCCGCAGGGCTTGCCGAAGTAGCGGTTCTCGGCCGCCTGGCCCATGCGCGCCAGCTCCACGGCGCCCACCTCGCGGCCCTCCCAGAGCAGCTCCATGGCCCGCCCGAGGGCGAGCTCGAGGGCCGCCGACGACGACAGGCCGCCGCCGGCGGGGATGTCGCTGTCCATGACGATGTCGAAGCCGGCCGGCTCGCGACCGGTGGCGGCCATGCACGCCGCCATGCCTCGCACGATGCCGGCGGTGGTGACGCGCTCGTCGGCCCGGGGCTCGAGGGAGTCGAGCGAGACCTCCACGGGGTCGAACCCCGCGCTCGTCACGCGGATGACGTCGAGGCCGTTCGCGGCCGCCACGCCCACGATGGCGCGGTCGAGGGCGCCGGCGATCACCTCTCCCCCCTCGTGGTCGGTATGGTTGCCGGCGATCTCGGAGCGGGCCGGGGCCACCGCGAGGACGCGGGGCGCGTCTGAGGAGCCGTAGGCGGCGTCAAAGACCTCCTGGAGACGCTCGATGCGGCGCGGGTCGATCATGGTTCTCCTCATCTCAGGGTCGGGTGACCGAGAAGGCGTAGACGGCCCCCTCGTCGTAGGGCTGCCCCTCGTCGCAGACGGGGACGGGAAACGCCGGGTGGTGCGGCGTGTCGGGGAAGTACTGCGGCTCCAGGGCCACGCCGCTGCGCGGGCCGTAGGACGCGCCGTCCTTGGCGCCCGCGACGTCGAGCCAGTTGCCCGTGTAGAGCTGCACGCCGGGCAGTGTGGTCGAGAGCTCGAGCACCCGCCCCGACTCCCCCTCGAGCCGGGCCACGGGACGCAGCCGGCCGTCGGGGGCCCAGCCGCCCACCGCGAGGTTGCGGTCGAACCCGCGGCCCCACGCCACCTGGTCGCAGGGGTCGTCCACCCCGACGCCCAGGGCCTTCCCCCCGGTGAAGTCGAAGGGCGTCCCCTCCACGGGCACCACCTCTCCCGTGGGGAGGCTCTGGGCGTCGGCCGGCGTGAACGCGGGGCAGGCGAGGGTGAGCCGGTGGCCGAGCACGCTGCCGGCCCCGTGACCGTCCAGGTTGAGGTAGGCGTGGTTCGTGAGGTTGCAGAAGGTGGGGCGGTCGGTCTCCACTCGCCAGCGCACGGAGAGGGCGCCCGGGCCTGCGATGGAGTAGGCCACCGAGAAGGTGCGCCTACCGGGCAGGCCCCACTCGCCGTCCTCCGCCACAGTGGAGAAGGTCACGGAGTCCGGGCCCTCCTCCGCATCCCAGACGCGCTTCCACAGGGCCGACGCCGAGGTGTCGGTGTGGTTGCAGTTGGGCCCCTCGTTGGCAGCGAGGCGACAGGTGCGGCCCGCCACCTCGAGCACGGCGCCGGCCACGCGGTTGGCGATGGGGCCCACGGTGGCGCCCATGAGCACGCCGTCGTCCGCGTAGCCGGCCGCCGAACCGTAGCCCAGGGCCACGTCGGCCCAGACGCCGTGGGCGTCGGGCACCCACACCGACTGCACGGCGGCGCCGAGGTCGACGACCCCCACGGTGATGCCAGGGCCGGCGAGGACGTAACGGGTGGCCTCGCGGCCGTCGGGGAGACGGCCGAACGGCTCCTTGTTCACCATGGGACCCTCCCTTCTCAGGGGTGCGGACGGGAATCAGACGTCGAGCTGGCCTCGGGCGGAGATCCCCGCAAACCAGTAGGCGCTCGCCTTCGGGATGCGCTCGCCGGTCTCGAAGTCCACGTAGAACAAACCATAACGCTTATTGTAACCGTTATTCCAGCTGAACATGTCCATGAGCGACCACACGAAGTAACCGAGCACGTTGGCACCGGCCTCCTGGGCCCGCAGGTTCCAGTCGAGGTGTTCGCGGATGTAATCGATGCGCGGGCCGTCCATGACCACGCCGTCCCGCAGCTCGTCCTTGTAACCCATGCCGTTCTCGGTGATGTAGATCGCCTTGTAGTTGGGCCACTGCATGGTGATGCGCATGATGAGGTCGTACATGCCCTTGGGGTAGATGAGCCAGTCCCAGTCGGTGCGCGGCACATCGTCGGGCTCCACGCGCTCGCCCACACCGGCGAGGCAGAAGCGGGACGTGCCCTTCTCGCCCGTGCCGTTGAAGTGCAGCACGTCGGGGCCGTCGTAGGCGCGGATCCAGCGGCTCTGGTAGTAGTTCATGCCCAGGTAGTCGTTGCGCTCGGCAGCGCATGCGAGCTCGTCCATGTCGCCGGGCTCGATGACGAGGGAGCCCCCGCTCACGGCGCAGAGGCGCTCGGCCACAGAGAGGGACTCGGCGGAGTAGGCACCGTCGAAGGTGGCGTCGAGCAGGAACTGGTTCTGCAGCACGTCCTCGTTCTTCGCCGCCGCGATATCGGCAAAGCTATCGGGGTCGACCGGGTACTTGTACTCCAGGGAGTGGACGATGCCGATCTTGCCACCGTATCCCATCTCCTTGTAGAGGTTCACGGCGCGGGCGTGGGCCACCATCATGTTGTGCTCGCATTGGAAGGCGAGGTCGAGACGGGCCTGGTGGCCGCGGGGCCACACGCCCTCGATGTACTGGTTTGTGGCCACGGCCCAGATCTCGTTGAAGGTGAACCAGTAGGTGACGTCGTCGGCATACTCGGCGAAGCAGAAGCGGGCGTACTCCACGAACGCATCCACCGTGGCGCGGTTGAGGAAGTCGCCGTCGTCGTAGAGGGCGGCCGGGGTGTCGAAGTGGTGCAGGGTGACGAAGGGCTCCACGCCGCGACGGCGGCACTCGGCGAAGACGTTGTGGTAGAACTCCACGCCCTCGGGATTCACGGCCCCGGCACCCTCGGGGAAGATGCGGCTCCAGGCTATGGACACGCGGATGCCGTTGATGCCGAACCGCTCGCAGAGCTCGAGGTCCTCGCCGTAGCGGTTGTAGAAGTCGCTCGCCGGGTCACCGAGGAAGCGCCCCTTCTCGGCGAGGAAGTCGTCCCAAGCGACCTTCCCCTTGCCATGGGTGAGGGTCTCGCCCTCGCACTGGTAGGCGGCGGTGGCGCCGCCGTAGATGAAACCTTCGGGGAATCGCTTCATTAGTCGCCCTCCTTGGAGAAGAGGATGTCGTAGACGAACCGGAGGGACTTCTCGCCGTCCCGCGTGAGGTCGATGTACTGCTTGCCGGCACAGGCGACGCTCTTGATGCCCAGCCGGTCGGTGTCGGCCTTGAGCTCGGCGGCATTGACGGCCACCTGCGGCGCGAGGACCACGAGGTCGAAGTCCGGCATCATGTCGGTATGGGCGCCATAGGACCCCGCGGCGGTCTCGAGGTCGATGCCCCGCTCGGTCGCGGCCTTGGCCAAGGCGTTGGCCAAGAGACCGGAGGTGCCTCCACCGGCGCAGAGCACCAGCACCTTCTTGCCGTTGAGGGCGTCGAACGGGGAGCTGTCGCCTTCGGCGGCGGCCTCAAGGGCGGCCTGGTCCTTCGGGGTCACGGCGGCCTGCGCCACGGAGTCGGCGGACGCCTCGCCCTGGAAGGCCCTGCCCATGGCGTCGCCCTTGGCGGCGGCGCGCTCCTCGAGCTCCTCGGCCCCGATCTTGGCCTCCTCCTCGCACTTCACCTTGTCGTACATGCGGAAGAAGGGATAGTACACAAAGAAGTCGAGGGCGAGCACAGCCACCATGAAGACGAAGGCCAAGGGGGCGAGACCGCAGCCGAGCACGATGCCCAGCGGGCCGGGACAGGTCCACGGGAGGGTGTAGAGGAAACCGTTCATGCCGAGCAGGTCGACGAAGATCTTGAGCAGCCACACATTGAGGACCGGGGCGAGCACGAAGGGCACGAAGAACACGGGGTTGAGCACCATGGGGGCGCCGAAGAGGAAGGGCTCGTTGACGTTGAAGAGCACGGGGATGGAGCTGGCGCGGCCCACGGCCTGAAGCTCCTTGGACTTTGCGAGGAAGGCGAACATGAGGCAGACCACGAGGGTGGCGCCCGTGCCGCCGAGGCAGACGACGAAGTACTGGGCGCCCAGGGTCAGGACGCTGGCGGCGTGCTCACCGGCCTGGTACGCGGCGAGGTTGGAGCTCATGCCGGCGAGGAGGGCGGCGGAGATGGCCGGCTCGACGATGGAGGGGCCGTGGACGCCCACGAACCAGAAGAGCGACATGGCGCCGTAGATGAGGGCGAGACCCAGGTAGCCGTCGGCGGCGGTGAAGACGGGTTGGAAGACCTCGATGACGGCACCGGCGAAGTTCACACCGAAAGCGGCGCGGAAGGCCATGTCGAAGACCCAGAGGAACACGACGGCGGCGCTAAAGGGAATGATGTCCTTGAAGGTCTGGGAGATGTTCGGGGGAACCTGCTCGGGCATCTTGATGGTGATGTTGCGACCCACGCAGAACTTGTAGATGCCGCCGACCACGAAAGCGGAGACGAAGGCCGTGAGCAGGCCCTTTGCCGCAAGGAAGGCCCCGTTGAAACCCGCCACCGCCATGCCGTCCTCGAGGACGATGGAGATGCTGTCGGAGGCGAGCAGCAGGAAGCCGACGATGGAGGCGATCATGGTGCTCACGAAGTTGATCTGATTGTTCTTGGGCAGCGAGCGGTTCTGCGCCTCGGTGAAGGACTTGGCCGTCGTCGCCGCCACGACCAGGGCGAAGATGCCCATAGAATACGTGTACGGCTTCATGATGGCCGCGTAGATCTCCTCCGGCCAGTGGAAGCCCCAGATGGCGGGCACGTCGGCAACGAGCAGGAAGATGGACGAGAAGATGATGATCGGCATGGCCGAGATGAAGCCGTCGCGGATCGACTTCAGGTACTTGTTGCGGGCGAGGGCGCTGAAGAAGGGCGTGCCCTTCTCGACCAGCGCGATGATCTTTTCCATGGGTCTCCCTCTGGACGGATGTCCTCCGACGGGTCTTAGCGGTAGATGTCGACGAGACTGTCCACGATGTCGCGGAGCAGCATGGTGGTCATGAGGTGGTCCTGCGCGTGGACCATGATGAGACCGAGGTCGGCATGGTCGCCGGCGGCCTCGGCCGAGAGCATCGCCGTCTGGGCGTTGTGGGCGTCGTTGAGGCACTCCTGGGCCTCGACGACGAGGGCGCGGCTGCCCTCGAAATCCCCGGCCTTGGCGCACTTGACGGCCTCGAGCAGCTTGGTGCGGGCGTCACCGGAGTAGGCGACGATCTCGAACCCGATGGCGGTGACCTCTTCACGGTTCATGGTTGCTCCCCTTTCCCGAAGGCCCGCGGGCCTCGGCTCTCAACAGATAATGTTATCGCTAACATTTTTGCGACCAACCCAACCTAGCAGGCATCGCCACGGCCTCTCGGGGCGGTCCACCCTGGCAATGTGAGCGTTAACATTTCGTCGGTAAACGGTAGCTGAAGGGAATGTCCCGCATGGTGACCCACGGCTGCTACACTTGCCGTTGCGTCGTCATTCCCCTGCCGGCACCCGTCCCTACATGCGCTTGGAGGTTCCCATGGCACGGCCCCGCCCCGCGAGCCTCGCCGACATCGCCCGGGCGGCAGGCGTCTCCGCCCAGACCGTCTCCCGCGTGGCAAACGGGTCGGACTCCGTGCGGCCCGAGACGGCCGCAAAGGTGCGTGAGGCCATGAGAGCCCTCGGGTACCGTCCGAGCTTCGCAGGCCGGTCCTTGAAGCAGGGGCGCTACCGTACGGTCGGCCTGGCCATGTTCAACAACATCACCGCCACAGGCAACATGTTCCGCCTCGACGGCATCACGCGGGCCGCCACCGAGGCGGGCTGCGCCCTCACCCTTATCGAGATGGACTGCACTGACCACGCCACGCTCACCTCTGCTGCGGAGCGCCTCTCCGCGCTCCCGGTGGACGGCATGATCTTCAACCTCACGCGGCCGGTGGAGGACTTCCTGGACTTCAAGCCCCTCGCGGGCCTTCCCATGGTCATCATCACCAACCTCGAGCACCCCCTCTGCCCCACCGTGGACAACGACCAGCTCGGGTGCTCCCACACCATCGTGGACCACCTCCTCGACCTCGGGCACCGCACGGTCTTCCATGTGGCCGGCAAGGGGGAGTCGATCGCGTCGCGCCTTCGCGAGCAGGGGTGGCGCGAGGCCCTCGTCGCCCGGGGCGTCGAGCCGCCTCCCCTGCTCCGGGGCGACTGGAGCGGCATGAGCGGCTACGAGGCGGGGGCTCACCTCGCGGCGATCCCCGAGTGCACGGCCATCTACGCCTCCAACGACGCCATGGCCCTGGGCGTCGTGGATGCTCTCAACGACGCCGGGAGGCGCGTGCCCGAAGACGTCTCGGTGGTGGGGGTCGACGACTCCCTGGCGACGGTCCTGCCCCACGACCGCATCACGTCGCTGCGCTTCGACAACCGCGCCGTGGGCCGCTGGGCCTTCGAGCACGCCATGGCCGAGGCGGCACCGCAGGGCGACACGCCGGCCCACTGCCTCATGCCGGGCACCCTCATCCAGAGGGAGAGCGTCGCGCCGCCGGCGCGCTAAGGTCCGGGCCGTCCCGCCACCCGGACACATCCGTCCCACGCATGGCAGCGGCTGCCGGGAGTCCCCCTCCCGACAGCCGCTTTCTTCAATCATAAAATTGGAGAAGTGACAGATGGGCCAGGCACCGGTGTCACGCGACGTCAGTCGTGGTAGTGGCCCTCGTCCCACTTGACGATGAACTCGTCGAAGAAGTCGGGGGCCGCCTGGGCCTCGGCGTCGCCCTGCCAGACGCCGTCGATCTTGGCCACGAGGGCGTCGTTCTCGGGGGTGGCGTGGTACTCGGCGCCGAGGAACGCGTCCACGATGTCGGCGATGAGGAACTCGCCGCAGATCTTGCCGCCAAAACCCACCACGTTGGCGGCGAGGTTCTCGCGGGCGTAGACGGCCGGGGCCATGTCGCGCACCAGGCAGCAGCGGGCGCCGGGCACCTTGTTCACGGCGTTGGTGATACCCACGCCGGTGCCGCACATGACGACCCCGGCATCGGCCTCGCCGGAGGCCACGAGCTCGCCCACCTTCTTGCCGTAGATGGGGTAATGGGTGCGAGAGTGGTCGTAGGTGCCGCAGTCGACGACGGTGTGGCCCGCGGCCTTGAGGTGGTCGGCGATGGCCATCTTCTCGTCGGTGACGATGTGGTCGCATCCGATGGCGATGATCATGGGTGTCTCCTTAAGGGTCGGGGTGGCCTAGGCCATCTTGTCGAGCATGTCCACGCGGATCTGGTGGCGGCCGCCGGCGTAGGGCTCGCTCAGGAACTCGTCGACGATGCCGCGGGCCACGTCGGGGCCGGTGATGCCGGCGCCCATGCAGATGAGGCGGGCGTTGTTGTGCTGGCGGGTCATGAAGGCGCTGCGCTCGTCGGAGCACTCGCAGGCCACGAGGCCCTTCATGTTGCAGGCGGCCATGTAGCTGCCGGCGCCGTAGCGGTCGAAGGCAAAGCCCAGGCTCTCGGGGTGCTCGAGGAGGTCGCGGCCCACGGCCACCGTGGAGTCCACCAGGTCGGCCGAGGGCTCCTCGGAGTGGTCCACCACCTCGTAGCCCGACTCCAGGAGGTGGGCCTTGACGATCTCCTTGAGGGCCATGCCCTCGGCGTCCGAACCGATGACGATACGCATTGGTGCATCCTTTCTCTGAGGGGACCGGCCCCTGGAACGACTAGTTGAGAACCTCCGTGTACGCGGAGAGGTCCTCGACCTCCCCGGCGGCGAGGAGGCGGTCGGTCACGAGGGCGTCCACGTCGGCGAGGGAGTAGAAGGCGTAGAAGTCACGGCGCCCCACCTTGGAGGAGTCGCAGACCACGTAGCGGCGGTCCGAGCGCTCGAGCACCTCGTTCTGGAAGCGCCCCTCCTCCATGTTGGAGGTGGACACGGCGCCGTCCACGACGCCGTTGCAGCCGATGAACGCGGCATCGATGCCCAGGGGCTCCAGGGACTTCTCGGCCATGGGACCCACGAAGGCGTCGGTGGCCGTGCGGTAGATGCCGCCCACGAGGCAGAGCTCGGTGTCCGGGCGGTCGCGGAGCAGGTCGAAGACCGAGAGGCTGTTGGTGACCACCCGGAGGCGACCCGCCGGCAGGACCTGGGCGAGCCGCTCCATGGTGGTGCCGGCGCCGAGGAAGACCGTCTCGCCTGGCTCCACGAGCACGGCGGCGCGGGCGGCCACGGCGCGCTTCTCCTCCACGTGCAGGGCGCGCTTCTCCCGGTGGGTGTACTCCCGCGGGACGGCGGCACCCCGCTCCCCGGTGACGCGGCGGGCCCCCCCGTGGACGCGCACCACGCGGTCCTGGCCGGACATCTCCTCGAGGTCGCGGCGGACGGTCATGTCGGAGACCTGGAGCTCCTCCGCTATCTGGCGCACGGTGACCGTTCCCAGGGCCTCGCACAGGCGCTGGATGGCATCCTGGCGCTCGGACTTGAGCATGGGGGACCTCCTCCCGTCGAATGTTCGCATCTGTTCTGCTCTGTTCGGTCAACCACTATCGCACAAAATCAAACACATGCATGGGACGTCGCCCACCTATGGCGAAGCCGTGGAGGGCGGTGACAGGAACACCCGGCCACCTGTCTCCCCGCCCATTCGACCGGCGGTGGGACAAAAGTGTCCGGGTGATGGGACAGCCGAGGGGAACGGGAAGGGCACGCGGGCCGATCGCGAATCACGCGTCGGCGTCGCCTTGGCCCTCGGCGGCCTTCTCGGCGGCCGCCTTGAGCCCCTCGGTGTACTTGCCGGTGAGCAGCGTCTCGGGCTGGCACTTCCCCTGCTTGGCGTACTCGTAGTTGCGCTTGATCATCTCGTGGCGGTACCAGATGAAAAGCAGCGTATAGGCGACCAGGCCCACCACGGATCCCAGGACGAACGTGATGTCGCCGGACGTGGCGTTGCCGATGAGGTAGGCGAGGAACTTCTCAACAGGTCCCTCCATGGTGGTCTGGCTGATCATGCCCGTCACGCCGTCGGGGAAGGCCCCGACCTGTTGGGCGATCTGGGTCACGAAGGAGGCCACCAGGGTCCCAGCCCAGAGGAAGAGCGGCATGACGAGGGCGCCGATGATGACCATGCGCAGCATCTTGCCGCGGGTCACCACCAGCAGGGACGGCGTGATGCCCATGGCGATGATGCCTCCCAGGGGCAGCAGCCCGTTGCCGGGCAGAACAAGCGACTCGAGGAGCATGATCGGGGCGAGCACGTTAGCGGCCGCCCAGATCTCGGCGCGACCGGCGATGAAGGGCCAGTCGAGGCCGACGTTGAGGGTGCGTCCCTGGAGGTGCTTGTTGTTGGTGGCGAAGTTGGCGATGCCCTGGGAGAGGGGCTCGATGGCCTCGATGAACCAGGCGCCCACCATGGAGAAGAGCTCGAGGCACACGCCGCCCGTGAAGGCGAGGGTGCATATCTGCTTAGCGTCCTGATGCCCCAGCAGACCCACGAACACGCCGAGGTAGATGCCGATGGCGAACTTGGAACCCCAGAAGCCAATCTTGGAGTTGAGCTTGGCGGCGTCGAAGTCGTACTTGTCGAGCCACGGCAGGAAGCGGTCGAAGAACTTGTCGAACACCATGTTCACCGGGTTCATCATGTAGTTCATGTGCGTGGTGGTCATGGGGTTGGTGTCGGGCACGTCGAGCAAGTCGTTGAAGGTGGGCTTCATGAGGTCGGAGTTGACGATCTTGAGGGCGCCGATGAAAAGCACGAGGACCGTGGAGACCACGAGCATGAGGGGCCCGGAGACACCGGCCGCCTGCCCGAAGAACATGCAGGCGAGGCCCACAAAGGCCAGGTGCCAGATGTCGAAAACGTCCACGTCGATGGTGTTGGTCCGGTTGAACACGATCATCACCACATCGAGCAGGACCACGACGAGCAGGTAATAGAGCGTGTAAGGGCTCGCCCATGTGATCGTGGCGAGCGGGGCCCAGCCCACATCGGTGATGGTGAGCTGCAGACCCGTGGACTGCACGAAGGCGTTCATCGGCCCGGCGAACGATGTGGTGAGAATATTGATAATTGCACCGATACCGGTGATGGCGACACCCAACTTGATTCCGCCCATGAGGGCGTCGGCGAACCTCACCTTGAAGCAGAGGGCGATGATGGTGAGGACGATGGTCATGACCGGGGCGGCACCCAGGTCGATGATGGGCGTGAAGACGGCGTTGGCGAAACCGATGATGGCATCCACGGGCCGAACTCCTCTCTTCCGAGCTGGCGGGCGTCCTTGCCTACTTGAGGCCCTTCTCCTTGATGACGGCCTCGATGGAGGCGTAGACGGGCGCCGCCATGGCCGGCATGCGGTAGAGGACGGGGCCGGCGTCGACGACAGGGATGGTCACGGGGAAGCCGAAGTCCGTCTTGGCGATCTGGGCGAAGATGTCGTAGTTATCGAGCATGGACGCCGTGATGTCCTTGATCATCACGGCGTCGCAGGAGACGTCGTAGCCACGCTTCCCGAGCTCGGACTCAAGGGCGTCCTTGATCTGGTGGCTGGAGTTCACCCCGGCGCCGCAGGCGGCAAGAATCTTGATCATGGTCATATTTCCTTTCTTCGGGGCCGCATGCTGCGGCCCGTTTTGCTGGCAAACGAGGAGACCGCCGAACAGGAATCCGTCACCGCAGGTGGTGCGGCTTGCGGGTGGTGCGGCGATGCAGCAGGGGATCACCCGGCCGACGGTGGGAACCTCTCGGTCAGGAAGGCGTTGATCTCTGCCGGGTCGCTCAGGGAGAAGAAGTCTCTCAGCCCTTGGGGGCCGAGACCGTTGACGAAATCCATCACGCGGGCGAGGATGCCTGTCTGCGCCTCCATGTCCTTGTTGAGGATCATGAAGAGGAACGACACCTCGACCTCGTGGGAAGGGTCGAGCATATCCCCCCACGGCACGGGCCTTGCCAGGCGCACCGGCACAAGGCGCGTCTCGCGCACGAACTCGCACTCGGTATGGGGCGCCGCGAAGTTGGGGAGGTCCGGGTCAACAACGGAGAGGTCCATGCCCGTGGGGTAGGCGCGCTCACGCTCAAGGAGGTTGGGAAGGAAGCCCTCGGTGACGAGGCCCTTGGAGAGCAGGTCGGCGGAAACCTCCTTGAGGACGCCCTCGCGGGGACCCGAGGCAGGCAGGTAGACGGTGTCTGGGGAGAAGAGGTCGCACTGCCCTGCACTCATAGGTCCTCCTTGCGGCGTCATGGGTCGGCTCGACGGGCGTTTGTTTTCGTTCGATTTTGTTTGTCTTTACCGAGGAGTCTAGGTTCGCCGACCTCGGCCGTCCAGTATCTGGAATCAATGTTTATTGGGGACATTTTTCTAACACGCAATCAGATTAATAGAACAGCTCTATATACAGGTAGTATATTATTAACATTAAATTCAGTGTTCGTTTTCGATGCCCGACGAACAAAGCGGCGCCCGTTCGCCGTCCAAAACCTACCGTCTGTCCGTTGAAGAGAGACTGGGTCGCGCAACAGGGGCGCCCGGCCCGCCCATCCGGCCGGCAATGGTAGGCGGCGCCCCAGGCCCGCACGCCAAGGCCGCTCAGTAAGCCTCTCTCGACGCAAGGTGCCCTTGCTGTGCGGCAGGCCGTTCGATAAGGGGTCCTTGTTCCCCGAAAACCGTTCGCCAAGGGCCTCTTGCGTCGAGAGGGGCTTGGCGAACGCACAGTAAGACCCCCTTGCGGCTCGTCCCCCCACTGTGCGGCTTTGCTGTGCGAACGACACCGCGCAGACACCCGAAGTGCCCGACCAGGGCGACGAAGGTTGTCGGGTTTATGGTGGGACAAAAGTGTCCGAGTGATGGGACAGGGGGTCAGACCTCGCCGGTGAGGACCAGCCGCGCGCCCGGGGCCTGCTCCGCGAGGTCGGCCGCCACCAACCCGTCGGGGTCGCGGTCCATGACGACGGCGTCCACCCCGACCAGCGCGTCCACCAGCAGGAGGCCTGGGGCGTCCACCTTGGTGGCATCCATGAGCACCACGGTCTGCGCGGCGCACGCCATCATGGCCCGCTTGATCTGGGCCATGGGCGCGTAGTTGGTCATGAGGCCGCGACCGGGCACATAGCTCGTGGGGCACACGAACGATATCTGAGGGTGGAGCGACGCCAGGGCCTGCTCGGTCATGGGCCCGTAGGTGTAGCGGTGACCCTTGCGGAGCTCGCCGCCCAGGAGGATGGCGTCGACGGAAGGCATGGAGCGGTCGATGAGGTCGGCCACGGTGAAGTCGCAGGTCACCACCGTAACGTCGCTGTGGCCGCCCAGGGCGCGCACGAGCTCGAGGGCCGTGGTGCCCGAGTCCACCAGCACGGAGTCGCCGTCGGCCACCATGTCGGCGGCGGCGCGGCCCACGGCGCGCTTGGCCTCCACGTTCACGTTGACCCTGCGGTCCTGGATGGAGACCGTGAGCGCCCGGGACAGCGAGACGGCGCCGCCGTGGGTGCGGCGCAGCCGGCCGGCCGCCTCGAGCTCGTCGAGGTCGGAGCGCACGGTCACCCGCGACACGCCGAAGAGCGCGGCGAGGTCGGCCACCTGGACCGAGGCCTCGCGGTCGAGCAGCTCCATGATGGCGGCACGGCGCTCCTCTCCGAACGAACGGCCGTGCTGCGACTCCTGGTGGGCCATGGTTCTTTCCTTTGCGCAGGTTCTGTGGACGTTTTCCTTTCCTTGCCTTGCATTTTAGCAAGAAATCGACTTGCTTTTTGCTTCCTAAGCAAGCAGACGACCGCACCCACCCAAGCTTTGCTGGCCCTGAAACCCCGGTGCGTTTCGTTTGGTTGCGATGCGGCCCCCGCGCGCCGCCGGCTCCCCCGCCCAGGGCCGCGGTACATTCCAGCCGACAGGCACAGAGGCCGTGGCCCCCAAGGCACCGGGAGGAAGCCCATGATCGTCACCGTCACACCCAACGCGTCCATCGACAAGGCCTACCGCATCGCGGCGCCCGTGGCCGTGGGCGAGGTCCAGCGCGTGACCGAGGTCATCGACGTGGCCGGCGGCAAGGGGCTCAACGCCGCCCGCGCCGTCGCCGCCTGCGGCTCGTCCGTCGTGGCCAGCGGGTTCGCCGGCGGTCACGCGGGCGCCCTGCTGCGCGACCTCCTCGACCGCGACGGCGTGCCCCACGACTTCGTGGAGGTGGCCGGCGAGACCCGCTCCTGCATCAACGCCCTCGACCCGAGCGGCACCTCCACCGAGTTCCTGGAGCCCGGCCGCCCCGTCACCGAGACGGAGTTCGAGGAGCTTCTCGTGAGGGTGCGCCGCCTCGCCCGCAAGGCGGCCGTGGTCACCGTCGACGGCTCGGTGCCGGCCGGGCTCGGCGCCAATGCCTGCGCCCGCATCGTCTCGGCCGTGAAGGCCGAGGACAGGCCCGTCATCCTCGACACCTCGGGCCTCCTCCTCGAGGAGGGCGTCCGCGCGCTGCCCACCATGGTCAAGCCCAACGCCGACGAGCTCGCCCAGCTCACGGGCCGTCCCTGCGACGACCTGTCCCAGGTGGTGGCCGCCGCCCGCGCCCTCCACGGCACCGGCATCGAGTTCGTCGTGGTGAGCCTGGGCGCCGACGGCGCCGTCATGGCCTGTCCCGAGGGCACCTTCCGCGGCATCGCGCCCAGCATCGACGTCGTGAACCCCGTCGGCTCCGGCGACACCCTCGTGGGCGCCTTCGCCGTGGCCATGGAGCGCTCCATGGGGGCGGCCCAGGCCCTCGAGTTCGCCATGGCCGCCGCCACGGCCAACTGCCTCTCCCCCGCCACCGGCAACTTCGACCCCGCCGTGGCAGAGGAGCTCCGCGGCCGGACCGTCGTCGAACGGATCGCCGACGGCGAGTGACAGAACGACGGCGGGCCACCCGCCGAGACAAGACAGACACCCTGCACCGGAAAGGAACCGCCATGCTCGTCACCACCCGTGAGATGCTGCTCGACGCCCAGGAGAACCACTACGCCGTGGGCGCCTTCAACGTGGAGAGCCTCGAGTTCGTCATGGCCGTGATCAAGGCCGCCGAGGAGCAGAACTCCCCCGTGATCATGCAGACCACCCCCAGCACCGTAAAGTACGCCGGCCTCGACTACTTCGTGGGCCTCGTCTACGCCGCCGCCGAGAACGCCGACGTGCCCGTGGCCCTGCACCTGGACCACGGCAGCGACTTCGACCTCTGCATGAACGCCATGCACGCCGGCTACACCTCCGTCATGATCGACGGCAGCCACGACACCTTCGAGGACAACATCCGCAAGACCGAGGCCGTGGCCCGCGTGGGCGCCTCCATCGGCATCCCCGTGGAGGCCGAGCTCGGCAAGGTGGGCGGCAAGGAGGACGACGGCCCCGACGCCGGCCAGGGCAACCCCTTCACCGACCCCGACGAGGCCGAGGAGTTCGTGCGCCGCACCGGCTGCACCTCCCTGGCCGTGGGCGTGGGCACGGCCCACGGCGTCTACCACGGCACGCCCCACATCGAGCAGGACATCCTCAAGGCCATCCGCGAGCGCGTGGACGTGCCGCTGGTGCTCCACGGCACCTCCGGCGTGCCCGACGACCAGGTTGCCGAGGCCATCCGCAACGGCGTGTGCAAGGTGAACTACGCCACCGAGCTGCGCCAGGTGTACATGAAGGGCTTCATGGACTACATGGGCAAGAACCCCGACGTCTTCGACCCCAAGAAGCCGGCCGTGGACGGCATGGCCAACATCTGCGCCATCGTGAAGTCCCACATGGACAACCTCGGCTCCACCGGCCGCGCCTAAGACGGGCGGGAAAAGTCGCCGAGAAAGGTGGCCCGGTCGCGACGGTTCGCGACCGGGCCACCGGTGTCTTCAGGCGCTCACTGCTCCAGGCGGCGCACCGACAGGCTCACGGTCTCGAGGGACTGGGAGCTGATGAGGTCGTAGACCTCGCCGTTGGTGGCCGTGGTGGGCTCCATGGTGAACTGCGTGTTGGGCGCCACGTCCTGGGAGACCACCACGTACTGGGCGAGCGACTCCTTTACCGAGGCGTCGATGTAGGAGCCGTCGTCGCTCGCGGGCACAAGCGTGACGTAGCCGGGGCCGTAGGCGTCGGTCAGCTTGCCCGCCAGTGACTCGTAGCCGCATTCGGCCAGGTTGCGGCCCACATAATCGCGCACGAAGGCGGTGTACTCGTCGGGGGCGGGGTCGATGGGCGTCATGTCCACCGGCTGGGGGTCGGGCTCCCCCACCTTCTTGACGGCGAGCACCACCTGCTCATGGGTCTGCCAGTCGACCACGTGCTCGTATTCCTTGCCTTCCTCGTCGGCCTCGAAGACGATGTCCACCTGGGTGTTCTGCGGCAGGTTCTGGTCGAACACCACATACTCCTTGAGCTGGTCCTCGTTCTCCGGGTCGACGAAGACACCCGTCGGGTCCACATAGACGAGGCGGATGTAGGCGCCGCCCAGCGTGTCCATGCGAAAGGTGTTGAGCGCGGTGTAGCCCACGGACGCCGCGTTCTTGCCCTTGTAGTTCTTGATGTACTGCACATGGGGGTCCGAGGAGGTCTTGGGCTCCTCCTCGGCAGGGGCCGAGGTCGCAGGCTGCCCACCACCGGAGGCGTCGCCGCCTGCCGGGGAGCCGCCGCGCCCGCACCCTGCGATACCCAGGGCCGAGAGACACAGGGCCCCCAGGAATGCCCGACGCCCCACCGGTGCCTCAACGCTTCTTCTCATCGTTCTCTCCAATCGTCTCTTCTCTCGTAGCGGCGGCCTCCGCCGCCTTTCGCACCGCCTCCGACGAACCCGGCCCAAGCCAGAGGTCCACAGCCAACGCCATGCCCGGCCCGTCCACGAGCCCCGGCGCGGCGAGGAGGACCGCCAACGGCGACGGCACACGGCCACCGTCGTCGCCGGAGGGCAGGTCCGGGTCTAGGGCCTCCTGCACGCGCACGTGGCGGGCCACGATGCCCTCCACCGCCCCGACATCCCCGCCCACCGCGGCGAGGAGGGCCTCGGCCTGGAGCAACCGTCCCGCGACCTCCTCGGCCTGCTCGCGCAGACGCGCCACCTGCACGGCGAGCATGTCCTCCACCGTGCGGCCGGCGGCGCGGCTGCCCTCGAACTCCGCCTTGACCTCCGGGAGGCTGAGCCCCCGACGGCGCAGCTGCCCCACGAGAAAGAGCTGCGCGAGGTCGTGCCCGTCGTAGGTGCGCCTGCCCCAGGCGGTGTCGGTGGGGTCGAGGATGGCCACGCCGCCGCGGCCCCCGTAGCAGGCCCGCTGGATGTCGCGGCGACCGAGGCCGAGCAGCCGCTCGACCTCCGAGATCCTCCATCCTCCCCGCACCGTGCCCTGGTCCATGCCAACGCCTCCCAGGTCCCAGCCAAGCTGTTCAATCCGTGAACAGCAAGCCGGGTCCGTGGGGACAGGGCGCCCCCTCCTTCCGTTGGAAGCCATGTCGGCCCCTTCCTTCTCGGCGGGGGCCCGGTGCCCCCTTCATTAGGGGCTGTGTAAAAACTGCGGACCGTTTTCGCAGGTAGATGCGGCTACGGGCAGGGGATTGGGGGGCGTTGGGGGGGCGCCACTCCCCAGCCGTCGCGACGCCGCCACCGGGTTCCGGAGCGAGGAGACACGGCCGAGAGGATCCCGGTGCGCCGCCCTGTCCATCGCGGGCCCGCACCGGTCCGGCGGGGCGCGGCGAAGGGCCTCCGATGCGCGACGACTCCGCGAAACATGTCGGATGCGCGGTCCGGACACCCCGAAAAGGACCCAGTGCGCGATTTCCGGCGTTTTTCGCGCATCGGGGCCCCATCGACGAGAAACCGTCACGCATCGGAGCCGCCTCACCGAGCCATCGCGCATCGGGCCCCTTTCGACGCAGGGCCATCGCGCATCGGCGCCGCCTCGCCGCACGGGATCGGCCGGGGCGCCAAGGCCCCGCCACGGGGCGCCCACCTCGCGGTCGTTAGAACACCTGTTCCGTTTTGGCGCTATGATGGAACGGCCGTGCCCAGGGGAGACGGAGGAACCATGGCGCCAGAGCCCGATAACACCCGCGACGAACCGGAGACGGACGCGGCCGACCCGTGCCAGCGGGCCGCCATCGAGGCCATCGTGGCCGGCGAGAACGTCTTTCTCACCGGCGGCGCCGGCTGCGGCAAGTCATTCGTGATCCAGGAGGCCCGACGCCGCCTCAAGGAGCTCCGCCGCAACGTCGTGGTGTGCGCCCCCACCGGCATCGCCGCCGTCAACGTCGGCGGCACCACCGTGCACCGGGCCTTCCACCTGGGCATCGGGGTCCTCGGCAGGGACAGCCGCCTCAGGGTGCGCGAGCCCGTCTCGGAGGCGGACGTCGTCGTCATCGACGAGGTCTCCATGCTGCGGTGCGACGTCTTCGACGCCGTCACGGCGATTCTCCGCAAGGTGCGGCCCCGGCCCCAGCTCGTGGTGGTGGGCGACTTCTCGCAGCTCCCGCCCGTCACCGCCGGCAACGACCTCGACGCCCTGCGCGACGAGTACGGCCTCCTCTGGCGCGGGCCCTTCGCCTTCCAGGGGCGCACCTGGGCCTCCTGGGACTTCCACCCCTTCGTGCTCACCCAGTGCCACCGCCAGCAGGACGCCGCCTTCCTCGACGCCCTCACCAACCTGCGCAAGGGCGACCGCGCCACGTGCCGCTGGATCTGGGAGCAGGCGCGCCACGACCCCATCCCCGGCGCGCCCTTCGTGGCCGCCACCAACCGCGTGGTGGACCGCGTGAACCAAGAGCGCCTCGCCGCCCTCACCGGCCAGGAGCACGTGTACCGCTCCGAGCGCAGCGGCGAGTTCGGGTGCGGCAACCCCGTGGACGAGACCGTGGTCCTCAAGCGCGGCGCCCGCGTGGTGTGCTGCAAGAACGACCCGCAGGACCGCTTCGTCAACGGGTCGTGCGGCGAGGTGGTGGGCTTCTCGGGATCAAAAACGGTGCGGGTGCGCCTGGACTCCGGAGCCACCGTGGCCGTGGAGCCCGTCACCTGGAGCGCCGTGGACTACGAGTACGACAAGGACGAGGGCGAGCTCCGCGAGGTGGAGCGCGGCACCTTCACCCAGATGCCCCTGCGGCTGGCCTGGGCCATGACCATCCACAAGACCCAGGGCCTCACGCTGGACGCCATGAACCTGGACCCGGTGTGCTTTGAGAACGGCCAGCTCTACGTGGCCCTCTCACGGGTGCGGTCCGTGGGCGACCTCGCGCTCACGCAGCCGGTGGACCCCCTCTGGCTCAAGGTCGACCCCGAGGTGCGCGCCTTCCACCGGCAGGTCTGGGAGACCTCCCAGGCATGGGACCCCTCGGAGCACACGGTCAAGACCGAGTGGCGCCCCAAGGGCCGGCGCCGGGTATGCGCCCGGGTGCGTCCCAAGCCCAAGCCGCGGCGCGGGCCGTTCCCGGGCTGAGCGGCGCCCCGCGGCATCATGCGTCCGACAGGGCCCGGAGCATAGGGCGGCCCCACAGTCGAGGGAGGCAACGGCGCACCCCCCCCCGTCACCGCCCGCGCTCCGCTCGCGGCTCCGTTGCATCCGGGCGCCCGCTGCCTGGCGGATGCAGCGGGCGCCCGGGCACCGGGACCCTCGGTCGTTTGGTACTTTTTGGCGCATAAGTTGATTTAAGCCACCAAACAGCACGCCGTTTGGTGGTTTTTGCCGTTTGAGGAGAAGAGAAACCACCAAACGGTTGACGCGCGTTTGGCAGCAGCACCCCGCGGTACCGCCCGAAACCCCTCCAGGACCCGGATGTTGAGACAAAAGTGCCCGACCATTGGGACAAAAGTGTCCGAGTGGTTTGTCGGTCTGTCAGCGGGCCAGCACCGTGTAGCGGTTGAGCTCGCCCGACCGACCGTCCGCCGAGAAGCGCCCCGCCTCGCGCACGCCAGGCACCGCGCCCGTGGCAGCGGCGACCAAGCGGTCCAGCTCGGCCTCGTCTACTGCGTGGCAGAACCGGAACACGCCCTCCTCGCCCTGCCATCCGAGGAACGCGTCGCCCGGGCCCAGCCGCCCCGCGAGCCCCGGCCACCGGGCCAGCGCGTCGGCCGTGGCCCCCCGGGCCTTCTCCGCCAGGCGCCGGTCGTCGAGGAACCTCCAGCACGACGCCGCAGCGACGCCGCCCGGTGCCAGCGCCCGGGCCAGGCCCTCCATCACGGCACGGCGCCCGCGGAAGCCGGTGAGATGGTGCAGCAGCCCGAAGGCCACCGCCATGTCGAAGGCCCCCTCGAGCGCCGCCGGCAGCCCCCATCCGTCGCCGAACTCGGCCGCCACGACCTCCGCCGAGAGACCCGCGGCCGGCCCATCCGACCCGGCACCCGCCCCGTCGCCGGCAGCGCCCGCCGCCAGCCCCGGCTCGCGGTCCAGGCCCACGGTCTCCACGGCCGCGCAGGGCAGCAGGCCCTCCAACCAGCGCTCGAAGCGCAGGTTGCCGCAGCCGAGGTCGAGCACCCGGAGCGCCCGGCCCTCGTCGGCCGCCCGACGCGCCACGGCACGCAGCGGCCCCTCCAGCCGCGACCACCCCGGCCAGCCGCCCGTGCGCGTCGTCGAGAAGCTCTCGCCGTACCGGGCGTAGAACCCGGCCGTGAGCCGGTCCGCCAGCCGTGCCGCCCTCTCGTCCACCGCGCCTCCCGCCGTCGCCGCCCCATGGCCCGCTCCATGGCCCGCTCCCGGGCCCCGTTGCTATACACTGCTCTGCGCACCACCGTACCAGCACCGGGACCCGGCACGCTGCCGCGGCGCCCGGTCCGGCGCCACCCCGCCCCCACCTGAGAGGAGCCGTCCGCCTTGGACCGAAGACACCCGGACGCCCCCTCCCCCGAGGCCGCCATCCTCGACCTTGCCGCCGAGCTCCGGGGCCGCGACGACCTGCCCGACGAGCGCTGGCTCCTGCGCTTCATCCGCTCCCGCAACGCCGGCGTGACCGACACCTCGCGCCACCTGAGCAAACGTCGGCTCCTCCCCTACCTCCTAGCCCGGGAGGAGGCCGACCCCGGCCACTGGGAGCGCCTGGGCGTGGACGACGTCTGCCGGGAGCGCCTGGTGAGGCTGCTGCGGGCAAAGCCCCGCCGCACGGCATCGGGTGTGGCAACGGTCACGGTGATCTGCAAGCCGTGGCCCTGCGCCGGCCGCTGCCGCTACTGCCCCTGCGACATGCGCATGCCCAAGAGCTACCTTGCCAACGAGCCGGCCTGCCAGCGGGCCGAACAGGCATTTTTCGACCCCTACCTGCAGGTTTCCGGCCGCATCGCCACGCTGCACTCCATGGGGCACCCCGTGGACAAAGTGGAGCTCATCGTGTTGGGCGGCACGTGGGACGACTACCCGCTGCCCTGGCGCCGCTGGTTTGTCGCGCGGCTTTTCGAGGCCCTGAACGATGGCTGCGGCGCGGCGGCCCAGTCCGAGCGCCAGCGACTGCGCGACCTCTACCGGGAGCGGGGCTTCTCGGCCGTCGGGGAGCGCCGGGCCGAGGAGTGCGCAGGCGTGCAGGCTCCTGTCGCTGCCGGCGAGCTCTCCTACAACGCCGCATGGAAGCGCCTCTACGGCACCGATTCGCGCTGGCGCGCCTTGGCCGAGGAGCACCGGGCCGGCTGGGACCGCGTGGAGGCGGCCCATCGAGCCAACGAGGACGCCGCCTGCCGCTGCGTGGGGCTCTCGCTGGAAACGCGGCCCGACGCGGTGAGCGAGCAGAGCCTCTATGCCATGCGCTGGCTGGGCGCCACAAAGGTGCAGCTGGGCGTGCAGAGCCTGGACGGCGACCGGCTCTTTGCCAGCGACCGCTCCGCCGACGCCGACTGCGTGGCCCGCGCCTTCTCCCTGACCCGGCGCCACGGGTTCAAGGTCCACGCCCACATGATGGCCAACCTACCCGGCGCCACGCCCGAGGCGGACAAGGCCGACTTCGCCCGCCTGATGGGCGACCGGCGCTTCCGTCCCGACGAGGTGAAGCTCTACCCCTGCACCCTCATCGCCGGCACCGCCCTGGAGCGCGACTGGCGGGCCGGGCTCTGGCGCCCCTACACCCGCGACGAGCTCATCGACGTCATGGCCGCCGACGTCGCCTCCTGCCCTCCCTACCTGCGCATCTCCCGCATGATCCGCGACTTCTCCGCCAAGGACATCGTGGCCGGCAGCCGCGAGGCCAACCTCCGCCAGGCCGTGGAGGACCGCCTCGCCGCCGAGGGGCGCCCCGTAGCCGAGATCCGCCAGCGCGAGATCGCAGGCGCCGAGCAGGACCCAGACTCGCTCTCGCTGGCCACCTTCCCGTATGCCACGGCCGACACCGAGGAGCGCTTCCTCTCGTGGCAGGCGCCGGACGGGCGCATCGCCGGGTTCTGCCGCCTGTCGCTGCCCCATGGCGGCGGGGTTGCCATGATCCGCGAGCTCCACGTGTACGGCCGGGTCTCGGAGCTGGGCCAGGTGCAGCCGGGCGCCCAGCACCGCGGCCTGGGGCGTGCCCTTGTCGAGGAGGCCTGCGCCCAGGCGGCACGGGAGGGGTACGGGGCCGTGGACGTCATCAGCGCCGTGGGGACACGCCCCTACTACCGGAGGATCGGCTTCTCGGACCACGGCCTCTACCAACGGCGGCAGCTGCGGGGATAGGCCTCCCGCTGCAGGCAGGCCCCGCCTCTCCCCTACGACGCCTCGAGGTCGTCCACCACCGCTGCCACGAACTCCGCCGGCGACCGGAAGGTCGACCCCTCCTCGTCCATCAGCTCGAGGTCCCGGCCGGCCCGGTCGGTGCAGTCGTCATGGTCGATGCGCCCCTGGGCCGTCATCACCCCGTGGCGCCCGTGGGCCGTGGCCCCGAGGGGCACGAGGCCGTCGTTCTCGCCGTCGAGGTGGCGCACCACGGCCGCCACGTGGTTCCTGGGGTAGCGGCGCTGGCGGCTGCGGAACCCGAAGGAGCGGAAGGGCACGGCCTCGAGGAGGGCGCGGCGCCCCTCGTCGAGCTCGAGGTCGGCCAAGGCCCGGGCACCCTCCACGGTGAGGTCGCGCAGGGCCTGGATGGAGTCGGGGGCGCGGTCGCCCCGCAGGCGGCTCCAGCCGTTGACGAGATGCGACACCACATGGGGCAGCAAGAAGCGCGACCGGTTGAGAAGGCTGCAGAAGCGCATGCCCCGGTGGGGGCTCGAGAGCGTCGCCACCCCGCGCACCTTGGCGGCCATGCCGGGCTCGATCAGGGCCGAGCGAACGTCGAGGCCGCCCTTGGAGTGGGCGACGAGGACCACCTGAGGGGCACCGGTCTCGGCCAGGACCTCCTCGACGGTGCGGACCAACCTCCTGCCGTTGGAGCGCACGGAGCCCCAGGCGTCCGTGTCACCGAAGAACACCGCGTACCCGTGCTCGCGCAAGGCGTCGGGCACGCGGCCCCACAGGGGCGAGCGGTGGATGCCGCGGTCGTGGGCGGCGATGCCGTGGACGAGGACCACCGGGCAGTCGTGCCGCCCCTGCCCCACCGGGGGCCGCTCCCCCGCCGTCCGTCCGTGCTCCCGTTCCATCGCGGTCATCTCCCTCGCAACCATGGCCCACGGGGTTCGTAGCCCTGTCGGGGGCGACGTTGCACGGCGCACAGAACCGTCAAGTGGCACCCTCGCCGCCCATGAAAAAGGCGCCGGGCCCTGGGGGTCCGGCGCCGCATGCCCATGATGAGGTCGGGGCACGGGGGTTAGTGCTTGAGCTTGTCGCCCAGGCCCTTGGCCACGTCGCCGGCCTTGTCGGCGAGGTCCTTGGCGACGTCGGCGGCCTTGTCGGCACCCTCCTTGGCGCCGTCGGCGGCCTTGCCGGCCACGTCCTTGGCGCCCTCGCCCAGGTCCTTGGCGGCGTCGGCGGCCTTCTCGGCCAGGTCCTTGGCGCCGTCGGCCACCTTGTCGGCCATCTCCTTGAAGTCCATGACAGGTCCTTTCGGTCGGAGCCCTCGGGGCTCGTGGTGGTCCGCCTGCGGCGGTCCCGGTTCTGCCTTTGGTACCCGCCGAGAAGGGCGTCTTTCGCCCCAAGGGCCCATCCATCAAAGAAGAAAAGCGCCCCGGCCGGGAAGGTCGGGGCGCCACGGTGGAACGGGGGTCCGGACGGCGCCTAGGCCTCCCAGGCCACCTCGCCGTCCACGTAGGTGGCCTCCAGATCCATGGAGGAGGTGAAGCACGCCATGTCGGCCGCGCGGCCCGGCTTGATGGAGCCGCAGACGTCGTCCACGCCCGCGCTCCTAGCCGGGTTGACGGTGGCCATGGCCACGGCCTCGGCCGGGGTGGCGAGCCCCCAGTCCACCACATTCCTCACGCACTGGCAGAGGCCCACGATGGAACCAGCGAGGTTGCCGCCGTCCTTGAGGCGCGCCTGGCCGTCCTTGACGGTGATGGGCAGGCCCTCCATCACGTAGTCGCCCTCGGGCATGCCGCCGGCGGCCAGGCAGTCGGTGATGAGGCACACCTGGTCCTTGCCGCGGGCGCGCATGACCACGTTCACCGACACCGGGTTCACGTGGTTGCCGTCGCAGATGATCTCGTCGTAGACGCCGGGGCAGGTGAGGGCGGCGCCCACCATGCCGGGCTCGCGGTGGTGCAGCGGGCTCATGGCGTTGTAGGTGTGCACGAACACCGTGGCGCCGGCGTCCACGGCGCGACGGGCCTCCTCGTAGGTGGCGTTAGAGTGACCCAGGGCGACCACGGCGCCCATGGCCGTGGCCTTGGCCACGAACTCGGCGGCGCCGTCGTTCTCGGGGGCGAGGGCGATCTTGAAGGCCAAGCCGTCGGCGCAGTCCATCCAGTGCTCGAGCACGTGGAGGTCGGGGTTGCCCATGTAGGCGGGGTTCTGGGCGCCCTTGTACGTCTCGGAGAACCACGGTCCCTCGAGGTAGATGCCCTGGACCTTGGCGCACCCGGGCTTGTTCACGTGGGCAGCGGCGATGGAACAGGCCTCGGCGATGCGCTCCGTGGGCGCCGTGAGGGTGGTGGGGAAGAAGCTCGTGCAGCCGTTGCGCACGAGGCCGGCCGCCATGGCGTCGAGGCCGTCGGCGGAGAGGTCCATAACGTCGTGACCGTCGAAACCGTGGATGTGCGTGTCCACGAGGCCGGGGGCCACGAGGTCGCGCTCGTCGATGCGCTCCACGCTCGAGGGGGCGTCGGTGGAGAAGGCGCCGAAGACGCCGTCGGTGACGGTGAGGTAGCCGGGGCCGGTGGGGCCGCCGGACAGGAAGAACGAGTTGGCGTGGATGGCGTAGGTTACCATGGGGTCTCCTTGGGTCTGGGATGCCGGACGCTGAGCGGGGCGCTGGGCCCCGCACCCCACGTTACTTCACCGAGGCCATGAGGAGCAGCACCTGGACCGCCATGAGGTACGGCAGCGCAAGGTAGGCGGCGGGGATGGCCGCGAAGCCGTCGAAGGAGAAGGCGCGGCCGGGGTAGACGGGGGCCACGTCCTGCTGCACGGCCACGGGGGTGCAGCCGTTCTCGGCACCGTCGAGCGACTTGAGGGAGGCCACCTGGGACGCCTTCTCGTCGTCGGAGCCGCCGATGAAGGCCACGGCCAGGGCGTCGTGGGTGACGTCGCCGTCGCCGGCGGCGCTCACGAGGTCGCCGCGGGACACCTGGGGCGAGACGCCGCCGCGGCCGAGGCCGGCGAAGTTGGCGGCCTGCACCACGGCCTCGCGGGCGACGCCCTGGAAGTGGGTGCCACTGGCGAGGAAGACCAGGGAGTCGAAGGGCTCCAGCACGAGGGAGGAGAGGGCGGTCTCGCGCATGACCACCATCTCGCCCATGCGCACGGCGATCCGGGTCCAGTTGTCCTTGGCGCGCAGGTCGTCGGCGCCCAGGCAGAGATTGGCCATGAGGGTGAGGCAGGTGAAGCCGGCGAGGTCCGCAGGCTCCAGGGAGGCCTCGGCGGTGGCCCTCCCGTCGGCGGCGGAGGCGACGTTGTGGAGGGCGATCACGAGGCCGTCCTCGTCGGGTACCACGGCGCTGGCGATGCCGTCGGCCGGATCGCAGGTGAGGCCCAGCACGAAGAGGCCCTTGACGTTGGCGCGCACCGCTGCCACGGCCTGCCCGAGCGCGGCGTCGTCGCCGCAGGAGAGGGCCACGAGCAGCACATGCTCGGCATCGCGCAGGGTGTCCTTGGGGGCGCGGGCGAGGTCCTCGGCGGCGGCGCAGAGGTAGTCGCAGCCGCCCACGCCGCTCACGGACAGGCCCTCGGCGGCCGACACAGCGGCGTCCAGGGCCGAGCCGCTGCCCGTGAGGACGACGGTCAGGGTGCCGTCCACGCCGTCCTCGGGGGTGTCTCCCCCGAGGACGCCCGCGGCGGCGCGGGCGCGGCCCACGAGGGCGTTGACGTCGGGCTCCACCTCGCGGTAGAGGTCGAGCACCTTCTCCCAGAGCTTGGGCTGGCGGCGGATCTGGGAAGCGACGGTGGGCGCGTTCTCGCGCACGAGCTGGGCGATGTCGTTCTCGAGCATGGGGTTCCTCCTCTGGGCACGGTTGACTGCAGGGCAGATACCCGGACCGCGCGGGCCCTTGTCACGGCCCACGGACACGACAGGGGCCCCTACCCTTGGAACACGTTGAGGCCCAGCTCCTCCCCCAGCGCCGCCACGGCCTCCTGGCCGCGCACGGAGTTGCCCGCCGCGTCCAGGGGCGGGGCGAAGGCTCCGATGCCCATGACGCCGGGCACCACGGCGAGGATGCCGCCGCCCACGCCGGACTTGGCCGGGATGCCGGTGCGGTAGAGCCAGTCGCCCGTGGACTGGTAGAAGCCCACGGTGCAGATGAGCGACGTGAGCTTGCGGGCGAGGTCCGCCGAGAGGACCTCCTTGCCTCCTGTCGGCGACACGCCGCCGTTGGCGATGGTGGCGGCCGCATGGGCCAGCTGCTCGGCCGTCACGGCGAGGGAGCACTGACGTGTGTAGAGGTCGAGCGAGAGGTCCACGTCGTCGTAGATGCGGCCGTAGTCCCTGAGCAGCCAGGCGATGGAGCGGTTGTCGAAGTTGGTGGCGCTCTCCGAGCGGTAGAGCTCGTCGATGAGAGCGACGGGCGACCCGCAGAGATCTTCGAAGTTCTGCAGGATGGCCGCCCATTTGGCATCGGAGTTGCCGGTCGGCTCGACGAGGGAGCAGGCCGAGATGGCCCCGGCGTTCACCAGCGGCGTTGAGGGGCTGTGGTTTTCCAGAATGATGGCCATGATGGAGTTGAAAGGAAGGCCCGTGGCATCGGCACCGATTTTCTGCCGCACCGTCTCCGGGCCCAACTGCTTGAGGATGAGGGCGGCCGTGAAGACCTTAGATATGGACTCGACGCCGAAGGGGCGGGCGGCGTCGCCGAGGGAGAGGCACGTGCCGTCCACCAGGCACACGGAGAGGCCGAACAGGGACGAGTCGATGTTGGCGAGATAGGGAATGTAGTTGGCGTTCTTGCCGCCAGTGGCCGCCTTGGCGCGGGCCGCGGCGTGATCCATGGCGGTTTGGACCTGCTGGTGCGCGAGGCTTTTTGCTGGCACGGGGCCTCCTCAAGACGGGGTTTGGCCGGTTGGTACCCAGACACAACCGAACGATTGCTATCAATGGGAGCAGGGGCGTCTTCCAGTGCGGAAGATCATGGCCTTTGTGGATCAACCGATTAAACGCCTTGCCACCGATCCAGATCGATATGGTGCCCCTACAGGCAACCAAAGGAGAACCGATGAACCGCTCAGAACCGAATACGGCAACTCCAGGCGCTGACTCCCTTGTTGCACGGGCCCTCCTCGACATAGGGGCATGGCGAAACACCTTCCCCGCCTTTCCCCTCGTGGTTGACCCTTCAGACCCCGCGTTTTTGACAATGACGAACCGCACTGAACGACCTGATATCCATGTGCTTCTCACGGTGCCGGCCGGAAAAGGCTACGAGAGCCTATCCGACCCGGAAAAGCAAAGCCTCGCCGCCTACCTCCAACAGGCTTTGGCCTCCATGGGATGGAAAGAAGACCACGTGGTGATACTCCGTCACCCAGAGATAGAATCCTGCGTTGTTTACGGAATCTATGTAAGTGATGGATATATATTATTATTTGATATATTCAGCTAAGACCGACCCTTCCCGCAGTGAATTGCACCATGGTTAATCCTCTTGAATTCATCGAACTTGGCCTTTAAATAAGCATCACTCGGCCAATCGGCCTCGTTCTTGGGAAATCTCAGCTTCTGCACACCGAGCTCTTGATAGACGACGTCGGGCACAGAGTCAGCAACAAAGATCTTTCTAGTCCCAGGCTCAAAGCCAATCCGCCAACTATCAAACAATGCATGTATGTCAGCACGCAACAAAAGGCCGTTCTCCACTACATTGGTCTGCACCCCACGGTGCCCAAGGATGTGAGCCGCCTGCAACGTACAACCTGTCTCAAACCCCGTGACCGCACATGCTCCGTCGTAGGCATCCAACAGCATCCGTCGAAAGCCACTCTGCCCCTTACGTACCTTCTCGAGCACAAGCCTAGCCGTGCGTTCATCGCGCATTAGCTCCTCGGGAGAAGCACCCAGCTCGATAAAATCCTCTTTGACTAAGTAGTCGTGCACTCTTGACCGGAATAGGCCGTCTTCCTCTGTCTTGGAAGTCACCGGCCCATGGAGCACGAAGGTTTCGTCCTCCGGTCGATACTCCTCGACAAATGCCAGATACCTGCTGTACTCGCCATCTTTGGCGAGAAAGACCCCGACGGGGATGCCGTCCCTCATGCAGTTCTTAAGGGAGTCGTTCCATTGGGAATCGGTCTCACCTCCCCGGTTGTTGCGATGTGCGGCGTAGACAAGGTACCAGTCCCCGGCAGGGCGATCGATCTTAGCGCCGTCGCTGTCATAAAGGTCATTCTTCGTGATAGTGACAGTGCGTAGGGGGAACCAGCAGGCTTGTGGATGCCGCGCTGGGCGGCATGGGCGAAATCCGGGCTGACACCCGGAAGACGCTGTCCCTTGCCGTAGAGGCGAGGGCCCACCTCGCCGCTCTGCTCCATGAACCACCGGTAGGTGGCCTCAAAGTCGGCCCTTCTTGACTCGTCGATGAGCGAGAGCGCCCTCTTGACAGTAAGGTCCTCGTTCCAGAGGTAGTCGTCGACCCGCTGGATGGGGTCGTCATCTTCTGGGATATGGCCGGTATCGTCCATAGGACTCGATTCTCGACGGTATCGATGGACCAAGCATAGTCCAGATCCATAGACGCCCGTCGTCGCGATAGCCCTACCCCCTCTCCAACGCCAGCAGCGCCGCTTTGCGCTCGATGCCTCCTGCATAGCCCGTGAGCTTTCCCCCAACGCCCACCACGCGATGGCACGGCATCATGAGTGAGACAGGGTTGTGTCCCACGGCGCCGCCGACCGCCTGGGCGCTCATCCGCTCGATACCGCGCTCCTCGGCCAGCTGTCGCGCAATCTGCCCATAGGTCACGGTCTGTCCATAGGGAATGGTTTGCAGGATTTCCCACACGCGCCGACGGAAGGGCGTACCCTCGAGCCTGAGTTTAGGCACAGGGCCCGGCTCTTCCCCGGCAAAATAAGCATCGAGCCAGCTGTCTGCCTGAGCAAAGACGGGCAGGGTCTCCTCCTCCCTCGCCGCCTCATCTGCCCCCTTGGCCGCAGCTTCCTCTTGGTCCGCAAACCACAGGCCGCACAGCGCCTCGCCGTCGCTCTCCATGCATACGGTTCCCAGCGGAGACTCGTACCTGTGCCCATAAATCATGATGCACCCCTTTCTGCACGCCCGCTCTTGACTGCCGCCGACACGGCCGGATCGGACAGCCCTGGTACTTCCCCTCCGGCCACAGCCCAGAGATACAAGCTGGCCACGCTCCCGTAGGGGCTGAAGCGGCGCCTATACCGCTCGAACCTCTCCGGTCCCACCTCACGATGCCGATACACCATGCGAAGGCCCCGGTGAATGGCCAGGTCTCCGTAGCTGAACACATCTGGACGCTGCAGGCAGAACAGCAAGATCATCTCGGCCGTCCACACCCCTACGCCCTTGAGGGAGCTAAGGGCCGCCACGGCATCGCCGTCTTCCATGGCGCTCACTGCATCGATGTCAAACGACCCATCACGCACGCGGCGGGCGAAGTCCGTGATATAAGACACCTTGCGCCCGGAGAGGCCAAGCCCCCGCAAGCGCTCTTCGCCCGCACCGAGAACGGTTGCCGCGCTCACGGCGCCGAGGTTCTCGCGCACCCGCCGCCACACCGTTGCCTGCGCCTTGGTGGAAATCTGCTGGCCCACAATATGGTGAACCACTGCAGCGAAAAGGTCTGGATCGACCTCCCGACGCACAATCCCCACCTGGTCTATGACGCGGCCAAGCCGCTTGTCCCGTTTGCGAAGGTAGTTTATCTCCTGCTCACCATAGGCAAAGCACATGACTCCCTCCTTTTGTGGTTAGTATAGAACATCTGTTCTGTATATACTAGGGGGGTTTCGGAGCAGGCGAGGAGAGGAGGTGGTCACCATGACAAGGAAGAAGCGCAAGCCCATCCCTGTGGGCACCATCAGTGCCCTGGACGTCACGCGGGCCCACATGCCCAAGCACAACGGCTGGGTGTGCCGCGGCGGCCCCCATGGGGACACGGCGTACAACCGCCGCAAGGAGAAGGCAAAGTTCAAACGCATCCTTAACGAGGAGGGCGGCCACGGTCGCCCTCCTTTTTTGACGCTTCCAAGCAATGGGGCTCCTTGCGACAAGCGGAAAGCCGCCGCAAGGAGCCCCAAACGCGCGATGGCGGGTAGCGTTGGCACGAAGGCCCTCGGATGCGCGACCGTTGAGGCATGAAGGGGTCTCGATGCGCGGTTTTGGCCCCTTGTCGACAAGAAGTCGCGCATCGGGGGCGGTTCGCGGCGTGGCCATCGCGCATTGGAGGCCGTTAGCGCAAAGGGCGACGGATGCGCGGCCAAACCTGGCGCAAAGGGCCTCCAATGCACGATTTGGGGACCTTCTCGCGCATTGGAGGCCTTTAGTGCCAGGAAAGTCGCGCATCGGGGGCGGTTCGTGCCAAGGGGCGGCCGGATCACGCACCTAGCGCGTTTCAGGTCGAAAGAATCGCGCGCTCGATGCCCTTCACGCCACACCGCCCCTCTCCCGCCCGCCCCTTTCCGCCTGAAAGCGATTGAGGGCGCCCTCAATCGCTTTCAGGCGCAGAGAGGGGTCACGCTGGGACCGCAGGTGGGGAGAGGCCCGCAGCCGGCCTATCGCCCGCAGCCGGCCCATCGCCCGCAGCCGCATGCAAAAGGGGAGGCAGCCGCAGCCGCCTCCCCTGCACAACCGCACGACCCGCGAGCCCTCAGGCCTCGTAGGCGATGGAGTCTCCCGCCCACTCGTCGAGCTTTCCGATGGCGTTGCAAATCACGTCGAAAGGCTCGTCGCTGGCGCACGACGCCCGCGCAACGTCAACCTCCTCCTGCGGAACCTCCCCGGTAAAGCAGCGCTCCGCGTAGAAGCCGCAGCGCATGATGGTCTTGACGGCCCCGGAAACGTCGTTTCGCATGGAAAGAGGCAGCCCTTTCTGCTCCACCAAGTGCTCCGCGATAAAGTCGCACGACGCGGTGTAGCTCTCGTCCCAGTTGAGGTTGCCGTTTTCCCGGGCCTCGGTGCGCAAGAGCTCCACCTGGCGCAGAAGCTCGCCCTGCAGGGCGCTGGAGCGGCCCCTCTCGGGCACGTACTCCTTCCAAATCCTGTCGCAGGAGTCCAGATAGGGAAACTTGACCCCGGTCGGCTCCGGCTCATCGGGATGAATCAGCTCCCAGATGGTGTCTATGAGGCTCACGAAGGAACTCCTCTCAAGCAAAGCCCCGCGCGGGGCGCCCAGCTGCCGGGCGCCCCGCGCGAGCCGGTCAGTTCTCCTTCTGCCAGCCGATGTTCTGCGGCAGCAGCGTTTGGAGCAGGCAAGGGCCGTAGTTGGCGAGCCCCTTCTTCACCACCATGCCATCCGGGCCGTTCTGGTTGGGGACGATGGCGTAGAGCTCGAGGGCCTTCTTCTCGGCCTCGTTGCACAGCTCGACCTGCTTCTTGTTGTCGGACTCGCCGAGGACCTGGTTGAACAGCTTGTCCGCCTCGGGGCTGCCAGCATGGGTGAAGTTGGACGGTGAGTCGGAGCCGTACAGCTGGTAGCCAAAGTCGTAGCCCGTGGGAGAGCCGCCCCAGCGGATGCCGATCATGTCAAAGTCGCCGCTGTTCACCACCTTGGAGAAATCAGAGGCCGGGTGGGTCTTGATGTCGATCTTGATGCCAGCATCCTTGGCCATCTTCTGCACGGCGGCATCCAGGCTCTTGCCCGTGGCGGAGTCGCCAAAGGAGTCCAAGGAGAAGGCCGCCTGCACACCGTCCTTGGCGTAGTAGTCGCCGTCCAAGGCGTAGCCGGCGTCCTCGAGGGTCTTGCGCGCGGCCTTGGCACGGTCCTCGGAAGAGGCGCCGTCGAGCTTCTTGACATCGTCGGGCAGGTTGTTCTCGTAGCCGGCCTGCCACGGGTACATGACGATGGAGCCGAGCCTGTCCTCATCCCAGCTCACGCCCTTGTAGGAGATGGAGAGGTCGATCTTGGGGTCGAAGCACTGGCAGAAGGCCTTGCGCACGACGATGTCCTGCAGGGCGCCGCGGGTAGTGTTCAGCTCGTAGCAGGCCAAAGAGTCAGCGAAGGCACGGCGAATCTCGGCGTCCTCCGTGGTGCTGTAGTTCTGCAACTGCTCCAGATAAGCAGCGGCAGCGGCATCCGTCTCCCCGTTCTTGAAGGCGTTGATGGCCGCCTGGGCGTCCATCTGCTTGTAGGTGACCTCGTCGAGCTTGGGAGAGTCGCCCCACCACTGGGGGTTGGGCTTGAAGGTCACATGGGCATCGTCAAAGGAGTCCACCACGAAGGGGCCTGCCTGCCACTCGTTGTGGGGGTTGTTGACCCACCCCTTGGTATACACCTCGGGATCCTGGTTGGCAGGGTGCATGACGTCGATGAATGCCTGGGGCGGGTAGGCGGGAGTGGAGAAGGTGATCACCACCTCGTGGTCGCCGGCGCCCTTCTCCACGCTCTCGATGAGCTCCACGCCGTCGGTAGAGGCGGGCGTGAAGCGCTCGTCCTTGCCGTTGCCCGTCATCCACGCGGTCTTGAAGGCCTCCACGTCCATGGGGGTGCCGTCGTTAAAGACCGCCTTGGGGTTCATCTTGATGGTGACGACCTCCTTGCCCGACTCCTCGGAGACGTCGCACGACTCCACATAGTCGGGGTTGGGCTTGATCTCCGAGCCATCGGGGGACCAGAGCCATAGAAGTGGGGCCATCTTGTTCCACAGGGTGCTCATATAGGCGGTGTTGCCGTTCACGCTGGTCTTGTTCCAGTCGGGGCCGATCTCGGAGATGGCCAAGGTGAGCGTGCCGCCGTCCTTGATGTTGTCGCGGGGCTGCTCGTTGATGTAGACCTTGCCCTTCTCGGGCAGGGGCAGCTTGTCCGCGGGGGTGGTGGCGGGCACGCCCGCCGAGGACTCGCTGTTGCCCGAGCCGTTGCCGCCGCCGGCCGCGTTGCAGCCCACGAGGCCTGCACCGGCAGCCGCAGCCCCTGCCGACCCGGCCAGGGCCACAAAGGCCCTGCGCGATATGTTGTTGGTGTCCATAGGCTTCTCCTTTGCTGTCAACGGGGCCGCCACGCAACCCCGAGATGCCACGTCTGTCAGGCCCCGCCGTCCTGGCCGCGCCCGGGGCGCCTCGCGGGAACGAGGCGGTTTCCAACGAGCACCAGGCGCTCGCGGGTACGCTCCACGGCGGGGTCGGGAATGGGAATGGCCGAAATGAGGGCCTTGGTATAGGGGTCTTTGGGATGGTCGAACACCTCGTCGGTGTCGCCCTGCTCGACGATGCGCCCGTTGTGCATCACGGCCACGGTGTCGGAGATATGGCGGATCACCGCCAGGTCGTGGGCCACAAAGAGGTACGAGAGCTTGAGCTGGGCCTGGAGGTCTTCCAAGAGGTTGATGATGCCCGCTTGGATGGAGACGTCCAGAGAGGCGATGGGCTCGTCGAGGAGCAGCACCTTGGGGCTCGTGGCCAAGGCGCGGGCGATGGCGATGCGCTGGCGTTGGCCGCCCGAGAACTGGGTGGGGAAACGGTCCACGTAGTCGGGGTTGATACCCACAAGGCCCATGAGCTCACCGATGCGCCGGTTGATGTCGTGGGAGCTCCACCCCTGGGCCTTCAGCGGCTCCGCGAGCACGCTGTAGATGGGCATGCGCGGGTCGAGGGAGCTCATGGGATCCTGGAAGATGATCTGCAGGTCGCGGCGCACGGCAAGGCGCTCGCGGCGCCCCTTGAGCGCGGAGATGTCATGGCCGAGCACCTCGATGGAACCATGCTCGGGGGCCACAAGGTCCATGATCTGCATGAGGGTGGTCGACTTGCCCGAGCCCGACTCCCCCACCAAGGCCAGGGTCTCGCCCTCGTGGATCTTGAAGGAGACGTGGTCCACGGCGCGCACGGTGTCGCTCCCCCGCCGGAGCAGCCCCTTGCCCTGGGCCTGGTAGGTCTTCACGAGGTCGTGCACGGCCAAGGTGACGGGGCGCTCGTCGCGGGGCATGTCGGCCCATTTGGCGGGCAGCGGATCAAGCTCGGGGTACACGTCCTCAAAGGTGAGGCCCTCGCTCACCACCCGCTCCAGCTCGTCGCAGGCGGCCAGATGGGGCCGCGCGTCGGGAACGGCCTCCAAAGCCGGCTCCACCTCGTGGCAGCGCTCCGTTGCCATGGGGCAGCGCGGCGAGAAGGGGCAGCCCGAGGGGATGGCCGCCAAAGACGGGGGCGCGCCCTTGATGGGGACGAGCCGGTGGTTGGCCGCCTCGTGGGGCTTGGGCACCGCGCCCAGAAGGCCCATGGTGTAGGGCTGCACCGGATGGGAAAAGAGCGTGTCCACGTCGGTGCGCTCCACGATGCGCCCGGCGTACATCACGCAGACGTCGTCTGCAGTGCCGGCCACCACGGCCAAATCGTGGGTGATGAGCACCACGGCGGCGCCGGTCTTTTCCTGGGCCATGGCGAGCACGTCCAGGATCTGGGCCTGGATGGTCACGTCGAGGGCCGTGGTGGGCTCGTCGGCGATGATGATGTCGGGGTCGTTGGCCATAGCCATGGCGATGACCACGCGTTGCCGCATGCCGCCGGAGAACTCGTGGGGGTAGGAGTCGAGCCGCTTCTCGGGCTCGGGGATGCCCACCATGCCCAAGAGCTCCACCGAGCGGGCGCGTACCGAGGCGGCGTCCATGGACGGGTTGTGCACGAGCAGCGCCTCGGCCACCTGGTCGCCGATGGTGAGCATGGGCGTGAGGGCAGAGAGCGGGTCTTGAAAGACCATGGCGATGCGCTTGCCGCGATAGGCCGATAGCCCCTCGTCGCTCTTGCCCACCAGCTCCTCTCCGTCGAGCGTCACCGAGCCGGAGACCCTGGCGTTGTCGTCGAGCAGCCCTATGAGGGAGAGGGCGCACACCGACTTGCCCGAACCCGACTCGCCCACGATGGCGAGCGTGCGCCCGCGGTAAATGTCAAGGTCCACGCCGCGTACGGCGTCCACACGGCCGGCCTCGGTGGCGAAAGAGACCTTGAGGCCGCGCACCTGCATCACGGGGGCCACGGCGCCCTTCTGCGTGTTGTTGCTCATGCCTGCCGCCCCTCAGCTCTGAAGCTCGTGCTCGAGCTCGATTTGTTCGGACTCCTCCTCGGCCACGGTGCCGGCGGCCCTGGAGTAGGGGTCGATGGCGTCGCGCAGGCCGTCGCCCACCAGCTGCATGGAGACGCACAGCACGATCAAGACGAGGGAGGGGATGAGGATCGCCCACGGGGTGGTGAGCATGGTGGAGGAGCCCTGGCTCAGCAGGTAGCCCAGCGAGGTGTCGGGTGCCTGGATGCCCAGGCCGAGGAATGAGAAGGCGGTCTCGGAGTTGATGCCGCCGATGACCCCGAGCACCGTGTCGAGCACCAGGATGGAGCCGAGGTTTGGGATGAGATGGCGCACGATGACGAGCAGCGGCGGCACGCCCATGTAGCGCGCGGCCCGCACGTAGTCGCGCTCGCGCAGGGAGAGGGCCATGGTGCGCAGCGTACGGGCGTAGCCGATCCACCCAAAGGCGGTGAGGCCCGCGATGAGCATAATCCAGCCGGTGTTGGCTCCGGCCGCGCGCACGATCATGGCCACGAGCAGAAAGCTCGGGATGATGAGCAGCATGTCGAGGATCCACATGCCCACCTTTTCGGCCATGCCGCGGGAATAGGCGATGGACGTGCCCACCACGGCGGCGATCACCGTGGTGAGAACCGTGTAGACCACGCCGATGGTGAGGGAGCGGCCCAGGCCGTGCACCACGCAGGCAAACAGGTCGAGGCCGCCGCCGTCGGTGCCAAAGAGGTGGCCATCGGTAAAGGGCGGAAGCGACAGGGCCGCAAAATCGGGCTCCGTGTAGTCGTAGGGGCTCAAAAAGGGGCCCACAACGGCCAAGAGTACCAGCAAGAAGAAGATCACAAGGCCCGCAACGGCCGAAGGCTGGCGAAAGAAGCGCCGCAGCACGAGCGACGCATAGCCTATGTGGCGCACCTGGCCGGTGCCCCCGCGGGCGTCGGCCATGAGCTCGAGCTCTGCGTTGGTGACATGGCGAGGCTCCGACGGCGGGGTTTTCGTGCCGTCCTTCTCGTCGATATCCATGGGACTCCCCTCAGCTCATCTTGATGCGCGGGTCGAGCGCGGCGGCGAACAGGTCTGCGAGCAAGGCGCCCACGAGCGTGCAGACGCCTCCGAACGCCGCTACGGCCACCACGCCGTTGATGTCGTTGCCGTTGACGGCGTTGATGAAGTACTCGCCCATGCCATGGATGCCAAAGACCTTCTCGGTCATCACGGCACCCGTGAACACCGAGGCGATGGAGAAGGCCACCGAGACGGCCGTGGGAATCAAGGAGGCGCGTAGGGCATGGCGCCTCACCGCCTGACGGCGGGTGAGACCCTTGGCCCGGGCCGTGCGGACGTAGTCGGCGTGCATCTCGTCGAGCAGGTAGGTGCGCTGCCCCAGGTGGTAGCCCACGGCGCCGAGCACCGTGAGGACCAGCGTGGGCAAGAAGATGTGCTGCACGAGGTCCACGAGCCACAGCAACGGGTTGCCCCCGTCGTAGGACGACATGCCGGTGACAAAGAAGATGCGGGCGCCCACCAGCTGGTTTATCTCAATGGCCACAAAGACCACCAAGATGGCGAAGACGACGGTGGGAATCACCATGAGCACCGAGGCAAAGGCGCCCGTCACGCGGTCCTGCCAAGCGTACTGGCGCTGCGCCGTATAGACGCCCAGGGCCACGCCGATAAGCACCGAGAGCACCGTGGAGGCTATGAGCAGCTGGGCGGAGACGACCATGCGCACCGAGATGATCCGGCCCACGGAGTCGCCGGTGGGGGTGATGCCCAAGTCGCCCCGCGTGACCACCCCTTCGGCCCAGCGAAGATAGCGCTCCACCACGGGCGTCTTGTCGTTGAGGTTGGCCTCGTCAAGGGAGCGCTCGATGGACTCCTGGGGGGGGCGCGGCGTTTTGGACTCATAGTTTGACCTCGGGTTGAGAAAGGCCGAGGCCAAAAAATACGTGAGCGACGTGGCCACAACGATCATGACCGCGTAGCCGGCCACACGCTTGAGAACATACAAAAGGAAACTTGACATAGACCATCCCATGAACGTGCCTGCACTGCCTGCGGCGAAACCCTAGACAAACATGGCGCTCGGGTCCTCGTCCCCCCCGGTCTCAATGAGGTGAATCGCCATCTGGAGCTGCAGCCACCGCAGGAAGACCCTCACGTTGCAGCGGTACTCGCGAATTGTGAGCTTGGACATCGATCGGTCGAGCATGCCAACGAAACGGTCGGCGTCCTCGGGCGTGGCAACGAGCGGATCGACGTGCTCCGTTCGGCACCACGTGAGGAAGCGCCTCACCGCCGTGCACTTTGACCGAACGGTGCCGGATGCGTAACGCCCGGAAGTCGTCTCCATATAGGCGTTGAGAATGCCGTCGCAGAGCTCTCGTTGGGCAGTGCAGCTGGCAAGTGTCGCGCTTGGTGTTGACATCTCTGGCTCCTTTTCACGAGGCCCCGCCGGTCGCGCTCGAGAAGAAGACAATGGAAACGACACAGCAGGTGAAGCAAGGAATGGGCCCGAACACGACCGACGGGGGTCTGCGCGCAATGCCGACCGTGACTGCGCGCGCAGCCTATGATGGCCCCCTGCCGCCCCGAATTGCCCGTTGAACCAAGCAATGAACTGCCGCCTTATTCGGCAAACTAAGGCTATTGATCAGAGTCAGACAAAAGGCGCCCTCTCTGCGCAGGACAGGGAGGGCGTGACATGGCGTTTAGGCGTTCTTGTTGTGAAGGGACATGGCCGATTCAGGCACCCCTGCCAAAACTTTTGGTTGCCAGCCAATTCAGCAAAAGAAAGCAAGACCTCAACGGGCCGCCCACTGAGGGAAACCGGTGCCCCCAAAGCGCCGCTCCTGGCCGCGGGCCTTCTGTGGGGAGTCGGCCTCCACCACAAGGCGAGTGCTGTCCAGCCCGGACAGCGCCTGCAGGCGCGCATCGTGGTCGCGAGCCTCCTTGAGCACGGAGACGGCGTCGCGCCGGTCTGCCAGACGGCACACCGAGCCCAGCAGCATTGCGGCCTCCCTGGCCGGCGCGCTCCTCGAGAGCACCAGGGCAAAGACGGCGTTCACCTGATGTGCCCCCCCATGAGACAGGCTCTGGGAGCAGGACGCAGGCCAGCGAGGTCTGATGGACGGTCGCGCGGGGCGCATAGACGCACGCCACGCCGTTGCCGTAGTACATCCGCTCCTCGCCCTGGGTGTCGAGCAGGCTCATGCAGAGCGCGGGGTCCCTGTCCACCAGGTCCAAAAGGGCGAGAAGGTCGCACAGGGCGCCGTGGGCGTTGGTGGCTTTGCACGCGCCGTCGAAACGCTGCTTGGGAAAGACCTTGGCCAGCATGCCGTAGCTGGCAATGGAGCGCTTTGCCCGACGCACGCACAAAAGGTCGTCGTCGCTCATGTAATGGCCCACCCTGATGACGGGTACCGGCATCGAGGGATTGCGCTCCTCGGTGGAAAGGATGTAGGAGAGGCGGGAAAGGTCGCAGTTCTTGAGGCGGCCGTCAGCCCATCCCGAGAAGCAGGTCACCTCGCTGCCAAGCTCCGAAGCGATCCTGTCGGCCAAAAAGTCGCGGGACGCCTCCCCCAGAGAGGAGACGAGCCCCACCGGGGTCGGCCCGGTGCTATGGGACCGCCGGGCCAGGGCCCGGGCAAAAATAAAGGCGATGCTCCCGCACTCGCCATCGGGGATCTCCCGGCCGGAACGCGACTCGATGATCCGGCAGGTCTCGTTTGCAAGGACGTAGGAGAAAGGGAGGAACTCGCGCACCCCCTTGATCGGCTCGAGCCGGGCAGGGGTCTTGTACAGCATGCGCAAGAAGAGGAGGCGCAGGTGGTTTGCCGCCACCTCGTGAAGCCCCTCGTCGCTTGAGAGGTCGCACCTGAAGGTTCTGTCCAGGCTCTCTATGAGCTGGGTGGCCAAAACGTCGGTGGTACCTCCCATGGGCTCGTCGAGGTCGCACCAAAAGGCCAGGTGCATAACTACGAAGGCGCACTCGTTGAGGTCGACGGTGTGGCTGAGCACGCTCCTGATGGTGGAGCGCAGCGTGGAGCTCATCGTCGTGAAGCGAGGAAGCGTGAGAAAGCGGCCGAGTTCTTTGGGAAGCTCCAGGGAAGGCTCGAGGCCCGAGCGAAGGATCACGAGGGAGAGGCTCAGGATGAAGTCCCTGCGCGCCACTTCGGAGGCGGCGATGCCCACCACGCGAAAGAATGCGTCGGCGCAGGCGTTCAAGGGCCTGGAGTCGAGGCCCACGATGTTGAGGTAGCGTTCGAGGCCGCAGCGGGAGGCCACGGCGGCGCTCTCCAGACAGAGCCGCTTGCTGAACTCCGGCCCCTCGATACGAGAGCCTTTCGCGGAGTTCCTCGCCAAGCGAAGCCCAAATTCCGAGCAGACAGCCGCCACGTCCTTGAGCAGGGCCGTTATCGTCGAACTTGAGACGAACAGCTCCGAGCGGATGTCTTTTGACTTGACCCACCGGCCGTCGCCCATGAGCTTGGCCAGCGCATAGAGCAGGCGGCTCTCCGAGTCTTGGTACACGCCGGGCTCGCCGCGCTTCGCCTGTTCCAACCTCCGCTCAAAAGCGGCGGGGTTGGAACAGCTCACCTGGTAGTCCCCACCGCGACGCTTACTCACCTTGGCAATGCCCGCAAACTCCGCATTGGCTGCCTTCACATAGGTGCGCACCGTACGCTCGCATACATCCATATACTCCATAACGGCCGTCATGGAGGCTCCGTCGCGACGGTAGATGTATTCCATAAATGAAGAGATTGTTTGGTCCACAGCGACCTCTCCTTTTTCCTCGAAGCAACTTACAGCCGCGGCAGAGTGCCGGAATAGTTCACAATTGCTACCTACCACTCGAGTAGGAGTTCAAACCTGAATTCCTATGCATGAATTCGTACTTTTTATGAAAAAGCGGGAGGCATTTCAGAGAAATGCCTCCCGCTTCGCTAGCTCATATCCACAACCGCCTCAAGGAAGACCTAACTCTTACTCCCCGTCGTTGTGGTTGCGGCGCCTGAAGACCAGTGCCACGGCACCGGCCACAGCGGCTCCCGCGCTTCCGAGGATGCCCGCGATGGCGCCGGCATCACCAAGCTTGGGAAGGAAGCCACCCGCAGAGAACACGGTCTTGGAAGGAGCACCGTTCGTACCACCGTTGTCGCCGTTCCCGTTGGAACTGTTGCCCTGGGACGGCGCCTCGGGCTTCGCGTTCTCAGGCTTTGAGTTGGGATCCTTGGGGTCGGTTCCCGCCTGGTTCTCCTGATCGTCGGTGAAGCCGTCGTTGTCGTCGTCGGGGTCGGTGACGTCGGGGGTGCCGTCGCCGTCGGTGTCGCGCTGGACGGTGATCGTGAACTCCTTGTCCTCGGTGGAGCCGTCCGGGTAGGTCACGGTCACCGTGCCGGTGAGGGTGCGCTCCTCCTCGTCCTTGCCCCAGTCGTCGATGGTGGGCGTGCCGGTGATAACGCCCTTGTCCTCGTCGTAGGTGAGGCCGTCGGGACCCTTGAGGTCGATCTTGTCCTTGTCGCCCTTGGTGACAGGCATATCCTTGATCGGGTCGCCGTCCTTGATGGTTTGGTCACCGTTGCCGAGGGTGAAGTCCACCGGCTTGGAGCTGGGGTCCTTGGGGTCGGTGCCATGCTTGATCTCGTCCTCGTCGCTCACACCGTCGTTGTCGTCATCCGGGTCGGTGACGTCGGGGATGCCGTCATTGTCGGTGTCGCGCAGGACGGTAAAGACCACGTCAGCGGACTTCTTCTCGGAGCCGTACTTGACCACGCCGGGAACCGTGACCTCGCGCTGCTCCTCGGTCTTGCCCCAATCGTTCACGATGGCGTGACCCTTGGTGTTGCCCTCACTGTCAACGGAGCAGCCGGCGTCGGTGTTGAAGAGGATCTCGGCGTCCTTCTTGTTGGGCGTCACCACCTTCTCAGGCTTGAGATCCTGGTCCTCGATCACGGGAGAAGGCTTCTTGACCTCGACATCGAGAGCCGCAGGCTTGGAGTTGGGGTCCTTGGGGTCGGTCCCCTCCTTCTTCTCGTCCTCGTCCGTCACGCCGTCGTTGTCGTCGTCGGGGTCGGTGACGTCGGGGATGCCGTCGCCGTCGGTGTCGCGCTGGACGGTGACCTTGACCACGACGTCCTTGGACTCGGTGCCGTTGGTCACCTTGACGGGGAGCTCCACCTCGCGCTGCTCCTCGTCCTTGCCCCAGTCGTCGATGGTGGGCGTGCCGGTGAGCTTCCCCTGGGGGTTGACGGCCATGCCGAAGGCAATGGTGCCCTTGATGGTGGAGCCCTCCTTGTTGGGAGTCACCACCGTGACAGGGGTGATGCCCTTGCCCTCAAGCTGGGGCGTCGGGTTCTTCACGGCAACGTCGAGGGCGGCGGGCGCCTGAGGCTTGGAGTTGGGGTCCTTGGGGTCGGTCCCGGCCTTCTTCTCGTCCTCGTCAGTGAAACCGTCGTTGTCGTCGTCGGGGTCGGTGACGTCGGGGATGCCGTCGCCGTCGGTGTCGCGCTGGACGGTGACGTTCACCACGACGTCCTTGGTCTCACCGCCGTTGGTCACCCTGACGGGGACCTGGACGGTGCGCTCCTCCTCGGTGGCGCCCCAGTCGGTGATGGACGGGGTGCCCACAACCTGACCCTGGCCGTCCACGAGAATGCCGTTGGTCTGGGTGGAGGTAATCACAGAACCAGGACGGTTGGGCTCCACGGCCTTGACCGGGGTGATGGCCTCACCTTCCAGCTGGGGGCCGGGGGCGGTCACCGTGGCGTCCAGGGCGGCCTGGGGGCGCTTGACCGTGACGGGGACCTCGACCCGCTTGGTCTCGGAGCCGTTGGTGACGGTGACGGGGAGCTTGACCACGCGCTCGGTCTCGCCGTCCTTCCAGTCGTCGATGGTGGGCGTGCCGGTGAGCTCGCCCTGGGGGTTGACGGCCATGCCGGCAACGACGTCGCCCCTGATGGTGGAGCCGGGCTTGTTGGGCTCCACGACCTTGGTGCCGGCCGGGACGGCCTGGCCCTCGGTCTGGGGGCCGGGGGCGGTCACCGTGGCGTCCAGGGCAGTAGGAGCGTCGGCAACCACGTGAATGACCTCGCCGGGAACCGGGTTGGGATCGTCGGCGCTGCGGTACACCACAAGCTGATAGTCGCCAGGGGCAAGCTTATGGGTATCGGGAATGACAAGCTCGGCCGGGATCTTACCGAGAAGATCGGCGTGGTCAATGCCAGCATTGATGGCGTCGGAGTTGTACTCCTTGTCGGGAACGCCCAAGCTGTCGCCGGTAGCGGTGGCATCGAACTTCTTGGTGGCCGCATCGTAGGGGCGCAGGGCCAAGATGAGCTTGGTGTCAGAATTGGACACCTGCTGAACAGAGTTGGGGTCCACAACGCCCGTGCTCGAATCGCAGGCGGCCGAAGGCTCCTTGGTCAGAAAGACAGCATGGGAGCCGGCAACGGAGGAGTTCCTGTCCCCGCCATTGAGGTAGAGCGTGGTCTCGCCGGGCTTTGTGGCAGCAGGGTCGTAGTCGGCGGGGGGAATCAACGGGCCCACACCCACCTTGAAGCTCTTGGGGTCCACAGGGCCGGTCTGGTCGAGGGTGAGCTCGTCACCATCAGAGCGGCCGTCGCCATCAGTGTCATAGAGGGCGGGGTTGGTCCCCATGTTGTTCTCGGAGAAGTCGGGGATGCCGTCGCCGTCTGAGTCGGTAAGGTCGATGAAGGCGTTGGCGTAGGAGCCCTTGATCATCTTGGTGGGATCGCCGTTGTCGTTGCCACCCACGAGCATGCCGCCACCGATGAAGGAGTCGGGGAAGTCGGCCTCAAGCCAAGAGTCAACGTTGAGCTGCGAGCCGTTCTTCTTCACGTACTCGGCAAGGTCGCGCACGAACTGGGCCGAGTCAATGTCGTCCTTGAGCGTGTAGGAGATGGTGTAGTTGCGCGACTGGCCAAGGGTGCCCCAAAAGACCTTGTTGTCGAGGTTTGTCCTGGCCTCCTTGAAGCGCTCCTTAGCGGCATTCTTATCGCCATTGGACGAGGTGTCGATGTCGGCGATGGAGACGGCCGGCGTGCGCGAGGAGTCCACGAGGCCGGAGTCGTCGACGTTGAGGTCGATCCACTCGTTGTCGCCGGTGTAGTTGCCGAGCTTGTCAGAAACGCCCAGCTTCACGTCGTTGACCTTGATGTACTTGAGCAGCTCGGCCGGGACGCGCTCCTTGACGTAGAGCAGCCACGAGTAGTTGGATTGGAGGAAGTTCTGGTCGGGCTTGAAGGTGTGAACGGAGCGGATGGTGCGCGTCTTCTGATCGAATATGATGTTCTGGATCATCTCGCCGTTGCAGAAGTTACGGCCAAGACCGCTGTAGTACTGGTCGTCCGGCAAAATCTTATCGTTGTTCTTCAAGATGAAGCCGTTGGAAGAGCCGTTGGGATCGATAAGACCCTCGTCGGTGAGCCAGACGGAGCCAAAGTTGACCGGCGTGTCGGCGAGGCCGAGGCTGTCCAAGGTCTGGCCGTCCTTCAGCGTGATGACGATGTCGTGGTTGGTGACAATGCCGATCTTGGCGTAATCGAACGGGTTGGGATTGGCAATGCCGATGGACCAAAGCTTTCCAGGCTGCACCTCCTTGCCGTCCACGTTGGTGACCTTGTTCATCGGCTTACCCGCAGCGGAGATGCTGGCGACCTCGTTGTAGAAGTCAGGGTTGTCGAAGTAGAGCAGATACTGGCCGGAGAGCTGGATAGAGTCGTCGTGGCCCCAGCCCGTGGCGAGCTTGGCCCACTTGGTCTCGTTGAGCACGATGTTGCCCTTGTCGTCCACGCTCTTATACTCGAGGCCGGCGTAGCGAAGGCTCGGGTTCTCCTCGACGCCCTTGGCGGCGAACGGCAAGTTCGGGTCGATGGAACGGGTGGCGATGGCCGGCTGGGACTCAGCCGCAACTGCCGCCACGGGCGACACCAGCATCATGGTGCCGCCCAGCATGCAGGAGACCAGGCCCACCGAGAGCTTACGGAGCCCGTAGCGCGGAACCCGCTCTACCTTTACTCCCCGCTTGTTGACCGGAGGCCCGGCCGAGACGTTCTTGTGGTCCATTGAACGACCCCCCCCCGTGCGGTTTTTTCGGGTCCGCACGCGTAGTTGGTGAATGGTTTCTCGACCACAATAGAGATTGTTCTCTTAACTCCTAGCCCAATCGTTAACTGTAGATTTCCATCTTTACAGGCAAGGGAACAAGATAGCTGTTTTCACGAATAATTGCAGGTAAATAGCTATGATTGTATTTGCCAACAAAGTTGGCTGTTTTTCATTATGGTTTAGTATATTTATAATAGCGAACAGCGATTTACCATTTATTCAGTTTCCTATAAGAATCAATGGAGAAATAGTCCCTCAAGACCCGGAATCACTGCGCATAGATGCGAGCCGCTCGAGGGCGCATAGGTGGCGCGTCATTTTGGCACGGCGCCACGGGGCGGTCACAAGGCCCACGAGCCTTCCGTTGAGGCCGCACCAAAAGCCGCTGCCGTCAAACGTCTCCTCGTAGGAGACGATGACACCCTCCCCGTTGGCCTCCAAGCCGTAGCGGACGAGGTAGGTCCCGTCTCCAGCCTGTACCGACGAGGCGTAGGCATGCCCGTCCTCGTACTCCTCGACAGAGACCGTGGCCGTGACGGTCTGGCCCATCTTGGTGACCATGGGGCGCTGCCAGGTCGTGCCGGCGCACGGCCTGCGCCCCTCCGGCAGCCCTCCTTGGGCCATATCGGCGAGAACGGCCTCCTCAAGGCAGGCAAACGCCGTCTCGGGGGCCACATCCATCCATCTCTCAACGCGCATGACGCCTCCCAGCCGCCCAATGGGCCACAGCGACGATACCAGCGGCCGCAATCAGCAGCACACCCCATCCCACGTTGATGTTTCCCGTGGCATACCCGTAGGTGAAGGCGGCACAACCCATGGAGAGCAGGGCCAGGGCCCACTTGGTCGCAGAACTCAACGCATCCATGGAGGCTCCTTTTCGCAGCTTTGAGCAGAACAAAGAAAAGCCTCCACGCCATCTCGAGCGTGGAGGCCAAAAACCGTGCGGCTATTGCTTCTCGGGCGCGTCCATGCGGTTGGCGAGCTTCACGAACGGCGTCCAGATGACAAAGGAGATCAGGAGGTTGAGCAGGGCAACGAGTCCTGCGAGCACATTGCCTCCCGTGGCGAGAAACGCGCCAATGCCCACGGGCATGATCCACGGCACCTGGATGAACACCGGCGGGATGAGCCCGGTGAAGGTGAAGGCCATGGCCACGACCGTGGCGACCACCGGAACCAGCAGCCAGGGGATGAGGTAGAGGGGATTCAAGACGATGGGCATGCCAAAGATGACCGGCTCGTTGATGTTGAAGACGCCCATGGGCGCCGACATCTCGGCCACCACACGGCACTCGCGGCGCTTGGAGAAGATCATGATGGCGATGATGAGGCCCAGGGTGATGCCGGCGCCCGAGAACATGGAGAAACACTCGAACGAGGCTTTGGTCCACAGGTAGGGCAGCTGGGCGATGTCGTGGGTGGCGTTCCAGACCTGCATGTTCTCCAAGAGCGCCGGCGTGTACAGGCCCTCGAGCACAGGGGCCATGACCTGGGAGCCGTGGATGCCAAAGAACCAGAGGAGCTGGATCAAGAAGCTTGTGAGCACGATGGCCGGGGCGCTCTGGGAGATGCCCAGAAGGGGCTTCTGGATGAACTCCACGATGAGGTCGTTGGGGTACTGCCCGGTGAGGGCCACGCAGAGCTGGGCGAGAATAGCGCAGACGTAGACGGCCACAACGCCGGGGATGATGGCGGCGAACGCCTTGGAGACCGCGGGCGGCACGCCCTCGGGCAGCTTGATGGTGACGTCCTTGAGCGTCAGCTTCACATAGACCATGGTGGAGATGATGCCGAAGATGAGGGCCGAGAAGAGCCCGGTGGCGCCGGTGAGCGCTGTGGAGATGAGGTTTGCGCCCGTCACCTGAAGAGTCACCGCGCCATCGACCTCTGCCACGGCAAGACCCGCCGAGGAGAGCGCGCCCATCGCGTCGGGAGTGACGTTGGGAAGCACATAGGCAAACTCGGGGGCGAAGTTCATGGTAGCCACTACCGAGGCGAGGGCGATCACGCCGCCGGCCAGGCCGTCCACGTCGTAGGCGCGGGACAGGCGATAGCCAAAGGCAAAGGCAAAACACAGGGCAAAGATGGCCATGGAGCCATGGCTCACAAGGCCGTCAACGTTGACCACCTGCGCGAGCGACGTGGTGACGACGTTCTCCTCGCCCAGCCACATGGTGGGCAGGTCAACCACGAACACGTTGAGGAGCGTGGCGATGGAGCCCACCATGGTGATGGGGAGGATGGAGATGAAGGCGTCGCGCACGGCGGCAAGGTGGCGCTGGTTGCCGACCTTGCTGGCCACGGGGACAAACTTCGTCTCCATCCACTGCATGAATCCGTCCATAGGACTGCTCATGAAACACTTCCTTTCTGTCTTCTTCCGTCTCCCGGGCCGTGCCGTGAGGAGCGGTTAGGCGATGTGATCGAGGGCCGAGTCCAAGACGGCGTCGCCGTCCATGCGGCCGTACTGCATGACGTCCACAACGCTCACGGGGACGGGCGTCACCTGGGCGGCGATGCGGTCCTCGAGATAGCGGATCTGAGGCCCGAGGAGCACGACGTCGGCATCCGCCCCCTCGACGGCCGCCTTGGCTTCGGGGACGGCCCAGATCCTGGCATCGATGCCGCGGCGATCGGCGGACTCCTGCATCTTCTTGACGAGCATGCTCGTGGACATGCCCATGTTGCAGACGAGCATTACTTTGACCATCTAACTCTCCAATCGTCTCTTACGCGAGCAACGAGAACCCGGACCACGGCCCGAGGTATCCCAGCAAGAAGCGCTCCTCCTCAACGACGTTGGCCACGACGTTCTTGGTGCCGTCGTTGTCCATGGCCTTGAGGACAACCTGCAGCTCACCGGCGTAGCGGCCGCCGCGGTCGTTGACCACGGCCACGTCGCCCGGCACAAGGCCCCACGTGTTGTGCGGGGCGATGCCCAGAGGCGCCAGGCGGGCCCTCTGGTCGGAGTCGCGCAGCATATAGGGAGAGGAGTCGCCGCGGACCCGCAGCGAAGACCCCAGGAGCGCATTGAAAAGCGGGCCCTCGGCCCCTTTGGCCGGGACGACCCTGAGCGCGACGGTGGCAGGGTCCAGCGCTGCCAAGGAGCGAAGCTCGTCATCTGAGGCAAAGCAGTTGGACACCAGCACGTCGTCCACCACGCCCGTGGCAAACAGGTGGCGCGCCTGCAGGTCGATGGGGGCGTTGCGATGGGCCTCCACAGTGGGAAGACCCTCTTTGAGGGGCCACGGGCCGCAGGCGTCAGGCTGTCCGGACGAGACGAACGCGGCCACCCCGAGGCCGAGCTCCTTGGCGGCGCGGCTCTCCTGCTCCATGAACGAGGCACTGAGCCCGGTGTATCGCTGAGGGTAGAAGTTGTGGCACGCGCTCAGGCGGGAGCGGTCCGGCTCGCAGGCGCAGACGGCGGCTACGGTCCCGTCGGCCGTGGAGGCGTTGAGCTCCACCGCCAGGCCGTAGGGGTTGTGGGTGAGAGCCGCCACCTCACGCGGTGTGAAGGCCTCGTCGAGGCGGATGGCGTTTGCCCCCAGGTCGCAAAAGAACGAGAGGTCGTCCGGACTGATGCCGAGGCGCTCAAAGACCACAGGCGAGACGTCGAGAGTGAGCGCCATGGACGCCTCGTGCGCGGCCCGGGCCACCGGGGAAAAGCGCTCGACCACGTGGGCGCGGCCCCCCTCGGCAGACAGCAGGCAGCTGAACACCCGCGAGTACCCGAGGGTCCCCGCTCGGCCGAGGTACTGGACGATGGCGTCTACGTCAACGCGCTCCGGATACACCGATACACCGAGTCCCATGTGCACATCCTTTTGTGAGGTGGCGCCCCATTGGCTGCTATCAGCAAAATGATGTACCATCCGCCTTTGTAAAAAGTGACATTGTTGATTCATGATTTGCAGGATTTTCCGGCAACGAATCATGAGTTCCGGGCGCTGGGGGCGCGGGGGGGGTACGGGCGCGGGACTGCGGCGCTGTTGCGGAGGGGGTGGGCTGCGGGGCAGGGGCGGCGCTGGACGCGGGTCGCAGCGGCGGTGCCGGCGCTGGGCGTGGGTCGCGGCCGGGCGCGACGGGACGCTGACCTCCCCTCCGTGCGGGTCCCTTCTGCGCAGGCCCCTTCTCCGCGGGCCCTTCTCCGCCGCTTCTTCTGCGCCCGGCCTCTTTCTGTGCCGCTCCCCTCCCTCCGCCTGAAAGCGGTTGAGGGCGCCCCTATTCGCTTTCAGGCGCGGAGGGGAGGCGCAGAAGAGGAGCGCGGAGAGGGAGGGAAAGAGGCGGAGAGAGTGGGCCAAGCGATGAACGAGCGAGGGCCGGACGAGGGCCGAACGACGGACAAGCAAGAGCCGATCAGCCGCAATCGCCCCTACCGCGCCTTTTGCATCGGCGTCGCGCGGAAAAGGACACAGCCGCCAATCGCCAGCAAACAGGCGCAGGCAGCGAAAAGGGCGCTGAGCCGCCCGAGGCCCCAGTCGCAAGCAAGGGCGAGAACAAAGTCGGTCGCCAGGGCCGCAACGGTAAGAATCGCCGTCACAAGGCCGCAGACCACCGCCGGCCGACCGCGGCTGGCAACGGCCCCTGGACTCGCCCATTCATAGCGCGGATTCGACACGTCGAGGTACAGACCCAGATTGGCCGTGAACCAGAACGAGGCGCAGGGGAGAAAAACGCACAGGCCAACCACCTGGCACGGCGCACCCCCTACGGCCATAAGGACCACACAGGTCAGGGAGACCGTCGCGCACATGACGCACGATACCTGCCCCCAGCAGGGAAAACGCGCCCAAGGCCAAGGCGGGCACCAGCAGGGAGCAGGCAACAACGGCGGCCATATGCACGGGGGAAAGCAGGACCGCATCGCATGACGCGGCCCCTCCCCAGAGAGGCACAACCAGCCAAGCCGCAAAGAACGCGCCCGCGAGATACAGAGGAACAAGGCGCGTCACCACGTGGACCCACTCAGGGATGGGCAAGCTCATGGAAAAGCGGTAGTCCTCGGCGGCAAACAGCGCGTCTGCGGCCGCGGGAAACGAGGCCACCGCCCCACACGCCAAGGCGAGAAGCGCCGAGAGCACGGGCAGCGCGATTCCGGCACCTGCGGCTTGAAGGCTGAAGCCGCAATAGCCCATGAAACACAGGACGAGGACGCAGGCGACTCCGGACAGAAGCAAAGCTGCAGCGCGTCCTGGAACGGATGCTTTTTGGCACTTCTCGGGGCGAGCGTAAACAGCTTTGAGCTGCACCAACAGGACCGTGAGAAACAGCCGCATCGGACTCTCCTCTCCTCTTCTCTTCTGCGCCTGCTCCCCCGCCCCCCGCGCCTGAAAGCGGTCGAGGGCGCCCTCGACCGCTTTCAGGCGCAGAAGGGGACGCGGGGGAGCAGGGCCGGGAGCCACGGCCGGAGGCGGGGCGCGGCCGCCCGCGCTACAGCGGCTCCAGGGGCCCCACGCGGCCCCCCTCCACCCGCACGCGGTGCGTGAAGCCCAGCGAGGCCGGGTCGGCCGGCAGGTCGTGGACCACCGACAGCACCACGGGCGCGGCCGAGGCGTTGGCCTCGGAGAGGGCCGCGGCGGCCGAGGCCGGGTCGAGCCCGGCGCAGGCCTCGTCGAGCAGCAGGGCCTCGGGGGCGGCCAGGAGGCCGCGCAGGAGGTGCAGACGCCTGGCCTCCCCTCCCGACAGCGACGACGCCGGGGCGCGCGGGTCCTCGGCCAGGCGGGCGGCCAGGGGGCCGAGCACCCCGGGCCAGGCGGAGGCCGCCTCCCGGGCGGCGGCCAGGGCGTCGCCGGAGCCGCCGGGGTCCATGCAGCCGGCCAGGTCGGGGGCGGCCCGGAAGACGGCCTGGGTCACCAGGCACACCCGGCCGGCCCGGTCCTCGGCCGGCCCCAGGGGCTCCCCGCCCAGCCACACGGCGCCCGAGGCCGCCGCGGTGCCGGCCAGGGCCCGCAGAAGGGTGGTCTTTCCCGCCCCCGAGGGGCCCTCCACGAGCACCCGGGCGCCGGCGGGCACGGCCAGGCGGGCCCCGGAGAGCACCTCGCCGCCGCCCTCGGCCGCGACCGTGAGGCCCTCGCAGGCCAGGCCGTCGGCGGGGGCGGGGGCGGCGAGACCTGCGGCCGCAGCGTCTTCCCCGTCGTCCAGTTCTTCCTCCTGGGACAGGTCCTTGATCTTCTTCACGAGCGCCCGATTGGAGATAACGTCCGAGTAGATGGGGGATATCTCCTGAATCGGGTCTTGCAGCACGGTCATGAGCTGGGCCAGGGCCACGAGCTTGGCCAGGTCCATGGACCCCTGGGCCACGGCCAAGGCCCCCAGGGCCCAGATGCCGTAGGTCACGAGCTTTCCCGAAGCAACGGACAAGGTATAAACCTCTGTCCTCACCATCAGGCGATGCACGAAGGCCCGCCTCACCCCTTCGTTGGCATCGACCAGCGCCTGCCACGCGCGCTCAGCGCAACGACAAGAGACAAGGGACTCCATACCGTCGGTGATGCGGGAGGCCTCCGCGATGAGCACCGCAACCCTGTCAGAGGTACGGCGTTGGGCCTCAGAGAGGCGCTTCTGGGCAAACTTGGGAAGGATGGCCGAGACCAAGGAAAGGCCCAGCACAAAGGGTATGAACGAGGGGTCGATAAGGCCCGTCGCAATGATCGTGGCCACAAACGTCACCACATCATAGGTTATCCTAAATGTGTAGTAAAAATAATCCGCACCAATCAAGCCGGCATCGTTGACGATTCCAGACCGAAAGGCATCGGGGTTGTGATAGAAGCGGCTCAACCGGGGAACCTTGGTGCCCTTTATCTGGTCCATAACGTTGAGTCGTATATCGGCCTGGTAGCGGCCCACCAGATGATAGGTGAACGCCACCCAGGCGTACTCGGTCAGCGCCCACGGCACGAGATAGGCCACGGCAACCCAAGCCGCCTCGGGATGAGCCGCAAGCTCACCCGAAGTGACCAGGGACACGAGCGCCTGCACCACAAAGGCCATGCCCACGTTCACGCAGGACGCAATTGCGACGACCACAAGGCAAGAAGTCATCCACAGCGGGTGTCGCCGAAAAAACTCATGGACGTACATCGAGTTATTCCTTTCTTAAGGAATGGGAGAGCACGGCAAGGTTCGACCCGAGCACCCGTTTGAGCACGGAAGGGTCGCATTGGTCACGGCGGCACCATGCGCGGCCGCCGCAGGCCTGCAGCGCCGGGCAACGGACGCAAGACGAATCTTGAAGCGGGTCTGTGGCCTTGATGTCGCTGTAGACCTCGTTAAGCCTCTCGGGGCAATCGACGATGTCCTCGAGAAAGACGCGGGCCTCGGGGGCGTCCATAAGGTCACAGAGGGCCACGGAACCGTCCGCATAGACCTTGCAGGAAAACGGGCCATGGGCCTGGCAGAGCCTTGGGGCCTCTCGACATGGCATCTCTTTTTCTCTCGCAAGAGTAGGAACGGCCGGTCTGCACGACCGGCTTGAACGCAGGATAGGCTTTGCCGAGAAGGGCCTTTTTGAGGCCGTTTTTGACAACTCCCTGACAGACCCTGTCAAAGACCACAAAACACGAGGTAGATTTGTCAGCAAAAGAAAAGAGCGAGACAACCGTGCTCATGGCTTGCCGGAACTTTTGGCAACAATAAATAATCAGTTGTAAGAATATGGCATCCGCCTCTCGGTTCCCCGTGCCGGCCCTGACAACAACTGATTGCCGGATATATCGGCAAACAACAGCCACATATAGCAGCGGGCGAGGGGGGGGGTAACCTCGAACAGCCGTTGGTATGATTGACCATTTTTTGTGTCCAAGACGGCAGCAGCCCCCCACCCCCTACGAAAGGACCCCCCCCCATGACGCAACCAGCCCCGCGGCCCGTCCTCGACGTGCGCGGCTTCCGCAAGACCTACGGGGCCAAGGTGGCCGCGAACGGCTACTCCCTCGAGGTCGACTCC